>Ga0209342_10008484_pt1 | contig 10300 bp, 9 predicted proteins | sample RifCSP16_2_FD_184023 | JGI IMG/M metagenome (GOLD analysis project Ga0209342, IMG submission 184023) | Soil microbial communities from Rifle, Colorado - Rifle CSP2_sed 16_2 (SPAdes) (version 2) | ecosystem: Environmental > Terrestrial > Deep subsurface > Rock core/Sediment | place: Rifle... | reverse complement strand
GCAGAAGCGTGGTATCGCCTGGGCTTGCTGCGGCTGCGATCCGGGGCAGCGATGTACGCGTTTGAGCAGGCGGCACGCGATCCCGAGCAGGCCGCCCGCGCTCTGTACTGGTTGGGGCGAGTCCTGGCCAGCACCGGCCGCTCCGGGCAAGCCCGGTCGGTCTGGCACCGTGTGGAGCAGCAGTATCCAGGAAGCGTCTGGGCGGCGCGGTCGCTGCTTGCGCTGGCGTCTCGGGCAGAGGGTGCGGGGGCGCGGCGGACGGCGGACGCGATCCTCACGGAGGTAGTCCGGCGCTTCCCGGGGTCGCATTTTGCCGAGGAAGCGCACTGGCGCCGGGGCTGGTTGAAGTACCGGCTCGGGAGGTTTGCGCAGGCAGAAGCGATCTGGCTTCGTGCAACCCAGACCCTTCCCGCTTCGTCTCGCGCCGCGGCCAACCTGTACTGGGCGGCGAAAGCCAGGGAGCAGCAGGGGAGAAGCGCTCGCTCCCTCCTCGAACAGATCGCCCGGCGCTACCCGCTCACCTATTACGGTCAGCGCGCCAGGAGCCGGCTGAGGTGGCCGGCCCCTGCGCGGATCTCTCCGCCCGGTGACGGCAGCCTTCCCGATGACCGGTTTTCCTCGACGCATGAGGAACTTGGCGCGCTGGGGTTAGACCGGGAGGCCGCCGATGAGGCGGAGGCATTGCTTCAATCGAAGGCCGGTCCGCAGACGCTGCGATTCATCGCCGTGCACCGGCGTCGCGCGGGGGAGATCCCCGCGTCCGTCGCGGCGGCGGCGGCGGCCGTCTCCCCGGCACTCTACGGAGGATCCACTGCCGACGTGGAGCTGTGGGCGTTGGCATACCCGCGAGCCTATTGGGACCAGGTCCGCGCGGCGGCGGCGGCCGCGGGAATTGATCCGTATCTGGTGCTGGCGGTCGTACGGGAAGAGAGCAGGTTCGATGCTCGGGTAGTCTCTCCGGCTGGCGCCATCGGTCTGATGCAGCTGCTACCGGGGACGGCGCGGGCGCTCGCAGGCGGCGCCGAGATCACTCCGCGAGCTCTGATGGACCCGGAGTTGAGCCTACGCTACGGGTCCGCTTATCTCGGCCGGGTGCTCCAGCGCTTCGGCGGGGATGTCGTCCTCGCCCTTGCCGCTTACAATGCCGGTCCCGCCGCCGCACGGAGGTTCGCCCGGCAGCGCCGGACCGATCCCGATCTCTACATCGAGCGCATCCCTTTTCCCGAGACGCGCGCCTACATCCAGCGAGTGCTGGAGTCCTACGGCATCTACCGGTGGCTGTATCGCTAGTTCCTGGTACTCGCCAGCATTGGGCAGGGGGTAGCCGACCCCGGAGGGAGCAATGCGCCTCTTCGCGTCCGACAGGATAGCGTACACATGTTCAATCTTGACACTCCGGAATCCAGAGCGGTATGATTCGAAAAACAAGGAGCGTGTAGGTTTTCGTCCCGCGATAAAGGCACCCCGCCCGCGAGGGCGGTTCGCAAAGCCTCGGGACTGACGACAGTCAGTCGGCCGGGTTGCCGAACGGGGAGGTGAGGCGCCTTCCCCCTGCGGGAAGGCGTTGATTTTTCTGCTGCTGCAACCCGGCCAACTGACGATGGCTGCGGCCTCATTCCAGGCGGAGTCTCATCCAAGCGAAAAATTCATCTCCGCCATTCACTGATAAGGAAGTTCAAGAAACCGACGAAGCGGGATAGCAACGCCCGCCGGCTTCCACCCCCGCGGCCCTCGAGGCGTGACGGCTCGGGGCAGGGAGTAACCAGGAGGTGTGCCCATGGAAGATCCGCGTTCTGAGGATGAACGACTCCTCGAGTTGCGACAGACCGCCGAGGCCGTCGCGACGCTCGCCGATGATGAAGCGTCCTTCAAGCGAGTCGTCGAGGCGTTTCGCGCCCGCGATGCCGCCCGGTTCGACGCCGAGCTGACCCGACACCATCTGCGCGATCGGTGCCGGTTGATCTGCCGGTGGCTTTGCACCAAGCATTGCGTCTTGACCTGCTTCAAGCTGTGTGGTCCTCTCCGGAAGCAAGAGGAGGCCTCGATCTCGGAGATCCGCGAGTTCGCCAGGGTCACCGCGCGCATCGCTGCCGACGACAGCCTCCTCCGGAGCTTCGTGGAGGCTGTCGACCACGAGGACGTTGCGACATTCGGGAGGCTCATCGCCGAGCACAAGCTCGAGCGATTCTGTCACCAGCTCTGCCACTGGCTCTGCGCCGTGCGCTGCCGGCTGATCTGCGAGCAACTGTGCCCGCCGCTCCCTTTAATCACTCGGGTGGCGTCGATCCCGATCTCTCAAATCGGCCCGCAGGGCTTCGGCGACGGGTCCAGCCTCCCCCCGGGGCAGGTCCCGCCGCCAAGCCCCGCCGCCGGCGTCGGTGACCATCCGTTCGGGGCTTCGGCCGAGCTGCGGGGCGTCTTCAACATGCCGCCGGCGACCCAGTATCTCGTCGAAGTCGCCTCGAATCCCGCGGGCCCGTACACGCCGATGACGGAGCCGGTGCACGGCTACAACTACATCCCGGTCTTCCCCTTCATCCAGCCGGTGACGCGCATTCCGTCGGGTGGGGCCGACCCGGGGTGGTTCAACATCTTCGATTCGACCGCCGCCCGCACCGACCCCGCGGACGGCATCCCCGATTCCAACGGCGGGCCCAACACCATCGCCGAGAAGCGCCTGCTCGACTGGACGACCCCAGTGCTGCCTGATGGTATCTACTACCTGCGGCTGCGCGTGCGGGACGGCGGCGGCAACACGCGGGTGAGCAGCCCGCAGGTCGTTCAGACCGACAACACCCCGCCGCCGATGCCCCTGATCAGTCTCCGGCTGAAGAAACCTGACGGGACCACGGTGCTGCTCAAGTGCGGCAAGGTCAAGAAGGGAGACGGCTTGATCGAGGTGACCGTGCAGGCCTTCGACGCGAGGAGCTTCAGCCGGCTCAACGTCGCCGCTCAGGGGAATTCGGGGCTGTCCGTCCCGATCGTCGACACGTCAAGCGTGCCGCTGTCCAAGACCTACAACGGGAACCTGGCCGATCAGGGTTACCCGGTGCCGACCACATTCCTGTGGGATCCATGGAGCGATCCGCGGATCGTCCCATGCTGCTACGTCGTGCGCATCGACGTCTGGGATCGCGCGGTGCTCAACAACAGCTGGAGCGGCGGGCACGGGAACTCGGGTTGGGAAGCCATCGAGATCGGCCTTTGACGCACCCGGGATCGCCCGCCCCGTTGCGCTGTGGCGCCTCAGGGTTACCCTTCCGTGCGTGGGCTCCGACACCGTGCGCGTGACGGAGGAGAAGGCGGCAGCGGTAGAATGGCTGTGGGCAGTAGCACGCAGCCGCAGGAGAGTCAGCCGCCCGGTGAGGTGGTGCCCGGTGAAGCGAGGACTTCCGCCCGACTGGACTCCTGCGCAGATGGCGGAGGGGGAGCGGAGGCGCCAGGCGTGGGAGGAGTTCTTCTCCCAATCTGAGGCCGCCGAGAAAGGGGCGCGGGACGCACCAATGTCGCGGATCGACGACGCCAGGATTGCTGGACTCCGCATGAAGTACGAGGCCGAGTTGATGCGCTATCCCAACGTCATCGGCGTATCCGAGGGGATCCGGATGAAGCGCGGGAAGCCGACCGGTGAACCGTGCCTCGTCGTCTACGTGAAGCGGAAAGTTCCGCGAGCCAGATTGGGCAAGGGCGAGGTCTTGCCGAGGAAGATCGATGGCGTGCCTGTGGACGTGGTGGAGGTCGGTGCCGTAGAGGCACTCTCCGGCTAACCGGGCGCCGGGCCGCTTCCTTGGCGCGTCGTCGCAGCCTGCAACAGAGTCCATTACGGGAGGAGCGCGCATCGTGAGCGATCTCAGGGAGTGGAGCGATTCCGAACACGCGGCAGGGGAGAAGTTCGCGGACGTCTGGCACACGTACTTTGGGGCCCAACGCGAGGAGATTATCGAACGGTCTGAGGAAATCAACGAGACCGCCCGCATCGCCGAGGTTCAAGACAAGCATGAGGCCGAGCTGCTGGCGCTGGAGAACGTCGTCGGTGTTGCGGCCAGCCTCAAGATGACGAAAGGGAAGCCGACCAAGAAGTGGTCCCTCACCGTGTTCGTCGAACGGAAACTCCCGCTGGCCAAAGTGGCCCGGGCCTCGCGGATCCCCGAAGACATCGCCGGCGTGCCCACAGACGTTGTCGAAGTGGGGAAGATCGAGGCCCTCGTGTTCAATGCGCCGGTCAGACCGGCCCTTCCCGGCTACAGTATCGGCCATCACAATATCACCGCGGGGACGCTTGGGTGTCTGGTCCGCGATATCCGCCGCTGCTGCTGCAGACTGGAAAAGGACGGTTGCTGTGCCCCCACACGAGAGGAATGCCCCGGTGACTACCTGATCCTCAGCAACAACCACGTTCTGGCCGCCACGAACCGAGGGCAGCCCGGTGACCTGATTCTGCAGCCCGGGCCCTTCGATGGAGGGGTCTACCCCGCCGATGGGATTGCCACACTCGACCGGTTCGAGCCCATCATATTCGGCCGCTCGGGGTACAATCTCGTGGACGCGGCCGTGGCGCGGCCGACGTTCAGTCGGAATGTCACCGCGTCCATCCTCGGGTTGCTGCTCCCGAGGGGGATCGACCAGGCGTTTGTCGGTGGGCAGGTGATCAAAGCCGGCCGAACCACACAGGTTACCGTCGGGCGTGTCCTGGCCGTCAACGCTACGGTCAACGTCGGCTACGGCGCGTCCGGGGTGGCGCAGTTCCGGCACCAGATCGTTACTACGGCCATGGCGGCGGGCGGGGACTCCGGCAGCCTGTTGATGAACGCTGCCCTCAGTGCGGTCGGCCTGCTGTATGCTGGCTCTGCGCAGATCACGATTCACAATCACGTCGCCGACGTCGAGACGGCCCTGGGAGTTCGGCCCGTCACGGCGCCGCGGCTGGGGTAAGGAACGAAAAGGGGCCGCCCTGGCGCCGGCGGCGGTCATACGCAGGGCTCTCTGGGGTCTTTGACAGCCCCTCGGACTCCCGTATAATGTAGGTTGTCGACGCGGGGTGGAGCAGTCCGGTAGCTCGTCGGGCTCATAACCCGAAGGTCGCAGGTTCAAATCCTGCCCCCGCTACCAGTTAGAAGGCGAGCAGGACGCGGGTTTCCGCCTGCGTCCTGCTTGTCATTTATGAACGGGAGCTTCTGCCCTGCCGAACACCGGGGCGCGGTGTGGGCGCCCCGACTATCGGAGTAACCGCCCGAGTCCATCTTCCACTTGGGCGACTGGCTAGTGGTAACGCGCCGGTCACCACCCGACTCGACGCGCAATCGGGGCGGTTGCAGGAGTTTCCGATGTCGTAGAAAATCCAGTGCGTGGTACGCTAATGCTGTTAGGATTTGGAGTGATCTGGCACCGAAGGGAGGATGAGCGTGGCCGCAAAGCGGAAGGCGAAAGCCGCGAGGCGCTCCGCCCGGAGAGCTCGGGCGGGGGCCAAGAGGACGGCAGCTCGACGGAAAGTGGCTAGGGTAACGAAGAAGGCAACACGGAAGAAGGTAGCCCCCAGGAAGAGGGTCGTCCGGAAGGCCGCGGTGAAGGCCCGCCGGAAGGCGCCGGCCCGGAAGCGGGTCGCGAAGAAGGCCGCTCCGGCCAAGGTTCCGGCGATGCCTCCCGCCCCCATGATGCCCGAACCGATGCGCCAAGAGCCCGGGATGGGTACGGGCAGAACCGGTGGGACGGGCGGCATGGGTGGAATGGGCGAGGCCGGCGGCATGGGAAGAGCGGACGACTACGCCGCGGGGCCGCTCTGGCCCAGTTCGGAGGACGAAGAAGGCTAGACCGCCCGAGGATTTCCGAAGGGCCGCCGGGGGAAACTGGCTCTGGCGGCCCTTCTCCATTTCAGGGGGCTGCGGGGTTCCTGCCCCCCAGGCTGAAGGATCGCCCGGCCCGCTTGACCTCTTTTCCACCTTCGCGGAACCCCCCTTCTATGGCCAGCCGCCCGGGGTCCGGAGCACACTGAGGGTCAGACAGACCTCAGCTCCGGAGGTGAGTCCATGAAGCGGCTTCTTCTCGCGCTGATTCCGGTAGCACTCCTCGCCAGTGTGTCCTTCGCCTACCCCGTCCTGAACCCAGAGCCGTACTCGTCACCCACCCCGGCGCTTGTGGCCGGACCGGGCGGCACCGCCACAAACTCTTCTCCGACCGCTCCGGCGGTTGTCGCCCAGGCTCCGGCCACGCAGACGGTGGCCCAGCAGCCGACACCGCCCGCGCAGCCGGCGCCCGCCCCGGCAGTCACTGACGAATCCGTCCCGCCGCTGGTCGTGGATAAGAGCCAGCTGGTCGAAGCGGCGGCCCTCCTTGAGCGGGCGATCCAGCAGGCCAAAGTGGCCGTGGACGCGGCGGACGTCCAGGCGCAGCAGGCGGCCATCCAGCAGACGATCAGCCTGCTGGCCGGGTCGGCCAGCGTCAATTCGCAGACGGGACAGGCGATGACGACCTCCGCCGGCGTGGTTCCCCTGCTCAGCCAGGCCCTGACGGCCCGCGAGGCGGCCGAGCAGCAGTGGCTCGTCGCCCTGGAGCAGCGTGACTCTCAACTGTATGTGGCGGGCCCGGGCGGCACTCTGCCGCCGGCGCCGACCGCCAGCATCAAGCTGGGCACGCAGGGCCTCCGGCCGGAGGAGCAGGCGAGTCTGCTCGTCAACCGGGCGATCCTGCAGGCCACCAACGCCCTGCGCGTGGCGGTGGCGCCCGCGGAGGCCGAGAGCGCTGAGGACCGCGGCACGGCCATGACCGGCGTGTCCGGCGAGGCGTCCGACGTGATGCTGTGGGTCGTCCGGCAGCTGGAGGCGGCCCTGAAGATCGTCCAGATCGCGATCAACCGCTAGTTCTACCTGCACTACCCCACCCCGGGGGAGGCGCGCCCCGCCCCGGCGCGCCTCCTTCCGTGTCTGGGGCCCGGCCACCCGCCTTCCTTATGGCCGCATGGAGTAGGCGCGCCTCCGCGGGAAGGTCGTCGCCGAGGAGTTCGCGCGCGAGGCCAACCGCTTCATCGTCACCCCTGGAACGATGATCTACATCAAGACGCGAGCTACGGCGCAGTCCCGAGTATGTTAATCGAGAAGTTGAATTATAGAGACACAAAAGATATACTAAAAAGTACCATGAAGTACGTGACACTGAAGGAACTTCGGTTGCACACGCGGCAGATTCTCGAGCAGGCCGGCGGTGGTGAGCAAATCGCCGTGACGTTTCGCGGGAAGCCGGTTGCACTACTGGGGCCTTTTGACGAGGAAGGTGAACTGAAGGTACGGCCTTACGGGGAGGCCTGGGGCGAAATCGAAGCTGTACTGGCCACGAGCCGGCCTGCTTACGCGAATGTGGAGGAAGCCTTGAAGGCCAGCAGGCGCCGGCCGTGATCTGCCTCGACTCCGACATCTTCCTCATCGACCTGCGGTACCCGCGTGACCGCCGCGCCCGCCGGAACCGGGCGTTCCTGGATTGGGTGGGACAATCCGAGAGCGGCGCCACCACCGTGTTCAGTCTGCTCGAAATCGCCGGGGTGCTTTCCTTCAACTTGAACGAGCAGCAGCTCGTCGACTTCTACATGCACTTCCCACGGCGGTATAAGGTCCGGATTCTCCCCTATCACGACCACCGCCAGCGGCTGCCGGGCCTGCGCTTGGGGGAAGTTCTCCGTGTGATGCAGAAGCGGGCGGCGGTCGGGGATGCGCTGATCGCCGCACAGGTGAACCGCCTGCACGGCGGGCTGGAAGCGTTCGTCACGTGGAGCGACGGGCATTTCCGCGGGCGGCTGGTCGTGCCGGTCTTCACGCCGGCGACGTTCTCTCCGGTTTAGCCTGTCCAGAACATTCTCCCCGCCACCCCGGACTATACTGGTGCCGTGCTGCGGCTTGGCCTGAAGACGAAGTTCATCTTGGCGTTCGTCGGGCTGACCATGCTATTTGCCGGGACGTTCGGGATCCTGGCCACCTCCCGCCTCCGGTACACCCTGATCGAACAGGTGCGCCTCCGCGGGAAGGTCGTCGCGGAGGAGTTCGCGCGCGAAGCCAACCGCTTCATCGTCACCCCGGAAGGGCAGACCGACCGGCCGGCCAGCAGTCGCCTGACGCGCCGGCTCGTCGCCGGGACGGTGCTGTACGCCCAGATCGTGAAGGACGGCACCGTGCGGTTTGTGGACTCCCGTGTCTCCAGCTCCCCGCCACCCGTCGTGCTGACCCGGCCGCTGGAGGTCTACGAGCGCCGGGCGGAGGACGGGACCCCCTTCCTGGAAATCCTGCGGGCGATGCCGGAGTTCCCGCTGGCGCGGCAGGCCTACGTGCGCATCGGCTTCCCGCTGGCTGACGTCTACGCGCGCCTCCGGCACGAGACGACGCAGATCATGCTGGCGAGTGTGGTGCTGGCGCTGGCTGGGACGGTGGCGGCGTTCGTGCTGCACCGGGCGATCCTGGGGCCGGTGGATCGGATGCTGGCGGCGATCCGGCACCTCCGGGGCGGCGACTACTCCGCGCGCGTACGGCCCGGGGCGCGCGACGAGCTGCGGCGGCTGGCCGACGAGTTCAACGCCATGGCCCAGGCGATCGAGGCGCACGAGCGGGAACTGGCCGCCATCAACGAGGCGCTGCGGCAGGCCAACCGGGTCAAGGACGAGTTCACCGCGGCGATGAGCCACGAGCTGAAGACGCCGCTGCACGCGATCCGGGCCTCGGCGCAGATGATCCTCGAGGGGATCGAAGGCCCGCTTACGGACGCGCAGCGGAAGGACCTGGAACTGCTGCTGGCGGCTGCGGACCACCTGATGCATCTCATCGACGGGATCCTCCGCTACTCGGCGCTGGAGGCGGGCGGGATTCAGCCGCAGCGCGCTGAGGTGGACGTGGCGGCGGTAGTGGAACAGGCGCGGCAGAACGTGGAGCACCTGGCGCGGTCGAAGGGACTGGCGATCATGGTGGACGTCGACGGCGTGGCGACGGTGCGCGCGGACGAGACGATGCTGCGTCAGATCTTGATCAACCTGCTGCACAACGCGGTGAAGTACACGGAGCGGGGGCGCATCACAGTGACCGCCTCGCCGGCGGATAGGCGGGACGGGCAGGTGCTCTTCGCGGTGGCCGACACCGGTCAGGGGATCGCCGCGGCGGACGCGGCGGAGATTTTCGAGCCGTTCCGCCGCGCCGGCGACGCCGCACGCCGCGACATCGACGGCATCGGCCTGGGGCTGGCCGTCGTGAAGCGCTATGTTGAACTGCACGGCGGGCGCGTCTGGTTTGAGAGCGTGCCCGGGCAGGGGACCACCTTCTACTTCATGCTGCCGGTTCGATGAACATCCTGGTTGTTGAGGACGACGCTCGCTCGCGGGAACTGCTGGTGCGCTACCTGAGCGCCAAAGGCCACGCGGTGGCGACCGCGGAGGACGGGAACCGTGCGTTGGAGAGCGTCGCCGCCTCCGAGCCTGACCTGGTCCTGCTGGACGGGAACCTCCCGGTGATGGACGGGTGGGCGGTGCTGGAGGCGCTGCGGAAGTTCAGCCGCGTACCGGTAATCATGGTGACGGTACGCGATGCCACGCGGGACAAACTCGCGGGGCTGGGGCTCGGCGCCGACGACTACATCACCAAGCCCTTCGACCTGCGAGAACTAGAGGCGCGCATCCAGGCCGTAATGCGGCGGTACCAGGCGCAGGCCGCCTCGGCGGGCGTGATCCGCACGGGCGAGGTCGTGGTGGACGACGAGCGCAAAGAAGTCACCGTCCGCGGGAAGCCGGTGAAACTCTCGCCGCGCGAGTTCGAGATCCTGCGGCTACTGACGTCGCGGCCGGGGAAGGTCTTCTCCAGCGCGGAGATCCTGGCGGCGGCCTGGCCCGACCGCGAGGGTGCGACGGTGGAGGATGTGAAGAAGTACATCCACATGCTGCGCCGCAAGATCGAGCGGGACCCGGCGAAGCCGCGGATCATCGTGACGGTGCGGGGATTCGGCTACCGGCTCTCAGCTGAGGCCCCGTAATCCGTAGCAGGACCACGGCCCACCGGCACATCTCGGGTGCCGATTTGGGATCACCGCGTGCTCGGAATCGGCTACCGGTTCGCAGTCGCATAGTAAGATTGGCATAGCAGGGAGGTGAGTGCATGCGTCTTGTCGGAATTGCGCTTCGGCTGTGTTCCCTCCTGATGACGGTTTTGGCCGTTGTTGTGACCGCCAACGGTGTGGCGGCGCAGCCCCCGGCAGTCACCGTACAAGGGGTCGGTCTGCAGACGCCGGAGTCTGTCCTCTACGACGCGGCGGAGGACGTCTACCTAGTGTCCAACATCAACGG
>Ga0209342_10008483_pt1 | contig 10300 bp, 10 predicted proteins | sample RifCSP16_2_FD_184023 | JGI IMG/M metagenome (GOLD analysis project Ga0209342, IMG submission 184023) | Soil microbial communities from Rifle, Colorado - Rifle CSP2_sed 16_2 (SPAdes) (version 2) | ecosystem: Environmental > Terrestrial > Deep subsurface > Rock core/Sediment | place: Rifle... | reverse complement strand
CATAAATGACTTGGCTGCGGTTGGTGATTACGCCCAGCGCGTAGCCCGCCTTGCGCAGCGCATCCAACGTGTCCAGGGTGTCCGGGTGCAGGCGGTTGACCGGTTTGTAGTTATCGCGCATGTGAGCCTGCGCAGCCGCGGCCAGCGGCTCTGCTTCTCGGTCGCTGAACCCCAGAGCGCGCAGACGTCGGCGGCTGTAGTTCAACCAAAAAGCATCGCTGCCTTCAGTGTGTTGCTCAAAATCATCCAGCAGTTCTTCTGAGGTGGCCCAATAGCGGTGCTCCCAGAGCTGGGCGGCGCGGCGGGCTTCTGCCTGCAACGGCCAGGCCACGGCTTCCACGTAGTCACAAAAGAAATGGGACGCATGCGGGACACTGGTGCGCAGCGTGTCGTCCCAATCAAAGACGACCGTGCGAATGTGTTCAAGAGAACCGTTGCCTGACACGCTTCAACCCCCGATATAGGACATTTCTACTTTGGGAAGGTCCTCGGTCGCGGCAGAGCGCAATTCAGAATAACGATCTACGCGCTTTTGCCAAACAGCGGCGACGGCGGCGTGCAAGTCTGCATCGCTGGCGCCGGCGCGCAGCAGGCCGCGCAGGTCGGTGCCCTGGATAGCGAACAGGCAGGTGAACAGCTTGCCATCTGCGGAAAGCCGCGCCCGGCTGCACGCGCCGCAGAACGGCTGCGAAACGGAGGCGATGATGCCGATTTCGCCGCTGCCGTCGGCATAGCGAAGACGCTCGGCTACTTCGCCGTGGTAATTAGGCTGCATGGGTTCCAATGGCAGTTCAGCGTGGATAAGGTCGCGGATCTCGCGGGCGGTGACCACATCGGCTAAACGCCAGCCGTTGGAATGGCCCACATCCATATACTCAATGAAACGCACGATATGGCCTTTTTCACGGAAAGCCCGCGCCATGGGCAAAATGCTGTGTTGGTTGACACCCCGTTTGACCACCATGTTGATCTTGACCGGGGTAAAACCGGCAGCGGCGCTGGCATCGATCCATTCCATCACCGTTGATGCGGAGAAATCCACATCGTTCAACTTCATGAAAGTTTCGTCGTCCAAGGCGTCCAGGCTGACCGTCATCCTCCTCAGTCCGGCGTCCTTGAGGCTTTGCACGCGCTGGATGGGGAATGAACCATTGGTCGTGAGCGCCAGGTCTTCCACGCCGGGGATGGCCGCCAATTTTGAGACCAGCGTCTCCAGTTCGCGGCGCATCAGGGGTTCACCGCCAGTGAGGCGCACCTTGGTTACGCCCAGGTCCACGAAGACGCGCGTCACCCGCTCCAGTTCCTCAAAGGACAGCAATTCGCTGTGAGGTAGGAATGCGTAGTCGCGGCCGAATACTTCCTTGGGCATGCAATAGGTACAGCGGAAGTTGCAGCGGTCGGTGACCGAAATACGCAGATCGCGTAACGGCCGGCCTCGAGTGTCGATGGGATGCATGGCGAAATCTCTCTCGTGAAAGCGGCTGGCGCAGCACGCTGCGCCAGCTGAGCTTCCGGTTAATTATATCGTGCCTGAATTATGGCTTCTGGCGATTGCGCTCGAGGGCAGCCGTATTCGGGCCCGCGCTTCTTTATATGGACAAGCCAATGGTGAAACGGACTACTCTTCGGCCTGACCCTCGTTTAACGGTTTGCGTGGCCGGCGTATGCCCCCGAGCAAGACCCAGATTCCGGCTCCGATCAGGAAGATTGGCCACAGTTGCCTCAGAATAGGCGGGCCGCCCAGGAAGGCGCCGAAAACGCCAAACATGAACAGACTGAACAGGATAGTGCCAAGGCCTTCTCTCAGCCCATGCAGGAAGCGACCTTCAAAGAGACCCATGATGATCACGCCCACTCCGGCAAACCCGGGTATCAGCGCCCAAGCGTAAGCCCAGCTTTTCCAATCGCCGCTGGTGTTTTGATAATAAAGAATGCCGCCGATGCCGGTGATGATCGCGGCAGGCACGGCCATGCCGGGAGCGCGCAGGACCGCCGCCATCAGCAGGAATAAAACGCCCGCGGCGATCACCCACCAGGGCCATTGGTTTTGAATCGGGATCAGCTCATTGAGTTGGGGGAAGATCTGGCCGGCCAAAAACCAGCCGCCCACCAGCACCAAAACCAACCCGATGGCGATACTGCTCCTACGTTCCGTATCCATTTTGCCTCCGACTCTGCCTAATTAGTATACGGCTGGGCGGGCTTGCGGTTTCATTTAGAGGTCTTGTTGAACCGTTCGCGGAAGACCCCGGCCACCCCCAGTAAAACCAAAAGGGATCCAGCGATAGTCCAAGCGCTGATCTGCTCATTGATAAAGGAACCGAGTACCAAAGCCAGCACCGGGTTAACGTAGGCGTAGGTCATCACCACCCGGGTGGGCAATAAGCGCAGGGCAGTCACGTACGAAGTGAAGGCAAAAATGGAGCCAACCAGGGTCAGGTAAGCCCAGGCGATCCAGGCCTCCTGGGTCGGCGCCGGCCAGGGCTCTCGCAATAAAAGCGCTAGCATGGCAAAAGCAACTGCCCCGAAAGCCATCTGGTAGGCTGAGCTGGCGCGTGGGCTAAGCGCCACCGGCCGCCGGGCTTGCAGCACGGAACCAGCCGCCCAGGTGATGGGCGCGCCGATCAGCGCCAGGACCGCGATCGTGTCGGCCTGCACGCCACGCATCAATTCTGGAGCAGTCAGCACGGTGATGCCAATAAAACCCAGTAACAGCGACCCGGCTAATTGGATGGAGGGCAATTTGCGGTCAATCACAGCTTCGATCAGGGCGACCCAGATGGGTGAGGCGGCCACTAGTAAAGCCGCCAGGCCAGAGGCGGCGCGCGTTTCTGCATAGGTGACCAGGCCATTCCCTCCTCCCCAAAGCAGAAGGCCGGAGGCGGCCAACGTGATCAGCTCCTGGCGGCTAATGCGCAGGCGTTCACCGCGCAGGCGGCTCCAGGCGAACAGCACCATGGCCGCCAGGGCGGCGCGGGTGAGCCCCATGGTGAAGGGTGGGAACCCAGAACCCTCGCGCACCGCAATGCGGATGGCAAGATAGGTGCTGCTCCACACCACATAGACCACCAGCAAATTGAGCAGGCCGATGGGGTCCAGGGCGGAAGCGGGAGCGGCGGAATTCGGTGTTGAGTTGCGTGCAGGCACGGCGGCCATTGTAACCGCGCAGTGCGCCGCGTTCGGCGTGTATAATCTTTTAAGTTCGTTACGCTCTATCAGAGGGCTTATGAAACCTAAAAGGCTTGTTTCCAAATCCGACGGCGACTTTTTTAGCAGTTTTGGCCAACAGATCCGCCTGATCATCCGCCTGATCGCCGACCCACGGGTCAGCTTGTGGCTAAAAGCCCTGCCCGTTTTTTCATTGATCTATCTGATCTCCCCCCTGGATATTGTCATTCCACTGGTGGACGATGCCTTCGTCCTGTGGATCGCCAACACACTGTTCTTGGAACTTTGCCCGCCCGAGCTGGTGGATGAACACCGCGCCCGCCTGGAGCAGGAAGCCCACCCCAAAAAACCAGGCCGGCCGGCGATTGACGAGGAGGATGTGATCGAGGCGCGTTACAAGAACAAAGAATGAAGATCCCTTGGCGCAAGCTCGGCTGGGTTGTGGTGTTATTGGGAATGGTTGTTGCTTGCGCCCAGTCTGTGCCGGCGACCAATCCAACCGCCAAAGCTACGCAGGCCAACGCAACGGCTCCAGCTGCCCAAGCGACCGAGCTTCCCACCGAGACGACAGTTCCAAACACACCGCTCCCCGTACCCGGCTTTCCCGAGGCGGAAGCCTATGGTTGGGCGGAGATCGCCTCGGGATTCACAAAACCGCTTCTGCTCACCCACTCCGGCGACGGCAGCAGGCGCTTGTTCGTGGTTGAGCAGGATGGCAAGATCTGGATCATTGAGAATGGAGCCAGATCAGCCGGACCCTTCCTGGATATCGATGCGCGCGTGGGCAGCGAAAGCAACGAGCAAGGTTTGCTGGGCCTGGCTTTCCCCGCCGATTTTGAACAAAGCGGCCTTTTCTATGTGAATTACACCGATGTTGCCGGCGACAGCGTGGTTTCGCGCTTCCGGCTTTCCTCCGATCCCAATTACGCGGACGCCGAAAGCGAGGAAATCTTGTTGCAGGTTGACCAACCCGCCGCCAATCACAACGGCGGCCATCTTGAGTTTGGGCCGGATGGGTACTTGTATATCGGCCTGGGTGACGGCGGATCGCAGGGCGATCCAAACGGCAACGGGCAATCGCTGAATACATTGCTTGGCAAGATCCTGCGCATCGACGTGAACGCCGCCGCTCCCTACGGCGTCCCGGCGGACAACCCCTTCGCCAACGGTGGCGGGCTGGGTGAGGTCTGGGCCTATGGTTTCCGCAACCCGTGGAGGTTCAGCTTTGACCGCGCCACAGGCGATCTCTATATAGGCGATGTGGGCCAATATCAGTGGGAGGAGATCGACTTCCTGCCCGGCGGCTATGTGGGTCCCTTAAATTTCGGTTGGAATTATTTTGAAGGTACGCATGCCTACGAGGGTAACCCACCCTCGGATGCCAAACTCACTATGCCGGTGGCCGAATATGAGCATGGCTCCTCGCGCTGTTCGGTCACCGGAGGATACGTGTACCGTGGCGCAGCCTTGCCCGCCTGGCAAGGCGTTTACGTGTACGCCGATTATTGCTCGGGTGAGGTCTTCGGTCTGATACTACAGGCTGGCGGCGTTTGGGAGACTCGTCTTTTGTACGACACCCCCTACCTGGTGACCTCATTTGGGTTGGATGAGGCCGGCGAACTTTACCTCATCGATCGTTCGGGCGGTGTTTACCAATTGCTGTCGCAATAGACTGCCTTCGCCGCCCGGCAGGGCGCAAATGAAAACTTCGCTGACTAAACCAACGCAAATCCTTGTTGTTCATAATCCACAGGCCTCCGCCTTTAAACCGCAACCCTTACGCAGCCTGATGGAAAAGCATTTTGCGGGCTGCCAGGTGGACTTCGTTGAATGCAGCCGCACTGAGCTGGCCGCGCGCCTGGCGCCCTGGCTGCAGTCTGACGTGCAAATGATCATCGCCGCGGGCGGCGATGGCACGGTGGCGGATATCGCCAGCGCGCTGCCCCCAGACGGGCCACCGGTGGGCATCCTGCCCATGGGTACCGGCAACGTTTTGGTGCGCGAGTTGGGCATTCCCCTCGACTTGGACCAAGCTGCGGCCCTGGCTGCCGGGACCCACGCCGTGCGCCATTTGGACCTGCTGCGGGTGGCAGAGCGCGCCTACCTGATCTCGGTGAGTGTGGGGCTAAGCGCGCGGGCCATGCGCGAAACCACCCCGGTGCGTAAAAAGATCTTTGGCAAGAGTTCCTACCTGGTAACGCTGTTCATGAACTTCTTTGCCATGCAGCCGGTTGCCTATGGGGTGGAAGCCGACGGCCGTCCACTTCAGATCCGCGCTAGCGACCTGATGGCCGCTAATTGCGGTATCCTGGGATACAAGGAACTGCGCTGGTGGCCCGCGGTGCAGCCCGATGACGGGCATCTGGACCTCTGTTATTTGGAGGCGAAGACGGGGTTTGCTTACTTATGGGTAGTGATCAATTTCCTTGCCGGCCGCTATATTCGTTCTGAACGGTTGAACCACTTCCCTGTGCAAAAGAGCGTGTGGATCAAAACCCCAGAGGGTTTGCCGGTGCAAGGCGATGGGGATTGGATCGGAACTACTCCCGTCCAGATTCATCTGGAACCGCGCGCACTAAAAGTGGTCGTGCCTGCTGGGAGGTAACAAAGCACTCCGGTTTTAAAATGTTGAAAACTTCTAAATACCTGCTTCTTCTGACCACCCTCCTTTTGATTTCGACCGCCTGCGCGACGGTTGAACCTACCCCGGCTTTAATCGCCACACCCAGTGCGACCCCTGAATCGCCGCCTGCAACGCCAACAGCAACGCACGAACCGCCTACGCTTGTAGCCCCAACGCTGGAGGTGAGCTCCACTCCCGAAGAACCTATTCGCTTTGCCGTCATTGGAGATTACGGGTTTGCCGGTCCCGATGAGCTTGCGGTTGCCGAACTGGTTAAAAGCTGGCAGGTGGATTTTATTGTGACCACCGGCGATAACAATTACCCGAACGGGGAGGCAGAAACTATCGATGAGAATATTGGCCAGTATTACCACGACTACATTGGCGACTACCAGGGGGAGTTCGGGCCGGGCAGCCCCGAAATGCGTTTCTTTCCAAGCATCGGAAACCACGACTGGAATGCGCGCGCGGGGTTCGAGCCTTACTTAGCTTATTTCTCCCTGCCTGGCAATGAACGCTATTATGAGGTCGTGCGAGGCGCGGTGCACCTGTTCATCCTCAACAGCGATACCAATGAGCCTGACGGCGTGGGCCGCTCGTCAGTGCAAGCCGGCTGGCTGCGCCAGGCATTGGCGAATTCGTCCGCAGACTGGCAGGTGGTGGTGATGCACCATCCGCCCTATTCCTCCGGACGACATACCTCTACTGAATGGATGCAATGGCCTTTTGCCGAATGGGGCGCGGACGTGGTGCTGGCCGGGCACGATCACCTTTATGAGCGCTTGGAAGTAGACGGTATTCCCCATATAACCAATGGATTAGGCGGTTCCCCCGCAATCTATGATTTTTCACTGATCGTTAAAGAGAGCCTGGTTCGCTACAACGATACATATGGGGCTATGCTGGTGGAAGCCACCAATGATTGGGTCCGTTTCGACTTTATCAATATCGAAGGGGAATTGATCGACACGCTCATGCTAGCGGCTGACTAACTTTACAGCCCGGCCTTCCTCTTATCGAGGAAAATTGTCTCGCTGGCTGCCAACGCGGCTTTCAAAGGCTCGCTTCTCAACGGCATCACGCGGCTGTTGGCAAAGTAAGGAAAATTGAAATGGGTTTCATCCCCGGCCACTAAGCCGGGAATAGGCATCAGGCGCGCGGTCAGCGGCTTGCCCAACCGCAGCGCCAGCGCGGCCAGGTCCAACAAGAGCGCGGATAGCTGCTCGACAGTTGTATTGCCTGCCAGGGGCACCGTGTCCAATCCGGTGCCGCACACCGCGGCATACAGCAACAGGTCGTTGACGGTCAGCGTGCCCTGTGCGGCGCGCTTGGCCAGGGTGGCATCTTCCAATGGCGGTAACAGCAGGCCGCAAAAGCCGGCGCGGGGAAACTTGGCCGCGTCGATGGCCTGGGTGAGAACGGCAGCCGCGGCCAGCGAGCCCTGTAATCCGACAGCGGGCACACCCATGCGCTCGAAGGCGGTGCCCAGCGATTCCTTTTCTTCGGGGAAAGAAGCCAATGAAAAATCAATGCCGCCAAAGGCGACCTTGTATGTTTTGGCGATGCGCAGGGCAATGCCTGCCATAACCTGCGCGTGACGCTGGATGCTTAGCGTCAGGGCGCGGCTGCCTTGCGCGATATTGCCGGCGCCTTCGAAAGCAGCCACCGCCAGGTCGGCGGCTTGGGTGGCGATGGCAAACGCGGGCGCCGCGCCGGCGTGGTAGGCTGCCGGGAAGAACGGCGACCCGGCTGGCACGTTAGCCAGGGCGGCGAAACGCAAATTAGCAAACCCGTTGTCTTCAAGCAGGGAAACTTTTTGGATGAGCAGCGCGCAGGCCTGAAGAGCTTGCAGGTTGATGCCCCTCTTGGCCGAAGCGATTTCCCCGCTAAAGAAAGCTATTTTAGTTGCGGCCAGCAGGTCCGGGATGAAGAAATAACTTTCTGGCAGTTCGGGCAGGGCCGGCCCCAGAGAGACATAGCCAAAGCCCGCCTCGCTGGCCAGCGACTCGATCATTACGGCCGTCTCTACCGCGCGGCTTTGGGTGAGTGGCTTGACCCAGCGCGGGAACGGCCTTGTGGCTAAGCGCAGAGTCTGCACCTGGTAGCCAGCGGTTTCGTAGGCAGATTTGGCAGCTCTTGCGAACTTCGCCAGCGGAGCCAGCTGGCTGGCTTTGAGCGCCGGCTTTGGGGCAAAAAACACAGTGAGAGAGCGAATCTTCACGGCCGCACTGCCTTTTGGCCGCGCTGGCGGACTACTTCGAACATCAGCACGCTGCCCGCCGCGGCCACGTTCAGCGATTCCATCCCTCCCGGCATGGGGATCTGGATCGGTTTCGGCTGCAACCTGGCGGCCTCTTTCCCCGAGCCGCGCGCCTCGCCCCCAAGGATGAAGGCTAAGGGTTGAGTCAGGTCTTCCTCGTCGTAAACCTTCCCTTGCCGGGCCTGCGCTACAAAGATTTGCAAGGCATGTTCTTTAAGAAAGCCTTCTATCTCGCTCCAATTCAGGCTGCGCATCGACTGCAGAAAATGCGCTCCCATGCCACTGCGCATTACTTTGGGCGCAAATGGTTCGGCGCAGCCTGGGCCGAGCAACACAACGCCGCAGCCCGCCGCGGCCGCGCTGCGCAACAGGGTTCCCAGATTGCCGGGATCGGCCACCCCATCGAGAATTAGCGCGAAGTCAAGCGCTTTTGGCAACGGTAGTTCGCGCTGCTCCACTTCCAGCAGCACTCCCTGGGGGGTTTGCGTATCGCTGGCAGCTTTCATGACTGGCTCTGTAACCTGTTCTGCCACGCGGCGCGCTTGCAATTCGCCGATTAGCGCAGCATGTTGGCTGGCAAATGGCTGGGTGTACAAAGCCAGCCGCACCCGCCATCCGGACTTGAGCGCCTCCTCAGTCAGTCGCGCCCCTTCCACGACGAACGCGCCGGCTTCGGCGCGGCGCTTGGCCTGTCGTTGCAAGGCGCGCAGCGCCTGCACCTTAGGATTGCGGACAGAGCTGATCACTGGGGTATTCTAATTCAGCAACCGGAAGGATGTTAGAATGCGCGCCCCGAGAGGAGGCCTCATGCCTGATGCGCGCGTTGAAAAATTAGCCCAGACCCTAGTGGAGTATTCGGTGCAAGTAAAACCAGGCGATTGGGTGGTGATTGCCAGCCAACCTATCGCCGAACCGCTGGTGCGCGCCGTGTTGCGTTACACTCTGCGAGCCGGGGGCCGGCCCAGCGTGTTGCTGAGCATGGATTCCACCGCCCAGGTGTATTACGAAGAGGCTGACGAAGACCAGCTCAAGTGGCTTTCCCCTTTCGAAAGCATGCCGTTCGAAGAGGCCGATGTGCTCGTCAACATCCAGGCTACGGAGAATACCCGCGCTCTGACCGGCGCAGACACCAGCAAGATGCAAATGCGTTCTGCCGCCCGCAAAGGCGTGATGGACGCCTACATGCGCCGCGGCGCTTCGGGCGAATTGCGCTGGACCTTGACGCAATTCCCCTGCCTGGCTTACGCCCAGGATGCCGATATGAGCCTCAGCGAGTTCGAGGACTTCGTCTACCGCGCCACCTTCGCCGACCAGGACGACCCGGTGAAATTATGGAAGGAAGTGGAAGCCAATCAGGAGAGGTTGGTGCGCTGGCTTAAGGGCAAAAAGCAGATGCGCTTGCAAAGCCCTAACGTCGACCTTACCCTTTCGATCGAGGGGCGGCCTTTCAAGAATTCCACCGCTACCCACAACATGCCCGGCTCGGAGATCTTCACCAGCCCCGTGGAAGATTCGATGAACGGCTGGGTGGCGTACAGCTACCCCGCTATTCGCCTGGGCCGGGAGGTGGAAGGTATTCGCCTGGAATTCAAGGAAGGGCAGGTGAGTAAGGCCAGCGCCGAGAAGAATGAAGATTATTTGATCAAGATGCTGGATCAGGACCCCGGCGCCCGGATCATTGGCGAACTGGGCATCGGAACCAATTACAGCATCGACCGCTTTACCAAGAGCATCCTCTACGACGAGAAGATCGGCGGCACGATCCACACCGCCGTGGGCGCCGGCTACCCCGAAGTGGGCGGCAAGAACCAGTCTGCCTTGCATTGGGACATGATCTGCGATATGCGCACGGACAGCGAGATCCGCGTGGATGGCGAGCTGTTCTATAAAGACGGACGTTTCCAGGTCTAAAATTGCGTGCTTGTAGCGCCCTCGGCATTTCTGTATGATGACGGAAGTTCCCGTTCATTCGCCTGACGGAAAGTGAAGCGTTACCCCTCAAACGACATCTAATAACGTAGCACTCTAGGGCCCGCTGTCGATGCTAAAGGCAAGGAGCCTGCGTGCCTAATGATTCGCCATGGGCGGAAACGCCGGTAATCGGCACGTACTTGCCAGCCATCTTTCGAGGTTCGCTTAACTGACAAGTAGCCATGATTCGCTAAGGAGTAGCAATGAACCCAAAAAGCACCCGACTGATCTTGATTGGCGTGTTCCTGTTGGCTGCGGTTGCAGCCGCAACCTTCTTT
>Ga0209342_10008482_pt1 | contig 10301 bp, 7 predicted proteins | sample RifCSP16_2_FD_184023 | JGI IMG/M metagenome (GOLD analysis project Ga0209342, IMG submission 184023) | Soil microbial communities from Rifle, Colorado - Rifle CSP2_sed 16_2 (SPAdes) (version 2) | ecosystem: Environmental > Terrestrial > Deep subsurface > Rock core/Sediment | place: Rifle... | reverse complement strand
GGTCAACTATGCTCTTAGCGAGCTGATTGGGGTCACGTGGTCTTTTTGGCTTTCTCATGTCCATAATATAACCTATCTTACTTGCCCGGTCAAGCATCAACCAAACAAACTAAATGGAGGGTTTAGTCATGGCAGACCAAGTACAATTATCCGGCCCAATACACATTGTAGACGGCTCAAAAGAAAGAGTAGCATACGACCTCATGCTCAAAATCTCTGCCGTTGAAAGAGGTTTAGGGCCAGAACGAGACAGAGATTACTATCTCAATCTTTACGCTGAGTGTTATCGGGCTGTTGTTTATGGCTGGGATCTGAAAACCACGCGAGAAAATCTGAAGCAACCTTAATAATCTTCTCGTGGTCTGAAGCTGGTTGCACAATCTGTGCCGCCAGCTTCAGAATTTCGAGTTTTAATTGTTGTTCGTCCACTGTTTTAGTCCTTTCTTTCAAACTGATACACTACCATGCTTGCACCTGACTGGAAAAAATCCCAACATTAGGGCACTTTTAACATCTGGAATACAATCACGAGCGACACACAAGGAGGAGTCATGGACACACAAGTTTTGTCGCACGCAAAAGAATATTCGCGGCGCAATTTCCTTTCGATGGTGGGCAGGGGGGTCGGCCTTGCCACGCTGACCTCGGCAACCGTTGCCTCATTGCTGGACGATCTTCATGCCGCCACAAAGCGAGTTGCCCATCTCACTCCCCAGCAAGCCGCGATGGACGAGGATTTCTGGTTCGACATTCAGCGTTCCTTCACTGTGACCCGCGGAATCACAAACCTCAATAACGGCGGAGTCTCCCCTTCTCCGCGCATCGTCACGGAGGCCTTCGTGCATTACACGTGGGAACAGGAAGACTTGACCGCATACACCATGTGGCAGATTCTGGAACCGCAATCGGAAACCGTGAGGGCTGGACTGGCGAAGGTCTTCGGGTGCGACAAGGAAGAGATCGCAATCACCCGGAACGCTTCGGAATCTCTTGAAATCATCCAAATGGGGATGGATCTCAAGTCCGGCGATGAGATTCTCACAACGACCCAGGATTATGGTCGGATGCTCACGACATTCCGTCAGCGGGAACACAGGGAAGGGATCAGACTCAACATGATCAAAATTCCCATCCCCCCAAAAAACCTGAGTGAGATTACTGCTGCGTTTGAAAAGGCAATTACTCCTCGTACAAAGGTGATTCTCATTTCTCATATGATCAATTTGACGGGTCAGATTGTCCCCGTTAAAGAAATCTGCGACATGGCCCGATCCAAGGGAATAGAAGTCATTGTCGACGGGGCACACTCTTTTGCACATTTCGATTTCAAACAAGCCGACCTCGGATGCGATTATTTCGGGACAAGTTTGCACAAGTGGCTCTTCGCGCCAAAAGGCACGGGCCTGTTGTTCGTCAAAAAAGACAAGATCGAGAAAATCTGGCCGCTGATGGCCGCGGACAAGAACCAGGCGGACAATATCAGGAAATTCGAGGAAATTGGAACTCATTCGGCTGCGATGAGACTCGCCATCGGAGAGGCGATCTTGTTTCATCAGGGAATCGGGCCCAAGAGAAAAGAAGAAAGGATGAGATACCTTTCCCGTTACTGGATGAACAACCTCAAGGATCTTCCGAAAGTTCGCTACAACACATCCTTCGACCCGAAACAATCCTGCGGCATCGCCAATATCGAAATCGAGGGAATCGATCCTTCGGCGCTAGGGTCGTATTTGATGAATACTCACAAAATCTTCGTCGTGCCGATCATCCACGATGAATTCAAGGGATTACGCATTACCCCCAACGTGTACACGACTCTCAAGGAACTCGATCGGTTCTGCGAGGTCATGGAGTCCGTGGCGAAAAAGGGGCTTCCGAGCTGATCGAACTCATCCCATGCCCGCCCCGGTGGGCAGACATCCCACCTTTCTCTTTCATAGAGCGAAGGGAAGATGAGCATTGAGACTGTCATTTCATACCTAAAGGAGGAACAATGAAACGAGCAATGATTTTCCTGCTTGCTGTGGTCGCGTTTATCTTTGCGCAGGATGGTGCCATCGCGCAACCTGCGCAGTCCCCCAAGCTTCCCCAGCTTCGCACGCCGCGGATCAGCCAGGGGGCGAGCATCACGCAAGTAGTCGGCCTCAGTGAAGTCAACATATACTATCACAGACCGGGCGTGAAAGGACGGACAATTTGGGGTCCAAAGGGCTCTGGCGCACTGCTGGCTTACGGAGAAATATGGCGGGCCGGGGCGAACGAACCCACGCTTTTTACATTCAGTGACGACGTTACCATTGCTGGAAAACGGCTTCGCGCCGGGACATATCGGTTTGTGACAATCCCGGGTGAACAGGAGTGGACCGTTGTGTTCAATTCCGAGGTGAAGAACTGGGGAACTATTTATGAAGAGAAGTTCGACACACTTCGATTCACGGTCAAACCCGAAAAAGGCCCGCACGAGGAGTGGATGTCTTTTCACTTTACCGATTTGACGTACGCATCGGCGACGGTTGTCCTGGCATGGGAGACTGTGCGGATTCCATTCAAGATCGAATTCAACCTTCTTGCCAAGCTGCAGGCGTCTGTCGGCACATGGAGCGTTTTTAACTCCGCAGCCAGGACCGCGCTCGACAGCAAGATGTACCTGAAGGAAGCAATGGGATGGATTGATCGTTCGCTCGCTTTGGAACGGAACTTCTTCAATCTTAGGACGAAAGCAGAGCTTCTGGCACTCGACGGAAAGAAATCCGAGGCGATTGCTGCGGCAGAAGAGGGACTAAAAATAATGAAGGCCAGAGACATCTCGAAGCTGCCTGAAGGTCAGCGTCTGCAAATTGCGGATGTGGAAAAGATGGTAGCGGAGTGGAAGAAATAGAAGTGAGCAGGCGTCAGCGACACAAGGCGATTCTCTGAATCGCCTTTTTTATTTTGGTCGCCGGTGTGGCAACAGGGCTTGCAGCAATAAGGCAGAGAGGATGACGGTACCGCATCCGGCCACCGGGTACCAGAGCCACGACAGAGAGACCAAACCGAGTTGTTCACAGGCAAACAGAGAGAAGATGACAATTTCGCTCACGACAGCCCCGACGAAGACCGGCGTCCCGGAAATCCTTTTCAAATAAAACGCGACCAAAAATACACCCAGCATGGTTCCATAGAAGAGCGAGCCGATGATGTTCACGGCCTCGATGAGAGAGCCGAGACCGCTTGCCAGCTGGGCAAAGAGAATGCCGTAAATCCCCCACCCCGCCATCGCGAAGCGTGAAACCAGCAAATAGTGGTTTTCGTCCTTCGTCGTTTTCAAATGCCGGCGATACACGTCGACCACCGAGGTTGTCGCAAGAGCACTGAGCTCGCCGGACGCGGAAGACATGGAAGCAGAAAAGATGCAGGCAAAGATCAACCCCACCAGCCCCGCCGGAAGGTACTTCACGACAAATGAAAGAAAAACGTAGTTGGTGTCATTGGTATCGGCATTGTTGGTTTCCAGAATCTCAATGGCGGAGGCACGCAGTTCATGAAGCTCCTGATCGGCTTTCCGCAGCTGATCCTTCGATTCTGCAATCTTCTCCGCAGCACCCTGTTCCTGCGCCGCGAGGTATTCCCGTATCCGCCCGGCCTTGGTCTCACCCGCCACACGATAGCGATCCTCGAGTACTTCATACTCGGGTCGCAATGGTCCGGATTTCACCTTTTCCGTTTCAACCGGATTGAAAAACAGCGGCGGTGCGGTGAACTGATAAAACACAAAGACCATCACTCCGATCAGCAGAATAAAAAACTGCATCGGCACTTTCGCCAGGCCATTGAACATCAATCCAAGCCGGCTTTGGGTCACTGACTGTCCGGTGAGATAACGCTGAACCTGCGACTGGTCGGTGCCAAAATAGGCGAGCGCCACAAACGTCCCGCCGACGATACCGGACCAGAAGTTGTACCGGTTACCAAGGTCGAAGGAGAAATCGATGATATTCAGCCGTCCCTCAACCCCCGCGACCGAAAGCGCATCGGAAAAGGAAATGTCGGATGGCAGCAGCACAATCGTCATGACAAAAGCGATCGTCATGCCTCCCATGATGATGAGAAGCTGCTGGAAATCGGTCCAGTTGACGGCCTTGATCCCCCCGGACGTTGTGTAAATGATAATGGCGCCGCCTATGATGGTCGATGTGAGCCGAATGTCGATTCCGAGCATGACCGAAAGTACGAGCGACGGAGCATAGATTGACATCCCGGCACCGATGCCCCGCGAAATCATGAAAAGAATACTCGTCAGAGTCCTTGTCTTGACATCGAATCGGTGTTCGAGGTATTCGTACGCCGTGAACACTTTCAGCTTGTGGAAAATCGGCACGGCAGTGATGGAGAGAATTACCATCGCAATCGGAAGGCCAAAGTAGTACTGCACGAACCTCATTCCGTCGACAAACGCCTGCCCGGGAGTCGAGGTGAATGTGATGGCACTTGCCTGCGTCGCCATGATTGACAACGCGACCGTATACCAGCGCATTTGCCTGTCGGCCAGCAAATAGCCGCTCAGGTTCCGGCTTCCCCGACCTTTGTAGATACCGTAACCGACAATCGATGCGAGTGTGAGTGCGAGAACAATCCAGTCGGTCGTTCTCATGAATACGCCTTCATGAACAGATAGAACAGAAGAATAAGGAAAGCGAGGAAGGAAAGGACGGAAGCATAGACCCTGGACCACGAGGAAAAAAACGGAGGCCTGTCGGAGAGATCTTCTCCGGTTTGGGACGGTTGCTGGGGTTTCTGATCGACTGTCACTTGTTCTTCGAAATGAGATTCACAAACAACCGGTAAGCTCCGGGAACCCCTGCAGGGAGCTGTCGGAAGAAAGCATACCCTGTAAAGATGTAGACTCCTTTTCCGTGCACCGCATAAAGAAGTCCGCCCCGTCTGGGGGGCTCGCCAGGATCATGACATTCAAGCACCGCATCGTATTGCTTGTCCCACGAATCGGCAAAATAGAGCCCTCGTTCCTGAACCCACCCGAAGAAATCCTTTTCTGAAATCCTGTTCGGCATTGTAAGAACCGGATGCCCGGGGTTGACAAATGCCACGGGACTCTCCTCAACTGTCACCCGGTCACGGGAAACATTGAAGGGATACGGCCCCATGTTTGACGTTTCCCCACGTTGGGAGGTTACATACTGCACAACGTACCTTCCCCCGTTCTTCACATAGTCCATCACCCTCTCCTGATGTGCCCTCAACTTTGGCCGCGTGTTATAAGAACGGACACCTGCAACGATGGCGTCATATGCGCCCAAGTCGCCAAACTCCAGGTCATCATCAGTGAGGAGCTTCACTTCATAGCCGATTTGTTCCAAGGCCTTGGGCACTTCGTCGCCCGAACCCATGACGTAGCCAAGATGCTGTCCCGACCTCTTCAGGTCGACGCGCACGAGTTTTCCTTTTGAAGCCGGAAAGACCGCTTGAATTGGTATATGAGGATATGAGACGACAGACATCCCCCGCTCGAATCGGCTGCCTTCGCTTTCAGCAATGACAACGAATTCGCCTGACGGTGCGCCGTCGAGGGGCTCGACGGAAAACGTGAGAGCATGTTCGTCTCTCTTCCTTGTGAAGTCAAACGGGATCGACGCGGGACTCACCTTCCAACCGCGGGGAACATCGAGTCTGACTGTTCCCTTCACCTTTTCTTCGTGGGAAGTGACGATCACCCGAATATCCTGAGGAGTTCTATCAGAAAAAACAAGGCTCGCACTTGCGGGAGTGACAGTCACAGCCGGAACGACGATAAAGGGTCGGTACTGCTCCCCTTTGACCGGGTCGACCCACCTATGTCTTACCGGAACATCGACAGTGACTGTTTCCCCCCCGACGAGGATTGAGAGAGTCGCGGTGAGAGCCGGAGGATTTTCCGCCTTCCCTGTCAGCATCTGATCCCTGATGACATAAGTTCCATGCTCAGGCTCATTCTCCAACCAGTACGGCTGTGAATAGGGAGTATTCTTCGGAAGAACGACCGACAGCGCCGTTTGGATTGGAGTGTTATTGACGAGACGCTGCTGTACCAGCGTATCCAGGTTCGCGCCTGCGATCCTGATACTTTGGAGCACCAGAGAAACATCTGAACGACTGAGTGCCGACACAGTGACTCCGATTCTTGATCCCGGGGCTGCTTCGTAGTCCGATGCCAGCGCGTCCGTCCAAACACCTGCACATCCGAGAATGACTTCGGTCAGTTCTTTCTTCTTCAGATCGATCCACGGATCCGGTCCTGCATTCTTCATTTCCTTCAACGCGTCGAGGAGCTGGGGTATGCTCTCCCAAGGCCTCTCGGGATTGAATCGGGTTGCAGCCGTTGAGAGAATTGATCCAATCCTCTCTCCTCCCTTGACCCTGGACCAGCCCATATCTACCCCATCAAACAAATCCATACGGGCGGACTCACCCGCGGTCGGGTGAAAATAGTTCAAACTCGATCCACGGTTTTGGCCCGCACCAAAGCCCTGGCTCTTGTGCATGCTTCGGCTCCGACCGGAAATCTCCGAAAAAGATTCTCCAAGAAGAGGGCTGTACTCTCCGACGTCCAGTTTGACCGATTGCTTGCCCGGTTCCATTCCCGTACCCCCAAAACGAAATATGTTGAAAACAATTCGTTTCGGCTGCCACGGTTTTACGAATCGGAGTTGCTCAGGGAATTGAGTGGGATCCCCTGCGGCAAGGAACGCCTCACGAGCAAGAATAGCCGAAGATGTGTGATTCCCGTGCCCCCCAAGCGTGTCAAGAAATCGTGTCATGATGATGTCGGGTCTGAACGAGCGAATCGTCCACACGATATCGGCAATAATCTTCTCCCGTCCCCAGATCCGTATGGTTTCCTCCGAAGTCTTCGAGTAGCCGAAATCGATGGCGCGTGTGAAGAACTGTTCTCCTCCGTCGACTCGACGCGCAGCGAGCAATTCCTGCGTTCGAATGACCCCGAGGAGATCTCCCTGCTCGGATCCAATCAGATTTTGCCCACCCTCTCCACGAGTCATCGAAAGATACGCGGTGCGGACCATCCGGCCCTTGGCAAGCGCGGCAATGACCGCTGAATTCTCATCGTCGGGATGAGCTCCCACATAGAGCGCTGAACCCAGAACATTCAGCTTCTTGAGGGCAACAGCGAGCTCGCTCGCCCCCGTTGGGCGCGACTGCGCTGGCGAAGCGCCACTCAGTGCGACAAACACAATCGTCATTCTTACCAGAAGATTTCTTTTCATAGACTCCACACTCTTTCTCGCAGTTCCCGTAATAACAAAACAGAGAGAATATAGGTTCTTCAGTTGGAATGAGCAAGAAGAAACTCCCGATGACACCGGGAAGCGGTCTTGTTTCTTATTGTAGATTTCGTACCTTTCTGCACCCGCAGTGCATGTCCATCAATTTTGTCTCTCAGGAGATCCTATGAAATACTTCGTGCGGTTGTTTTTCTTATCGATTGTGGCCATCGCAATCACAGTTCCACTTCAATCACAACTCAAGAAACGGGTTGCGGTCGCCCGATTCGACGACAGAAGCGGAACAGGATGGAACAATATCGGCGATGGAGTCGCCGACATGCTGGTGACGGCATTGGTAAAATCCGGCTCTTTTCTGGTCCTGGAACGGCAGGAAATGGAGAAAATTGCACAGGAGCAGGAGTTCAGCAATTCTTCCATGGTCACTCCGGAAACGGCAGCCAAAATTGGCAAGATCCTTGGCGCCGAGCTGTTCGTCATTGGCAGTGTCTCGGAATTTGGGGTGAAGGAGAGTAATGTGGGAGGCGGAGTTTCTCTCTTCGGCGGAAATGTCTCAAGCCGCAAGGCGCGGGCTGTTGTCGATATCAGACTGGTGAATATCAGTACGGGCGAAATCATAGCGGCGGAGAATGAAGAAGGCGAAGAATCGTCGACCGGCATTAGCGTCCGCTTCGAGGACATTGATTTCAGCAACGCCAACTCCTGGGACGATACGGATATAGGGAAAGCCGCCCGTAAAGCCGTAAACGGCTGCGTGGATCTTATCAAAGACAACATGGAGAAAATTCCCTGGTCAGGAAAAATCCTGAAGATCAATGCGGACGGAACGGTACTTATCAAACCCGGGTCTGAAGGCAATGTGAAGACCGGAATGGAATTCGCAATCTACCGCGTCGGAGAGGAAATCAAAGATCCGGATACCGGACTTAGCCTCGGAAGTGAAGAAACAAAAGTAGGGCAGATTCGAGTGACCGAGGATATGCTGAAGGGCAAGGCTGCCAAGGCGACAGTTGTCGACGGAAAAGATTTTCAGGTTGGTGATATTGTGAGAGAAAAATAGCGGCAAGTGACGGTCACGAAATGGTTCGTGACCGCCCAAGTCGAAGTGACGGTCACGAAATCTGACGCGCCTGTCAACGATGATTTCAAGCGGGATGTTTTGGGAGACCGTGACCGTCCAGTGAATGGCAGCAAGTCCACGCGCAGAGTTGCTTCCGATGGGACCCTGCGCGTCCCTTTTTCCTTCCTTTTTTGACTCTTCTTTTCCTATCTTGTTGCATCGTATTTGTCTACCCACATTATCATGTCCGGCTCATTCATCTTCTATTTCCATCTTCTTGGATTCGGGCTCATAACGACTGCTGTTGTAGCAGGATGGTTTCTCAATCTTCGATTCACGGCTGCACAAGACACGGATATCAGGATTTCCGTCGGCTCGATGATGAGAACAATAGCCATCCTGTCCCCTCTGGCCGCTTTCCTGTTGCTTGCGACCGGGATTGGGAATATTCTCAACTTGTATTACGAAACCCCCGTAGTCTGGTACCAACAAGGATGGCTGGTCATCAAGATCGTCCTTTTTGGCGTCATGCTCGTGAATGGAACGGTGTTCGGACCTCTCATGAGCCGAAAGAGGATGCACATCGTCCGGAATCTTGCAGAAAACACCGGAACTGAAGAAGATGAGAAAAACCTCAAATATTTGAACAAACAGATGAACTGGTTCTTTACGGTACAATCCGTTTTGTTGTTAGGTATTGTGTTCTTTTCCGCTTTCGGGACGTCAAAACACCCTGGCTATTTTTAGAGGGTGCGGCATCCTTTCCGTCGCGTGGTTCCTTATTTGGAGAACGGCTTCATGAAACGATGGGCGTTGTTCTGCTTCCCTCTTCTGCTCCTCCTTGCCTGCCAAAAACCAATACCCGAGCGCGCCACGTGGTCAGGCACGATCATACTGGCCGAGAATCAAAAGCTTCCACTTCGTCTCGAGATCGATTTCGCATCCTCGCCGCCATCCGGGTCATTCCTTGTTGGAGAAGAACGAACCGCAATCCCGGAAATCAGCCGCAATGGGGATTCTTTGAGCATCATTCTTTCTGAATACGGCGCCGCGATGCATGGGAAATGGGATGGCAAATCGTGGAATGGCGCTTTCTTCCGATATCGAAAAGACACCGTCCGACTTGAATTTTCCGCGTCCCCGGAACCCGCTGAACCGGCAAAGCCTGCCGCTTCTTCACCACCGGGAGTGCACCTCGTGGGAACGTTCCAGGTGTACTACAACAATCCGGATGGAATCGACAGCACGACGATGGCAAAATTCTGGACGAGGGGTGATTCTGTCTTCGGGACCTTCATCGATCCGAGCGGGGATCACGGATTGATGGTGGGAACGCAAAGCGGAACAACCGCTCGTGTCGGGAGATTCACGGGCTGGCAGGCGAACCTGATTGAACTTGAGCAACGCGAGGGGCAATGGAGAGGAAAATACTATGCGCGCCAGTTTCCGCCTCAGGTTTTTTCTCTTGTTTCCCGGCCATCCATCCCCTCAAAACCTCTTGATCCGCGCCGCACCCGGATGCGGAATCCGTCGGCACCGTTTGTATTTGCAGGGGTCACGGCAGACGGCGATTCCATGCGGAGTTCCGATCCCCGATTCAAGGGGAAAGCGTTGATCGTGGATATCATGGGAACATGGTGTCACAACTGTCTTGATGAAGCCCCTCTTCTCGAACAGTTGTATAAAGAATACAAAGACAAAGGCCTCGAGATTATCGGTCTCTCTTTCGAAGTAACGAACGATGTTACCGTGGCAAGAGGAAACCTTGACATCTACCGAAAAAGGCACGGACTAACTTTTCCCCTCGTCTATTCAGGAAGCCTTGACGCATTGAATGTAGATGCGAAGATTCATGGCCAGCTTGAAGATTTCTTTGCGTACCCAACTTCCATTTTCATCAACAAGAAAGGGAAGGTGGAGCACCTGCACTGGGGCTTCAAAGGTCCCGGAACAGGAGAAGAATATCA
>Ga0209342_10008481_pt1 | contig 10301 bp, 10 predicted proteins | sample RifCSP16_2_FD_184023 | JGI IMG/M metagenome (GOLD analysis project Ga0209342, IMG submission 184023) | Soil microbial communities from Rifle, Colorado - Rifle CSP2_sed 16_2 (SPAdes) (version 2) | ecosystem: Environmental > Terrestrial > Deep subsurface > Rock core/Sediment | place: Rifle... | reverse complement strand
TACGGCGAGCGCTACTCAGCGGTCCACCTCGGCAGCGTCCCCGACTTCACGAAGATCGCAGACGCGTACGGGCTCGAGGCGATCCGCGTCGAGCGAGAGGGCGAGCTCCCCGAGGCCATCGTGCGTGCGCGCGAGGCCGACTCGACCTTCCTCGTGGACGTGGCGATCGACGCGAACGAGGACATGCTGCCCATCATGCCGCCGGGCAAGTCGGCGAAGGAGATCATCCTCGGCCCGCGGTGCATCTGGAAGGGAGGTGCGACGGTTGCAAATCCTGTCCCTGCTCGTCCATGACGATTGGGGCGTCATGCAGCGCCTCGCGGGCGTGTTCACGCGCAAGAGGATCTCGATCGACACGATCCTGGCGGGGAAGTGCGAGAAGCCCGGCTGCGCACGCGTCATCCTCGCCTCGGAGCACCCGAACTTCTCCAAGATGGTCGAACACCTGCGGCGCGTGCACGACGTGATCGAGGTCGAGTACATGGAGAACAGCGCGGAGGCGTTCGCCCTCGTCCGGACGCCCGATGGCCGGAAGCGGGTCACGGGGACGCGCGACGAGGTGGACGCGGCCCTCGCGAAGGAGGACGGCGCGGCGTACGTGAAATCGTACGGGGCGCTGTGAGGAGGACGGACATGGCGAAGCTGTACTACGAGAAGGACGCGGACTTCCAGGCGTTGAAGGGACGCACCGTGGCGGTCGTCGGCTATGGCATCCAGGGGCGGGCGCAGGCGCTGAACCTGCACGACAGCGGGGCGGACGTCGTCGTGGGCGTGAGGCCGAAGGGCGAGTCGTGGACAGCGGCGACGAAGGACGGGCTCGATGTCGCCCGGGTCCCGGACGCCGTCGGCTCGGCGGACGTCGTGATGATGTTGATCCCGGACGAGGTCCAGCCCGAAGTGTACGCGCGAGACGTCGCGCCGCATCTCAAGAAGGGCGCGGCCCTCGACTTCGCACACGGGTTCAACATCCGATTCGGCACGATCGTCCCCCCGAAGCACGTGGACGTGATCATGGTCGCACCGAAGGCGCCTGGCGCGGCGGTCCGGGAGAATTTCCTGCGCGGATCCGGCGTGCCGGCGCTCCTCGCGATCCACCAGGACGCCACGGGCCGCGCCCGGTCGATCGGACTCGCGATCGCGAAAGGCCTCGGCTCGACGAAGGTCGGGGTCATCGAGACGACCTTCACGGAGGAGACGGAGACGGATCTGTTCGGCGAGCAGGCGGACCTCTGCGGCGGCGTCGCGGAGATGATCAAGGCGTCGTTCGACGTCCTCGTGCACGCCGGGTACCAGCCCGAACTCGCGTACTTCGAGGTCCTCCACGAATTGAAGATGATCGTCGATCTGATCCAAGCGGGAGGAATCGAGCACATGTGGGCGAGCGTTTCGAACACGGCGGAGTTCGGTGGCAGGACGCGCGGGCCGAACGTCATGGACGCCCAGGTGAAGCGGTCCATGGAGGTTCTCCTAAAGGACATCAAATCCGGGGCCTTTGCGAAGGACTGGGTCGAGGAGTACAAGAAGGGCATGCCGACCCTTGCGAAGGCGCGGAAGGACGCGCCCGAATCGCTGATCGAGCGGGTGGGCCGCGACGTTCGCAGGATGTTCACGTGACCGGTGGTTCGATTGGGGGAGGTGGAATTCGAGTGCGTCCGCTGCGGCTCCCGGATTCGCAGCGGCGGCGACGAGGACTCGGTCGTCTGCACGCGGTGCGGCGACGGGCTCCAGGTCCTCCCGGATCTCTCCTCCCTCTCGTACGACCTCGTGAAGCGGCGATGGCGCTCCCGCCCGATGGGCGTGTGGCGCTACCGCGAGATGCTCCCATTGAACGGTGGCGGGGAGGTGACCATGAACGAAGGAGGCACGGCACTCCTGCGCGTAAGCGTACTCGGTGGTTCCGACCTCTCCGTGCAGGCCTTCGTGAAGAACGAGGGGCAGAACCCGACGGGCTCCTTCAAGGACCGAGGGATGACCGTCGGCGTGACGCGGGCCAAAGCCCTCGACCGGCGCCGCGTCATCTGCGCCTCGACCGGAAACACGGCCGCCTCCCTCGCCGCCTATGCGGCCCGCGCGGGCCTTGCGTGCCTCGTCCTCGTCCCGGCGGGCGGCATCGCCCGGGGAAAGCTCGCGCAGGCGATCTTCCACGGCGCCCATGTCCTTCGGATTCGCGGCTCCTTCGATGACGCCATGCGCCTCGTCGTCGAGGCGTCGAAACGCCTCGATGCCTACGTGCTGAACTCGATCAACCCGTTCCGCATCGAGGGCCAGAAGACCGCGGCCTTCGAGGTCTTCGAGCAGCTCGGCGGGCAAGCCCCGGAATGGATCGTCTGCCCCGTCGGGAACGGAGGGAATCTCGCGGCGTACTGGAAGGGTTTCCAGGAACTGAAGGCGATACGCGCGATCGACCGGATGCCGAGGCTCGTCGGGGTCCAGGCGGAAGGAGCGGCTCCGATCGCGGACGCCGTCCGGCGGAACCTCGAGGAGATCGTTCCGGTGCCGACCCCGAGCACGGTCGCGTCCGCCATACGTATCGGGAATCCCGCGAACTGGCGCAAGACGGTCCGCGCGATCCGCGAATCGGAGGGCCTCGCCCTGAAGTTGCCGGACGAGGAGATCCTGCATGTCCAGGAACTCCTCGCGCGGCGCGAGGGGATCTTCGTCGAGCCTGCGAGTGCGGCAGGCGTCGCGGGCGCGATTCGTCTCGCGAACGAGGGGACCTTCGAGAAGGGGGACCGGGTCATGTGCGTGTGCACGGGCCATGGCCTCAAGGACCCCGAAGCGGCCTTGCGATCCTACATCGAGACCCCCGCGGTCGAGCCGACGCTCGACGCGGTCGTCGCGGCGGTGGAGGCCGGTCCTTGAGGCTCGTCCTCGTCGGGCTCGGGTCCGTCGGCCAGGGCCTCCTCTCGATCCTCGATGCGGAGGCGTCGCGGCTCCTCGACGAGTACGGCCTCCGCCTCAAGATCGTGGCGGCCCTCGACACGAGCGGCGCGGTCGTCCAGCCCTCTGGGATGAGCCCGGACGTCCTCCTCCGCGCGAAACGGTCCCCGGACGGCCTTGCGGGCCTCCAGCCGTGGTATCGACCAGGACGGCGTCCGCTGGAGATCATCCACACGCTCGACGCCGATGCGATCGTAGAGGCAACGCCGACGAACATCCTCGACGGCGAGCCGGCGATGTCCCACATCCGCGGCGCGCTCAAGACGGGGCGGCACGTCGTGACGGCGAACAAGGGTCCCATCGCCCTCGCGATGCCCTACCTCCGATCGTTGGCGGAGGAGCGGGGCGTTTCCCTTCGATTCAGTGGCACGGTGGGAGGCGGGACCCCGATGCTCGACCTGGCCCGTCTCGGACTCCGCGGGGACCGCATCACCTCGATTGCGGGGATCCTCAACGGCACGACGAACTACGTCCTCACGCGCATGTCCGAAGGCCTCGAGTCCGGCGAGGCGCTCCAGGAAGCCCAGCGGCTCGGGTACGCCGAGGCCGACCCGACGTACGACGTAAAGGGGATCGACTCGAGCATCAAGCTCACGATCCTCGCGAACTGGGCCATGGACGCGCGCCTCTCCGTGTCCGACGTGGACGTTCGGGGAATCGAGGGGATCGAGCGAGCGGATGTGCAGACGGCGGCGGAAGGAGGCCGGGCGCTGCGGCTCGTCGCCCGCTACGACGGCCACCGCGCGACGGTCGCGCCGGAGTTCCTCCCGCGGGACGATGCCCTGAGCGTCCGCGGGCGGCTGAACGCGGTCACGTACACGACGGAGCACCTCGGCCCCGTGACCCTCGTCGGCCCCGGGTCCGGAGGACGGGAGACGGCGGCCGCCATCCTGCGGGACCTCATCGACATCCATATCCGCTCAAGGTGAATCCCGAGGCGGTCGGGGGAGGACATGACAACGCCGAAGGGCAGTTGGAAGCACCGAAGCGCCGAGGTGACGGACGGACCCCACCGAGCTCCCGCGCGTGCGTATCTCCGCGCCATGGGCCTCACGGACGAGGACATCGCGAAGCCTCTCATCGGCGTCGCGAACACGTGGAACGAAGCGATGCCCTGCCAGATCCACCTCGACGTCCTCGGGCGGAAGGTGAAGGAAGGGATCCGCGAGGCCGGTGGAACCCCGCGGGAGTTCATGACGATCGCGGTCTCCGATGGAATCGCGATGGGTCACGAGGGGATGCGCGCCTCGCTCGTGAGCCGCGAGGTGATCGCGGATTCCATCGAGCTGATGATGCGCGCGCACGGCTACGATGCCCTCGTGGCGGTGGCCGGCTGCGACAAGACGATTCCCGGATCGCTCATGGCGATGGCCCGACTGAACGTGCCCGCCGTGTTCACCTACGGGGGCACGATGCTCCCCGGGAGATTCCAGGGCCGGGACGTGACGATCCAGGACGTGTTCGAGGCCGTGGGTGCCTTCGCATCCGGCCGCATGACGGCCGCGCAGCTCGACGAGCTCGAGCGATCGGCGTGTCCCGGAGCGGGCACGTGTGCCGGGCTCTTCACCGCGAACACGATGGCGTCCTGCGCGGAGGCGCTCGGCATCTCCCTGCGAGCGGATGCAGCGATTCCCACCGTGGATCCCCAACGGCTCGACCATTCCATCCGAGTGGGGCGCACCGTCCTTCGGGTCCTCGAGCTCGGGATCGCACCCCGGGACGTGTTCTCGTACGAGGCGTTCGCGAATGCGATCGCCCTCGATGCCTCGATGGGCGGGTCGACGAATGCGGTCCTCCATCTCCTTGCGATCGCTCACGAGGCCCAGGTACCTCTCAAGCTTGACGAGTTCGACGAGATTGCGCGGAAGACGCCTCACCTCGTGAGCATGAAGCCGGGAGGCGCCTACGTGATGGCGGACCTCCATCGCGCGGGCGGCGTGCCCGTCGTCCTCCGGCGGTTGCTTGATGCAGGGAAGATCCACGGAGAGGCGCTCACGGTAACCGGCGAGACGATGGCCGAGCGTCTGCGGGATGTGACGACGATGATCCCGGGGGACATCGTCCACACCACGTCGAATCCGATCAGCGCCGCGGGGACGCTTTCGGTCCTCCGCGGGAATCTCGCGCCCGACGGAGCGGTGGTGAAGACCGCGATGGTCTCGCATCTGGCCCACCGCGGTCCCGCTCGGGTCTTTGACAGCGAGGAGGACGCGTTCGCTGCCGCGCAGGACGGCCGCGTCGAACGGGGGGACGTCGTCGTCATACGCTACGAAGGTCCGAGGGGCGGTCCAGGGATGCGGGAGATGCTCGCGATCACGGCCGCGCTGGTGGGCCAGGGGCTGGGAGACGAGGTCGCTCTCGTGACCGACGGCCGGTTCTCAGGGGCCACCCGTGGGCTCATGGTCGGTCATGTCTCTCCGGAGGCATGGGAGGGAGGCCCCCTCGCCCTGGTCCGTGAGGGCGACATGATCGAGATCGACGTGCACCGACGGAGGATCGACACCGACGTATCTCCTTCCGAACTGGAGGCCCGGCATCAGCGTTGGATCCGACCGGCCCCGCGTTACACAGCAGGCGCGCTCGCGAAGTACGCCCGACTCGTCGGTTCGGCGTCGACGGGTGCGGTGTGTTCGTGAGCCGGGAGGTGCGGTCCTCCTAATGGATGCAATCGCTTGAACGCCTCAGCGGGCGCGCGGCCTCGTACCCCGTCGGTAGGACCCGAGCACCTTCACGAGACCCGCGGTGCTTGTGAGCGCTCCGACGGCTTCCTTGCACGTCGGGTCGTCCATGGATCCGTCGAAGTCCACGAAGAACACGTAATTCCATGGACGTGCGCGCCTCGGCCTCGATTCCATTTTCGTGAGGTTGATCCCTCGCGTCGCGAACTCTCCCAGGCATGCATGGAGCGCGCCGGGGACGTTCTTCGCGACGAACGCGATCGACGTCTTGTTCGCCCCGGCGATCCTCCTCGGATGTTTTTCGAGGACGAAGAACCGCGTGTAGTTCTCGTGGTCCGTCTGGATTCCTTCGGCGAGAACCTTCATTCGATACAGCTGCGCGCTCCGGCGACTCGCGATCGCGGCCTCGTCTTTGCGTCCTCGGTCCCGGATGAGTTTCACGCTCCCTGCGGTGTCGTGCGAGGGAATCTGTTTCCACGCCGGATGCCGTAATAGGAACCGGCGACACTGCCCCAGGGCCTGGGGATGGCTGTACACGGTCCGGATGCCCTCGACGGTCGCCCGAGCATTCCCGATGAGGCAGTGGTCGATCGGTACGATCACCTCACCCGTCACGCCGAGATCGTGCTCGAACAACAGGTCGTTCACCTGCGCGACGGTCCCCTCGATGGAGTTCTCCACAGGTACGACTGCATGGGTCGCGCGCCGTGCGTCGACCGCATCGAACGCGTCCCGGAACTCCATGCACGGGACGAGGTCCACCCGCTCTTCGAAGACCGCGACGACGGCATCCTCGCTGTACGCGCCCGGCTCCCCTTGGTAGGCGACCTTCGTTCGGGCGCGCCGCGAGGCCACGCGCTCACCCGTGCGACCGGGCCGCTTCCTCGGCGAGTTCCGCGGCTCGCTTCGACGCGGCGACGATCCCGTCCGAAATCGCTTGCGGGACTCCGTGATTCTCCATGACGCCCCAGCCCGCAATCGTCGTGCCGCTCGGCGTCGCGACCATCCGGAACAGCTGCATCGGTTCGAGCCCGTCGATCAGCAGGAGTTCTGCGGTCCCCTTCATCGTCTGGAGGACGAGCTTGTACGCGACCTCGCGCGGGAGGCCGGACCGCACGCCGCCTTCGATCATCGAGTGGGCGAGGGCCGCGATGAATCCGGGCCCGCTCCCGCTGAGCCCCGTGACCGCGTCGAGCATCCTCTCCTCGACCATCGTCACTCGACCGATCGCCCCGAAGACCTCCTCGACGATGAGGGCCTCGTGCTCCGTGCCGGTCTTCCCCAGGGCGAACGCCGTGGCCCCTTCGCCGACCGCGCATGCGAGGTTGGGCATGATGCGGACGACATGGCCGCGCCCCTTCAGGACTCGCTCGACGAAGGCGGTCCGCACGCCCGCCGCGAGCGTGATCACGATGGCGTCCGGCTTCACATGTCCCGCAATCGAGTGGACGAGGGCGGACATGTCCTTCGGCTTTGCCGCGAGGACGAGGATGTCCGACCTCGTCGCGAGGTCCGCCGTCGCCTCGACGAAGCCCACTCCGTGCCTCGCGGCGACCTCCTTCGCGCGCGGTGGGACCGCGTCGCTCACGAGGATCCTCGAGGGCGGCACGACGTGGCCGACGACGAGTCCCCGCACGAGTGCTTCGCCCATCTTGCCCACGCCCGCGATGCCGATCGTCTTGTCTCCGTCCATGCGTCCTGCACCCCCGTCGTGGCCTCGCGAGTCGAGGTCACGTCGAGTCGGCGCCGGCCCGGGGCACCGGGAACGGCCGCGGCGTGACGAAAAGTCGGGAGGACCCGACGGGGCTAATGCCCGCGTCGGCTCGATGTCGCGCCTCGATCTCGTCCATCGTCTGTGCCCCGCGCGCCGGTCGCGCGTCCTGCGAGGATTTTCTCGGCCGTACTTGAACGTTGTGACGGAAGGGCCAGCGGCCTGTCGATTCCAACGTTCCGTGCGCGTGACACGTTAGCAGAATGGTGAATTTTGTCGAAGACCCTAACCTTTAAGACCAATTCCGGGCTTCCGGGTGCGCTCTGCTATCCAGTGGAGGAGAGGACGCAATGCAGCCCCGATTCCGGAAGCCGTTTCTGCTAACATTGCTCCTTCTCCTCGTGGGCTAGAGGGGGACGGGCCCCGGTTCCCGCCGGGCCGTCCTCCTCGGGCCCGCCTTTTGGTGATGTCCATGGAACCATCGGAACGATCCGCTCGTGACGTGTTCGTGAGTCCGTACAACGATGCCGTCCGCAAAGAGATGGAAGGCCGCCGGGTCCGCATCTTCGACACGACCCTCCGGGACGGGGAGCAGACGCCTGGCGTGGCCCTCGGAACGGCGGACAAGCTCCAGATCGCGCGGGTCCTCGACGACCTCGGCGTCGACACGATCGAGGCCGGCTTCCCGGCGAACTCGGAGGGGGAGTTCGATGCGGTGCGCGCGATCGCGGAGGCCGGACTCCGAGCGAAGGTCTGCACCCTGAACCGCTGCGTCCAGTCGGACATCGACGTGTCGATCAGGGCGGACGTGGACGAGATCCACGTATTCCTCGCGACCTCGGACATCCACTTGCGGCACAAACTCAAGATGACGAGGGACGAGGTCCTCGACCGTGCGGCATGGGCGATCGACTACGCGAAGGCTCACGGCTTCGTCGTCGAGTTCTCCTCCGAGGACGCGACCCGCACGGACCTCGCGTTCCTCGAGCAGGTCCACGGGAGGATCCAGGAGGCGAAGGTGGACCGCATCGATGTCGCCGACACGGTCGGGTCCATCACGCCCCCGGCGATGCGCGCCCTCATCTCCCGGCTGAAGGACGTGACGCGCGTCCCGCTCGCGGTGCACTGCCACAACGATTTCGGGCTCGCGACGGCGAACAGCCTCGCGGCCGTCGAGGGCGGGGCGGATGAGGTGCATGTGACCGTGAACGGGATCGGCGAGCGGGCCGGAAACGCGAGCCTCGAGGAGGTCGTCATGGGCCTCCACGCGTTCTACGGAATCGAGACGAAGGTCGACACGCGCAAGCTCACGCACGCCTCGAAACTCGTCTCCCGCCTGACGGGCGTTGCCGTTCAGCCGAACAAGGCGATCGTCGGGGACAACGCGTTCGCCCACGAGTCCGGGATCCACGTCCACGGGATTCTCGGAAGCGCGTCGACGTACGAACCGCTGACGCCCGACCTGGTCGGGCGGGAACGGAAGATTGTCGTCGGGAAGCACACGGGGCTGCACAGCGTCCGGAGCCGACTCGAGGGTTACGGGTTCTCCCTGTCGAAGGACGAGCTCGGGAAGGTCACGTCCCGCGTGAAGAAGCTCGCGGAGGACGGGAAGCGGGTGGACGACGCAGAGCTCCTCGCCCTCGCGTACGACGTGCAGGGGAAAGGCGTCGAGGCGCAGCGCCTCGTGAAGCTCGAGGAATTCACGGCGATCACCGGTTTCCACTTCACCCCGACGTCGACGATCACTCTCCTCGTGAACGGCGAGAAGCGCCGCACCTCGGAGACGGGGGTGGGCCCGATCGACGCGGCCCTCAAGGCGATCCGCTCCGCCGTATCGAAGGGCATCACGCTGGACGAGTTCCGCCTCGAGGCGATTACGGGAGGCTCCGACAGCCTGTGTCAGGTCACCGTGCGACTTGGGGACACGGAACCTGCGCCCGTCTCCGCGCTCGGCCGGTCTGTGGGCCCGGACATCGTGACGACGAGCGTGGACGCCGCGATGGAAGCCCTGAACCGACTCCTGTGGGCGAAGGCCCAGATCGCCGGCGCGCGAACGTAGCCGCCAGAGCGAAAGCCTTTGTCACGGCTGCGTGTCGTCGTCGCGTCATACCTCTAAGTAGAGGTACACGCTCAGGCGGGAGGACATCCCGCCAAGGGCCCGCCGAGCGACCGCTCACTCCTTCACGGCGGTGAACGACGCGCAGGTGACCGTGTGGCCGACGCCCTTCATCCCGCGAAGTTTGTCGATGACCATCCGGCCCAACTCCTCCATCGAGGACGCCCGGACCTTCAGGATGAGGTCCCACTCGCCCGAGATCACGTGGACCTCGTGCACTCCCGCGAGCTTCGAGATCTTCTCCGCGAGCTCCCGCTGAGACACGTCGGGGTTCGGGAGGAAGTTCACGAGGACGAAGGCGGTCACGGGGCGGCCCAGCTTGCCAAAGTCCGGGATTGCCTTGATCGCCCGAATGACCCCGCGTTCCCGCATCTTCTGCACGCGGTACTGGACCGTCGGCCGGGGCATGTCCAGCTCTCGCGCGATCTCCGCAATGCTCCGGGATGCGTCGACCATGAGGAGATCGAGGATCTCCCGGTCCGTGTCGTCGAGTTCGTCCACGTTGACGAATTGACGTGCGACTATTGAAGCCTTTGTCGGAACGTTGGGCCCCTCCGGCATTCCTTGCGATACTCGTGGGGCTCCCCCGGGCCTCTCGTTGCGTGGCCTGGGACCCTCCTCCTCAAGAGGAATTGTGTAACGGCTTTTTATCCTGACATCGCGAGCCTGTATCCGGATGCGCCTCCGCCGGATGAAGCTCAAGATTGTCGTCGTCGGCGAGCGGGCGGTCGGGAAGACGAGCCTCCTCCAGCGTTACGTCCAGAACCACTTCGACTCGGCGTACCACGGGACGCTCGGTGCGTTCATGTACCCCGTGCAGGTCGAGGTCCTCGTTGGCGAACAGGAAGAGGCTCGT
>Ga0209342_10008480_pt1 | contig 10301 bp, 15 predicted proteins | sample RifCSP16_2_FD_184023 | JGI IMG/M metagenome (GOLD analysis project Ga0209342, IMG submission 184023) | Soil microbial communities from Rifle, Colorado - Rifle CSP2_sed 16_2 (SPAdes) (version 2) | ecosystem: Environmental > Terrestrial > Deep subsurface > Rock core/Sediment | place: Rifle... | reverse complement strand
ATGGCTCAAAGTATCAGCACGAGGAAAGAAATTCAGGATGACTGCTGAACAAGTACTAAATCATTTATTGCCTGCTTTTGCAGGTCTCAAAAATAACTTGATTGCTACTGTTAAACATAAAGAGAAACGAGAAGAGTAATTATGATCAAATTAGTGCTCGAGGATCGTAACTCTAATATAACCAGTCAATTAGCCTGTGTATTCAATATATTTGAGGATTTTAGGCTTGTGGTTCAAATTCGTGAAGAAATTGAAAAAATAAATATGTTTGAATAAATTGTGATAACATAAAAGTATGGAAAATAAAATTGAGCCAAGCACTTTAACTAGTTCACCGCTCCCACAAGTTTCTGTTTCGCCACGTGTTAATTTGCTAAAAATTTTATTATTTACAGCATTAGGATTAATTGTCGTCTCAGGATTTGTTTTTATCGGTATACAAATTGGTAGAAACCAAATATTAATTCAACAACCAGTTGTAGTACAACCAACTATAGCCCCCATTGAAACAGATCAAATGACTATAACTGGAGTAATCCGCACAAGCGGATTAAGCGATTACGAGAGACAAAAACTAGATTTAACTAATGTTATTTACCAACTCACAGACTTTAATAGAATCGATAAGCAAGATATAAACGGTTATTATCTACTATCGAGTGATAAAACTATAGAAACGTTTTTGGGTACGTGTGTTCAGATAATTGGTACTGAACCAACAGAGTGGAAAAATAAGAACAAAAGCGATTCTTACCTACGAACAACAATTCTTTTAAATAGTATAAGTCAAATAGACAATTCGAAATGTAGCCCCTATTCAGTAAACCCTTCTGAAAATATTGCAGGGACAGAAAAATTAACCTTGCGCGGAATTGTGAGTAATAATAATCGGCCTGCTCCCGATATTAATTATGACTATCAAATAAAATTATCAAAACCCTTCCTGGATAAAAATAGCTCTAGTGGTTCGCCACAACAAGTAAGTCTTGTTGATGCTGTTCCTGACACAAACAATGTATGGATCGAATTAACAAACAACTTAAATCATGAAGTTGAAATTCAAGGATACATGGAATGGGGTTACGCTGAATCGAAATATTTTAAAATTACCTCAATAAAAAGCGTTCAATAAAAATCCGTAAACACAATATTCCCGCACTTCATGTTTTGAATTAGGCTAAGTTTGGTATATTAAGTGCCAACTGGCTCTCCAGTCGCAATGCTACACGGACGGTGCGAGCCTGGATTCTTGATAGCGTAGCAGTAATCGAGCTTTACCACAAACTAAAACTTGATACGAAGTCTCAATTCCTACCCGCCTACGCTTAATTTCTGGGTTGTCTTCCTCATCCTTTTAAGCATTACTTCGATTTCTTCAGGACTTTTAGGTAGCTCTGAAGGCTCAACTTTCACCTTTGAGGAATTGTAGCCCCTCCACTTACTCACCAGACTCATTGCTGAAGTAGAAACTCCATCACCCTCTTTTGGTTTTTGAATAATCTGTTTCAATCTCTTTACTAAAAATTCTTCAGTTAATGCTTCCTGGTTCAAGATTAAATTGAGAACTTCAACTATTTTAGGTTTTTTTAGGTTTTCGCTGGCAATCATACCAGCCGTGTTGTAATCCCCCGTATCGTAGGCAATCAGGGCGGCTTTGACACCGTTCCTGTGTTCAATATACTCTTTGACGAATATCCGTTGTTTCAGGGTTAATCCATCCATACGAAATCATTTTGAAGGCTTGGAGGGGGTAGTGTAATTATAGCCTATGTGTGTTAGGCTCTGCACTCACTACATCCAGCCATTCCCATAAAGGCTGGTGTATGCCAGACTTGATTTGATGCCTCATCGTAATTATTTGAAATCGGTTTTGGGATTTTATTTCTTTTGCACTTAGGACAGAGGATACCTTCACACAGACAGGATACGGTTAGATACTTGTCGCTTGATTCCTTATCCGCTTGGGCAAAATATCCGTCCCAGTTTAGGTCTTTTTCTTTGACCTTGCCGTTGAATTGACCGCAGATTTTACACTTTGTGAGTCCCTTTGGAATTGTCATTTTAACTTTCAACTTCCTCTTTATACCCTTTTTCCCTTAAAGAGTCAGCATAGTCTTTATTTGCATTGCTGCCGATGAATAGCGCAATAACCCACGGAGCAAATAATATAACTATTCCTGCAAGCGTAGCCAGCTCATCTCCCGCATCAGACAAAGCGAAAGCCGTCCCAAAGGTTGCAATCAGGTAAATGATGAAATAAGCGGCAGCCTTGCCCCAAAGTCCGTGATAGGCATACCAGAGGACGCTAAATATGAAAGCCCACCAATTAAAGCCTTCCTTTACTTTCACCTTCTCTTTGATTTTTTTGTCTTCGTAAAGTGTCAAATACCTGCTCATAATTTCAGTTACAATCCCAACCATTGCAAATAACTTGAGAGTTATCCTGACTTACGACTGGCGTTTGAGGGTTATCAACCTTCGTGCAAGTAGTTACTCCATCGACATCATTGCAGACTTCACTAATTGAATCATTGTCGATAGTTGCAGTATTGCTGTCTCCCGCAGTTATACAAGGTTTACCCTGCTCACAGGTAGAGCTTTGTGGTGGTATAGGGATATTCGTTGGAGTGGGTGTAGGTTGCTGTTCTTGAGTGTCTTGGCTCTGTGAAGAATTTGACTGATTCGTAGGTTGATTCTCCGATGATTGACCATCCGACTGATTCGATGAATTATTGGATTCTTTGGGACTCGGAGAAGGGGTAGGAGTGAGTCTAACTGGATTATTTACTTGAGGAGCTTCCTTTGAATCACCCGCAACTTCACCAGACGGTTGAGGTGAAATTTCTGATGATTGAGTAACTATTTGGCTCTCATTATGGGTTATCCTTTCGGCTTTACTCCTCAAATTTTGCTTGACGACTAATACGGTAACTATCGAGCCTACCGCCAAAATCGCCAAGAGCGGCATTAACCCGATGAAACCTCGTTGATTGATTTTCATATCCCCTTTTGACCAAAAATGACAGCCTGAAATCCTACATTTCTTTGGCTGCCATCCGTGTGCGGTCTGGCTACAAATTTGACCAATCAGACTATATCACAAACCCTTCTTCGGGACAAGCTGTCTGCGGTAATCATATCACATTTCGTGTAACTTTTGACTATTATGGCTTACGAAAGGGTAGTGCAAAAATTCGGGCAGCGATTGGCGAAACTCCGAAACGAATCGGGGTTGACCCAAGAGGATATGGCTTTCAAGGTGGGGGTCGACAGGACTTACATTAGTCTGATTGAAAGAGGCGAAAGGAATCCCACTCTCAAAAGGCTGTGGAAAATTTCAAGAGTTCTAAAAATTAGCCTTCCCGAACTGGTCAAATTTTAAGAAACTTCCTTCAAATCTTGCCCAACTTTTGGTAAAATATGACAGATTGTCTCATATGGAAAACCAATCTCAACTACTACCTTTACTTACGAACCTTTTGAGTGGTTTTATCGGCTCGATAATTGGAGCTTTCATCGGTGCTTGGGCAACATTAAAGGCATCAAAAGTCAGCTTAAATGGACTTTACCAACAGGAGAAGGGGAGGCGGAAATATGAGGAACGAAAGCAAAGTACGACTGTAATTCACGCCTTACTCAAAGAGCTCAAAGAAAACCAGACAATTGCCCAGGAATGGCAAAATAAAACCAACACGGTGTTAATGAGTCGTGAGGCATGGGCAACATTCAAAGGACATATTTCATTCCTACCCGATAAACTCCAAAGAAACCTCCCGTATACCTACTCGTTGTTATCAGATTACAACTCTCTGGTTGAATACGACAGGTATAAACTGTCCCACGGTGCAGGATACGTAGATGACAAAATGAGAGCGGCAGCAGAGAAATTTAATGGTGATGTTGGAGGGGTAATTGCCCAGTTCGAAGAATTACTCAAATAATTATGGATGATAAAACTCAATGGCTAAATGATTTCATCGCCGAGGTCGTTGATGGATGGATGCTTCAAGACCTTGAAAGGCTATCAAATGACATTCCGCATCGCCCAGGTGAAGCTGGAAATTGCAACTTTCCCATCGCCTTATACATCTTCGCTTGCCTTGAGTTTCTTGGTCATCTCACATCCCAAAAACTCATCCCCGACAATCAGTCAGGATACTCAAGGGATAGAATAATGAGTTACATTGACAATTTCTTCCCCCAGGAATTCGTGCAGAAAATACAACCACATCGAAACAATTTTGTGAATGTATTTCGTAATGGCTTGGCACACGAGTATTTTGCAAAATCTGCGGGCATTAGCCGAACCGAAAGTTTACCGCTACAGGCTGATAGCGAAGGTCGATTGATTTTAGACGCAGACCGATTTGCTGAAGCGTTTAAGCTCTCCGTTGAAAGATTAAAGGAAGGAATCAAAACAGACGGAAATTTGGTTGATAGGATTGTTGATAGGTATAATGACTCATATCAGAGTAGTCTTCATTTCAGAGTAACCTCCACATCAACCAGCGTTTCTACTGCATCAATCGCACCACCTACGAATCTCACAACTACGACGATGCCTCCACCGCCAAAGTCTTCAAAACCATAAACTAAAAATTTCAGCGAAAGTTGTCCGAGCTTTGGAGTCCCACTTTAATTTAGTCCAAACTACCCCCACCACCCCCTTAAACTGACAAAGTAACTCAAGGAGTTATGTTACGACATTTTGAGGCTTTCCTTTTACCAAGGCGGTAATATTGTTTACCCAAATTTTATACAAGTTATCCAAAGCTTCTTTTGTAAACCAAGCAAACCCCTTAAATCCGATGGCATTTTCCAATTTTGCGAGTGGCGTATGAACCAAATCTTCTCCCTCATAAACATAAGAGTCAACTTTTCCAGACTTTAGTGCTTGAGCCATTGCTACCTCGTCAACCAGTTCTCTATCAACAGTATTAACAATAATTACACCCTCTTTCATTTTCGAAATTTCTGCTTTGCCTACCATTTTGTTATTTGCCTCTTCGTGAGTTGTATGAAGCGAAATTGCATCCGAATCTTTGAAAAGTTGGTCAAGCGATACCATTTTTACACCCTCCATTTTTTTGGGAGAACGATTATATGCAATTACCCTCATTCCAATTCCTTTTGCAAGTTCCGCAGTTGCACTTCCTATACTTCCCAGGCCAATAATTCCAAGGGTTTTTCCTTTTAATTCAAACCCCTGAGTTAATTGATATTTGTCCTTTTGTGTTCTTCTATCTGAAATAAAAATCCTTTTTGATGCACCTAATAAAAATGCAATAGCCTGTTCAGCTACCGATTCCTTAGAGTATCCTGGAATATTGCTTACAGGAATATTGTGTTTTTTACAGTAGTTCAAATCAACCCAACCGAAAGAAGTTGTAGAAAGACAAACACCCTTAAGATTTGGTAAAGATTCCATTATTTCAGTTAATTTTTCTTTTGCCTTTTCAAACCCTCCCAATGGGTCGGGGTCAACTCCAATAATATCTGCGCCTTTTGCTATTTCTAACAACTTGTTAATTGGGAGTGTCTCCCTGGTCTTTGTGTATGTGACTTGTCCAAAAGATGCAAGTGTTTTTTGTTGGTCAGAAGTGAAACTGTCCCTGGGGTTGAAAAATACTATCTTCATAAGTCTGGAGGTATTATACAACCGCTTATTTAATTCAGGCAAGCGAAGGAATAAAAACATGCTCTTTTGAAGAATAGTTAATTAAACCCGTTTAATGGGCAGTTCCGAAGGAACTGCCAAAAATCAAGTAATAATCTTCTGGGTATAGATTCTTTAGATAATAATAATTTGTCTTCACTTTTTGAAACCTCACTAATTCAGAATTTGAATCCTGACTTATTCAAAATTTGAATTACTTTTCATCCTCATCTCCACGACTCTTATTTTTGTTTATCCATTGACTGATTTTTTGAGTAAATGCAGGATGAACCGAGTAATAGGATTTAGCCTCTTTTTTGTATAACCACCCGTAAACTTTACGCTTTTTGGGAGCATTAAGGCGGCCTAATTTAATGCCATATTTAGTTAATGCGTCCCAATGCTTATCGTCTGCACGAATCTCGATATGCTGCATTACACATAATCGCTCCATTGCCTTTGAGATTGAGACCTTCCCACACCCTGTTCCCTCAATCATTTTGCTTGGTGAAATCCAGGCTTCCATCTGACGCCAGCCTATTGTTTTCCTGATTATCAAAAGCAGGATTTTCAACTCGCTTGGTTTGAGCTTGGGTTGCAGAAATTCCACCACATAGTTATACGATGCGGCGGTAAGTAATGCCCAAGACTTTTGATGCTTATTACCTGATTCTTCCATACGACGACATTTTGGGTGGCAAATCCTTTTGCCCAAGAATTGAGCGGGGTAATAAACCAGCCTGCACCATTAAGCAACTGGTTAATTGACGAGTGAAAAGGTCGGTTGATTTCTGTGGGGTCTTTTTTGACTGGCGATTTTGAGGAGATTTAGCCTTCATCGCCAGCCACCTCCTCCCGATTAACTTTCAAAACCTGGCATATTGTTTTGATGAATCGATTTGAGGGTTGCTTTCGCCCCGCTTCAACTTGGTTTACCCATTGCCTGGAGTAACCCGAAAGTAAAGCCAGTTTCACCTGACTGAAGCCTTTTGCAAGTCTTAATTGTCGTAATTTTTGCCCGACCATATTTTGCAGACATAGTCGGGAGCATAAAAAAACCAGCTCCCTTCAAGGTAAGCTGGCTAATTGCCTGCAAAATATAGTGAGGTGGCTCTTTCGAGCCTCCGTCCCTGATGACTTTAATGTATCAAAAAACATCCCCTCTTGTCAACAAATTGACATCTGTGGTATAGTAATACTTGATTAAGTAAGATTAAGTCATTAAGGCAAGATATGAAGCAAAGATTACTTCGAATTAAGCAAGCGGCTGATGTCCTGGGAGTAACCCCTTTGACGCTTCGTAGGTGGGATAACAAAGGCATCCTTAAAGCAATCCGAATCGGCACTCGTGGAGATAGACGATATGACCCCCAAGAATTAAAAAGGCTTATTAAAAAAAGAAAAATATGAGGAAAGCACTTATTTACGCCAGGGTAAGCACAGAAGAACAGAATCAAAAGGGAATGTCGATAGATACCCAAACTTCAACCTGTAAAAAATGGGCGAAAGATAATGGTTATATTGTTCCTGCCGACGGGGTATATAAAGACGAAGGGAAATCGGCTACCACAATGAACCGTCCAGCTCTGCAAGAGTTACTTCTTCGCTGCCGAGAAGACAAGACGGTTGAAGTAGTTTTGGTGAAAGAGACTGATAGATTGGCTCGCAACACTCTCGACCATTTGACAATTAGGTTTATTCTTCAAAAAGCTGGAGTAAAACTAATATCAGCTAATCAACCTGGAATTGATGATAGCCCTGAAGGAAACTTCATTGATACTGTAATTGCAGCAGCCAATACTTTAAGCTCTCAACTAACTGGCCGAAAAGTTAGTGATAACCTCGTCGAAAAAGCAAGAGCTGGTTACTGGCCAGGGGTTGCCCCTCTGGGATACTTAAACGTCGATAATCCAAAACCTACCTCTGTATACGATAAAAAAATCATTATTCCCGACCCCGAGAAGGCTTCCTATATGACCCAAGCCTTTAGGTTATATGCAACGGGAACTTACAACGGCCAGGCATTAGCAGACCATCTTTATGAGGGCGGATTACGGTCAAAGACAGGCGGAATTATTCACGATAGCGTCCTTTTCAACTGTCTTAAAAATAAAGTTTATATCGGCAAGATTCCCTGGAAGGGTGAAATCCACCAAGGTCATCACGAGCCATTAACCGATATAGATACCTTTAATCGCTGCCAGGAAGTAATGTCTGCCCATAATCAAAATGCTTCCAGGCGACGAAAGCATAACTACCTCCTGCGAGGTTTCATTTACTGTGCTAATTGTAATGGCCGAAGAATGTGGGGCGAAAAGCATACCAAGCCAAGCGGTCTGGTATTTGAGCAATACTTTTGCCCAAAATGTAAAAAAGGCACATACATTGACATCAACAGGCTCGAAAAGCAAGTCGAGCATATTTTTGATAGAGACATCGAAATTACGAAAGAATATGCAAATGAAATGGTTGAGCTGGCAAAAAAGATTCTTGCAGAGTTTCGAGACAATACCGATGCGGATACTCAACTCCTGTCAAATCGTAAAGCAAAAATTGAGGCAGCAATAAGGGAGGCAGAGGATAATTGGCTCATTTACAAAAAAATTAACCAAGAACAATACCAAAAAATCTATAACCGCTATGCTAAAGAGCTTGAAGGAATTGAAGGACAACTATCCAACATTAGGAAAGACTACGGCAAGGCTTTGCGGTCAATCCAGGCTTTAATGGGGCTGGCTCTTAATATCGGAGATACTTATAAAACTGCGGATTACGAATTGAAACGTTACTATTTGGGACTATTCTTTGGCGGTGGTGGCTTTAATGTGAAGAATGGAAAAATTATCAAATTGAGGCTATCGGATGCCATAAAACCCCTCATTGCCAGAGGGTCAGTCCGAGTAAGACTTAACTGGCTCCCCCTAACCAACGCTTTTATTGAAGAACCCCTTATCTTACAGGTGCCTCAATATGAGATTGAGATGATGAAACAATACCTTGCGACTGCCGGTCATCAAGTCCAATCACAAGCGTTTGTTCAAGGTTAAACCATATGTTAACAGAAACAACATCTCCTGACGAATTTAACGGAACTCCTAATGAATTAGGAACTCGGTATGCAGTCGTGGGTGGAATCAAAACTTCTCCGGAGTTTGCTCAACTGGCAGGGAAAATAAAGGAACTAAGGCAGGATAAGTGGATTGAACAGAAGCGAAAGACGAATCATCAGCGAGTTATGCGTCTTAATATGTTTAACTGGAAACACGGTAAGTTCAGTAAGTACCGCCCACTTCCGAAGTATTTCTTTGATTATGCCGAATATGTAGTCACCGACCTTAACTTAGACGAAAGAACTCAGATGTTTGAAGTCATTGATGGAATTATTAAGAAAAATCTTATCAGGATTGAAGCTAACAAAATCTTTGAACTGGCAGATGGAGGTGTACAGGACAAAAACCTATCTACACTAATGAAGGACACTGTTTACCTGATTGCACTTCGCCACACTCTCGCCAATCCACAAAGGGTAAGTATCACTCAAATTAACCAGATTAACCTACAAGTCAGTGAACTGCCTCAACAGGAAAGTGACAATGAGCCATTACAGATAATTCGTGACGCTTTGCAGATGCTACGAAAATAAGTCAGAAATCAAACAACTCTGACAGTTTTACCCCTAAGGCTCTGGCAACCTTGTAGGCAGTCTTAATTGAGATGTTTCTGCCGTTCTCTATATCCCAGAAATAAGCCCTATGAAGCCCTGCTTTCTCAGCAAGCTCCTCCTGGGTCATCTGCTTGTCTTTTCTCAACCTCTCAATTCGTTGAGATAACTTTTGGTACAAGAAATTGTAATTCATCTCTACTTAGTAATAGCGTAGAGAAAAGAAAGACATTTCTTTACCAGATATATCTTGCATTTATGCTGTTATTTACCTATAATCCAGGCAAATCATTACGAGTATCACTTGCCCCTAAATTAATAAGTATGGACAATAGTAAAAGCAACAAACCCTGGTACTTCCACTGGTGGGGCGCTCTGATAGCACTTCTTTTCCTTCCATTTTTTGTTATCTGGTTGATTTGGACTAAAACCAATTGGAGTAAAAGGGCTAAAGGGTTAGCCACTATTGGTGTGCTTATCCTCTTTTTCACTCTGGGATCGGGTCACGATAAAGGTCAGGTTGAAGAAGTGAAAAATAATCTTGAAAAGACGAATGAAAACCTCAAACAAACAAGCCAGAAACTTGAGGAGAAGATAGAGGAACGAACCCAGCCAACTATTGAGGAGAAGACTTGGGAGGAAAAATTAGCACAACTGGATACCAACAATCCGAACCCTGACCCAGCGACGGTTCAGGTCTTCCACAGACAATTGGTCAAGCTTACCGCGATGTGTGAGGAAAATGACCAGTGGGTATCAGACCGTATTGTTCAAGGACAAAATGCTCTGAAAAAACGGGGGGTTGAAGCTACTCTACAAGAAATAGGGCAAGGCTTTGATGATGCGGTAGTCGAACTTCCCGATAAAACTTGCGAAGAAGCCTTTGCTACTTACCTTACAGGAAAAGCAACTGGACAGTTATAGAAACCCCTCAGACACTAATTTTCTACAATATAGACTTTTCTTATATCAAACTATATCAAT
>Ga0209342_10008478_pt1 | contig 10302 bp, 10 predicted proteins | sample RifCSP16_2_FD_184023 | JGI IMG/M metagenome (GOLD analysis project Ga0209342, IMG submission 184023) | Soil microbial communities from Rifle, Colorado - Rifle CSP2_sed 16_2 (SPAdes) (version 2) | ecosystem: Environmental > Terrestrial > Deep subsurface > Rock core/Sediment | place: Rifle... | reverse complement strand
GCTCTCGAATCATCCACAAGCGCAGCTCGCCCAACTCCCCGCGCGGGACCCGAACTTCGCCTTGGAGCCCCAGTGTGACCACCAGGTAGAACCCCGCCACACAGGCCAGGCCCAGGGCCAGGCTGCCCAGGAAACCCAACGCAGGTGGGATGCGCCCCGCCTGCTCGCGGCGTGGGAGTCCGGCTTCCGTTCCAGCGCTCGAGTCGCTCACGCCGTCCGTTCATCCTCCTGTCGGCCTCCAGGGCGGGCAAGTGTACACGCCGGGATTCGCGAGTGCAACAGGCCTGGTCGGGCCCGGGCAGCTCCCCGCCACGCAAACGGTCGATGATTTCCAGTCGCCTCGGATGGGCCGGGGTCTGGCAGATGCTGGCATACAACCCATACAGATGGCGGTCGGCCATGCAGCACTCCAAGTATACATTAGAAGTTTCGCATATTGTAATATAGTCTCGAAGGGGGGGGTCGATTGTCCCTACGTACCCTACTGCTGCGCGCCTCACACAGTCGACAGGCCGACGCGGTGCCCCATGTGCAGACATGCCGCCGGGTGCAGCCGCAGGAGCGGGATGGAGGCGGCATCGAATACGAGGAGGCGGTCGGGATTTAGTGCCTCGGCTGCCAAGGCACGCCCAAAAGTCTTGCGTAGGAAGACGTAGCGGGAGGAGAAGACCAGGGCGTTCCAGGCGGGGTGGAAAAGGGCGCACAGTGGATTGCGGTGACGGAGCGCCAGGAGCCGCCCGGGGCGGCGCAGGTCATATGCCAGGAAGGCGAACTGCCCCTGCAGCAGGTCGATGCGGCCTCGGACCGACTCAAGGTAGCCCTCGTCAGACAGCGCCGGGTCGATTGACTCGATCAACCGGAAGATGATCTCGCTGTCCACCTGCGCGGTGCGCGGGAATCCGAAGCGGGCGAACAACTCGTCATCGTTGAAGACTTCGCCATTGTGGACCCCCAGGACCGGGCCGGCCTGAATGGGATGGTTGTTCAGATTGAAGGCCGGATCGCCCTTGGTCGGGAGGCGTGTGTGTCCCAGCAACAGCATGGTCTGCGAGTTGACCGCCTCCAGCAGGGAGAGGAATTGGCTCGTGTTGACAAGCCTCGAGGCGGGTAGCGGTTGTTTGAGGAGGCTCACCTGCCCATCGGTCTGCACGATTGCAACCCCGGTGGCTTCCCGCCCGCGCTCTTCATTGAACTGCAGGTTGGCTGAGAACACCCCCCGAATCGCCTGCCAATCCTGCACGGATCTCTCTTGCGGGTGGAGCAGGAGGGCTGCAATGCCGCACATGTCGTGGTCCTAACTGCTGAAGACCATTGCCCCCTGGCGGGTGTCCCAGCGCAGGCCGCGCAGGGCGCGCAACTTCCCCAGCCGGCGTTCCAGATCTTGCGGGGTCAGGTGCAGCTCGCGGGCCGCCTGCCACTGCCAGGACTCGAGCGACGGCAGCCCACTCCATTCGCCCAGCTCGATCCGCTGCATCAGCCGACGATCGGTTTCGTCCACACCCACCTCGTCCAGGTCCGCCCGTTCACTCAGCAGACTCTCGATGTCTTCCCAGCCATACCCGGCGCAGCGCAGCAGTGAGATGGGCTGCTGCGCCAGCGCGAGCAGCACTGCCAGGGCGGGATGTTCCCCGAGATGGCTGCCATCCTCGAATCGTTCGAAGGCCGGCGACAGGAGATCGAGCAGCTCATAGCATCCCTGACGCAGTTCTTCGATGATCTCATCGGTCAAGCCGGAGGTGTTGCTGGTCGCCAGGTTGCCGTCGTTGTTGCTCAGCAGGTTGAGCAGTTCGATCTTGCGACGCCACGGTCCGATTTTGCCGACGTGGATGACGCCGTACTGGCTAAGGTCAACACACTTGAGGGCCAGGGCCAAGAACAGGAACGTCTTGGCCGTCACCGACGTTGGCGAGAAGTCGGCGTCGGGAAACCGGAACTCGACATGGAAAGGCAGGATGCCGCCGGCCTCGGCAAAGCCCAGGTGTTCGAGGTTCAAGAAGTTCTGGTGCTCTGGAACCATGAGGCTGACTTTGAGCTTGTCCTGGATTTGCGCCATTGTCATTAGGCCGGGCGAGTGCCAGATCATTTCCAGGTGGCTGTTGTGCTGCCGGCGGCGACATAGGCCGGCGCGACTCTCGCCGCCGCTGGTCAGGTACTTCAGCTCCGGGGCGTAGCGGCGGGTGAGATTCCACAGGTTGGCGAGCACGATCTCGGGGACCGGTTCGGCCAGCCCAGGGGTGAGCAGATGGAAGTGCAGGCCACAGGTCGGCCGCGTTCGGGCCCCCTGGTCTTTGAGCGAGTGCATGATCCGCACATACTGCCGCTGCAGCGCACCGAAATGCGGGTGACGACCGATCACGCGCACCTCGATGCCGCAGTGCTCCGGGGCCGCATCCAGCACGCCATTGGCGCCCAGCCGGTCCAGGCTTCCGGAGGGCAGCAGCGCCTCTTGGACCGCGGCTTCGAAGCTGGGTCGATCGGCGCCTTTGGGAGGGGCGACCTCCAGCTCGGTCCCGATCTTGATGACCCGATAAAGCAGGTCCTTCCAATATCTGGCCTGGTCGGGATCCAGGAGGTCGTCTCGCCGAAGGATGATCGGGTCCTTCATGAAATTGACCTCGCCCGGAGAGGAGCGAGGGGCAAGGGAGCGCTGGTGGGCGCCTGCCCCTGCCCCTTGGATTGGCTCATCGCTGCCTCAAGCCCAGTGCCTTGATCTAAGCCGGCTTCTCAAGCAGCTGGAAACGAATCGTGCAGGTCTGGCTGGTTTTGTCCCAGTCCCGACCGAGGACACGGTGCTTGATGCCCAGGCGCCTCCGCATCGCGGCTGCCGCGATATTCATCGGGATGCACGCAAACGGCTGCACACCATCGGCTTCCAGCCAGCCCGTCGCCTCCCGCAGGAAGCACTCCTTGCAGGCGATGCTGACCTGGCCGTCCTTCATCTCGACGACCCCGGCGGACATGGTGCCGATTTCGTCCACCAGCAGCCGAGAGATTTCCTGGACGATATCTTGAGGGTTCTCGCCCTCGATCTCCAGGCCGCTTTCCTTCTCCATGGTCGCCAGGATCCGGTCCCCAATGGACTGCACCGTGGCGAAGGACGATTCGCCGAACAGATCCCACAGTCCGGAGATCATCGAGTACATCCCGATGTTGAAGACTTTCAGCAGACGCTGCTTCTTTTGCTCTTCGGTTGCCATCTTGGCTTCTCCTTGGATTCACGGGCCGGGATCTACTTCGCCCCGGGGATGGCCTTCAAGAGGCGGTCGGTGTAGTTGCGCATGGCCAGCCGGACATTTCCCAGGACGGCATCGCGCTCCACACTGACCACCAGGAAGTAGCTGTTGTCTCCCAGGAAGCGGCCCAGGATGTAGCTCTTGTCACTGGTGACGAGCACATCCTCGACGTCGCTCTTCTCCATCCTTTCCGCGGCCCTGCGGCTCAGCTGCATGATCAGCGCCATTTGGGAGCCGAGGTTGTCGGCCACCTCGCCACCCACCTTGTGGAAGGCGATACCCAGGCCGTCCATGCCGGCGATCGCAGCCCCGCGCAGCCCCGGTTCGAGGTCATTCGCCATTTCGGTCAGAACATCTTCGGCTTTCTCTTTAGCGGCCATTTCCGTTTTCTCCTTGCGATAGTTGTCCGGTTGATCACTCTGACGGCTCTCATCGAGTCGCTGCAGCCCCTGTAGGAGCAAGGTCTTCCATGGTAGGTCGATTGTGACTCGGTCCGGTGGTCCAACTCCTTTCTCCAGTTCGAATGTCCCCTCCACTTGCTCCAATGCAGCAAATACAACGGAGGGGCCGGTTTCCTTGCCGTGCTCGGCGTGTACCAACTCGCCGTCGACGGTGTAGAGCACCCGGGTGGCTCCGCCGCTGTTGATCTGGATGCGGGCCGGTTCCCGGGACTGACAGGCGAGCTCGATCAGCGCCGTCACATCCGCTTCGCGGAGACTTCCGATGAGCGGCATGCTATGGCTCCGCGCTCCAGATCTTCGCAATGGCCCTCACAGCCTGGTTCATGGCGCGGCGGTGCGGGAGATTCCCCGCGACGACGCAGGCCAGGATGAGCATTTCATCGCCGGCCTCGAAGAACCGGCAGACCAGGCGGGATTGATCGGCATTCCGGATGGCAACTTCATGGGCGACGGGCAGGCCGGCCCGCTCGTTCGACCGCTGCACCATGCGCTGAACCAGCGGGGCTACCGCCGCCAGCAGATCGACGAGGCGGCTGCCGGAAGTGGTGGCGGCGGCGATGGGAAGCCCATCGGCGTTGGTCAACACCGAGGCAGTGAATCTCCCCTGCTCATTGAGTGCAGCCAACTCAAACTGCATGGCCCGGCTGCGGCTGAAGGCCGTGAACGTCAGGATGGGATCTGGCTCGCTCATATCACTCCAAGGCTGCCTTGATGGCCGACCGCAAGGTTTCGCGGATTCCAATCCCATGGATCGCCTGCGCTTCGATGCAAGCGCGGCCATTGAGATGCAGGACGCGCTGCAGGGTCGCCACCGGCACCGCCTCCGGCAGGTCGCGCTTGTTCAGCTGTACCACGACGGGAAAACCCTGCACGTCGACCTTCCATTCGGCCAGATGCTCTGCGAGCTGCCTCCAGGAATTGAGGTTCTCGCCGAGCTGAGCGGGTGCGCTGTCGGCCACGAAGACCACCGCATCGGCGCCGCGCAAGACGATCTTGCGGGTGGCCTGGTAGAGTGCCTGGCCCGGAACCGTGTACAGATTGAAGCGCGGTGTCAGGCCGCCCACTTTTCCGAACTCAACTTGCATGTAGTCGAAGAAGAGGGTTCGGTCCTCATTGTTCTTCAGCGAGGTCAGGCTGCCTCGAAGAGCGGGATCCATGGTCTCGTGCAACTGTTGCAGGTTGGTGGTCTTCCCGGAGAACGGCGGGCCGTAGTAGACGATCTTGAGGCTGATTTCCCCGCGGGCGCGATCGATGTGCATGATCTTCACTCACAAGCCGCGGCCGGCTGAGCCAAGGATCTGCTCAGCCAGGTCGGCCAGCTCCATCTGTCCGCTGCAGCAGGGTCCCTCTTCCCAAAGGAGCCTGGCGAGCCGCTCCATCTCGAGCCGCGCCAGGCCGAGTACGCCCTCCTCGGGGAGGACCGCGATGAAAGTCAAGTGGCTCTCGCCTGTCGAAAGCAGCACCGCTCCGCCCGGATAGTCCAGGATGACTATCTGGGTCGAGATCGAACTTCTCCCGGCGAGGCGTAGTATCTCCAGGGTTGCGGCCAGCTGGGCCACGCCCAGGGCGGCCAGAGTGGGGACGTCCAGACCCGCATCGGCCGGCACGATCCCTCGGACGTTTCCGGAGGGGTCGACCGCCAGCAGTGCACGGGCATCCATCTCTTGACGCGCCGACTCGAGGCGCTGGTCAAGCCCCGAAATCGACAGTGTGATGGGCTCCACCCTAGTCATGCCGGTCCCTCCGCCCGGGCGCCGGCGTGGTTTTCTCGTCGACAATGCCGCGCTTGACCGCTTCGTCGAAGGCATAGGTATCTCTGGACCGGGGTGCCGGCACCGTGGCGGGTGACACCCTCGCTTCTCCCGCCCCCTGCCCGTCGAGGACGCCCAGGGCCCGATCGAGTTCGCCATCGAGATCAATTCGCACGGACTGAGCGATGTCGGCCGGCAGCCTGGCCGAGAGCTGGGCCTCGTAGCGGGAGGCCTTCTCCCGGACTCGCTCAAGAGTCCGTTTCAGCGCCAGCCAGACCGCCCCCATCCTGGGGGAATCGGCATGCAGTTCCAGGATCAAGGCCAGCAGCACGTTCTCGTTGAGTTTGCGCACATAGATTTCGGAGTGCTGCCCGTCGAAATAGTGCAGGTCATAGGCGTGCGGCTCCGAAAACGCCCGCGCGATCTCACCAGAGGCGGCCATGCCGCTGCACAGCAGCGCGTTGAGCGCCGCCCGTTCCACCCGGCCGGGATTGCCGCTCTCCGCCAGGGTCTGCCCATTGGCCGCCAGCACAATCACGTACTCTGCGCCGACTTCTGCACGTAGCTCGTTCAGGTGCCGGCTCAGGTCCCCAAGCTCATCGTCCACTACGACGACGTGCGCTCCAGCTCCGCTCTCCGGATGGCGGACGACCCTCCGGACCAGCCGCACGACGTCCGGCAGATTGAAAGGCTTGGTCAGGTAGGCGTCGGTGGTCTGGCGAGCCGTCGCCTCCACCTCCTCGGAGCCGAACCCAGTCATCAGGATCGTGCGGGTGTGGGGATGGTCTCTGCGAACCATCGCCAGCAGATCGAGGCCCGAAGCCGCCGGAAGCCGTCCCGAGGGGCTCGGGAGGCGCAGGTCGCTGATCACCAATTCGAACTCCACGGCTTCAAGCCGCTGCACGGCCTCGACCGCCGAAAAACAGACCTCCACCGCGTACGCTCCAGCGGAGGCTCGCTGCAGGGCGTGAGCCAGGGTCGTGGCGACGTTGCGCTCGTCCTCGACGATGAGAATGCGGACCGGGTTCGCCATTGGAGGGAGTGTAGAGGGGAATGCTCGACAGAAACGCGAGGGTTCAGGAGGGGATTGTAGGGCCCGGCCTCACGATTCGGGTCTGGTCAGACAGCCGCGGCTATGCTGCGGCCCGGGAGCCGGGAAGCCGTACGGGCAGCGTGTTTCAGAGGGACATGCGGTAGCCGAACCCGCGAACCGTGATGATGTACACGGGGCGCAGTGGGTCGGGCTCGAGCGCCTGCCGGAGCTCGTGCATCCTCCAGCGCACCATCTCCCGCGCAGCGAGCCGGGAGACATCGTATCCCTGGGACTCCCCGACGAGCGCCTCGTGGGAGACCGGATCCGGGGCATGGCGAGCCAGGGTCGTCAGGTAGTCGAAATTGCCGGGGGAAAGCGGAATGATGCGATCCTCGAGCAGGACCTGGCGCCCCCGCAGGTCCAATGCCAGGCGGCCGCGCTGCAGGTACCGCGCGGCGGAGGCTACCGGGGGAGGCGGAAGCGAGCCAGCGGGGACTCCGTTCTCCCCGCCCAGGTGCTGCAGCTCGGTAGCCAGGAGTTGGATCTGAACGACCAGCTCCCGCTGCCGGGCGGGCTGCCTTCGTTCTTCCAGCACTTCCTGGACCCGCGCCAGGATGCGCTGCGGCTCCACCGGCTTCAGCAGGAAATCGCGGGCCCCGTGACGCAGGGCCTCAATCGCTGCCTCCAGGGTGGCATGACCGGTGAGGATCAGCAGCGGCAATTCGGGCCAGCCTGCTCGAACCTGGGCGACCAGCGCAATCCCGTCGCCTTCCGGCATCTTGAGATCGACAAAGACCAAATCGAAGAGCGACGAAGTCAGGCGCTGCATGGCCTCAGCCGGGTGCTCCGCGGCCGTCACGGAGTAGCCGCGCCTGCGTAGAATCAAGGCCAGCGTGCGCCGAAGGTTGACGTCATCGTCGACGATCAAGATGTTACCGGTTGAAAGCATGAACCACCGCCGTTCCACCCTTCCCCTGGGGGTCCCTGATGCCCGGGTCAACCAGCGGCAGCCAGACCGTGAAGGTGGTCCCCTGGTCCGGGTTGCTCTCGACGCTGATCTCTCCGCGGTGCCGCTGGATGATGTCGTAACAGATCGCCAGGCCGAGCCCCATACCGGTCTCCTTGGTGGTGAAGAAGGGATCGAAAAGCAGCGGCAGATGTTTCGGTTCGATGGAATGGCCGGTGTCGGTTAGCATGACTCCGACCCATCCTGCCCAGCGGGCCGTCTCGAAGTGAAGCGTGATCGTGCCCCCTTCGGGCTGCATGGCATCCACCGCGTTCAGGTACAGGTTCAGTAATACCTGCTTCAGCTGATCCGGAGAGCCTTCGACCCATAGCTGAGCCGGATCTGGAGGCGAGATCCACCGCACAAGGTTGCGTTCCAAATGGGGCGCGGCGATCCGCCTGGTCTCTTCGACCAGGCTGCACACATCGATCAACTGCGCATTTCCGGCGGAGCCGGGCCGGTAGACTTCGCGAAGCTGCTGCACCAGGCGGGCGAGACGATCGACCTCGGTCAGCGCCATATCCAGGTACTCCTCACTCTCCGGATGTCCCTTGGCCTCCTCTTCGACCAGGAAGAGGCAGTTCCGAATGGTCTGCAGAGGGTTGTTCAGCTCGTGGGCGACCGAGGCCACCATTCTCCCCATGGCTGCCAGCTTGCCTGCCTGGACGAGTTGCTCGCGGGTCGCCTGCTCCTCACGAAGGGCCTCCGCAAGATCGCGGTGGATATTCGTCCGTTCCAGAGCGGCACCAAGCTGCATCGCCACTGCAGCCAGCCAGCTCAGGTCATTCTGGTCCAGCCTGTGTTCGGGGGTGGCCTCCACCAGCAGCAGACCCACGACCTGCCTGTCCGTCGAAGGAATCGCCCGCGGGTGAAGTGGAACGGCGACCACCGAGGAGACGTTCGGGTGAAAAGGCTGGCAGTCTGGCTGCGAGGCCATGTCTGGCACCAGGGCTGGGGTTGCAGTCTCCATCGCGCGTTGAGCAAGGCGATAGCGGACCGGCAGCTCATCCGGAGGAAGCTGAGTCTTGGGATAGCCCCGATGAGCTGCCAAGGAGACCCTGCCTTCGCTCGCGAGATAAAGGCTCAGCAGGGGATACGGTGTGTTGTCGGCCAGAGCAGTAATGAATGCCTGGAGCAGATCACTCAGACCGTTATGGGAAATCATAGCCTGCGTGACCCGCTGCATCGCCTCGGCCTCCTGGAGCCTTCGGCGTTCGATCTCGAATAGCCTGGCCTTCTCAATCGCCAGGGCGGCCACGACCCCAAGTTGGCTGAGCAGCTTCTCCTCGTCCCCGGCGAAAGCCTCAACCGCGCGGCTTTGCACACTGATCGTGCCAAGGCTCCGCAAGCTGCTTCGGATTGGCGCACAGAGCAGGGAACCGCTCTTGGGTCCCATGGGCGGCGAGAGGTAGCGTCCATCGCTCGAGGTATCGGCCACGTTGACCGGACGCCCGCTTGCCAGTACCAGCCCGGCCACCCCTCCCCCGACGTGCATTCGGAGGCTATGCCCGGCGGCCTCCTCGAGCCCGGCGGTCGCGGCGGGACAGAGCTCGCTGCCCTCCGGATTGATGAGGTGGATGACGGCGCTCTGCACCCGGGGGATGATCCGCCGGGCTGCATTCACGGTGAGCTGAAGGACCCGCTCCAGATCGAGGGCCTCGTTCAGGGCCTGGCTGAGGGTGGCCAGCGTCTCGCTCTCCCTGTACCTTCGCTGCAGGGCCTCGTTCTGCCGGGCACTCCCGACAGCAATAGAAGTCCAGGTCGCCACCATCTCCAGGATGCCCATATCCTCCGCAGAGAAGACGAGAGGGTTCGAATGGGCCGCCTCGATGACTCCGATCATCTCATTTCCGAGGTGCAGGGGGGCTGCGATTAAGGCTTGTTCAATGCTGCCGTCCACATTCTCTATCGGCCGGTCGACTCGATCCTGGTCGGCGCGGGTGCGGACCCGTGCCGGGCGACCTGTCTGAATCACCTCACCCGCAATCCCGGCTGCGGATGACATCGTCTTGTCCATGAGTCGTTCCGCACCCGGACCCGATGCGGCGGCAACCTGGAGCTGGCGATTCTCCGTGAGCAGCAGCACCCTCACCGCTTCCGCCCCGAGAAGGGCTGCAGTCTCACTGACGACTTTGTCGAGAACGGCGGGGAGATCGGGGCCAGCCGCGAAAGCCTCGCCCATTCGACTGCAGGCGAGTTTCAGGCGACCTTCGCGCTGTGCGGCGGCATCACCCCTGCTGACTACCCTCTCGACCACCACGACAGGAAGTGTCCTTAGATTCGCCGAGCTCCTCGGAATACAACGGGCACCCACGGTATGGGTTACTCATGGGTCCCCGCCGTAGGCCGCCACAAGGGAAGAGGCGCTGGACCGATCTGTATGGAGATTATTGGTCACAAAGCCGAAGGCGCGACTTACAACAAGATTTCTGACAATTGGGGGCGGGTTGCGATGAGATGTGTTGATTCGGGAGGCGGGATCGGGCTGTCACTCGGCCGTCACCGCATTGTTACCGTGCTGGGCCCGAAAGCGGCGACAATAAGACGATGTCGATCGTGCTGGAGCAGCTCACCAAGCGCTACGAGGCCCACCCGGTGGTCAACAGCCTGACGCTGGAGATCCCCGACGGCGAGTTCTTCGTATTGCTCGGCCCCAGCGGCAGCGGGAAGAGCACGGCACTCCGCATGGTCGCCGGGCTGACCCCCATTGACGGCGGGCGGGTGCTGCTGCACGGCCGGGACGTCACCGGCGCACCGCCCCAGCAGCGCGGGGTCGGCTTCGTGTTCCAGCAATACGCCCTCTTCCGGCACATGTCCG
>Ga0209342_10008477_pt1 | contig 10302 bp, 6 predicted proteins | sample RifCSP16_2_FD_184023 | JGI IMG/M metagenome (GOLD analysis project Ga0209342, IMG submission 184023) | Soil microbial communities from Rifle, Colorado - Rifle CSP2_sed 16_2 (SPAdes) (version 2) | ecosystem: Environmental > Terrestrial > Deep subsurface > Rock core/Sediment | place: Rifle... | reverse complement strand
GAGTTAGAGGCAGGGTATCCAGGAAGACAAAAGCAGAAGGGAGCATGTAGTCCGGCAGCTTGGACTTCAAGAATCTGCGCAGTTCGCTGGTGGAAGGGACAACGTTCTGATTAGCGACAACATAGGCTACAAGACGCTTGCCTGTCTTGTCTTCGACCGTGAGGCTCAGACCCGAAGGGAGCGAAGCCGAAGGATCGCCAGGCTCATCCTCCCTGACCAGGACGACCGCGCCCTGAAGGGCAGGATGTCCCGCTAGCACGGCTTCAATCTCGCCCAACTCGATGCGGAAGCCCCGGATCTTCACCTGGTGGTCGATCCGTCCAAGGAACTCAATGTTACCGTCCGGCAGGTAACGGGCCATATCTCCCGTTTTGTACAGGCACGCACCTGATTCATCGCTGAAAGGGTCGGGAATAAACTTCTCCGCAGTCAAATCGGGGCGGTTCACGTAGCCTCGGGCCAGACCATCCCCCCCAATGTGTAATTCCCCCGATATGCCCACGGGTACAGGCTGCAAATGAGAGTCCAGCAGATAGATCTGTTTATTGGCGATGGGACGACCGATAGTAGCGGGTCCACCCGCAGCTCTCAAGGCAAACGTGGAGTACGTCGTGTCTTCAGAAGGCCCGTAAAGATCAAAGACCCGATCAGCTTTCATCTGCTCATAAATCTGCTTTACAAGAGGGGTTCGGAGCGGTTCACCAGCCAGGTTGACTGTGCGAACCGAGGCTGGGACAGCTCCCATTCTGAGCAGTTCCTCCATCGCTGAAGGAACCGTGTTGATCAGGGTAACCTCCTTGGCTGCGAGCAAGGTGGATAGTCGTAACACATCTTCTGCGAGGATGACCTTGCCACCCGAGCTTAGAGGCACAAACAGCTCAAAGACCGACAGATCGAAGCAGATGGAGGTTGAGGCCAGAACCCCACCGAGAGCTTCTGCAGCAAAGATTGTTTTCGCCCAATGCAAAAGGGCGACTGTGCTTTGATGCGCAATGGCCACTCCTTTGGGTTTCCCCGTAGACCCCGAAGTGTAGATGACATAGGCTAAGTTGTTGGCTGTTACCCCGCCAACCGGGATCTCCTCGCTTTGTGCAGCGATGACTTCCCAATCTGTGTCCAAACGAACTAGCTTGGCCGCATGCTCAGGCAGCATTTCTAGCAGCCGCTGTTGGGTCAACAGCACCGGCGCCCGGGTATCCTCCAGTATGAACGCCAACCGTTCTTTCGGATACTCCGGGTCCAGCGGTACATAGGCTCCACCGGCCTTGAGCACGCCAAAGATGCCTACGATCATCTCCAGAGAGCGCTCCACGCAAATGCCTACCAATACCTCCGGTCCCACGCCCAATTTCCGCAAATAGTGTGCGAGCTGATTGGCTCGTTGGTTGAGTTCCCGGTAGGTTAAGTGTTTGTCGTCAAAAACGACTGCTACGGCATCAGGAGATCGCTCCACCTGTGCTTCGAAGAGTTCATGGATACACACCTCCTTCGGGTAATCTCTTTTCGTGTCGTTCCACTCGCCTATCAATTGCTGTCTTTCAGCGTCGGTTAGTATCGGTAAGTCCGAAAGTCGCTGCTTTGGATTTGCCGCAATGCCTTCCAGCAGTGTCTGGAAATGGCCCGCCATCCTGTCAATCGTATCAGCGTCGAATAGATCCGTATCGTATTCTATAAAACCACTGAGCCCGTCCGGGCTTTCCCGGAGCTCGAGAGTGAGCTCGTATAGTGCCGTTCCCCGGTCGATTCCCAATCGCTGGACAGTCAAGTCTCGGAGCTCGGGAGGCTTGGACGGCGTGTTTTGAAGGACAAACATGACCTGAAACAACGGACTGTGGTTTAGATGCCTTTCCGGTCTTAATTCCGATACAAGTTTTTCAAAGGGCAAATCTTGATTCATATACGCACCCAGAGCCGTCTCCCTCACGCGACGCAGCAGTTCCAGAAAGGTGGGATCACCAGAAAGCTCGGTACGCAGGACAATGGTATTGATAAATAGCCCGATCAGAGCTTCCGTTTCTACTTGGTTTCGGTTGGCAATAGGAGAACCGACGCTTATGTCGTCTTGCCCGGAATAACGATGCAGCAGACTCTGAAAGGCTGCCAGCAGCGTCATGAATAGGGTTGCTCCCGCCTTCTCGCTTAAAGCCTTGATGGCTGCTGTCAGAGAACGAGACAGTGTCAGAAATCGACGGGCTCCCCGGTAAGACCGTGCAGTTGGCCGCGGACGATCGGTAGGGAGTTCCAGCAAAGGAGAGCCGCCCCTGAGTTGTTGTTTCCAGTAGGCAAGTTGTTGATCAATAATCTTGCCCTGTAGTCGTTGAAGCTGCCAGCGTGCAAAATCGGAGTATTGGATGAGAAGATCAGGGAGCAATGCTGTGCTCCCGGTGCAAAAGGCTTCGTAGAGGGCCGAGAGTTCCCGAAAGAATATTCCCACGGACCATCCGTCAAAAACGATGTGGTGAACCGTCACCAATAATCGGCTCTCCTCCTCTCCCAGCCGCAGCAGAGTCGATCGAAAAAGCGGGCCACGGGCTAGATTGAAGGGACGATTAGCTTCCTCAAGTGTCAGTTTCAGAACCTTAGCTCCTTGCTCGGTCTCTGGTAACTCTCTGAGATCCACTACCGGCAGGGTTGTTGACCGGTGCGTGTTGACGAACTGGACAGGCTGGCCGTTCACCGTCTGGAAAGTAGTTCGTAATACCTCATGACGCCGCAGAATGTCGTTGATGCTCTGTTCGAGAGCCGTCACGTGGAGGGGTCCTGTTAGGCTAAGAACGATGGGAATATGGTAAGCCGGGTTGTTGGGTTCCAACTCGTTAAGAAACCAGAGACGCTCTTGACCGAATGAAAGACTCAATTCCGCGTTTCTTGGGCCCGGCTCAATCGAGGAGGTCTGGCTGCTTGGAACTTTCAGACGGGCCTCCTCAATACCCTTGGCCATGTCGGCTATGGTGCGAGCTTCAAAGAAGGTAACGAATGATACATCGACTTGCGCGGCCTCGCGTATTCGGGAAATGAGCCGGGCCCCAAGAATGGAATCCCCTCCCAACCGGAAAAAGTCATCGTGGATGCCCACTCGTTCGATGCCGAGGACCTCAACCCAGATTCCTGCCAACATTTTTTCCATGGACGTACGGGGAGATACGAACTCTATGGTCTCCTCATCACGCTGTGCCGGAGTAATTCCCAGGCGCTCGGCTAGGCCGATACGCTGCGGCTTGCCAGTAGAAGTGTTTGGTATTTCGTCCAGAAACAGTACCCGGTTCGGTACCTTAAAATCCGCAAGACGCGCCGCTACAAACCTACGAATATCATCCGCGGTGGCGGAAGCCTCATTGCGCAGGACAACGGCCGCCCCGATATCTTCGCCAAGTCTCGTATCGGGAAGCGCAAAGGTCACGGCTTGCGCTACAGCGGGATGACCCAAGAGTGCCTGCTCAATTTCATAAGGCGATATTTGTTCACCGCCACGGTTTATGATTTCCTTAAGGCGGCCCGTGATGAACAGGTAGCCCTCGGTGTCCAAAAAACCCTGGTCGCCAGTTCTAAACCATCCCTTAGTGAATTCGTTCTCGCCAGCCGTCCCATTGCTTCCGTCGCCATACGCGACTTTCGTTTGATGAATCACAATTTCGCCGATCTTGCCCGCCGGCAGCGGATTGCCGATTTCGTCCATAATGGCTATGTCCGCCGGGCTCATCGGAATGCCCACTGAACCGGCCTTTCTCTTGCCGGGATGAAGCGGATTGCAGGTTATCTGAAAAGCTTCCGTCAAACCGTAGGTTTCGATCACCGGCGCATGGAAAGTGCTCTCCAACTGCGCCATAACCTTCGACGATAGAGGGGCCGAGGAGGAGCGGATGAAGCGAAGCGGGCAGCGGGAGATCGTCTCAATATTTGCCGCCGCGCGTGCCAGGATCGCTTGATGCATCATTGGGACCGCCGTGTACCACGTCGGGCGAAACTCCTCCAGCCATTCAAAGAATTTCGGCGCATAAAGCCCTGGGGTGCAAATGACTGTAGCACCGGCCGCAACCGACGAGAGCATGGCGCCGAGGAGGCCATGAACATGAAACAGCGGCATGATGTTCAGGCATCGATCGGTTTGATCCAATTGAAGGGCCGATCGCACTTTATTCGCTGACGTGCAGATGTAAGCTTGTGTCAGCGGCACGAGTTTAGAGCGCGAGGTCGTGCCGGACGTAAGAAGAGTCGCGGCTACATCCTCAGGCCGGGCAAAGCCCGAATGCACCGCATCCCCTGCCGCTTCTCCCGTGAGCTCAAAGATTCCGGCTTCTTTCTGTAAGCAGGGTGACAGTTCGATGACCGGAAGGCCTCGCGCCCGCGCTACGCCTCGCGCCGGCGAGTCCAGGTCACACTGGATCATCAGCGCCTTCGGCTTGAGATCCGAGAGATAAAAGTCGAACTCATCGGCACGATAAGCCGGATTGAGCGGCGCGCTCGTCGCACAGCGTGCTACTGTGAGAAAGGCCACAGCCATTTCCGGCCCGTTTGGCAGCACGAGTGCAACGCGGTCATGGCGGCCCACTCCCAGGGCATGCAGTGCATCAACAGTATCCTCTACCTGAGTCCGTAAACAACGGTAAGTAAGAGGAGAACGCCCTGGAGCTGCGATGGCGATGGCATTGGGGCTTCGTTCGGCCTGGGCGGCAAGCAGATCATAGATGGACTGATGCGCAAATTGATCTTCAAGTTGTTGAGATAGCACCACTGCATTGTTTTCCTTATGCTCGGTGGGGCGGCGCAATTTCATATTCAGCCTTGCCAGCGGCTCGCTGCGAGGGACTTTCCCAGCATGAAGGTGCGCTAGGATTTGCGCGAGCTTTCTTCCATTTTCTTTCTCAGGCTGAGCGGCCGCATATCGGTCCACACCTCTTTGACGTACGCCAGACATTCCGCTTTGGAACCGCTCTTTTCCACTTCTCTCCAGCCCTTAGGGGGTTCTCGATCGGCCGGCCATATGGAGTACTGCTCCTCGTGATTGACGACTACTTTGTAGATCGTATTGTCTTCTCTGTCTTCTCTATCCATTTTTCCCTCCTCCGTTCAGTTTCTGCTTCTTCGGTAAGGAGCCGTCGTGCCTCCTTATCCGGTAACAATTCCAGCTCGGCTACCATGCCGGCCATTTCTTCTTTCCCGGCCTTCTTTGCCTGATTCTGCATGATGACCACCGCCATCCCGGCTACGGTCGGGTTCTGAAACAGCAATTGCACCGGGAGCTCTACCTGAAATCTTTGGATGACCCGGGAGATAACCGTAGTGGCCAGCAGGGAGTCGCCTCCCAATTCAAAAAAGTTGTCGATAATGCCCACCTGATCAATGCCCAACACCTCTGACCAGATCCCTCCCAGCACCTCCTCGGTTGGGTTCCGAGGGGCTACGAAGGGTGTACCAAGATCCGGCCTCGTCGGTGCAGGTACCGGTAAGGCACGGCGATCCACTTTTCCGTTAGGGGTCAGTGGTAGGGAGTCCAACACCATAAAGGCCGAAGGCACCATGTAATCGGGCAGCCTCTCCTTAAGGAAATTGCGCAGATCGCTTGCAGCAGGAGCCTGCGCCTGGCTGGGGACAACGTAGGCGACAAGCGGCTTGTAGCCTGAGGTGCCCTCCCCCGCCAGGACCACTGTATCCCGCACCCCAGGGTGTTGGCCCAGCACCGCCTCGATCTCTATGGGGTCAATTCGGTGACCTCTGATCTTGACCTGAAAGTCTTTGCGCCCGATGTGCTCAAGGCAGCCATCGGGCAGCGTGCGTCCCAAGTCTCCCGTGAGGTAAATCCGTTTGTCTCCGCCTTCGGGGTCGGGCAAAAATTTAGCCTGTGTGAGGTCTGGCCTTCGCCAGTAGCCCGACGCAAGATAGCGACTCTTCACAGCGATCTCCCCGATACCGTTGAATCCAACCCTCTCTCCTGCCTCATCAAGCAAAAGGACCTCTTTGTCCGGAACTTCGTAGCCAACGGGTACAGTGCTTCCGTCAACCCGAGTCGCCTTGTCGATAAAGTAGAGCCGTACAGTTCCGATTTCGGTGGCTGCCAGCAGAACTACTAGAAGGCAGTTTGGGGAGAAATACTTCTTGTGGGCTTCCACATCTTGCTTGGATACCGACTCACCGCCAAGAATGATCAAGCGAAGTGCCGGGAACTCACTTTCTCCGGACAAGGTGCTCACAAAGTGGCGGTAGACCGTACTCACAAACCAGCCAATCGTGATTTTTTCGCTGATCAGCCAATCGGCCAGGTAAGACACTCCTTCTTCTAAAAGATCGAATGGATACAGCGCCGCACCGTTGAGCAAAGTGACCAAAATGACCTTCAATGAGGTAACGAAACTACAAGAATGGAGAAGAACTAATCGGTCCTCCCCACCAATGTGCCCTTTGTTGGTATAATTCATGATGTCATGGAGCACGTTGCGGTGACTCTGCATAACCCCTTTGGGCTGGCCGGTCGACCCGGACGTGTAGTAGACGCAGGCAATACTCTCCGGTGGAAGAGATAGGCTTGGGTTTTCACCAGACAGACTCGAATCGAGCTCGTCGATGTTGATCAATTGACGCGTATCCGGGACCAGTTTATAGGCTAACGGGAGGTTTTTGGTGTTGGTGACAATCAGCGTTGCCTGGGAATCCTCCAGCAGGAAGGTGAGCCATGCCTGGGGATGGTAAGGGTCTAAGGGCACGTAGATTTTGCCGGCCTTCAATATCCCGATAATCGCTGCAATCAGTGATGCGCCCTGTTCAAGCAGTAGCGCGATGGGCTCATTGACTTCGCCACGCTGTGCCAGTATCGCTCGTGCTACGCGATTGGCACCTTTATTAAGGGCACCATAGGTAAGTGTATGGTTCCTGGTCTTGACGGCAATCCGGTTTGGATATTTGGCGACTTGCTGCTCGAAACGATCGGGAATCGATTGCTCGATCTCCTCTTTCCTGAACTCTACAAAAACTCCACTCGGGTGAAAGCACCTGGCCCGAATGGCCTCCTGCGAAGGGCAAGGCTCTCTAGATCCGGAAGGATGACTCATCTTTGCCTCGGCCTATGTGTTTTTCCCCGCGAGAAACCGCTCTGCCTCCTCATCCGACAACGCGTCCATCTCTGCCGATAGGTGTGCCAGACCTCCCTACACCGCCTGTAACAAGATACCTGGCTAACCTTCTCCAAAAATCTGTATATGAATTCCAAAGATGCGAACGAAGACAGACACCAGGTACGAAGCCGGGACGAGAGCCTTCCTCACGCCCCGATGCAAAACCTATCTCTTAAAGGCTGAAATCTTTTTTTTAACCGATGAGGCAACGCGAGTTTCCACGGTACTAGCAGAAGATTTATGAGAGGCGACCGACCAGAAAGAAGGGCTTCCCAGATTAAGGCGCGGTTTCTTAATCGTAACGCTTTTCCGTAATGTCTGCCTTCCACTAAACAACGGTCGATAAGACTACGGACAATTTTCAGGTTCACACTTCCAAAAGATCGTTGTTGTGAGGACAACCGGCTCAGTATTTCTGGAGAAATGTCAATGAGTCGGTACTTGTCAAGATAACTGAGAAGAACGTAAAGATATGCGGAGGCCGCCGAGCCAGACAACCAGTTAAAGAGTTTATCCCAGTCTAGCTTGGGTCTCTTATTGTTCCAGAGGTAGATCATATCTAACATCGCAATCATTCCACCAACGGCTTGGAACTGTTGAGCCCAATGAGAAGCGATATAAACAATCTGAAGCTCGTCGCTTAGTCTGCTGACCGTCCTGCCCTGGAATTCCGAAGGCTGAATCTGGGACTTGAGGTTCTCGAGACTAAAAACCCTGTCCCGGCTGAGCCGGCTTCGGGGGGGGACCAGTCCCCGGTGGACTTCGACCCAGATGGCCCTCTGGGGATGAAAAAATGGCATACTGTGGTGATGCTTCTCGTAAAACCCGGCCGGCGCATTGGATTTCTGCCTGTATCCTAGCTTAAAAAGGGAACTTTCGACGGCTGGAAAATGATCGGCCCCAATCAGAAAATCGATGTCACGCATCGGTCGAAGATGAGGTTCCGGGTAATACTGTCCGCAGACAGAGATGCCTTTAAGCAAGATCAAAGGAGGAACATGGGTCTCGCATGCATCAATTATTTCAGCCATAGCATCTAGGTGCTCAGCGGTGATCACACGGGCGGTCATATTTGTCCCGTGCAGCAACGGCCAAAGTGGTGAAGTAGTGGCGTCCGGGTCAGCCTTCGTGGTTTCCAATAGCACAGGGCCTAAGCCCGTCTCCAAAGCCCATAAGATCTCTGATTCGCTAAAGGTCGTCAACCTTAGATCATTTCGGCCTTGAGCGGCGGCCTGGAGTACACGAATCAGTTGCGGCTCTCTCGCCGAGGCATTGCCAGTAGGTGGAATAGGCAACATCGTTTTACTTCTCCCAACGATATCTTTCGGCACCGACCTGGTTGTTTCTGTTAGGCTTTCGGAGGCACACCTTGGCGACTATCCATTCCTTGAAATCTGTTTGTTTTTCCGTATATACTATATTGTCGCGAACGGCGGAGTAATTTGGCATGACGTTATCGGCTGAGTGGTTCGGGATTGCCCCGATTCCGGAGACTAGCGACCTGACAGCGCTCCTTATTCGAAGGGGGCTTTGAGAGCTGGAGTGATTAATTTCTTCGACACACTCTCACTCAGGGTTCTTGATCGTGCTATCAAGGTTCAGTGTGAAGATAAGGAATCCTGGACCCTTCTCACTGCCGCTTATGGCGAGATGCGCGACGAGATCGAGACCGCGCATTTAAATTATACGGCTGGCAGACAAAGAGGAACCGGTGCTTTCTTCCTAAGAAGAAAGGGAGAACAACCTCAACTGGCATTGGATGACGGCGAGTTTCTCTTTTTCTTCGAGAAAGAGATAACCGTCGAGCTACAAAAACTTCGACCTGATCTCTACTTTGTCCACGGTGCAGTACTTGAGTTTAGAGGTAAAGCCCTCATGCTGGTCGGAGCATCCGGAAGCGGCAAATCGACGACCACCTGGGCATTGTTGCATCACGGTTTCCGTTACTTAAGCGATGAACTCGCGCCCGTGGATCTGACAACTCTGGAAGTTTATCCATATCCCCACGCGCTGTGCCTCAAGAATGAGCCTCCGGTCTCCTATCCGCTCCCTTTAAAAACTATTCGCACGTCTCGGACCTTGCATATACCCGTCGGCGCCCTGCCCGGTGGCGTTGCCACAGCCGCGTTTCCTTTAGTGGCTATCTTCTTTTTGCGTTACCGCCGCGAGCGTCCGTTGACCACCATTGAACCTATCAGCCAGGCAGCAGCAGCCGCGCGTCTTATTGCCAATGCCCTCAACCCTCTGGCGCATCCCGGATATGGGCTCGATGCAGCGGTAGAAATGGCTAGCAGAACTGCATGCTTCGAGATTTTCCGAGGCGATCTCCATGAAACCTCTGCTCTGGTGAAGGATACCACGAAGAGGGTGGTTTCCAGTTCGGGTCAGCGGTGGCGCAGTGGCTCGAAATAATGGGGGGGCTGAGCGAACCTACACCCCGGCCCACAGACCTGACTTCCTCCGTGAATCGCTGAGAGGGGATGGGGGTCTGGTTTGGCTTCAGCGATTGCAGGAAAAGCCGCCTCTCGAGGGGCTCTGCAAGCCATCAAAGAAGATCAACGGCCATGCGAAGAAGTAAAATTGCAGGAAAAGCCGCCTCTCGAGGTGCTCTGCGCGGTAAGCTCCCCAGATGTGTCGCCCGGGTTATGTTCCGAAGAGCCCGCCGAGCTAAAGGAGAGCATGGCAGGTAAGGTTAGGATGATGGGAGGAATATAGGCGGCCTTTTTGATCACTTCCCTCCTTGTCCATCGTTTCGTCATGATATTAACCCTCCTTCCTTCTTTAAACGGAACCGCTATAACTTAATCAAACCGAGGCTTTCCAGCTCTTCTACTACCGTAACAGTGTCTCTTTCAGCACTGTCCACATCAATGCCAAAAGCTCCAGCAAGTTCATTGGCTATCTCTGTAACAGTCGACTTTCCATCACAACTTTCCCAAATATAGCTAGCCGTTTTATTAAGTTGATGAATCAGTCTCCTGTGCCGATCCAATACCACTGTCTCACCTTCCATAATACGGACGCTCAGATCAGACCGCCGCATGGGGTAAATTGTCGACTTTGACCGCTGAGGGAAGACATCTGCTATCGCCATCTTTCTCTCTCCTTCACACAAGATTTTTTTTGAACGGTCTTAAACATCGCCTCTCACATCCCATTTATGGCTTTACCCGCGTCAGGCGACCGTCACTGATTT
>Ga0209342_10008475_pt1 | contig 10303 bp, 8 predicted proteins | sample RifCSP16_2_FD_184023 | JGI IMG/M metagenome (GOLD analysis project Ga0209342, IMG submission 184023) | Soil microbial communities from Rifle, Colorado - Rifle CSP2_sed 16_2 (SPAdes) (version 2) | ecosystem: Environmental > Terrestrial > Deep subsurface > Rock core/Sediment | place: Rifle... | reverse complement strand
TCGAGGTGAGCCACGGAGAGCCGCTCGCCGAGTGCTTCGCCGCCGCGGGCGCCTCCCAGGGGGTGATCGCGATCGGCATCAACTGCACTCCCCCGCGCTTCGTCTCCGGCCTCCTCGCCTCGACTCACGGCGCCACAGGAAACGAGGTCGCGGTCTACCCGAACAGCGGGGAGATCTGGGATGCGGGAAGACGAGCCTGGATTCCAGGCGAAAGCTCGGCCCCGATCGAGGAGCTCGCTCCCGAGTGGCGACGGTTGGGTGCTCGCCTCATCGGCGGCTGCTGCCGCACGACGCCGGAGACGATCCGGATTCTTCGAGAGGCCCTCTCAGGGCAGTAGGGTTCCACGCATTGCTCGCGATGTTCATGAGCAACCTCTGGACGTTGAGCCTCGAAATGATCTCCTTCTACGCGCTCTTCCTCCCGCTCGGAGCTCGGGCCCTCGAGAATGCGCCGAGCGACGCCGCCGAGGACTCGCCCCTCGAGGGAGCGGCCGAGGGAAACAGGACCGAGAGCGCCGTCGGAACGGTGCTCGGCTGACTGTTGAAAGTCCATCGCCTCGAAGTTCCGGCCAGGGTCAGTTCGAAGATGGGAGTTTCGTCGCCTCGCGATCCTGGAGCACGTGCCGGAACAACGCCTTGACGATCTCGATGTTGTTGGAGAGTAGGTCGAACAGGTCCTCCGCCTCGATGGCGAGCACCAGAGAGTCGACTCGCGCCTCGGCGTCCTCTCCCCTCAGGCGCCCGCAGAGGATGTCCCTCACTCCGAAGGTATGGAGAGGCCCCACGGCTCTCTCTCCCTGGGGGCCGCGAAGCCTCACTTCGCCTTGGACGACGCAGTAGAGAACGTCGGCAGGACCGTTGTCGACGTAAACCTTCTCGCCGGCACCAAGGCGCCGTTCCTGCGCGATGCCGGCGATCCTCAGAATCTCGTCCGCCCGGCAGAAAGAGAAGAGGTCGCAGCTCTGGAGGAAAACGACCGCCTGAATCCGTGTCAACTCGGGCAAAACGACACCTCGATTGCCATCACCCCCCGGGGGAGGGAGAGACCGGCTGCCCGACACGCTCCTTGACCCAGGCAGCGGTCTCGCGCACCAGCGAGTCGCGGCTCCCCTCGAGCAGAGAGCTCACCAGTGGAAAAACTTCGGTGAGCTGGTCGGTATAGACGGTATAGAGCGCGGCGACGCTCAGCGCCCTCGCATCGGCGTCTCCGTCTCGTCCTTCGTCGAGCAGCCTCGAGACCGCCTTTTCGAGAGACAGGCGCTGCACTCCGAACTCCCGCGACGCCATCCGGAGCTTCTCCTTCACCGTGTCGTCGCCGATGACGGCGAAGACTTTTCGTCGCACCGCGCCGGTGAGCCGGTTCTCGAGGTACTCGAGGGCGTGGGTGCGGAGGATCCGCTTCCCGCTCAAGAGGCTCCGATGGGCGGCCCAGACGTCTTGGGGAGGATACAAGAGTGCCAGCAAGCCGAAGAGGGTGCGCAGATGATCCTCCATCCTCTCGGCGAGCATCTGGGCGAGCAGGTTCTGCTCCCGCCAGTCCCACTGCGGAAGCGGCCCTTCGAGCCGGGCTTCGTCCCCACCCACGGTGAGGAGCTCCGAAAGCCGCCTCAGATAGCGCTGGGCCTCGGTCTCGATCGCCTTCTCGATGCGGGAGGAAGCTCCGAGACGATGCACCTCCTCGCGCACGATGGCGAGGGCCTCGACGATCTGGGCGCGGAGAAACGCGTCTTCCGCCTCGATCAAGGAATCGACGAGGGCCGAGACCGCCTGCGGTCCGCCGATCCGCGCGAGCGTCTTCGGGAGCGATCGTCGCACGAAAATCGACTCCTCCCGGTCGTTCATGAAGTGGGCGAGGATGGGAACCGCCTCCTCGCCGAAGCTGACGAGCGCCTCGCGCGCGTCGAGCTTCAACCGCCGGTTCTGGAGAAGGGACACCAGTCGAGGAAGGTACAGGGGGTTGAACCCGAGCCGCTCGACGAGGCGCCGTGTGGCGTAAATCCCCTCCCGGGCCACGGTAGGGTCGGGATCGTCGAGCCCTTGGAGCAAGAAGGCGTCGAACTCGTTTCCGCGAATGGCTCCAATGGCGCGGATCGCCTCGGCGCGGCTCTCGGGGTTCCCATCTTTGAGCATGTCGTGGAGAGCCACCCGCGCCTGCGCCGCTCCCGGCTCGGCGCCGTGAGTGATGAGGCAAGCGACGGCCGCGGCCCGCACTTTGGGATCGGCCTCCCGCAGCCGAGGCAGCATCAGAACGCTCGCGTCCACCGCGTTGAACTCGGTCAGGACCCGGATCGCCTCGGCACGCACCTCGTGGTTGTCGTCCCCGAGCCTTCTTTCCACGAGCGGGGTCGCGTCCCGGCGGTTGGCGCCGGCGAGCACTTGCAGGGTTCGCTTCCGAACCTCGGCGTCGTCGTGATAGAGCAAGAGAGGCGGGACGAGATGGCCGCGCCCGTTCTTGTCGAGGATGTCTAGGCTATGGAGGACCTGTCTCGAGTCGGCGCTCCCTAGAGACTGAACGAGAAGCTCCACCGTGCGGATGTCGGAGAGGTTGATGGGAACCACCGCGTCCAGGGTGCCCTCTTTCAGGCTGTCGCGAAAGGACCCCACGTAGGTGCGGTAGGCCCCTCCCGGTTTCTCGATCCACCCCAAAACGAGCGCGAGCGTCAGCCAGCTCACCTGGACCGGATCGAGAAACCCGAAGGCCACCGGAAGGAGGAGGAGCGCTGCGAATCCTTCCGCGCTCCGAAGCAGAAGGACGTCGAGTAACACTTTAGCCCGGATTCGGATCGCGGAAGGAATAGGAAGAAAGAGGAGCTCCCGCGTCGATTGATCCACCGAGTAGCGCACGCCGCTCTCCCCCACCTTGAGCGCGAGGACCGCGGGCAGAATGAGCTCGGGTGAGAAGCCCGCGGATAGGAGAATCGCGAGCGAACCGATCCCGATGGTCGCGGGCAGAATTCGCATGGCGACTCCTACCCCGAGGGTGGAGTGGATTTTCGCAGTGAAAAACAGCTGGAACAAGAGCGCCACCAGGCTCAGGAGGCTCACGAAGTTCCCAAACCACTGCGTTCGCTCCTGGAGCGACGTCGTCGCGCGCTCCACCGCCCAGTTGAACTGGAGATCGACGATCTGGGCGACGGCGACGCTCAGAAGGATCACGAAGGCGATGAATCGCAGGTGGGGAGACTGAAAGATCAGTCTGAACCCGCCGGGCGAGGCGGCAGTGGCTTCGGCTCGCCCCGCTCTCTCGTCCGGCCTCTCGGCGCCGAAAGTCGTCCGCCGCAGAAGGGCATTCACCACGACGCCGAGAAGAATCACCCCGGCGGCGACGAGGAGCGTGTTCCGGGTGCCGACCATCCCCGTCCCGATGCGTGCGATCTGCCCTCCGGCGATGCCGCCGAGGAGTCCTCCCGTTCCCAGGGGCCCGAACAGACGCTTCGCCTGACGAGCGTCGAGCACCTGCGCGGCGAACGACCAGAACTGGCTTACGAGCATGACGAACACGATCGCCGCCCAGACGTAGAAAGCGACCGGCACCCACGACCAGGAATGGCCGTAGAGCCACCAGAACACGACTGTCGTGGCCGCGACCGACGCTTCCGTCACTCCAATGACGACCTGAGGCGCAACGCGATTGGCCCAGCTCACGTAGAGACGCAAGAAGGGATAGGAGCAGACGGCGACGAGCAGATAGACCCAGGGAAGGCTCGTCGCTCCGTGTGCGTCGACGTAGGTGGCCTGGCGGACGGCCCGGGCGATCGACTGAAACGCGATGACGAGAAAGAAGCCCAGCGACAGAAGGACGGTGAGCCTCCACTCCTCCGGCCGAACGTCGAGTCCGAGCCGGGTCAGAGCCCTGCGCAAAATGGCTTCTCGCTTTCTGGGACCTAAGCCAACACGGAGATCGCGTCCTCACGGGTCGCAAACGGAGTATCCCTCACCTGCTGAGCCCGGCGGACGTCGAGGCGGGATTGTAACCGCGGGCCATGAAGGTAGCAAACGAGTCCGCGGTGCCGAAGGGGTAGCGAGCGTCAGGGCTCGATCACGAACTCGAGCGGGCGCGTGCAGGGCGCGTCGGAGCCGTCCAGGTAGACCTCGGCGCGCCACTCTCCGAAAAGGGCAAAGGTGGTGATATGGGTCCCCGCCACGGGAACCTGGGCAGCCAGGACGCGAGCGCCTCGCGCGGATCGGCCCCGGCTCCTCGCCGCCCTCGACGTCGATTCGGCATCGGCTGTGGCCTGGAGCACCTGGTAGAGACGTCCTCTCGGCGTGAAGAGCTTCACGTGGACGGGCAAGCTCGAGAGCTCCTCCGGGAGCGAGACCACGAGACGAAGATCTTTTGACTCACTCGCGGAGAACACGGTGGTACGACCACGGCGGTTGATCGTTGAATCCGCGGACTCGACGCGAACCCCGTAACAGCGGTTGGCTTTTTTCCTGGCCGCGGACGGCTCCGCGGGGCGCGCGACCTCGAGGGCGGTCGCCGCCAGAACGATCGCAGCCCAGCGCCAAGATCTCATCTGGTACCTCTCATGGCTGGAACGGCGCCCTTACGCCGTAGATCTTGCCTTCATCCGTTCCCGCGTAGAGCATCGTCCTCAGGACGTCGTACGCGGGCGCCCCGACGATGGTCGATACGCAGTTCCCGATGCACGCGCTCCGGGACGCCGGGCAGCCGCCACCACCACTGCTGGCGCTGTACTGGAAGAGCTTTCCCTCGCCCGAGCCGACGAACACCCAGTCGGTGCCGCGAACCGCCGTGGGAGTGGAGGGCGTCGCGACGCAGGAGCCGGTCCAGTCCGGAAAACCGGAGCTGTAATCCACCGACCACGTCGAGGTCGACGTGGAGGCGAAGAGTTTGGTCGTGCCGAATTGCGGGAAAACGAAGCCCTTCGCGCCGCCGTCGGCAAGATTGAACACAAGCGAATCCAAGCCGTCGGCAGGGGTCACGGCGTAGAGGTATCCGGGTGAGGTATCGGATACGAAGAGCAAGTTCTGATAGAGAATCGGACTCGCCTCGATGTCGCCTCCCCCCCCGGGGCGCACGCCGAACGCGGTCCAGCCCGAGCACATCGCGGGCGGCGTCCCCGAATAGTCGAGACACCACGTCGTCTTCCCGCTCGTTCCCAGGGCGCTCGTGAAGTAGACACGGTGGGCTGCGTAGTCCACGGAAGCGCCGGAGACGATCTCTCCGATTCCCCTCGTGGGGGCGTTGTCGAAGTACCAGACCACGGCGCCGTCCGTGGCGTCGAGCGCGTAGAGGCCGTTGGGCTGTCCGGGGTTGCGCGTCGCCACGAAGACGAGATCCGCGGTGCCGCCCAAGGCCGTAAGGACGGCCGCCAGCGCCGCCTGGACGTTCGTCCCCAGGACCGCCGACCTCCAGATCAGAGCGCCGGTGAAAGCGTTGACCGCGTAAGCGCGACCGTCTTGAGATCCGAGGAGCACGGCGCGCGTCGACCAAGGGGCGGGGAGGGGAACGACGGGCGGCCGCCCTTGCACCGGGCCCCCGATGAGAAACGGCCTCCAACCCGGAGGCCAGCTTCCGCCGCCGCTCGCGGCGAGACCGCCGCGGATCGCGTGCACCAGGTCGTTTGCGACGGTGTAAACCACACTCTCATTGAGAGAAACGTTCACGCGAAGACCGGGTGTCGTGAGCGCCGAGCTCGAGGTGTCGTAAAGCCACTCGACCTTAACCGCACCCGCGTTCCGATCGAACGGTGTCGCTGATCTGCACACCCTGGTCGAAGGTTGACTGAGGGAATCCAGGACGAACGCGGCGTAGTGATACGTGGAGCCGAGGGGCACGGTATCTACGAAGCCTCCGGGGGCGCCGAGCCCATTGGACTGGGTCGCTACCGGAACGCCGTCGTTGTGGGTGGCGGGGCAGCTAACCGTGGCGCGGCGGATGACCGTGCGATCGTACGGGCCATACGACGGGTTCAACCAGTTGAGCATTACCTGACCACCGTTGGTCGAATCACCGGAAGACCCCGCGGTGAAGACGTCGACCGGATACACCGGCGGCCCGCAGTCCTGGCTCCCATCCGGCAGGTAGAGCGCAAGCGTCGTTTTGGGGGTGGCCGGCCCCTGGCTCGAGCCGACGACGAGAATCTTCCCAACGCGCGTCACCGCGATCCCGAAGCCTCGATCCTCAAACCCGCTGACATCGTCGGTCTGAGAGAGGTTGTTCGTACCGTTCAGTAGAAAGCGCGCGAAGGCGAAGTTCGCCGTTGCCAGGCTGCTCGTTCCGGCGACCAGGAGATTCCCTCCACTATCGAGGGCCAGGGCGTTTCCGGTATCCGAGCCTCCGAAATTATGGACGACCTTCCCCCCGCTACCGAACGTCGCATCGATATTTCCATCCTTGTCGTACCGGACAACCGCGACGTCCGTGCCCGCGGTCCCCGCAAGGACGATCTTTTCATCGGACTGGAGCACCAGAGAAGAAGCGGAGTCGCTCGTGTTGGAACCGATGTCGGTCGAGACCCAGCCGTTTGTGCTGAACGTGTTGTCGAGGCTTCCGTTGGGGTTCAGACGAACGGCGATGAAATCGCTCGTGGCGAACCCCGCCTCGCCGGAGACGACGATCTTCCCGTCCGGCTGGACGACGACATCGGTACCCAACGAGAAAGCGCTTCCGGCGATAGTGGGCTGCGCGGCTCCATCGACGTCGAACTCCGGGGGAAACCCCGCCGAGAGATCATCCAGATCTCCGTTCTTCAGCAATCTGACGACCCCGAGTCGCGGGTTTCCTGATTGCGTCCAGAAGCCCGCGCCCAGGATCTTCCCATCGGGCTGGATCGCCATGCCGCGCAGCTGGTCGCTTGAAGAACTAGGGAAGTCGATGGCTCTGAAGCCGCCGGCGCCGAAGCTCGCGTCCAGGCTCCCGTCCCGAGTGTACCGAGCGAAGGCAAAATAGTGCTTGGCCGGGGTCTGTTTCGTATAGCCTCCCACGACGATCTTCTGGTCGAACTGCACCACGACCGCGAAGGCCTCGTCATCGCGCACATAGGGGAAATCGTCGACGCGATAGCCGGTTCCGTTGAACGAAGTGTCGAGACTCAAGTCCGGATGGAATCGGGCGACGAGAAAGTCCCGGCCGGCCCCGAGCCCTAAATCCGCATAGCCCGCTACGACGATCTTTCCATCCGGTTGAATGGTCACGGCGTTGGCTTCGTGAGCCACGGCTCCGAGAATCTCGAGCGCGACGGTACAGCCCGGCGCGTAGCCGGCTCGAACGGAGGCAGTCGAGATCGCGAGGGCGAACAGAACGAAGGCGGTTCGACGAGTTCGGCCCATGGTAAACCCCTCTTATCGATCTGCAAGGTTTGCAAGGTTTGTGCCGAAGTCGCTTTGGGCCAACTCGTTGCGCCGATTAGAGAACAAGCCCCTACCGCGTCGGCGGTTCCCCACACGCGAACCGGGAGAACCACTACACCGGGCGGGAGTGCCCGCTCTCAGGGCAGCAAATTGTACCGAACGATGCACCAGAGAGCCCGTAGACCGTCTCGCCAGCCGATCTTCTTGCCTTCCGCGTAGGTCCGGCCCGAGTAGGAGATGCCGACCTCATAGATGCGGCAGCCCATCCGCGCGACTTTCGCCGTGACTTCGGGCTCGAAGCCGAAGCGCTCCTCGCGGAAGTCGATCTTCTGGATGACGTCCCGCCGGAAGGCCTTGTAGCAGGTTTCCATGTCGGTGAGATTCAGGTTGGTGAACATGTTGGAAACGAGCGTGAGGAGCTTGTTCGCGGCGTAGTGCCAGAAGTAGAGGACACGGTGCGACTCGCCTCCCGCGAACCGCGAGCCGTAGACCACGTCCGCTTTCCCCGCGCGGATGGGGGCAAGGAGCTTGGGATACTCCTTGGGGTCGTACTCCAGGTCGGCGTCCTGGACGATGACCACGTCGCCCGTGGCCGCCCGGAACCCGGTGGCGAGCGCCGCCCCCTTTCCTCGATTTCGCTCGTGGAAGATCACCCGGAGGCCGGCCTCTGCCGGAAGCGAAAGGAGCTTCTCTCGAGTTCCGTCGGTGGAGGCGTCGTCGACGATGAGGATCTCCTTGTCCCGGATCTCGCTCGCGCGCACCGCGTCGAGGATGGCCTCGATGGTGCTCACTTCGTTGTAGCAGGGGATGACGACCGAGATCTCGGGCACGGAGCGCGTAACTATATCAAAACTCAGGCGTGGGATTGGAGACGGCGGATGCGAGAGAGGTACGTGCGGGCGACTTTCTCTTCGTCGAGGCCCAGGCAGCGCGCGATCTGGAGGGTGAAGTTCTTGAGGTAGATCGGAGCGGGAAGCCGGTCGAGCCTCTCGGCTTCGATGTACTCCAGCATGGAGCAGCCGATCTTGGTCTCCTCCGAAATGGTGGCGAGGTCGAGGCCGAGCGCTTCCCGCGCGAGGCGCAGGAACTCGCCCGTGGCTTCCTCGGTCAAACCGAGCTGAAGGGGGCTTCGCCATAGCTCGGCAGAGGGCTTCTCGGGCGGCGGCGGTGTCGGAGCGCCCGAAGGCAGCGCTCCCTCGGCCTCGCTCGATGCCTGGGACAGTGCCTCGGTGTCGAGGGGATTCAAGGGACTCGAGAGGACGAGCGGGGTCTCATGCCTTTCCACCGCGACCCGGGAACGGGACGGGCTCCTCCGAGGAATCCCGAGGCTCTCGTCGTAGAGCCTCCGGCTCTCCTCGGCAATGAGCGTCTGGTAGGCCTCCGCGATACGCTCGTAGGTCCGCCGCCGCTCCGGCTCGCTCAGGATCGAGACCGAGACCAGCGCCTCGCGGCTGAAGATCTCGCGCGCGTCTTCGTAAGCGGATTGGATTTCCTCCGGGCTCGCGTCGTAACCGACCTCGAGGACTTGGTAGAAATCCTGCTCGGAAAGACGGCGGAACATCAACTCGCCCGTGCTTCCTTCGCCGCCGCCGGGGGCGCCTTCGCGTACAGGATGGCGCGCGCGACCTGCTCCAGGGAGCGCCCGGCCGCGGAGTCGGGGAAGTCGAGCATGAACGGCCGCTTCTTGCGGTTCGCCCTCCAGACGCTCTCGTCGAAGCCGACGGCGCCGATAGAGTCGATGTCGATGCCGAGGTGCTTCCGGCAGACCGCCGACATGGAGTGGCCCAGTCGCTCGTCTTCGGGATAGCGGACCTGGTTCACCAGGAGCCGGGGCCGGAACTCGAGCGCTTTCTCCTTCAGGAAACGGCCGGAGGCGGCGTCGATCCTCTCGACCGCCTCCAGCAGATCGAAGGGAGTACGGATGCCCACCTGGTTCTTCTGATCCATCGCCTCCTCGACGACTTTCCGGGCCGGGCTCGCCTTGAGAGAGCGCCACAGGTGCCGGTAGAAGCTCATCTTGAGGAACCGGTAGGCGTTCTCGATCGAGCTCGGCTCGGGGATCACCACCAGGATTCCCTGCTCCGCCAGGAGGAAGAAGTCGACGATGTTGAACGAGATTCCCGCGCCGATGTCGAGCAGGATGATGTCGGCGTCGACCTGACTGATTCGCGAAAGAAGACGGGTCTTCTGGAAGTATTTCATGTTCGAGGCGGTCAGGTGATCGTGGGCTCCGCTGATGAGCCCGAGGTTGGCAACCCCCGTCTCGGCGATCACGTCCTCGATCCTGGCGACGCGTCGGTTGATGAAATCGGAGAGCGTTCGCTCGGGACTGTTCAGGCCCAGGCAGGTATGGAGATTCGCCCCTCCGAGATCGGCGTCCACCACCACGACCTTGCGCCCGTGGCGCGCCAGACTGATCCCGAGGCTGCTCGTGACCAGGCTCTTTCCGACCCCGCCTTTTCCCCCTCCGACGGCGATGATCCGTCCCTTTCGCCGGGCGCCCCTCGAGGCCGGCGCTGGAATCGGGGCCGGGAGCGGCGGAGCGATAGAAGCGTCCAGGACCACGGCGGCGCCCGCGGCGGAAATCTCGGGTCCCCCGAACCAGAGAGACGACCCGTTGTCGGGTGCGTCGACCCCCTCTTTCAGTTCCGAGTCCACGGTTTCTCCCCCTTACTAGGCTGAAATGGACCGAAGGCTTATGGATCGATCGACAACGACGAGGGTCCCAGGGTCGGAACGGAATGAAATGAATATGTAACTGGGCGTTACTCGCGCCAAGAAGCGGCAGAAAATCGCTTTTTTTTAATGTTATCGAAGCCTGCCGAGGTGTGTCAAGCCGATACACCTTGTAGGGAGCGTCCCCCCCAGGGGAACTCCCTGGAGCTAAAGACTTCGCTCCTTGATTAGGCTAACGAATGGGAATAAACGCAAAGGCGCTAAGACGCCAAGACGCCAGAAAAAATTCAAATGCTAGGGGGATAGGAGA
>Ga0209342_10008474_pt1 | contig 10303 bp, 11 predicted proteins | sample RifCSP16_2_FD_184023 | JGI IMG/M metagenome (GOLD analysis project Ga0209342, IMG submission 184023) | Soil microbial communities from Rifle, Colorado - Rifle CSP2_sed 16_2 (SPAdes) (version 2) | ecosystem: Environmental > Terrestrial > Deep subsurface > Rock core/Sediment | place: Rifle... | reverse complement strand
GAGAAGGACGGGCCGTTTGGCTTGTTCATCTCGTCTTTCATTTCCGGCTGGAGAAAGGCCAGCCCCACCTTAACCAACCCCATTTTTGTGTCTTGACAATGGGGTCCACCCTATAGTTCAGGGTTACGTGAAATTGGATTCATGCCCGAGGCAACTGTTCGATCACTCAGTTGGTGAAGTACAATCTGGAGATGAAGATGATTGCCGTTAGAGGCACCCGTGTTGTCGACCTGGGCAATCACCTGGTCATGAGTAACCGTATCCCCTATATTCGGGATGACACTATTCTTGCTGAGGTGGGCATAGAGGGCATAGACATAGCCCCACTGATTTACTGATGCTCCATTATTTTGCCTGATATAGTGTAGTCCCGCCTGTCTAATCAGAACATAATTTCCCCAATCTTGACCAGTGTTGTTGTCCACACTTTCTCTGATATCTACAACTGTCCCGCCTTCAATGGCATACACATTAGTGCCTAATACAGCAGGGAGGTCCACGCCCCGGTGCGCCTCATCGCCATAAAGGTATGGGTACCAAACGTTAGTCCCAGGTGGAACTGGCGGCGTGGCCGTAAGCGGATAAGATTGAAGTATTTTGCCATCTGGTGATATGAGAGGTCTTGGAAACAGGAAAGCGGCGCGTACTACGCCGAAAAACAGAGGTAATACTATTAGGGTGATGAGTAGCACACGACTCTTTCTATAGAGAGATTGGAACGCATCCATTAGAAGCCTCCCTCTTTGCTTAATGAGAGTGTGTTTGGACAGTATCTGCTAGAGGGTGAGGGGCTCATCTCACAGTAAGATATTCAATGTCCTGCGAAAACAGTTGATTAAATGCGCCCGTGTCCAGATTTAGTTCCCAAATCCCCATGCCGATTTTCCGAAAAATGACTCTACCGGGATCTGATGTCCAGAACGGCTCATGATCACCTACTTCATCCTTTGTCAGTCTCCTTAGCCCGTTTCCGTCTTTGGTAATCAACCACAAATCATAGGGGAGTGATCCACCTTCAAGTAGATTCACCCCCGTAAAGATGATCCATTGGCCATCAGGTGACCAGTCAGCACCAGAAAGTGTAATATTCTGAGTTAACTGCCGCCGCTCACCTGTCCCTACGTCAACAACCCAGAGACTCAAGGGACGTTCCGGTGTGACATGCTCGCCTGTATCGGAAATAAAGAGGATTTGACTTCCCGCAGGCGACCAGTTGATGCTTCCGGCTCGCGATTCCTCGGGAACAAGTTGGACAGGGTTCCCTTCGCCGGCCACATCAGTGATCCATATTGCGCCCGTCTCCAGCTCAAATGGCTTGACAAACGCAATCCTCCGGCTGTCAGGAGACCAAGTAATGAAATTGACCCCGTTATCCAGGCTTGTTTGATCTGTTGGGAGGATTTCCTTAGTTTCTCCTGTGAGAACTTCCGCGACCCAAAGGCCAAAGGTTTGGGTATTGCGATACGCAATCCGAGTTCCATCAGGAGACCAGACCGGTTCCACACCAAACTGCGCAAGCCGCCGTAAACCTCGGTTTGCTAAGTTCAGTATGTAGATGTTGGTGGGTGCTTCGTTGTCAGCCAGTACGAGTGCTAATTCGGTTCCATCGGGCGATAGGCTCCCCCACGCCCACGGTCTAACGTTAGCGCGAGAGTTGCTGGCAATGAGGGAGAACGGTGGTGGGACAGGGATGTCAAGTAAAATCGGAGCGCCACTATCACTGCTAGTCATAGCGTGGAGTACACTGGTATCTTGAAAGACTATTGTGTATGGCTTGGCAGCCTTACCCGTTGGCGACGGAATAATTGGTAGGTCAGAAGTGGGAATCACCGTTACAACGGGTGTGGGGAGCGGGGTCGGCACAGGCGGAGAGGTTGGCGTCGGTGGTTCAGTTGGCGGCGTCGGAACCACCACGGTCGCCACCGTCGTCTCCGGCGGCGGATATCCTTCCAACCCAGGATACCCTGCTGGAGTCTGCGTCCCAGCGGATACGTCTGCCCCCCCACTGCCGCTCACTCCCCGGAATACAACGACCAGCACCAACGCCAACACCGCCAGGAACGCCACCCCCAGCACAACTTGCAAGAAGTCAGATAGTCGCTTCATCTTTCTCCTCCTGCGAAACCCGGCCCACTATGCCCGATTAAAATAACAACACCCGCGCCTGTGTTCCAGACGACGGGTGCCACATGTCCATAGCAACCGGGTGTAACGCGCAGCTCAGCCGATAGCCCGATAGCCCGATAGCCCGATAGCCCCGTATGTATTTGGGTATTCCCCATCTCTTTGTCTCTCTTTCCCCGGTGGCGCGAACTGCGCCAGAAACTTTATAGCGCAACTTCATGGCTGGAGTCAATCACGATTTCTTCCGCTTCCGCTGGCCCCCCGCCCCCAAATCGTGCGATCATCGCCCCCATGTTTCTCCCGCTCTATCGCACCACCGGGCGCGTGTGCGTCAGGCTCGGCTTGAAGATCGGCGACGAAACAGTAGCGGCGTTTCGTCGCCTCCGCGCCGCTACCGTGTTGTTCGTCAGCGTCACGCCGCTAGAATGTAAAAGAGCCACAAAGCACGTGCTCTATGGCCCTCATTCATCTCGTTCTTTCAAAGGTTGTCCTTAAAGTCTGCGCCGGAGAGCGCCGCCGCTAATTCAAGCGTGGAGCGGTCAATCGGGCAGATTTCAAAAGCGTCGAGGCAAATTCGCACAGCCCGCCGTGCGGCATCCAGCCCAGCCAATTTGCGCGCCACGTAGAAAATATCGGTGAGCGTAGAAGCCGAAATGTAGCCCACCAGTCGGCTATCGTCGTTCGCTTGCCACAGCGCCTCTTTCAGCCAGGGGTCACGCCTGAGCAAAACATCCAGCACGACGTTGGTATCGAGCAAGACGCGCATCAAGCGTACTTCTCTATGCGGCGCTCTTCCAGCCAGCGTTCAATTTCAGCCTCCGAGGGTGGGGGCTGACCCGTCGCCAGCAAACCCAGAGCGAGCGGCAGTGTAGCACGTTTGGGCCGGGGCAAGTTATCTCTGAAACGCAGGAACTCAATAAACTCGCTGACTTCCGCCCAACGCTCTAATGGCAGTTGCTCCAGTGCGGCGATGATTTCTTCTTTGCTCACCGGACGAGTGATCATCATACACCTCCAGTCTCGCTAACTCATGCTACACTCCCTTCCCAGTCATTGTCAACCACTGCGCTCGCTCTTCTTCATCATCCCCTCCATCTGCGCCATCCGTTTCGCGCGAAGCGGTTGACAAACCCTACGGCCTCAGCGTCACTTCCCGCTCGCCAAATGCGTAATCCCGCCATCGCGCGGTAGGAAAATGTGCTTGTCATCCAGCACGAAGCGCTTCTTTAGGCAGACGCTTGCGGAGCTGGCGGCGTACCCTTCGCGCAATTTTCACGGCATTGCGGGCTTCAGTCAGCGGAATGGCCTCATAATCGCCCGGATACCGCGTGACGGTGGCATAATCGGTCAGGCGTTGTTGTTCGTCTGGCGTCAAGTCCGGGCGCACGCCAGCAGGCAGGCGGAGCAACAGTGAACCCAATTGGTGTGTCCAGGGAAAGTCGCGCTCGTGGTAGACCAACAGGGCCTTCAAGTATTTCTCCACGCACTGCTGCGCGTGATAGCAGACGGTATCGGTCGGGCACCGCTTGCCCAATTTGAGCACATGTGCGGCGTTGGTCAAATCGTTCTCGGCTTTCTGCGCTCACTCGCGCACAACGCGCAAAGTCTCGGGATCAGCGGCGAACATAGAGGACTTTGCCCTCGCGCAAAGCGGGCCGGATGATCGTTCCGGGGAGATTGCGCCGCCGTTTCACCTCTTCGGGGGTAGCGACGATGATGTCGAAAGGCACCAGGAAATCGTGCAGGGCCACGCGCATGGCAATCTGCACTTCACGCTTGCGGCCGACCACTGGCGTTACCACCAGCAAGTCCACATCGCTGTCCGGCCCCGCCGTGCCGCGCGCGTGCGAGCCGAACAGGATAATCTGATCTGGCTTGAAACGGCGGGCCAACCGCCGCGCCATTTTGTCAATAAGGCGAGGCGTGATTGGTCTGGCCTTTACTACGCCTCTGGTTCGACGGATTGTCATGGGGCTATTTTAGCGCGGTTGCGAACAAAGACCTAATGATACGTCCCCATCCGCTCCATCCATTGAAAAGAGTCACGGCCTTAACGTCACCTCCACCGACGCCAGGTGCGTGACGCCCCCATCGCGCGGCGAGGCGTCGAAGACGACGACGCGCCCCGGCGTTTGCGCCTGGACGGTGTATTTCACCTCCGCCGCGAACGGGCCGGGCTGGCCGGCGTCGGGCGAGTTCACGAAGGCCGTGCCCATGCTGAGGGCGTTGTCCTTCGTCCCGCAGATGAAGTCGGGTTCGCCTGAGCCGCCCTCGCCGCAGATCGCCACGCCCAGCTGGCTCTCGAACACGTAGTCCGAAAAACCGGTGATGCGGGCGACGCCGCCGCTGAGCGTGGCCAGCAGCGTCGGCGCGAAGATGGCGATCTGTTCGGGGTGCGGCTGGCCGGCGCGGAGGGAAGGACTGCCCGCCGCGAGCAAGGTGACCTCGACGCTCGCCAGGTGCGTGAGGCCGCCGTCGCGCGCGCTGGCGGCATAGACCGAGATGCGCCCCGGCTGGTCGGAGAGCACGTGGAAGGGCACGTCGGCGCTGAACGGGCCGCGCTGGCCCGCCTCGGCGGCGATCTGAACCGCCGTCGTCGAGAGGAACTTGCCCTCGGCGTCCGAAATCTGCACGACGAGCGATTGCTCGAAGGCCGGGTTTGCCTCGCCCGCGACGTGGACGGTGGAGATGACTGCCGAGCCGGCGCCCGGCTCGAGGATGAGGATGGCTTCCACGCCGCGCGCCTCCGGACCGGATGCGAGCGTGGGCGCGGGCCCGGGCGTGTAGGTGACGAACGGCAAACCGGGGAACGGCGATTGGAACTGCGCCGCGCACACCGGGCCGGGGGCAACCTCCGCCCACGGCGCCGCCGGGATTTGCAGCGCCTGGCCGGGCGTGAGCGGCGCGTTCGGGTCGAGCCTGTTCGCCTCGGCAATCGCCGCGGGATGGACGCCGTAAGCCCGCCCGATGCAGAAGAGCGTCTCGCCCTGCTGCACGGTGTGCTGGCCGAGAATAGCGCCAGGGGTGAGCGGCGTGGGTGTGGGTGGTTCCTGCGGGATGCCCGGCTCAGGTGTATTGGTCGGCGGAGGAAGCGTCGGGAGCGGTTGCGTCGGCGCCTGGGTGGGCTGAGGCAGAGCCGTGAGCGTCGCCGCTACCGATGTCCCCACCCGATCCACTCGCGGCCCGCAGGCTGAGACGGTCAGGAGCAAAACGAGGTTGAGCGCGATTTTGCGATGCATGGTCTTCACCCCAGCGAACTCCACACCTCCAGCTTGGACTTCACCCGGCGGATGACCTCGTCGGTGAATTCCGAGGTCGTGGATTGCCCGCCGAGGTCGGGCGTCTTGACGCCCTCGAACACGGCCTCGAAGACCGCCTCGTAAATCGCGCGCGAGGCGCGGTCGGCCTCGGGCGCGCCAAAGTAGGTGAGCAGTGCCGCACCGGCCAGGATCATCGCCATCGGGTTGGCGATGTTCTTGCCCTGCAGACTGGGCGCCGTCCCGTGCGGCGCCTCGGCCATCACCACCTTCACCTTCAGCGAAGCGGGGTCCAGCGCCAGCACGAGCGACTCCGATCCCGCGATCGTGCCGAACATTTGCAGGACGAGGTCGGAGATCAGGTCGCCGTCCCGGTTGAGGGTGGGGATGACCAGCGCCTCCCCGGACGTCGCCAGCAGCAGTGCGAGCGTCGCGTCAATCAACTGCGGCTCGTAGCGCACCTGCGGGTGCCGCTCGTGAGCCGCGTCCATCTCTTCCTTGAACAGGCCCTCGTAGACCGGGCTGACGGTGTACTTCGGCCCGCCGAAAACTTTGGCCCCGATCTTTCTGGCGTACTGAAACGCGAACTCGGCGACGGCGCGGCAGGTGGAGCGGCTGATCTTCTCGGTGCGATAGGCGTATTCGTCGCCGTTCTTCTGTTCGCGCCACTCCTTCGCGTTGTACGCGTCGTCCACGGCCATACGGACGACCGCAATCGGCGCGTGCACGCCGCCCACCGGCCGGACGCCGGGGATGCGGCGTCCTGTGCGGAGGATCACCCGCCCGTCCATCGCCTCGCGCAGGATCGCGTTGGGCGATCCCACGTCGCCTTTGGCCTCGGGCGTGACCGTCGCGGCCTTGAGGCCGAGGCCGGTAGCCGCCATCGCCCTGGCGGCCTCGTGCACGACGGCGTTCTGCGTGGCCCGGCGGTTCCCCAGCGAGAGGTCGAAACGGATGAATTCGGTGGGGACGCGTGTCACCTCGGGCGACAGCACGCGCAGGCTTTCTTCCAGCAGTTCCTGCCCGGTCTGGTCGCCTTCGAGCACGATCACGCGATGCGTCGTCATCGTCACTGCTCCGGGACCTCGTAGGAGTCCAGCAGGCTCGACCACACCGGCAGATACAGATCGTAATAGTCGTCGTCCGCCACCCAGGTCAGGAGCAGGAACGTCGTGCCGCGCGTCTCGAAGAAGGACTCGCCGGTGAAGCCGCCGCTCGGCGAATACCAGTCCAGGCGCTCGCTGCCATCCGCCTGAACCACGTCGTCGGTCACTTTGATGTCGTCAATCTCGTAATACTCCTTGAGCAGAGCCAGCGCGAACCGGCCCGCCTCGGACTTGGAGACCGCTTGGCCATCGTCGTAGCTGATGTTGTCCGCGTAGGCCAGGCCGTCGGGCGAGGTGAAGGTCTCCAGCACGGCGTTTTCGCCCGAGTCGGTGGTGTAAGTCCAGCCATACGGCACGTTGAACTGGAACAGGTTCTGGATCGGATCCACGAAGGTGTACGTCACCGCGTAGATGTCCGTCTCCGCTCCGACGTCGGGGTCGGTCTGCATGGAGTTCGCGACTTCGAGCAGGCTGTCCAGGTAGGCGTCGTAGTGCTCGGTCTGCACCCAGAAATCCTGCTCGTAGACTACTGTGCCTTCGAGCCAGTAGTAGCTGAAGACCGTGTGCGGCGCGCCGCCGTCTTCGAGCGTCTTCAGCACGCCGAGGCTGCCATCCGCCTGCGGCTCGACGGCCTCCTGCGCATAGTTTTCGAACGTGCCGAACCAGTTGGCTTCGTTCGCCTGGATGAATTTATCCAGCGCCTCGGCGTCCAGCTCCACGCCCACGTTGACGAAGGACACTTCCATCGAGGCGACTGAATCCGGCGCGCTCACGAAGATGCTGTTGTCGCGCTCCTCAACCTCCCACGCCTCCGGCAGGTTGATGACAAATGCGCCGCTGGGGTGGGTGTACGCCTCGGACGAAAGCGTGAAGGGGGCCGGGGCCGAGGTGGCCTGCGCCCGCGGGGTCCTGGTCGGTTTGGGCGCTTCAGTCGCCTCAGGCTCAGGCGTAGGTTCCGCCTCTGCCTCCGTCGCCGTCGGGACCGCCAGCGTGGCTTTCACAAACGGCGTCGCCGAGGGCTCTGCGCCTCGCCCCCCGCCGCAGGCCAGCGCAGCCAGCTCGAGGGCCAGCACAACCGCCAGCCCTGGATAGAATTTTCGGGTGTTCATTTGTTTTCTTTTCTCCTTAATAAGCTTATCTCCCAGTCAGAACCCCGCCGTGAACGTCGCCCGCAGGGACACCCCGGCCAGGAACAATCCGATGAGGCCGTAGATGAGCGCCTCGCGGCGGTCATCTTTGCCACGCAGGTAGGCGTACGCGCCGGGCAGGCTGATAATTAGGACGACGCCATAGAGGTAATGCACCGGACGCGCCGGGCGCAGGCCCTCGAGATACATCCAGCCCCCCACGATGACTTGAGCGATGTACAGCAGCTCGCCGACGGCCATGATCCCCAGTAAGTTTCCCCCCACCCCTTCCTTCCGGGCGAACAGCCACAGGCCGTACAATCCCATGATGAGGCTGAACAGCACGCACGCACGCGCCAGACCAAGATGGATGATAGGAAGCGCCATGGGCTACCTTGAGCAGAGGGGACTTACTGCGGCATCCGGGCCGAGGCGAACTGGACGATCTGGCTGATCATCTGGCCGTAGTTCAGACCTTTGGCCCGCGCGCCCGCGAGCACGACCGAAGTTGGGTCGAGATCGGGGTTGGGGTTCACGTCGAGGATCTGCGGCTCGTCGCCCAGCATCCGCAAGTCGAAGCGGCCAAAGTCGCGCAGGCCCACGGCCTGGTAGGCCTCGCGCGCCACTTCCTCCAGCCGGGCGCGCCAGAGCGGCTTGTCCAGCGGCGCTGGGCAGGGCATCCTGATCTCTTTGTAGCCGCGCGACGAGCGGTCAAACTTCCAATCGTAGGTATAAATCTGGTCGCGCACGTCGCTGAACATGGAGAAGTCAAACTCGACGGGCGGCAGGGCCTCCGGTTGGCCGTTGCCCCACACGGCCACGTGAAACTCGCGCGCGTTGAGGAACGGCTCCACGAGGGAATCGTCATGATAATGCTCGCGCACATAGGCGATGCGGCGGGCGAGCTGATCGGCGTCATGCACAAGCGAGTCGCCGGAGATGCCGTAACTTGCGTGCTGGTTGGCGCCTTTGACCATCGCAGGGAAGGTCGTCCACTCGGCCGCCTGGGCCGAGTCGACGAACACGCGCGCCGGGAGCGTAGGCAGGCCGGCGGCGCGCAGATGCTCTTTCACGCGGAAGCGGCTTTGGACGAAGGAAATCACCTGAGGCGGCGAGCCGGTGTAGGCAAAACCGCGCCGCCCAATCTCAGCCGCCACTTCGGCTTCCGTCCACGGCTGGCCGGCCCATTCCTCGCCCCAGTTCCACACCAGCCACTCGCGCGGGTCGTAGGCCTCGAGCGCCGAGAGATCGTCGAAGAACTTGAGCGCCTGGCAGGTATAGCCCTCCTGCTCCAGACCGCCGAGCATCAAGTCCCACATCTCATTGGAAAGCGCTTTGTCTTTTTCAGGCCAATCAGGGTTTTCGTTGCCGACGACGAGGACTTTGGGCTGCCGGGGCGCGGTATCGGGCACACAGTTTTTCCTCCAAGTGGATTTCGCGTTTCCGATAGTACCACAAAGGGGTGAAAAATTCAGCGAAAAACGGTGGGAAATTTGGCTATTGACAAATAGAACATATGAACTATACTACTTGTACATTTGTTCGGTTGCCGGTAGCAGCCGATCTTGCACCCTAGCCTCAGGAGGAATGTGCCATGCCCCGTCGAAAGAAAGACCAACTCCCCGCGGAAGCGGAGACAGAATTGCAGGAAGAACTGGAAACTGTCGAGGAGGCCCCTGTCCAGCGCAGACGCCGGGGCCAGGAAGCCGCCGAACCGGGTCACCCGCAGATGGACGCGGGGCGCCGGGCAGCGCTCGATAAGGCCCTTGGCGACCTCCTCAAACGCTTCGGCGATGGAGCGATCATGCGTCTCGGCGAGGCTCAGCATATGAACGTGGAGGCTATCCCCACTGGTTCGCTCGCGCTCGACCTGGCCCTCGGCATCGGGGGCGTGCCGCGCGGGCGCGTCACCGAAATCTACGGCCCGGAGGCCTCCGGCAAGACTACCCTCTGCCTGCACATTGTGGCCGAGGCCCAGCGGCGCGGCGGGGTGTGCGGCTATATTGACATGGAGCACGCGCTCGATCCGCAGTACGCGGCGCGGCTGGGCGTTGACGTCGAGAACCTGTACATCGCTCAGCCGGACATGGGCGAGCAGGCGCTGGAGATTACCGAGGCGCTCGTCCGCTCCGGCGCGATGGACGTGGTCGTGATCGACTCCGTCGCCGCGCTCGTGCCGCGCGCCGAAATCGAGGGCGAGATGGGCGACAGCCACATGGGCCTGCAGGCCCGCCTGATGTCGCAGGCCCTGCGCAAACTCTCCGGCGCGATCAAACAATCCAACACTGCCGTCCTGTTCACCAACCAGTTGCGCCAGAAGATCGGCGTGATGTTCGGCAACCCGGAGACCACGACCGGCGGGCAGGCGCTCAAGTTCTACGCCTCCGTGCGGCTGGACGTGCGCCGCATCCAGGCCATCAAAGAAGGCGCAGAGGTCATCGGCTCGCGCACCCGCGTGCGCGTGACGAAGAACAAGGTTGCGCCGCCCTTCCGCGAAGCCGAGTTCGACATCATGTACAACGAAGGCATTTCGAAGGAAGGCGACCTGATTGACATCGGCACGGCGCTGGAGATCATCACTAAGCGCGGCGCGTTCTTCTCCTACAACGACTCCCGCCTGGGCCAGGGCCGCGAACAGGCCAAGAACTTCCTCAGGCAGCATCCCGAGGCGGCGGAGGAGATCGAACTC
>Ga0209342_10008473_pt1 | contig 10304 bp, 7 predicted proteins | sample RifCSP16_2_FD_184023 | JGI IMG/M metagenome (GOLD analysis project Ga0209342, IMG submission 184023) | Soil microbial communities from Rifle, Colorado - Rifle CSP2_sed 16_2 (SPAdes) (version 2) | ecosystem: Environmental > Terrestrial > Deep subsurface > Rock core/Sediment | place: Rifle... | reverse complement strand
CGCATACGCCCGCCGTTGCGGATCAGCGAGGCCACGCCCTGCGCGGCGATAGCAAGCGAGGAGCTGGAGAAGAAGCCGGCGGAGCGATCGTACCGGACGGATGTCGTGAGAGCGGGGATGTAGAACTGGCTCAGCCGGTCATCAGCTGGGCCGTAAGATATCTTGAAAGAGCACTCGCGGAGTGTAAGCGCCGTCACTCCTCCTCACCGTTCTCCTCGTCTTCATCATCCCCCTCGACCTCTTCCGCCTCCTCGTCGTCTGCGAACTGCGGAAGCTGCCGCTGAATCGCTTCCGGCTCTGGCTCCGGCTCTTCGGCCGGTGGCGTCACGTCGGGGAAGAAAACGAGGCGCATGTTCTCCAGCACATCGGCCTCTGAGCGCACAAACTTGCCCTTCACCCTCGTGCGTGGAATGGCAGCGATGACCGCTTCCAGGAGCGCCTTGAACGTACTGTTTACGGCGAGTCCGGCGCCGTTGAGGAACCGCTGACACGCCGCGGCCCCATCCTCTTCGTAGGCGAGCATGGCGGTGTGGAGGGCATCGAGCCACACCGGGAACTCCTCTACGTCGGGATCGACGCTGCCCTTTCGGCGCCGCTGCAGCGGCTCTTGAAGGACAACCGAATTGCCCTTCTTGGCAAGCACGCGATTTGCGACGAGGTCCTGCTCCAGATTGATGCCGACGGCGATCGCCAGCTTGCGCGCTTCATCGGCGGGGAACTCGATGGCCTTGAACGCGTCCCAGGCCATTAGGTACCAGTCCGTGATCAGGTCGAACTGCACCTGGCGACCGTGTAGCAGACCTTGCTTGCGGAGCGCGATGACCTCAGCGCGGGCGAGGTCCAGTGCTACGTCAGGGCGGAGCGGCTTCGGCTCGCCGGTGTTGGCGTCCATCTCACTTGTCAGCACGGGCCAGTTCTCTGAGATGACCGAGAGCACCGGCCCGAAGGTACTGATGTAGAGGTCAACGCCGCGAATGCCCATCTCCTCATACTCCGCAGCCTTCTCGCGGGCAACGTCGCGGACGCGGCTGCGGATGTCATCCCACCATACCGGTTCACCGGACGACTGACGCTTCCGGCAGACTAAGAGGATGGTGCTGGCGGCCGCGTTCTTTTTTGCTTGGTGGAGGCTGTGCTCGCTCTCGGTGTGCACAGGCCAGGAAGCCTCAATGACGAAGCCGGCCTCGATGAGGGCGCTGCCCAGGCTGTCCCAGGCGTCCACCCGCTTGTGGGTGAACATCACGGTGAGAACGCCATCGTCCCGGAGCATACGGTCCATCTCGCGGAAGCAAGCCGCCATCTTCCGCTGGTAGTCGTCCTCCGCCAGTTTAGTCTTCTTTGCGCCCAGCGCCGCAAAGCGGGCCGGGTTGGCCACAGCCTCATCGTCCACCCCCACAAGCTCCGATTTGAACCACTCCGGGTACAGGTGGCCGATAGTGCGCTTCTGCCATACGTAGAAGAAGTTGCTGAGCTCCGCATACATTACGTTGTCGTAGTATGGCGGATCAACGCAGATTAGGTGGACGGACGCGTCGGGAGTCTTGGGAAGGGAAGTGGCGCTGAGGCTTTCTACAGATAGACGTTCGACTGTGCCCGCCCCACCGCCGGAAAACAAAGGAAGATTCGCGGACTCGACCAACTTGGCGATGCCAGCGTAGGCGTCGACGACCTGGTCCAGTGCCCAGGGGAGCAAGTTATGGGCCGCATCGAACTCACCGTGGCTCCATTTGAAGGAAAAGTCATGGCGGTCGAAGGTGTTAGCCATAGTCGAGCGATGGGGGTGCCAGACGCAAAGCCTCGAGTTGTAGTTGAGACACTTGCCGAGGGAAAATGTCAAATAGGTTAGAACAGCCGCGGCCCGGTCTCCAGGGAGTTCGCGACGGATCTCCTCCTCCAGCTCGCGGAGCGCCTCCACCTGGATGCCATGGGCTAGGAGTTGTCGTTGGGAGAACATGTCACACCAGCGATACAGCCCATAGCGTAGAGGTTCCCCTGTCTTGTTTCCCTCAGGGATACCGAGAGTGGGGATCAAATCCTCCTGCTCCCATCGAGGGAGGCGTCTGGCAAGCTCTTCGGCGGCGGCTCCGGCCGCCTCAATGTCCTGTTGGGTTGGGCTGCGGAAGTCCTTGCCGCGTGCCGTCTGGATGGCGAGAGCGCAAAGCTGCTGGCCCATCCGGCCGGCCTGGGCTTCGGCCTTTATGTACTGGCCGTCGATTGGATCGCCCGACCATGGTGACCGCCCAACGCCGCGCTTAATCGTGCCAACATCTGGCCGAGCGCCCTCACAGTCACGCCCGCGAACGATCTCGAACGTGCATTTCTCTTGGTCCTGATCAGCGATAAGTCGAACAGCGAAAGGGGGTCCCGTCTTCTGCAGCCACCAGTTGGGGCTGAGCGGTACAGGCTTGCCCGTGCTTGGACAAGCCACCTCGCGGGCCCACACGTACGCGCGGATGCTCTCGCTGGGTTTCCGCGGATAGAACCTGTCAAGCCGCTCCTCTACCCGTCGAGAGAGAATTCGTCCGTATTTCTGTAAATCATCCACAAGCGCAGAACCGAACCGAGCCGGGAAGTAAAGGGTGGCCTGAAGGATGACACTCGCCACCGGATTCAGCTCGTTGGCGTGGGTTGTGAATCCGAACCGTAAGGCCTCTAGCGGTATTGAGCCACCGCCAGCCATCGGATCAGCCACCGTGATTTCCCGCGTTCCCCATGTGTGCTCAAGAAGGTCGAGCATGAGTTGTAGATCACACTCCGCTGGCGTCACAGTGAACGCCCGAGAATATCCGTACGGGTTGCTCTGGAGCTTGACGTTACGTTCCTTCGCCCACTGGATCAGCTTGCGCCCCGCCACCGGGTCTCCCTTGATTCCGAGCAACCAGAGGAACCATTCGTGATAACGCTTCTCGTCTGGGAACTCACGCCGTAGGTTATCCGGCCAATCCGCCGACCAAGCTGGCAAGAGCGACGCCAGGATGGCTGCCCGACTTGTCGTCAGGGGACGGCGCGCCCACCATACATGCAGCCTGCTCGGAGGCGGCTTCTGTGCAGCGCTCGCGTCCCGCAGGGACTCCGCGCCGATCTTGTCAATCGGCAGCCAGTCCTCGATGAGGACGCGCGGACGGGTCATGCGGTCGCCCCTCCCACCTTCTTCACGAATTCCCATCCCTCGCGCTGGATCATTTCTAGGATATTGACGCATTCCAGTGCGTAGCGCGAGTCGTTGCAGACATCAGGGATTCGGGGCTTCTTCCCTGGCTTAGCCTTGCCTTCGTCGGCGACCACCAAGTACTTCTTAGGGAAGAGGGTGATTCGCCGCTGCTGAACGACAGCGAGAGCAATGACGAAAGGATCGGCATCTGGCGTCTCGCTGTCGACGTCAAACAGGCCCGGGAACTTAGGGTCGTTCACGATCTCCCTGGCTACCTCGATTTGGTCGGCATCCGGGTCTTGAAAGATGTACCGGTTTGCCTTCGCCCACTGGACAATCTCGTCGTCGGCCCCGCGTTCCAGTTCGTTGTACACCTCCCGTGCGGAGATCAGCCGCCCGGCTCGCGCCAGCTCGGCCATGCGCTCCCATACGCCTGGAAAGACCGCAAGTGGGTAGGTGCGCTGAACGTTGATCAACGAACTGCTGTCGACACAATAGATGAGCTCTAGCTCGTCTTCCGCCATGGCACCTTAGCGATGAGCCGCTTGGCGCACTTTGTCTAAGTGCTTCAGCTTCACACCAAGAAAGTCAATCGCGTCGACGCCGCTGAGAATCTCTCTGTCAAGGGCGTCGAGAACAGCTCGGGCGAATAGCGGGCCGCGCTCCTGTACGGCCTTCTCGGCCGGCGGAGGACCTCCCTTACCCTCCGTCTTCTTCCCTCGCATCGCTGCGATGGCCGCCGCTTCTTCGGCCACCCGCCGATACTCGCTCCAGAACCGAGACTCCTCGAGAAGTCCAAGATGCCAGAACCGAAACAGCACTACCTGCTGACTGACACTAAAAGCGTTGGCCAGGTGGCGAAGGGCCTGCTCATACCCAGCAGCACGGTGGAGGAAAAGCTCCGTTTCGAGCTTCTCCCGCAAGGTGTCACCGTCTATGAGGAACGCTTCGGCGAACCGATCGCACCACTCCTCTACTCTTGTCGCGTTGGCGCCATTCGGGGGTAACGCTTCCTCCGTCTGGCAGATGCCACCTTGGCGCAAAAGAAGGTGGGCGAATTCGTGGAACAGCGTGAAGGACCGTGCGGTGAACGAGTCCTTCACGCTAACGACAATCGTGTAGGGAAGAGCTGTCGTCAGCGAGAATCCTTGGGCCTCCAGGCGCCTGAAATCGCCCTGGAAGACCGGAACTATCCGTGACTCGATAGCGTCTCGCCATCGCCGGAAGGCCTCGCCAGCGCTCTTCCATTCCAGTTGTTTAGCAACTGTCACTCCAAACGAGGACCGCTGCCCTCTGGCCACATCCTCAGGATTGTCTTCGGGATTCGCTCGGGATACGTCCGATTCGAAGTCCTGTCCCATCGCCTCCAGCGTCTCCCGAGCGAAACGCTGCAGGCGATACGCTCGCCTGACCGCGAGTCTCAGCTCGGGGGAGAAGGGCGCCCGTCGCTGTGCAGAGCGGCGGAAGTCATGCGGTACGAGCGCCGCGGGCGGCGGCTCGCGCAGCAACAGAGCAGCCGTTGGGCGTTTGTAGTAGCGAGCAAGGTCTTCCAGTTTGTGGAGGGTCATGCGCGCCGGCTCGACACTCTCCCACGACACGACTCGGTCCCCCGGAATCCTGAAGTGCTCCGCGACTTCGTCCAGCGAGTAGCCCGCTGTCTCGCGAGCCCATTTCAGCACTGCTGGGCTGAGGGTGATCTCTGATGTTCTGCGTGCCATGCTCAATCAGGGGGCATTTCTTGTGCCCCGCTCATTCGAGGCCGCTACTCCTTGGAGAACATGACCCGCAGCGCGTGCTGGGCCTTGCGGCCGTTCCGGCGGTCGGCGCACTTGCTGTACCAGTAGTAGGCCTCTTCGTCGGGCATCCTGCGGACTCCCTCCGCGACCTGCTCGATTCGCACATGACGCCGAAGGGGCTTGACGGCTAGCAGGAGCAGAGCCAGCCGCACCCCGACTCGTTCTGCCAACTGGAAGGGCGCCCTGCGGCTCGGCCTCAGATCATCCTGGCGGTAGCCCGAGTCCCTCAAGGCCTGCAGCACGGCGTCGGTCACCGCCCTCAGCGGCATGCCCCAGGCCCGTACAACCCGAACCGGCTCCGGCCCTGGGCCATTCCGCCTGACCTGGTGGAGGGCCACGCCGTAGCCATGTTCGTCTCGCGGTAACACCTCAAGGGAGAAGGGCAGTTCGGTCACTTCGTCGGGACCTCCGTCACTGGATCGGCTGACACCGTTAGCTTGCCGAGGTTCAACTGCGTCAACACATCCCCGATGGTGGCGAATTGATCCTCGGCGATACGGAGGCCTCCTGCGAAGTCGCATGTCACGATCATCCGAACGTTGACGCTGCTCGCCTCCTTGCCGAACTGGTCGATCACGGCCTTCAGGCGCTTGTAGCGATCCCAGGGGCCTCGGAACGTCGTCTGCATTTGCCCGCCACCGCTCTCGGCGGGGAATTCGGAGGTGAACGCGAGATCGATCCTGAATTCACCCTTGCCGAACTGCGGCACCGCGAGACCCATTGCGATCAGGTCGTCCATGCCCTCCTTACCCATCCCATCACAGCTGATCGCCAGTCGCTTCAGGGCCTTCACTCCCTTGTCGTGTGCCTGGTCCGACAAAGCCTGGAATACCTGTCCAGGCGCGCCTTCCGCGCGCAGCGGGCCGACAGGCGTCGGTTCTCCAGGTGTGGGCCCCTCACCTCCAGGAACCTCGGCACAAACACATGGCTCCTCGTGACACACCGGACATTCCTGACGTTCGGTCTCCTCACCCTTTATCCGGATGCCCCGAGTCTTCGTACCCTCCGGCGTGTACAGCTCGTAGTCCTCGCCGAATTGCACCAGCGGGGCCGGCGACGCACGGCCATATCCCACCTGCTCCTGCGAATCGAAGTAGACCCACGCGCCGCTGCTGACGCCTGCCTTGATGGCGGATTTCAGCTGATTAATGTCGAGTAGCATCTTGAGCCCAACGCGCTGGGCGAAAGTGCGGCGGAGCTCCTCGGTTGTAATGCTGTCACGATTGGCAGTCCAGGCTTTGGCCTTGATGAACGCGGGCGGCAGCGCCGGGTCGTCATGGCGCAAGAGCTTCTGGACGCCGTCCTTGCCCAACACTCGAAGAAGGACCTCGTTCTGATCCTTTTTCACATCGCCCTGATCCTGGGCGGGGAGTGTTTCGCGCTGCAGGTTCGCCCAGTCCGCCGGCGCATCCTGTGAGGGGTAGTAGAGGAATCGATACGTCCTGGTGATCGCCACCCGGACCTCGAGATCGGACGCGTCCCGCATCTCGCGCAGCTTCTTCTGCTGGTCAGCGTTGAAGTCACTCAAGCGGTCGGGACTGCCTACGATGCGCTCGATGGCTAAGTGACGCTTCGCCAGATCGACCATCCGCTCAACCTGATCCTTGTCCGCCACAAGGAACATAAGGTTGTTCCTGTAGATACGGAACCCGCCCTGCCCGCCGGACCTCTCGGCTATCTTGTGAACGAGCTCCGGGGGCTCAGCGGAGCCGGCCTCCGCCTGGGCAGCATCGTAGTGGATCACCGCCACCTTCGGCTCATTGGCGTCGTCATCGACATCACCAGCCTCCACAGGGAAGTAGACCGGATCGAGGAAGCCCTTCTTCCAGATGCCCCGTAGACGCCGGTCCAGCTCTTCCTTCGCCTTGACTCGGCTGACCACGCCGACCTCGTCATCGATGATTTTCCGGAGCGCCGGTTCTGGCTTGAACCGATAGTCATGACCGTCGTATTCGAGGTGCCAGCACTCGTCGAGCAAGCTGGAAAGCGCCTTCTGGAGATGCGCTGGGTCATCACCCGGCTGGAGAACGGCCAACGTCAGGTCCGAAGGGTCGACGCCTGTCCTCACGCCCTGGGCGAGGCTGTGCAGAAAGATGGTGGTTGCCGCACGCCGGCCGTAAGGTGGCTTCCCCGCGGCGACGAAGTCGCGGTCTACCTCGGTTGCGTGCGCAGTCGAACCAGCGAGCGGGCTAACGATGTCCGCCTCAATGATCTGCTTGAAGACCGGGCGATCGAGACGGCTCGTAAGGTCGTTCGCGATATCAGCGTTGGCGAGATCAAGATGATGTGGATGGATCAGGTAGGTGTCGGAAGGCCTATCCTTCCAGAGCTGACGCACGGCGGTGGCTAGCAGCCTGAGCGCCCCACGGGTCTTCTGAAAGTTAGGGATCGTGGCGGTTTTGCGGTTGAGCGTCGTCAGCAGTTCAGGATGGAACGGGTAGTTGAGGTGTATCTCCTGGCCGAACTCCGCGCGCTGAGATCGTGGTGGCAGGTCAACGTCCTGCCCAGCCAGCTGCCGGTAATAGGCGAGGTACTCGTCCCGCGCCTCCGTTGCAGCTGACCCATCCGTCGAATGGAAGAGCCGGTGTGTCACAATCGCCGGAATTTCGTCCTCAGCGGCGGGTGTGAGGACACGCTCACTGCGAGCGGAGACACTCTTCGCCTCGGACAGCTCCCTCTGAATCATCTCGGTTTCCTTGGCGAAGGCATCCTTCGAGTCAGCCAGGGTCAAGACCACTGCGGTCTTGGGTCGGCTTGAGGCGAACTCCAGCAGCGACATGAGGAAGCCAACGGTCTGCTCCGCCAATGTCGACTTGCCGACAACCCTGGCGCTGGCCGAACGGAGGTGGCGAGCGAGTTCGTCTATCATGACGAGGAGGGCGCCATCGCTAACGATCTTCTCAATGAATTGGCATCCGGGAGCCGGGCCGCCAGCTTGGTCAGAATCAGCGACCCGCGCGTAGCCTTCCCTGCCCCCTAGCTGATACGCTATTTCGCCCCAGACCGTAAACGTGGTCACACCGCCGTGATCGAGGCCGCTGGTCTCCATCTCGGAGCCCACGATGCCTGCGATAAAGGGCACGGGCGCGGACGGTACAAGGCTGGCATCCAGTATCGCCACAGCCTTCTTTCCCATCGCTGCCTTTGCGAGGTGATACAGCGCGATGAGGTTGTGGGTCTTCCCGCCGCCGAACTGTGTTTCCAGCCTAACAACCGCTGCGGCCCCCGGGCGTTCAGCCAGGCGTCCAAACATCTCAGCAGCGAGGGTCTTGAGACCGACGGTTGGGTAAGTGTTCTCAAAGAACAGGTCGGGCTTCTGGTAAATGGGATCGGCCGTCCCGTCCATCACATCCCGTAGCTTCGCGGCGAACATATCATCGCGAAGTTCGCCCGTCAGCACGTCCACGCGTGGGATGCACGAGTCGAGGATCGTCTTCATTTCGCCTGTGATTCTACATCATGTAGGCACCGATGGAAGAGTCTGAGGAGTTGTGCCGCAGGTGTTCCGAAACGGTGCCCGAAACCGATAGGGGGACGAAGGATCCGATTAGAATCTTCGTGACCCGACTAGAGCCGGCTGATCGCGAGCATGCCCCGCGGGAGATTGGAATCCTGGCCTATCGACGGTTCCCCGAGCGGGCAAGACCACGGTGTCGTACATTCTCCGAGGCTGTTGAAGAACGACTTCGTGTAGAAACGAGCGGGCCTAGGTTGGCTATCGAACTCTGACGGGACTCAGAATCAGCCGCGGTAGGAGGAATCTGAAGAGCAGTACAAGGGAGGCGGGGGTCGGCCACCTGCCTGTGCCCTGGTGGGTGAGCAGCCGCTTCAGGTTCTGTCCGGCAGCGATCATCAGACCCTCGATGTTCGCCTTGTGCAGACCGCGCAGTCTGAACCGGCGCAAGCCATGGAGCACCTTCGCCTCGCCGAAGAGCGGCTCCATCCAGACCTTCCGCTTTCGGAGCGCCTTCTCGTAGGCTGGCAGCTCACGGTAGCCCTTCACTTTGTCGATGTAGGACTGATCGAAGGGGCGGAAGACCTGACGGCCGTTGGCGCTGCCGGTGCACTGGCCCTTAGTAGGGCAGGCGTTGCAAACGGCCCCCTTGGCTTGGTAGATGAGAACGCTGTCGCTGTAACGGCGAACCCTGAGGCGCAGCTCTTGGTCTTGGGGGCAGATGTAGCGGTCATTGACGGCGTCGTACGTGAACCTCTCAGCGGGAAGGTAACCGGTGCGCTGACTGTAGTCAGGAAGCGGCACGAAGGCGCGGATGCCGTCGTCCTCCAAACCCTTGATGTTTTCGATGGTCCCGTAGGTAGTGTCGCCAGTGGCCTGGCGGGGTCGGAGTCCCCAGCGGAAGCGCGCCAGGCGCACCAAGTCCAGCATGGGGCCGTTCTCCATCACCGAGGCCGGCGTCACCAGGGCGGTTAGGATGATGCGCGCCTTGCCGCCGTCCACAACGTAGTGGTCGTGGTAACCGAGGCGGGCGCGGGTGCCCGGGGCCGACTTCATGAGACGGGCGTCCGGGTCGCTGGGGTTGTAGCGGGAGTCCGAGGTGCGGACGTAACGGCTTTTCCTGAGACTGCTGCGGTAGCCGTGACGGTAGGCTTCCACCAGGGAGACGAAGGGCGAGGGTTGCTTTTGTTGTTCAGGCTCGGATGGCTCTGCCGGCTCAGCAGCCTTCCGCAGTTCAGGGTCAGGATCAACCGTCGGCGCTTCGTTCAGAGCCTGGACGGGCTCGTCGGGAGCCGGATTCTCAGCGAATACCTTCTCCACGTGCCCTCTGGCGGCGACGACCGAGAAGCGGGTACGCAGGGTGTGGACGGAGGCGTTGGCATCCACCTTGGTGGCGTCCAAGTACAACTCCTCGCCCTCCACCAGCCCCGCCTCGATGCACAGCTCCACCACCCGTTCGAAGAAGCGGTGGAAGGCCTCCAGGCCATAACGGCTGCGGATCTTGGAGAGGCTGCTGTGGTCGGGTAGCGGCTCGTCCAGGTCGTACCCCAGGTACCAGCGATGGGCCAGGTTCAGTTGGGCCGTCTCCATCAGGCGCCGCTCCGAAGTGATGCCATCGAAAAAGGCGATCAGGTGGAGCTTGAAGAAGACCACCGGATCGATGGAGGGGCGGCCCTTCTCCTCGTAGCAGTCCCGCACCAGGTCGCGAACGAACGACAGATCCAGCTTCTCCTCCAGCCGGCGGTAGAAGTTGTCGGCTGGGAGCAGCGCCTCCAGGTTCGTCTCGGTGAACAGCTTGAACCGTTTCGATCGATGACCCATCATCTGGCGGCTCCCTCACTATTTGTTAAGGCGAGTATACCACCAGACTTTTTCAACAGCCTCGGAGGTTACGTCACACTTC
>Ga0209342_10008472_pt1 | contig 10305 bp, 12 predicted proteins | sample RifCSP16_2_FD_184023 | JGI IMG/M metagenome (GOLD analysis project Ga0209342, IMG submission 184023) | Soil microbial communities from Rifle, Colorado - Rifle CSP2_sed 16_2 (SPAdes) (version 2) | ecosystem: Environmental > Terrestrial > Deep subsurface > Rock core/Sediment | place: Rifle... | reverse complement strand
TGCTATGCACAGGCGCTGCTGCTGATACAAGGGCAGCATTAGAGCCGACTCCTTTAATTTATCTTTAAGTTCGTCCCATAACCATGCATCTCTTAAACTTTTTTCCACAATTTCAGAGGTCTTTTTTTTATCCGAGAATTTTTCAACCTTCAATCCGAACGAGACATTATCATAAACAGACAGGGGAAATGGATTGGGCCTTTGAAAGACCATACCGACTCTTTTGCGGAGTTCATAGATTTCCAGCTGGGAGCCGTAGATGTCCACGCCATCAAGGAGGATTTCCCCGTTTATTTTAACTCCCTCAATCAAATCATTCATCCGGTTTATGGTCCTCAACAAGGTCGATTTTCCGCACCCGGAAGGCCCGATGAGGCCCACGATATTATTCCCGTCAACCGTCATGTCCACAGACTTGAGAGCCTGAAATTCGCCGTAATACAGGTCCAGCTTGGTGATTTCTATTTTTTTTGGCATGATTGCTGTTTGTTATAATGTAATAAAATTTATAGAATGCATCCAGAAATAATAACGCATTACCCGAAACGGCCGGTAATATAATCATCTGTTCGTTTGTCTTTCGGTATGGTAAAAACCTGGTCCGTTGGCCCGATTTCGACCATTTCGCTCATTAAGAAAAACGCCGTGTTGTCCGCCACGCGCGCGGCCTGCTTTGTATTATTGGTTACCAGAATGATTGTGTAACTATTTTTCAAAATGCTGAGGGCGTCCTCAATCGCTGCGGTTGAGATCGGGTCCAGCCCCGAACATGGTTCATCAAGAAGGATAACCTCCGGCTCCATGGCGAGGACTCTGGCAAGGCACAGCCGCTGCTGTTGGCCTCCTGACAGTCTCAGACCGGAGGTCTTTAGCCTGTCCTTGACTTCGTCCCAAAGAAACGCAGCTTTCAGGCTGGTTTCAACCAGTTGATCGAGTTTGTTCCTGTCCTTGATACCGAACAGTATCGGGCTGAATACTATGTTGTCATAGATGCTTGCCGGCAGCGGTACGGGAAGAGCGAATACCATCCCGACTTTTTTCCTCAGCTTTGTGGGGTCGGTCTTGGGATGATAAATGTCTTCTCCATCCATAAGGATTTGCCCTTCGATTCGTATTTCAGGCACCAGGTCGTTCATCCTGTTGAGTGATCTGAGGAAAACGGTTTTACCGGAACCGGAAGGACCGATGATACCCAGGATCTTACGGGAAGGAATGTTGACATGAATGTTCCGTAGAACCTGGGTCTTGCCCCAGAATACGTTCAGGCTGTTAATAATAAATTTATTTTCAAGCTCCATGTTGTCTCTTTTTCTGCCCGACAGAAACCCGGTTTGTCCAGTCGGGACCAATCTTGTTTATATAATGTTTGAACTCAAGACATATTGGAAATTAAATTTCACTGGCCTATTTGGTCCGTTTCGCGATAAACCTGTTCATCAGCCAATAGGACGAAAGGTTGATCAGCAGAATTGATATTATGAGCACTGCTGCCGTACCATAGGCGTTTTGACTGGAAATCCCCTCACGAGCAAGTATATAAAAATGCACCGACATGGTACGGATCGAATCCAGAAGCGAACTTGGAAGCCTCAGGGAAGAACCAGCCGTAAAAATAACCGCCGCCGTTTCACCGATAGAACGGCCGATGCTCAGCATTATTCCGGTGACGATGCCCGGCAGGGCGTTGGGAAGCACGACCTTCCTGACCGTCTGCCAGAGCGTGGCCCCGAGAGAAAAGCTCACTTCCCGGTACGAGTAGGGGACCGATTTTATAGCCTCTTCGCTGGTGCGGATGATCGTCGGCAATATCATGAACGCCAGTGTCAGCGATCCTGAAAGTATCGACCATCCCATTTCAAGGGTGGTAACGAAAAAAATAAACCCGAAAAGACCGAATATGATTGATGGAATCCCGGCCAGACAATCCGCGCCGAAGCGTATAATGCGCGTTACCCTGTTCTCCCGGGTATATTCTGTCAGGTATATTGCGGTGCCGACACCCAGCGGAGTCGCTATCAATATGGCAATCAGGGGGAGTATGATCGTGCCTATAAGCGTGGGGAATATCCCGCCCGATCTTCCCATATCTTGGGGGTTGGAAAAAAGGAAATCAAGAGTAATGTATGGCAAACCTTTTCCGAAAACAAAAACGATTATAAAAACAAGAATTGCCAGTGTGAAGACCGTCAGGAGCACCAGAAGGCTTATTGCAATGACTTGCGTATATCGAGGGTGCACTATCATTTATTTTTACCCATCTTCCTGATAGCCATAGTCGCCGAATAGTTCAAAATCATTATTATAACGAGAAGCACGACTCCGGTGGCGAAAAGCGCCTGGCGGTGCATGCCTGTGGCGTAACCCATTTCAAGGGCTATATTCGCGGTCAGAGTGCGCACCGAATCCAACGGTGAATTGGGAAGCTTGACGGCGTTGCCGACCACCATGATGACCGCCATGGTCTCTCCGATGGCGCGCCCGAGGCCCAGGATGATGCCGGCGATGATACCCGACCGCGCTGCCGGCAGCACAACCATGTGAATTGTCTGCCAGTGGGTCGCTCCGAGGGCAAATGCCCCCTCGCGGTAAGAGTTTGGAACTGCTTTGATGGAGTCGATGGAAATACTCATTATGGTGGGCAGGATCATAATGCCCAGGATAATTGATGCCGCCAGGATGGAAAGACCCGGACCGCCGAGGTAATCCCTGATTAATGGCGCGAGCACCATGACGCCGATAAAACCGTACACGACTGACGGTATTCCTGCCAGCAGTTCGATCGTCGGTTTGATGATCCTCATTGCCCAGCGGGGAACGAATTCCGATAGAAAAATCGCGCCGGCCAACCCGAGGGGCAAACCAACGACCATGGCGCCGAGGGTGACCCACAGGGACCCCACAATCATCGGGAATATGCCGTAATTGTTTGTTAAAGGATGCCAGTTGGAAGAAAGAAGAAAATCATTGATGCCGACCTTAAAAATAAAGGGCAACCCTTCCTTTAAGATGAACAGGACTATCAAGAAAAGCATGGCTATGGCCGAAAGAGCTATAACCATTAGCAGCCTGTAGATACCCTTTTCCTCAAGAATCTTCATTCAACGTTATCAATAAAAATTTTTTTTTAAAAAGGGTTGAAAGCAAAAATTATTTTGCAGGTATCAACCCGTTTGATTTTATGGTATCCTGTCCCTGGCTGGATAGAATGTAATCAATAAAATCTTTAATTTTATCCTTTGGAGCTCCCTTGGTCAAGAGAAAGATGGGTCTGACCAGTATATATCTTCCTTTTATAATTTCATCGGTCGTACAGCAAATTCCATTAACAGTAACCGGCTTAATCTTCTCATTGATGAGCCCGTGAGACAGGTATCCGATAGCATTAACATCGTTGATCACTGTTTCGCGAACCGTACCATTGGAATCCTGAATAATTGCTTCCTTTGTCAGTGAGATATTTTTTATGATGGTTTCAAATGATGATCGTGTTCCTGAGCCCGCCTCACGGGATATAACGGTGATGACGTGGTCGTTGCCGCCTGCAGCTTTCCAGTTTTTTAAGTTACCATTGTAAATGTCCTGTACCTGCTGCAGCGTGAGATTGTTTATTTTATTTTTGGGATTGACTATAATGGCGATACCATCCCTCGCCACAACAACAGCGGTCAGGCTTTTAGCTTCCGGCGGGAGTATAACCAGATCGGCCATCCCGATTTGCGCTGCACCTGACAAAGCTGATTGAATACCTACTGCTGAACCGCCGCCTTGAATGGTAATGTTGATGTCCTTGTGCGCCTGCATATACTGTTCGGCGAGTTTCTCTGCAAAAGGTTGAAATGCGGTTGATCCAGCTGCGGTTATGGAATACTTTCCTTTACCGCAACCCATGATCCATAAAAAAAGCCCTATGATGCAGATTAAAAAAATTGATGTCATTTTTATTTTCATGGATTAATCCACTAATAAAGAAGATGGAAATTGTCAAATAAAAATTGTATAAGGAAAATATTAAAAAATTCCGAACCCGCCTCGCGGCGCACCTTAATCGTAAATGCTCATTTTAATAAACAAAGGGGCAATGACATTATCAAGAAAGGTCTTGCGGATCTGGTGGCATTCGGGAAGTTGTTGATATCAAACCCGGACCTGCCGGGGTGTTTCCGCCTGAACGCAACACCTGCGCACTGGGACAAGAAAACCTTATCCGAATTTGAAGTAACTATTTTCGAATGGCAAATTTCTCCGGGTGTCCTCTGAATTCATCAAGGCACCATGAAGAACAAAAGCGATAGGTTTTCCCTTTGTAGTCAAATTTTAATGCCGACTTCCTTTCATCAACGGTCATGTTGCAAACGGGATCTCTCGTCATGATAGCACCTCCCTTGAGATTATGAAAACGTAATCAATGTATCGGGGAAAGGCAAATTTTTTTTGTGGGTTTAATAATATCCGGCTTCGGCACCGGATGCATGCGCAACCGGAAAAAACGGCGGCCGAATTCAAACGCCAAGCCGCAAATTCCTTGACAAAGATCCCTGACTGGCATAGATTCAAGACAAGGTTTAATGATACATGCCGAAGTTCATAGAGATCATGCGGCGAATCGACACCGAAGCGTATATTTGGATACTGGGCCTGGCCGTTGTGTCTTTTATCGGACCATATTCAGAAAGCCATTTCACCGTGTGCATTTTTAAAAACCTCGGTTTTGATTATTGCCCGGGGTGCGGATTGGGCAGGTCGATCGCGTTTCTGGCGAGAGGGGAAATGGCCGCTTCGTTTCACGCGCATCCCCTTGGCGTGCCAGCAGTCGCAGTATTGGCGCACCGGATTATCAAACTCATCAGGAATTCTTTTTAACAATACCATAAGGAGATCAGCCATGCCGAACATTTTGCAGCTGCTGCCTGAGATCGAAAGCGAGGAATTGGAGCTCATTAAGGAGCTGGCGAAGAACTTTGACGACGCGCAGGCGCAGCAGTTCGCCAGCATGTACCGCACGAAACGAAAGGACTCGCAGACCGTCATGCTGCTCACCCTGATCGGATTCGTGGCGGTCTCCGGTGTGCAGAGGTTCTACCTCGAACAGATTGGAATGGGCCTGCTCTATCTGTTTACGGCCGGTCTCTGCTTCATCGGCACCATCGTCGATCTGGTGAAGCATAGGAAACTGACCCTGGAATACAACCTGAAGGTGGCACAGCAGGTCGTAGCCATGATGGGAGCCGCACGCTGAAGCCGCTGGGCTTATTATCCTCCTCAGATGCCTGATCCGTTAACCGCCGGTTTCTAGCGAAGTATCAGAAGCACGAGAAAAATTAAAGGCGGTATTCCCTGTATCAACGCACCCCTAAACATACGAGGCGAAGATACCAGCAGAACTATTCCGGCGCCAAGCATGATTGAACAATTTGTTGCCACAATGGTCAAACCCGTACATGACCAGTTAGTGAAAACGAGGCAAAGACCTGCAATGGTGCCAATCGCGAGAAATAAATTATAAAAGCCCTGATTGGATGCCAGCAATTTAGTCGCTTTGATGTCAGCATCCTTTTGATGAAATATCCTCATGACCGCCGGTTTTGTCCAGAACACGCTCTCCATCAGAAAAAAAAGAAGGTGAATTAATGCGGCCAGGCAAGCCGCGATGATCATAATCCAGTATAGCGTTCCCATATACTATCCTCCTTGTTGTGTGACATAAATGGATATATTTGGATGCAAGAAATTTGGTTTTTTCACGGCATGAGAAAACTCATGGCGTCCCGGGCCGTTATATCCGGTATTTCTTCCATAGGGATGTGGCCCGCTCCTTCATAGGATATAAAGCGCGCTGAAGGCAGGTCTTTCTTCCATTTTTCAAAATACATGAAGGGCACCCATTCATCTTTGGTTCCCCACATGACCAGCGTAGGGACCTTGATATTGGGTATGTCCTTTGATATGTTCACCGACTCGTTTTGGCGTCTCATTTCGAGGAAGATATCGACATACGAGCCTTTGTTTCCCTCGCGCATGGCGAAGTCAAAATATCGTTTCTGAGCTTCAGGCGTTACCTTCGATTTGTCGCCGTATACCTGGTAGACCGCCTTATTCAGCATCCAGCGCGGCATCATGGAGCGGGCCATGACCTGCATGGCTGGACTGGTTGCAAAGTCGAGGATAAAGGGGAGTTTCTGCTTGTATCCGACCGAGTCTATAAGTATCAATCTTCTCACTTTGTGCGGATATTTGAGGGCATAGTTCCAGGCGAGATAACCGCCCAGAGAATTGCCCGCCATATAAAAGTTGTTAATGCCCAGCCTGGCCATAAAGGCATCCAGGAATTCGACGGCCATTTCCCGATTGTAATAGCTTTTATTTGGCGCCGGACCGGTAATTCCGAACCCCGGTATGTCGAGGCGTATTATGCGGTAATTACCCTTCATCTGATTGACCCATCCATTCCATGTCTCAAGGGATGCGCAGATGCCGTGGAGCAACAGAAGGACCGGTCCCCTTCCTTCGTCACGGTACCGCACCTGTACCCCGTAAAAATCCATATATTTATCAATATTCGATGTATATTGCTTTTTTAACTGTTCCACCGGTATGTTGATTGCGCCCATGGACGCGCACCCGGCTATCAAGGCGTTGATCAAAATAAAATACAGGGTAAATATATTCCGCATATGGAATTTCATTTCCATAATAGATGCTCCTTACTTGACATATGTGCTTGAAGATGATATCTTTATGCGCAGGTCAAGGTTATTAAAATAAAGTATAAATGAAATATAAATAATTACGAACCGGTCGTCTGGTCAATTGTTGAATCACCAAATATTGTCATTTTGATCTTCAAAAATTTTTATTATGGCTCAAGTTTTTTCGCCATTTCCAGATAATACGAAATTGGCAATTTATTGATTGATCAATTTTTGTTCTCGGGAATCGAGAATAAAACGACATAATCCCGACTCATACTCCATGCTTCCAAAAATATTTTTTATGTTGCATTCCGAAGCGGCAGGTGGTTACCTATGAACATACCTCGCTATCGATTTTGCTTACAAATTAAATGAAATTTCAGGAGAAAATTATGAAACGTAATTTGCTATCCCCAATCAGGTATTATTATGCAATGGCTTTTCTCGGATTTCTTGCCGCGGTCATTGCGTATGCGAATCCTGTTTCAGCCAGCGACCGGTCGGATGCGACCGCGCTTCGCGAGCGCTGCGAAGCTGAATTAAAAGTCCTGGAAATAGCGGTCAGGAATTTCGGTTCTGATAAAGACGCAAAAGATTTTCAGGATGGAATAAATCTAATCAAAACCGGGAAGCTGAAAATCGCCCAGTCGAAATATCTTGAGGCTACAGCAAAATATAATGAATATCTGAAACTGCACCATCAGATATATAAGAGCCTTTCCGCCAGCTATATCGCCAGGACCGAACAGCTTTACAATGACGTGGCTGCAGAGCTGGTGGATTTTATCGACAATGAAAAGGTCGGACAGTACCTCAAGCTCGCCAACCAGAATCTGGCCGACGCGAAATCGAGGGATTTGTCCGAAAATTTTAAGCTGGTTATTGATTTGTGCAGAAACGCTAAAAAGTATTCCCTTGATTGTTATAAGGCCGCAAATAAGGAAATTCCTGAAAAATATAAAAAGGATCTGAAGGATATAAACAAAGAAGTCTATAAAGGCGCAGAAACAAAATAGCAGGGAAAACAATCGATTTTTTGAAGGCGAGGTTGCGCAACCTCGCCTGCTATCCTTTCAGCCGTTTTCTGAAACGGTATCGCAAAAACAACCCTACTGAATTCAGGGCCAGCACCAGCAGAATGAGTATTATTGCCGTGCCATATTGAAGATGGCGCGTTTCCTGTATGTGCGTGCCGGCCGTGGCCATGACATATATATGATAGGGCAACGCCATGACTTCGCTGAATATCGACGACGGGAGTTCCGGCGCGTAGTAAGACGCAGCAGTGAACATAATGGGCGCTGTTTCTCCGGCAGCGCGTCCCAGGGATAGCATGACGCCGGTGAGAATGCCGGGCAGCGCGCTCGGAAGCACGATCCTGAATATGGTCTGGAGCCGGGTGGCGCCCAGGGACAGGGACGCTTCACGGTACGTGCTCGGAACAGTCATGAGTGCCTCTTCGGTGGAGCGTATGATGACCGGCAGGTTCAACACGCCGAGGGTGAGAGAACCCGCAAGGATGGATGTTCCAAAATCAAGAAAAACCACAAACAGGGAAAGCCCGAAAAGACCGAAAACCACGGAAGGGACGCCGGCAAGGTTGCTCACGCCCAGCCGTATGACTTTGACCAAGGCCGGCCTGCCTGCGTACTCGGTCAGGTATATGGCGGTGATAATGCCGATAGGAATGGACACCACTGCTGATCCGATCATAAGATAGAAGGTCCCCAGTATGGCGGGCAGGATGCCGCCCTGCGTCATCTCGTTGCGCGGCATTTCTGATATAAATTCCCATGACAGGGCCGAGTAGCCTTTAAATAGTATAAATCCGAGAATGTAAGCAAGGAAGACAAGCACGGCGTACGACATGATCCTGATGACCATGAACATTGTTTTTTCAATTGCGTCCGCTTTAACCTGCTGGGAAAACATATCAATTGCTCTTGAACTTGTACTTGTTGGATAAATAATCGGCAATGAGATTGAATGCGAATGTTATGATGAACAGGATGATGCCGATGGCAAAGAGTGCGTGGTAGTGGCTCCCACCGACGGGTGCTTCCGCCATCTCAGCCGCGATATTTGAGGTGAGGGGGCGCACCGCATCGAATATCGAGTTCGGTATGATGGCGGCGCCGCCGGCCACCATAAGCACCACCATGGTTTCGCCGATGACCCGCGATATGCCCAGGATGACGGCGGTCCATATCCCCGAAAGTGCGGCAGGAATGGTAATATGGAAGATTGTCTGCCACCGGTTGGCCCCGAGTGCGAATGACGCCTCTTTGAGGGACATTGGAACCGAGGAAATTGCGTCCTCGGAAATGCTGGCTATGGTGGGCACTGCCATGAAGGCAAGCATGAGCGCCGCGTTGAACATGTTCAGGCCCGTGTCCAGGTCAAAATAGTTCTGGAGGAATGGGGCCACGACTACCATGCCGAAGAAGCCGATGATTACCGACGGGATGGAAGCGATGATCTCTATGACCGGCTTCACGATTTCCCTCACCCGCGGCGCCGCCAGCTCTGCCAGGTACACTGCTATGGCCAGGCTCAGGGGAACGGCGAATAACGATGCGAGAAGTGTTACTGCCACCGAAGCGGTTATCAGGGGAAGGATGCCGAAGCGCGGCGTTTCGCTGGTCGGATACCATTGCGTGCCCCGGATGAAATCTTTTAAACTGACATCCTTCAGTATCGGGATTCCTTCCGTGAAAAGAAAAATCATGATCAGCAAAAGGACAAGCAGGCATGTGAGTCCGACGATCAGGAAAAATTTTTCGAATATCTTTTCCGCGATGAAGCTTGTGCTTGTGCCATGATGTTTTTTTTCAAGATCGGCCATTGATCAGCCTGTGCTTTTTCTCGATCATTATATCAGTTCACCCGATACCCTTTCGTATAATATTTACAAAAAATATGAAGAAATTATAAAGGATTTATCAATATAATCTTAATAATATACCAGTGTCCCGAAACTTAATACACGGTTTGATGCATCCCGTGCATGCCGCACTCTGCAAGTAAAAACTTTGCATGAGTTATGCAAACACGGAAAAGTTTCAGACCAGGCCAATTTGCTCTGATTTTTTCCTTTTTTTAAGTTTAAACAGGTATCGAATTCCCAGGTCGGGAATAATTCTTGCCTTCGGCAAGGCAGCGTGCTTATTTTTAATTTGAACAGGGGCCGGGAACCGTCACACCGCCCGAATTGCGGGCAGCAGGACGACAGGGGGTCCGCGCCGCTTTTAAAAGGAGATGTCATGAAAATACGCCGAACGTACAGGGTTGTCTGGATCTTCGTTATCGTTCCACTTCTGTTTTTTTCCCGGGTATTATCGCAGGCACCGGAACGAAATAACGCGGAGAACCGGTCTAACGAACGAAAACCGACAATTGGAAAGGGGATAAAGACATACGGCGAAGCGAGGCTGGAATATCGTGAAGGCATACCTTTTATAAGGCTGTCCGGTACGTATTATGAAATGGGCTATCAGTACGGGCTCCTCATGAAAGAAGAGGTCCATGCGTCATACGCCAAAATGAATAAATCAATAGATGCTTTTTTCAGCCTCGTGCCGGCAATATTGAGGCCCATGGCGAGATTAATGTACAA
>Ga0209342_10008469_pt1 | contig 10307 bp, 7 predicted proteins | sample RifCSP16_2_FD_184023 | JGI IMG/M metagenome (GOLD analysis project Ga0209342, IMG submission 184023) | Soil microbial communities from Rifle, Colorado - Rifle CSP2_sed 16_2 (SPAdes) (version 2) | ecosystem: Environmental > Terrestrial > Deep subsurface > Rock core/Sediment | place: Rifle... | reverse complement strand
TTGATAGACAGGGTAAAGATGTGAATGCCAACGATCATCGGAACCGTACGGAGTGACGAACCTTTCCGCAAGCAAGGCGCCTGAGATTTCATCCAGTACTTCTGTTGTAAGAGCTTGTTCCGGGATGACTGGGATTTCAACTTTAATGACGCCGAAAAGCGGGTAAAGTACCTGCTGTGATTGGCGCAGGCGAACGTACCAAAACCCCGTCTTGCCGCCGTAGCCTTCGTAAGCAGTTGTGCGATGATTGGGCGGAAGTTCACCCAGCAAAGAAACAACGCTCTGCTTTTCTTTTGTCTTGCCTGATTGCGAGTAGAACTTTTGCACACTTGTAAAGTTCTTGGCAACTCCGATGACCTTGGGGCTTTGCATTCCTCCGCCATACTTGCCAAAGGAAACGAGGCCGTCCTTGATCATCCAGTGGTCGTGGACTATGTCGAACTCCATTGTGCTCATCACGTGGCGGGTCTTGCTGCGGCCACGCTCACGCAAGTCTTGAGCTTCTTGATAATCTCCGCTGAAAGCGTCCATCTCAGCCAAATCTTTGATGGTGATGTTGACTTTTGCTTCTTTGGTGGATTCTTGGATGCGGTCCCAAGCTGCATCTGATATTCTGGACTTGGCAAGAAGGAGAAACCACTGGTGGCGTTTGAAATCGGGAACGATGCTCAGCTTGCCCTCATCATCCCGTTCGAGGATTACTATCGCTATCTGAGCGAGGAAGATTGGTGTCGCACGGTCGTGTTCGAGACCTGTGGCGAGAAAATAGTGCTTGTATGAGCCGTCGAGGAAATACCGGAAGAAATGATTCTTGGATCTCTGGATTGGCTGGAGTGCCCGATACTTCCAGGTTGGCTTCGGGATTTCCAAGGAAGTCTCCACGAGCAAATGATCGCCAGAGAGTTTCGTGTCGTCTCGCTCTTCTTCGTCAACGTAGGTCATTTCTTCGACTGCACCTTCGCTCGCTGGCAAGAGCTCGAGTTGATTGGAAACGACGGACATTATTTTGTGGAGCGTTGCGGTAAACTCTCTCATTGCATCTCATCCAAGTTCTCTTTGATATCCTTAAGTTCTTCCTTGCTCAAACCCCAGATTTCGGCAGCAAGCTGGTCAATCTGCTCTTCAAGGTCGCTCACGCTGATACCGGCAGGGACTTTCTCGTGGCATTGCTTGGAGAGTCGGGCAAGCTCTTTGTGGATTTCGTTCTTCGGGTCGTACTTAGGAACTCTAATATTCTCGAGAAGGTGAGGGCCTAATTGAATGCTGATTGCATAACTTGCAACAACAAATCGTGCTGGCGTAGAATTCAAGACAGCACATAAATAGTGAGCTTCAATCTGATTATTGAATGCAACCAACATCAGCTTGTGGTCAGGAATTATGACCTTGTGATCAAAAGAAGCAATGACTGCACATTGCAGTTCGGAAGACTGTTCCTTCCAGACTACTTTGTACGGAGCTAACGTGTACTCTTTAACAGAATAGATGAAATAGAAAGCCTGCGAGTCCGCCAAGTCTCGAATGACTTGACTCTTGCGCTCGTCAAGCGGCCCACGCAGTCGCTTGAAGTATTCGTAGGTCTGTGGATACTTCTTTGCCATTAGGGTCTCGTTGAAAGCAATTTTTAGATCGCTGAAGTCCTGAGGCACAAGTATGCAGTGCTCAGGCTTGGGATTCCAGCGATTTATTTCCCTGCCCCGTAAAAGTGGAAATACAAAATCTGATTCTATCTCCATCCTCACTGCCTCGACTTTGCGCCTGCCGGAATCAAAGAGGTTAGAAACTTTGAGTCTGCCATCATCGCTTTTCTCAACGTCAATCCAGTAAACCCCATTTGCCCCACCAGTGTTTGCGCCTTCGTGTGCCTCGTAGTCAGCCTGTCCGATAACTTTTGAAACGCTGCTGAGAGCTTTCTTTCGTGCGGAAATCCAGCTTGACAATTCATCGGAGGGATCAACAGGCTGTGCATATAGTTGAGATCGAGTAGTTATCTTGGTTACTTCGTCCAAAGTAAGATCAATATCTATGCGTCCCTTTTTGGCTTTTCTCCAATATAAGTACGGCAAGGGATACTCTGTTTTCTTCCCCTTGAGGACACTGACCAAAGCTGTTCTATTGGTCGCTGAGTCGAAAGGCTGCAATTCAACGAAGTCGTCGACCTGCTCGACGCGTAGAGGAGTCTTAGATGGATGGATGTAGAATTGTCTAAATCCTTTTGAACCACCTGAAGTCTTGAACACTGTTTGTGTGATGACGAAGCAGAGTTTGCCCTCCTGTCTGAGGTAACGATCCGCTGCAACATAGAACATCAATGAACTAAGGTCGATCTTCGCCGCTCCGTGTCTTGCTGCCAATCCTGTGTGAAGGAAGAGTTTGTATTCGTTGTGGTTAATCGGAAGCAAGGCATTTCGATAATCTTCTGGCAGAGACTCCCAGTTAACCCAAGGTGGATTGCCAACGATCAAGTCAAACGTGCCGACGAAGAGCGGGGCGAAGGCATTCTTAATAATCCTCGCCCAAATTCCGTTGATGCCTTTGGCTTCAAGTTCAACGAGCTTCTCGTAGGTTTCGCCAAGAACTAGGTCGAACTTCCTGATGTCCTTCGGCTCGGTCTTAAGTTCGGCGTGAACACGTTCGAGGAATTGTTTTGTGGATTGTTTCTTCTTGACACCATCCTCGAGAATTCCAGTAACCTTTTGAATCGAGTCTCTCTGCACAAGTGCTTCGGGAAAACGGAACAGCCCGACGCTGGTGGAAATCTTGTAGTGTCCGGCTTCCTTGTCAAATAGCTCGTCCTGATGCTTCGCGCTCGGCGGGTTTATGCTGTCGCAAAGATAAATCGGAATCGTCAATTCGCTCTTCTTGTGCTTGAGCAAGTCGGCAACGGCAAGCAAATAGTTTGTCCGGGCAGAGATGACAGCTAAGGGATTGAGGTCAAAGCCAACGACGTTCTTGGTAATCTGCGTGAGTGTGTCGGTGGGATCAATGGCTTTGAGTCGGGCATGTTCCTTAGCCCGTTTAATTGCAAGAATTAGAAACGTGCCTGAACCACAGCCGGGGTCAAGCACTCGCTTTTGGAGCAAGTCTCGTTCCTTCACGCCATACCCAACCTGGTTGAGACAGCGCTCGGCAAGCCAGTCGGGTGTGTAATACTCGCCAAGATCGTGGCGGATCTGCTTTGGGACAAGAAACTGGTAGAGCTTCTTGAGAATGTCCCGAGTCTCGTCGGGTACCAACTCCATTGTTTCAGGGTCGTATTGGTTGAGGCGTTCAATGATGCCACGGATTGCCTTCTCAATCGGTTCGTTCCAATCGTTGAGATACCAAGAAAGTAAATCGCCTTCAAGGAAGTTGCGGATGTTAAGCGGCTCAGCCCGAAAGATCCCGCCGTCTTCTAACGTTGTGAGCTTTTCTTTGAAAGAACTGGAATCAAATTTTTCCCAATCGGTGAGAGGAAGTCCGGCGACGTTCTTGAGTGTGTAGAAGCCAACGACCTGATAGGCAAGCAGCTTCATCAGCAAGCCGTAGTAGGTGTCGAGCGCAAAGAAGAAGGCGAGGAAGTTGAAATTCTTCTGCTCGTCCTTCTTAAAGCCGTACGATTTGAAAAGCGTCTCGGCATCGAACTTCTTGTTCTCGATAGCGCCGTGCACCTCGGCAAACTGGAGCGCCCATTGTTCAAAGAATACTGTGACTTTAGGGTCAACGTTCTTCGTCAGAGCAAAGTAGAACGCCTTGATGGTGTTTGAGGCTACATAGTTCAGTGAGCCTGCGCCAACTGCAAAATCCTTGATGAGATTGTCCGGAACGAGTGCCGCTTTGGTGGTGAGCTTCTCCAGCGTAAGAAGGAACCGCTCGACACTCTCTACGGAAACCGCAACCGGTTCCTCTTCGATCCAGCGGCCAACCTTACGGATGAAGAGGAAGTAGTTGCCATCAAACGCAACACCGAGCAAGCGATCTTCTTTCCAACGATCTTCTTTGGCGAGGTCTTCGATGTATCCCTTGACTTGGGTAATGAGCTGCCGGTTCTTTACGTTGTCGGGCTTGATAACGCCGGGCTTTTTGTACTCAAGAATAAGTTGGTTGAATACTGTGTCGGCCCGCCCGTTGGCAAGTTGCCTTTCGTCTCGGGCCTGGAAGCTAAGATTGATTCGCTTCGACCGGATGTAGTCATCCCAGATTGGTGCAACACGCTCCCTGAGTTTGGCTTCGGGATGGTTGGGAGTTGAAGCAGCTTCGAGAACTGCTTCCTTAATCTTCTTGACGATGTCGGAGTAAGAAGAACTCATCCAGTTGCTCATTTATGTACAAGTGAAACGGCCTGCAATCGGAAAATGTATTTTGCGCCGGTCGGGTGTTGCTCGATTTCTTGCAGACAGCGCAAGGTCACCTCGGGTACGGTCATTGCCATTATGTAAGGTACGAAATCTTGGTTCCCGATTAGGAGGAAATTGTAGTCCTGGGCGGGGATTGGCTGACCATCGCCTACACGCACCTTGCCCGAAAGCTTCTCGGTGTTGAAGTCGAATATCCGGCCAGTAACGTTCACGGGATCGTCCTCTACCTTCGTTTCAGGATTGAAGAGTTTTTTCTCTTCGTTCGTGAGGATAATGCCTTCCCTTCGATTGTCCAAGGCGCTGATTGATACTATACGACCTTCCTCAATTTGGTTTGTGAGCGACTTGTACCCGTCCAAAGATCGTTCGGCAATGTTGAACACGTTTTGAGTGATTGAGACAGATGCAGAACCTGTACTGTTTAGAACGATGATGCCTTCGTTGTTGGGCGCTGACACAGTATACTCCTTTCCATTGCGTCGGAGGTTGGTGACCATTTTTAGAAAGTCAAATGCTGCTTTAGCAGATTTCCAGATGTCGGCGGAAGCAAGTTGAGGGAAAAGAGGTAAAAGTGGCTCTACGACTTGATAAACCAATTTCAAATCTTGAATGAGTGAGCCAGGCCTTGCTCGAGAGGACAGGACTCGAAAATTGACACGTTCTGCCCGAGTCATTCGATTCTTAGAAACCAGTACCAAATATGATTGATCGAGCAAGGAGTGGAAACCGTCGAGAATGGCAATGACGTCGTGCAGGGGATACTCGTCACCTATTATCGGTCCGTCAATTCTGAAGATGATGTTCTGGTCGTCTGGCATCAAGAATCCTATCGGAATCTGCTATGTTGGGGGATCCGTCCAAATCGAACGGGAATAAGGGAATGGCGCAATTACATATAACGATTGGCCAAAAGACGCGGTGGTTTTGTGCTCCAGCATGGGAACAAATTACCTTGGGCACAAAAACACCGAGCGAGCGTGAACCGAAGGGAAACGATCGATCGAAAACAGAAGCAGCGAGCGCCGTTTTTTGGCCTGTTGGGTGCAGTGGGATGGCGGTGTTTTTAGATTCGTGTGCCGTATCTCATTTCCTGGATGTCATTAAACTGGAACCGCCCTCCGATTTCCTTCTCTCATAACCGACACTATTTCAGAAAGCCGACAGCCCATTGCACACAACGTGTGGCAGCGCAACGCAGTGGTTTTTGGTGCTAAGAAAAATAATCATCGCTTAAACTGAGAATACCAAATGCACCAAAAACCATTGAGCGACCTCTTTAATCCTTATCATAATGTGGGAGCGTCGTTGCGCTGCCTGTTAGCCGCAGTTGCACGAACAATCTCATAATTCGTAAGCTGTCAAAAGCTTAGCTTGCTTCTTTAGCCAGGCCAGCAATGAAGGCTCCAACATATCGGTTGAGACAAGGTTTGGTGTTTTTGTTCGATTGCCGAAGTCTGTCTCTGGGTGATGGATTCTCATATAGCTTTGGCAAAATGGTATCATAAGGAGGAAGTATTTCCGAATATACCACACCTTTCCCTTCTCTCCCCTACTGGTTCTGTCATATTCAAGGTAGGGTTTCAGGTGCTGGAAACTCCTTATGAAGACATCGGAGAAGTTCTCAGTGAGATGGTCGATGTCCATTGCTCCCTTCAAGACGAAGAAACCAACTCTGTTTAGAGTAACACTGACTTTTCTGATTTTTTCCTTCTCCCCCTTGCGCAATTTGTGAGGGGGCTTTACGGCAGTATTCCACTTGTAAATCTCCTCTTGAAGTGGTTTGATTGCGTCGAGATACTGATAAACTCGATCGAGGGACGCAAGGCTTTGGGAGGAAGCAGCAAGTCGGATTTGTCGATACGACAAGTAAATTGTGATGAGCAAGATAACGGTCGCAAGAGCCGTGATTAGACTTCCGATTGCAGACCAAACCTCTGCCCATCCTCCTGACTGTATGTTGGTGACAAATACGGTATCCATCGTTATTATTGGAAGTAGTTGAAGTGAGTGCAATTGCGGCTAACGTTTCGGCAAACAACGCAACGCTGGAGCGAACTATAATTCTCATTCATGTGAGCGGAAGCGTTGAGCGAGGCTCTTCTAACCACGATTTTACCAGCGCCGTTGTTTGCCGTGTTAGGCGATGTGGTGGCGTTCAGCTTCGTTCAAGTCGCTCAATCTCGTTGTTGATCTGATCGAGCACTTCAGGATTGCCGATCTCTCCGTCTAGACTGAAAACAATGAAAACTTTTCCGCCATAAGTCTGAGTAAATTCTTCAAAGCTGGCTTTCATACGTTCGGTGAGTGAGTAGCCACCGAAATTCGCTCTTGCGGTAACGGGTTTGATTTGAATCCCGAACGCCTTGTCTCCTACCCACCCTAAATAGTCTATGTCCCCCGCATGATCCAACTGAGGCGATGACTCCTCAAACTTGATGGACGGAAATTTCTTGCTCAAACCATCTGTGACGACCGACTTCTCAGTTACATAACCGTCATAGGTGCGGTTAATTGTTAGATTGTAGATAAAATCGATACAGTCGTCGAGGGTAAGTGTTCGGAATGCCTCTTGCCATTCTGGAATAAGGAACTCGATAATTTTGGTATGCAGCCGTTCACCAAGCTCCCGTAGGCTTTCCTTTGTAACCTTGTGTGGGACTTTCGTTTTTGTATGAGCGTGTTCAAAGTACCACTGTTCCCATTCCTCGAATGTCTTGGGTTGACACTCCCTGATGAGAGCCATTACCTCGCCAACCTTATGTGTCTTTGTGAGACCCCATTTCCCATTCGCATAGTTCAAGACCATTTCTTTGGTCCCAAAATCCTTTGAGTATTTGTTAGGCATGCAATCCTGAGGTTTGCTGATTAATAATGAAGGCGAGAAACTTGTTTTTGAATTTGTAAGTGCGAACACCGTCAACGTTAACGAAGCCAGACTTGATCAAGTGTGCGTTCAGAAACGTCTTATTTTTAAGGTAAACGTAGGACAACAGATTGCCGCTTTCGTCATGCTTGTCCTTGTCGAATCTCAGGAAGACCCTCTGCCCGTTCGTCTTGGAATTCAGAAACTCCATAGCCTCCTCTCGATGTTGTGGCTCCTCGGTTACACCGATGAGTCTGACTGTCAGTCCGTTACTGAGCCTGATAAGTTCGGGGCTGACGATTTCTTTGACATTATATAGCTCAGGTCTTTCTCCATTATCGCCGTTCTCTATCTTCGAGCCAAACTTCAGCTTCCGAGGGTCGACCTTCTTGTCTAGTTCGTGCGGGTCAGTAAACTTGTATGGAAGCGATTCGATGTCTTTGTCGAAGCTCTGGTATGTCTGTTGTCGTGTGGCAAAATCACATGTGGCATCGCCGAAAATATCATGCTGAGCCATCTTCAGTTTGGTATTGATAATTGGGATGAATGCCGGGCTTATTTCATAGCCGATAGAATTCCTACTGAGATTCTTTGCGGCAAGCGATGTCGTTCCGCTCCCAAGAAACGGATCAAGGACAGTGTCGCCAACGAATGAAAACATTCGAATCAATCGGCGGGGAAGTTCCTCAGGAAACATGGCGAGGTGCTTATCTTGTCGCTCTCCCGCAAAATTCCAGTGTCCAGCAAAGTACGTGTTCCACTCATCTGTCGTGAGTTTTGAAAGTTCCTTGACCTCTTTGCTGACTTTCGGCGGGTCGCCAAGCTTCTTGAATATCAGAATGAACTCGTAGTCAATCTTCACAATGCCATTTCTTGGATACGGGAAGGAACCCATTATTGAAGCACCACCAGTGGTGTTGGTTGTCGTAACCTTCTGCCAGATTATGGCACCCATGTAGTCCATTCCGATAGTCTCACAGAACTTGGTTATCTCCGTCCTAATCGGGATAACCTTGTAACGTCCGTAATAAACGGAGCGTGCAAACTGATCGCCAATATTGATACAGAGTCGGCACCCGCTTTGGAGAACCCGGAAACACTCTTTCCAGACGAGGTTGAGGTTGTTGATATAGCTTTCGTAAGTGTCGTGAAAGCCTATCTGTTTCTCGTCTCCGTAGTCCTTGAGTTGCCAGTACGGTGGCGAAGTAATGACAAGGTGAACAGACTCGTCGGCGATTTCCGTCATCCGCCTTGAGTCGCCGATTATTATTTTGTGATGGGTTGCCATACTTTTTTGAACCAATGTACTGAATGTCGATTGCATTTCCTAGTTCTGTCAGGTGCTCAGAGAAACGCCACCATATCGCCTAATGGGCGCGGGAACAACGCAGTGCGTGCGAACACGAGCGTTGTTTGCGAAGTGCTCGCAAACGCACGTATTGCGTTGATTCCCGCAGTTCCGCGACGTTCGCGAAGCGAACGTCTGCTTGCGGAACAAGGGCGAAGCCCGCGCCCATTCCGCGCACGCTCATGAGCGAAGCGAATGTGCGCGGAACGTCTGGTGAAAGCACGCGGTGGTTGCGTGCTTTCGCATGGATGAATAATTTACCTTGACGCACGCAACCATCGAGCGAGCGTAAACCGAAGGGAAACGGTCGCTCGATGACATCTGAAGCGAGCGCCGGGCTTTCGCCTGTTAGGCGTTCGTGGCGCGGGCAAATATTTATCTCGGGATTCCAATCGGTTGTGCCCGCGACATGACGCATAACGTGTGCATAAACCACGCCGTTGTTTTTGCCGCTACGAACGACCAATTTCTCCGCGGCAAAAACAATGGAACGATCACAATAATCCTTTTCAGCAAAGGGAGTGTCGTGGTTTGTGCTGTTATGCGAAGCGGCGGTTTGTTCATTCTTACTTTGGTCGAGTAGAATCAACAAAAAAGTTCTTGATAAAGAAGAACAGCGAGACTATGCAAGCAAGCGAAATAAGCCACCACTTGACAGACAGGAAAATCCATCCAAACAAAAGGTCAAGGATGAATAGGATGATAAGACGTGGAGTCCGCTTCTGCCATATAATCATGCCTTGAGCATGTAGGTTATATCGCTCGGGGTCGGCAGCATATTCTTGATAGAATCGCTTGTGCATTTCTTTGAATCTTTGTGGTGTGAACATATCCAGACCTTGAGTTCTTATCGCCCGAGAAATCTCAGGATGAATGAATTGCTGTTGCGACGGATCCCAAGTGTAACCGCATTCTTCAATGGTGTTTAGCAATGCTTCGACTTCTGCTGGAGTGCGATTGCCTAGAAGCGGGTTCAATGAAAGCAAATCGTAATATGTTGGTCTCATTCAAGAACTCCTCATGATTGTATTATGCTCTTTTGAATCTGCTTCTCTCCGAGCAGATGACCGATTAACCCAGACACAATCCATCGAAGACAAAGAATGACGCCAAAGAAAAATTGTGCAACTAGCTCAGGCAAATAGAGTTCAAGGACGAGAACAGCAATAAAGGAAGCATAAAGACTGCATAGCGCTACCACAATCCAAGAGCCGATCTGAAAGCCGACATTTCTCCAAATGGTGGGTGGGTTGCCCTTTTTGGTTTCCAAATATTTCCAAAAAGATCTCAGCACGCCTAGAACTAAGGCGATCAGGAAAGCAAGAATTGCATATTCTATCATCCTCATAAGATTAGATCCTCAACAAACCGCCGTTTCGCATAACGATTGGCGGCAACACGCATCGGTTTTGCGAACTCAAAATAGCCAATTCCTTGTGAGCAAAACCGTTGAGCTTCCATGACCCAACCTTGTGCGTCGTGTTGCCGCCTGTTGGGGGCAGTGGGATGGCGGTGTTTTTAGATTCGTGTACCGTATCTCGTTTCCTGGATGTCATTAAACTGGAACCGCCCTCCGATTTCCTTCTCTAAATAACCGACACTATTTCAGAAAGCCGCCAGCCCATTGCACACAATGGGCGCGGGAACAACGCAGTGCGTGCGAACACGAGCGTTGTTTGCGAAGTGCTCGCAAACGCACGTATTGCGTTGATTCCCGCAGTTCCGCGACGTTCGCGAAGCGAACGTCTGCTTGCGGAAC
>Ga0209342_10008467_pt1 | contig 10308 bp, 7 predicted proteins | sample RifCSP16_2_FD_184023 | JGI IMG/M metagenome (GOLD analysis project Ga0209342, IMG submission 184023) | Soil microbial communities from Rifle, Colorado - Rifle CSP2_sed 16_2 (SPAdes) (version 2) | ecosystem: Environmental > Terrestrial > Deep subsurface > Rock core/Sediment | place: Rifle... | reverse complement strand
ATTTGTCGCTGATCTTCGGCGGGAGCTTTTCTTTTGCAGCCTGGTTAATGTCGCAGAGTTTGGTCATTGTGGTTTCCTGTTTCCTTGTAGAATGATGGGACGTTGATACCGGCCTAAATCCTCCAACCGGGGGAGAGACTTCTTTGAAGGCACTCTTCGATATTGGCACGACTGATGTGAGCAGCTCTGGCAAGGAATCAGTGCGGTCAATCGTTGCACCTGGGCCACGTTTCGCGTGACGCCGAAAACACCCAGTAGCGACTTCTTGGGGCGAAGCATGCCGCTCTCAAGCGCCTGAAGCTTCCCGGGGATCTCATTTTCCCCGCGAAGGATATCCAGAAGCCTGCTCTGCTCCGAGATTTCCCACCCCGGGTATCCCGGACTATCATGTGGGAGGATCGCCACACCCTCCCGATCCCCCCATTCGCAGAAGCGAAAGGCGGCGAAGGTAATAAGATGCTCCACCAGTGCCGATCCAAATATCTCCAGGAAGAAATACTCATCGGGTTTTCCTTCTTCCCAGAGTTGTCTGGCCTGTTCCTCCAACTCTCCCCCCGCACTTACAGCGACGAGGATGGCACTTTCACCCTCCACATGAACCAGTTGATGGCGAAGTCTCTTTGAGGAAAACGTCTCCCGCTCAATTCGCACTTGGCCGTCGTTCAACGCAATCTTTTTGGCACTTCTGGCATATACCCACGGCTTTCCGTTTTCCCTGTACCACGTTCGAGCCCAATCCATGAGCTCGCGTGCCCGCTCACCGGGTTCGTGGTCAGGCGGAAACCCCAGGAGGCGCTTGTACTCGCGCTCTTGCACGCTGATATCAGGATTCGCGTCTACTAGTACCATACAATGTTTTTCTCTGAGTTCTCCGTGCCTTCGCTGTGTCTTCTGTGGTAAAGATTCAACCACGGTGGACACAGAGGGGAGCACAGATGTCACAGTGTCTTCAGTGACTCCACCGGCTGGAACTGGCATCCCTCAACAAAATAATGAAAAAAATCCGGGTGGGTTTCGAGACGACAATGAGTCACCCGTTTAACAAGCTGTTCCAGTTCCATGCGTTTTGTTTTCGACAAAAGGGCAATGCAGGCCCCCTCTATTGCTGCATTCCCAATCTGAACGATTTTTGAATCATCAAGATTAGGAATGAGCCCGATTCTTCTGGCCGAGGTGACATTGATCCTTCGGCCAAAACCGCCTGCCAGATAAAACACGTCCACCGAGTCAAACCTGGCGCCATAGTGACTGAAGACAACATGGAGCCCCGCGACGTTGGCGCCCTTCGCCTGGGCGAGTTCATTGATGTCTCGTTCGGTGAAAACCAGGGGCTGGTCCGATTTGAAATCCAATGCAAGACTTTGTTCACCGTTTTCGAACCGTCCGAGAGGGTTCAACACATTTGTGTCGATGAGCCCGCCGAGAAGATCAATCAACCCTGAACCGCAAATTCCCTCTGCCGGGCCATCTCCGATGACGCGATAGGAGAAAGGCCCGTCGGCTTTGATTTGAATTGACTCGACGGCTCCCGGGAGCGCAGGCATTCCGCAGGAGATGGTTCCTCCTTCGAAGGCGGGTCCTGCGGGGCACGATGCGGCGAAAATCTTATGTCTGTTCCCCACAATGAGTTCAGTGTTGGTCCCTATATCCATGAGAGCGATGAGGCGTTCCTCGTTCATCAAGTCGATTGCCAGCATGCATGCTGCCGCGTCGGCACCAACGTGCCCGCTGATGATCGGCAAACCGTAGACACGTGCGTTTGGGTGGATGGGCAACTTGAGCCGGGCTGGCTTTGCTGTCAGACTAGTCGTTGTTCGCAGTCCCCGCTGCATTTCAAGTTCTGTCACAGACTGATAGGGGCTCTGACCGATGGAATACACGCTCAATCGGAAAAACAGGTCGCGCATGGTTGAGTTGCCGACCACGACCATTTCGTAAATCGATCGCGGATCAACAGGGAACGCCTCGATGGCGTGGCTGACATATCCCGCGAGTGTCCGCTGAAGTATCTTTGTGGGATGGTCGGTGTCGAATTGGATTCGCGACATCACGTCGGAGCCGCCGAATCGCTGCGGATTTTCGAACGACGCATCCGCCACGATTTCTCCGGTTTCAAGATTCAGGAGGCGCAGAACCACAGTCGTGGTCCCCAGATCCATCGCGAGTCCGTGAATCGGCCCCGTTGACCGGTCGATTTCCCTTCCGTCAAGCAGGATCTTGTCTTCATCGCGTGTGATACAAGGGTCGAGCTCAGGCTTTCGATTCGCGCCCGGGAGATGGAATGCCTGGCGTTCGATTGTCATTTCGCCCCGGCGCATCGTGTGACACCGGACCGTACCCTCGATGCCGGCAATCCTGGTTCGGCAAGAGAGCCGGAAGTTTCCTTTGAGGTGGGATTCCTGCGGCGTTCTCTCGGAAAGAAGCTCCATCCCTTCGGTCACTTCGACCATGCACTCCTTGCACTTGCCCTGTTTCTGGCAGGAGGTGGGAACGTAGACACCCAGCAAATCCGCGTGCTCAAAGAGCGAGAGGCCCGGGCGTGCGATCGTTTGATGGTTATTGATATACAGGTCGATTTTCATCTGTAAGCTTGGAGGTCTGCACAGCCGCAACGTTCAACCACGACCGGCCGGGGATTCCACGTACGCTGACAACAAATCCCATCCATTGCGGTTTTCCGTCGCAGGAACAGCGATATTGCCTTGAATATAGATATTTTTATTTGAACATTAAAACGGTTCAATTCACTTCAATATTCCCCTCTTCTTGAGAACATGACAGTCCTCTTTCTCCTTATTTCCGTGGTGCTCATGGTTCTGTTGACCACCCGTTTCAGTCTCCATCCGTTCCTTTCTCTCTTTCTTGTCTCCCTTTTGTACGGTCTGTTCGCAGGCATGTCCTTCGAATCGATTGTGAGTTCTGTGAATGAGGGTTTCGGCGGAACGATGGGAAAGATCGGTCTGATCATTGTATTTGGCATCATCATTGGAACATTCCTGGAAAATTCGGGCGCGGCGTACACTCTCGCCGACAAGATCCTCAACCTGGTCGGGCGGAAGAACGTCGTCCCGGCAATGGGAATCATCGGTTACTTCATTTCCATCCCTGTTTTTGCGGATAGCGGTTTCTTGTTGGTCTCACCGCTGAACAAGAGCGTTTCGAAGAAAGCCGGGGTCTCTTTTGCAGGCGCGGCTGTGGCGCTCGGCCTGGGGCTTACCGCCACCCACACCATGGTCCCGCCTACGCCCGGGCCGGTGGCGGCAGCGGGAATTCTGGAAGCAGACGTTGGGCTCGTCATGATGATAGGACTTCCGATCAGCGCACTGGCGTTGATTCCGGGACTGCTGTTTGCCGGCTGGTATGCATCGAAGACGTATATCGACCCGAATCCCGGAGCGACAGAGTCGGAGATAGAGATGCGGGCTCGAAGTGCCCCGCGGGCAATGAAGTCATCGCTCCCTGTTGTTGTGCCTATTGTGCTCATTGTTCTGAAGTCCATTGCGACGACCGGAGAAAGTGTGTTCGACCCGGATGTTGTTGCGCTTCTTTCTTTCATTGGAGAGCCGGTCATCGCTTTGCTCGTCGGAGCCTTGCTGGCCCTGACACTTCCCGAGAAGCTCACTCCAGACATGCTTTCCACGGAGGGGTGGATCGGAAAATCGCTAAGGGATTCCGCCACGATTCTTCTCATCACGGGAGCGGGGGGCATCTTTGGGAAGATTCTCCAAAACTCCGGTATTGCAGACTCACTCGGCGACACCTTGGCCGGCGTTCGTGCCGGCATTTGGATTCCCTTTCTCCTTGCGGCGGCTATCAAGACGGCTCAGGGTTCCTCAACGGTGGCGATGATCACGGCGGCATCCATCATGGCGCCAATGATGAACTCGCTCGGATTTGATACGGAGATGAAGAAAGCCCTTGTGGTCATCGCCCTGGGTGCGGGGTCTGCTGTCGTGTCACATGCAAACGACAGCTTTTTCTGGGTTGTAACCCAACTGTCCGGCATGAATGTGAAGACGGGCTACCGGCTGTACACAGTCGGTACACTGGTACTTGGAGGAGGGGCAGCACTGACCGTTTTCGTTGTCTCCATCTTTTTCATGTAAGAGAGAGGCGTTGAGAGTAGGCATGAAACTGTACAAGGTCAAGGACGGCATCGTGATTGAAAAGGAAGAGTCGTTCTACTTCCTCAAGGAGGAGGCGTGGGATCCGTTTGTCAACGATGATGGTCTTCTGCAGAAGATGGAGCGAATGACAAGGCGGGTAGAACCGGATTCCGCCGAGCGCAATCGCATAGATGGTCAACTCGTGGCGCCGATCGGGAGCCAGGAAATCTGGGCCAGCGGCGTGACCTACCTAAGAAGCAAGGTGGGAAGGCAGGAGGAATCAAAGAATGCCGGCGGCGCGGATTTTTATGCCAGAGTGTACGAGGCGGAAAGACCGGAGCTCTTTTTCAAAGCCACCGCCCACCGTACTGTTGGGCCGGGAGGGGAAGTCAGAATCAGAAAGGATTCCTCATGGAACGTTCCGGAGCCGGAATTGACCCTTGTCATCACATCATCCGGAAGGATTGTAGGGTACACGATCGGAAATGACATGAGCTCCCGCAGTCTTGAGGGCGAAAACCCGCTGTACCTGCCTCAGGCGAAAACCTATGACGGGTGCGCCGCCATCGGACCGTGTATCTATGTGACCAACGAAGCCCTGCCCGGCAGCACTGTCGTTCGGTTGAGGGTTGTTCGGCAGGGAAAACCGGTTGTCGGGGGTGAAGTGACGATTGACCAGATGAAACGAACTCCGGAAGAACTGGTGAGCTTTCTCTTGCGAGAATGCAGTTTCCCCCATGGATGTCTTCTGATGACAGGGACCGGGATCATTCCTCCGAGCGATTTCACACTGCAGCGAGGCGATGAGATACGCATTACGGTGGAGCCTATCGGTTCTTTGGTGAATACGGTGGGGTAAATATGGAATTGACCGGGATGAACATAGTGGGTTCGGCACTCATTGGCGGGAGCAAGTCTGTGTTTCATGCAATCAACCCGGCAACCGGTTCTGAAATAGAGCCCGGCTTTCACGAGGCCTCAAGCAAGGAAATCGAATCAGCCGTTCAAAAAGCAGAAGTGGCTTTTCGCGAATACCGCTCAAAGAGCGGCAAAGAAAAGGCTGACTTTCTGGATTCGATCGCGGATGAAATTATGTATCTCGGCGAAGATCTCTTGCGCCGTTGTGAGGAGGAGACAGGCCTTCCGAAGGCTCGTCTGACAAACGAGCGAGGAAGGACCGTGCACCAGCTGAAGCTTTTCGCGTCTCTTCTCCGTGAAGGATCATGGGTAGACGCACGAATCGACACTGCCGATCCGGCCCGTCTGCCAGTGCCGAAACCTGATGTGAGGAGCATGCAAAGGCCGCTCGGTCCTGTTGCAGTGTTCGGGTCGGGCAATTTCCCGCTTGCATTCTCTGTAGCAGGGGGCGACACGGCTTCAGCTCTCGCGGCGGGCTGCACGGTTGTGTTCAAAGCGCATCCCGCACATCCCGGCACATGTGAGCTTGCGGGAAGGGCCATCCAGCGCGCAATTGAGAAACGGACAATGCCTGAAGGGACGTTTTCGATGATTCACGGGAAATCAACAGACGTCGGGATGGCTCTTGTTCGTCATCCATCCATCCGGGCTGTTGCCTTTACCGGTTCGTTTCGCGGGGGAAAGGCGTTGTTCGACGCGTCAAACGCCAGACCTGTTCCGGTCCCTGTTTATGCCGAGATGGGAAGTACGAATCCCGTTTTTGTCCTTCCACGAATTCTCAAGAGGGAGAGAGCAGCAATTGCCGAAGGCCTCTCTGCCTCGGTGACCTTGGGTGTGGGTCAGTTTTGCACAAATCCCGGGCTCGTGTTCTTTGAGGCCTCAACGGAGGGAGAGGAATTCGTGGCTGCTCTCTCCTACCGCCTGGCAAACTATCCTCCGGGAGTGATGCTCACCGAAGCGATGAAGGAAAACTTCCGGAAAGGCATCGAATCCCTGGGAGCGATCAAGGGTGTAAGCATTTTCCCGGGAAAGCAACGGGATGACTCAGGAACAAGAGGGGCCGCTGTCCTGCTGCGAACGGATGTGCAGTCGTTTCTTGCACACCATGTCTTGCAGGAGGAAGTGTTCGGGCCGTCCACAATAGCCATCACGGCGACGACCAGGGAGGAACTCCTCCGTGCGGCCGATTCACTCCATGGCCACCTGACCGCGACGGTTCACGGCACCTCCGAAGATCTTTCCGAGTATGCCGATCTCCTTGCCCTTCTTGAACAGAAGGTCGGGCGCTTGATCATCAACGGCTATCCGACCGGTGTGGAGGTGTGCCACGCGATGATGCACGGTGGACCCTATCCGGCAACAACGGACAGCAGAGTCACATCAGTGGGCACCGCGGCTATTACGAGATTTACGAGGCCTGTCTGCCTTCAGAATTTTCCGGACTCTCTGTTGCCGGAAGAATTAAGAAACCAAAACCGTCTCAATATTTGGCGAACTGTCAACGGCGAACGTGGAAAGGACTCTCTCGATCTATGAGCAAGGAAAAGAAACTCAGAAGCGCAGAGTGGTTTGGAGCGTCGGGGAAGATGGGTTTTGTCCACCGGTCCTGGCTCCGCAATCAGGGTTATCCCGATGACTACTTTCAGGGAAAACCCGTCATAGGGATCTGCAACACGTGGTCCGATCTGACGCCCTGTAACGGACATCTTCGCGAGTTTGCGGAAATTGTGAAGCGTGGGGTCGTGGAGGCCGGCGGATTCCCTATGGAATTTCCCGTGATGTCAATGGGCGAAACGCTCATGAAACCCACGACGATGCTGTTCAGAAACCTGGCAAGCATGGATGTGGAGGAAACCATACGGGCCAATCCTCTGGACGGCGTGGTCCTTCTCACAGGCTGTGACAAGACGACCCCGTCGACTCTGATGGGGGCCTGCAGCGTCGATCTTCCGACGATCGTGGTTCCCGGCGGCCCCATGCTCAACGGCTGGTTCAGGGGGGAGAGGATCGGGTCCGCTTCATTCAACTGGCTTATCAAGGAAAAGCAGGTGGCTCAGGGCTTCACCGAGGATGACATTCATGAAGCTGAAATCTGTCAGTCGCGGAGCAGCGGCCACTGCATGACCATGGGAACGGCCTCGACCATGGCATGCATGGTGGAAGCATTGGGTCTCACTCTGCCCGGAGCGGCTGCCGTACCGGCCGTCGATTCGCGCAAGAAGGTCATGGCCCAACTCTCAGGACGCCGAATTGTGGAGATGGTGAAGGAGGATTTAAAGCTTTCCAGCGTGCTGACGCGGGAGGCTTTCGAAAACGCCATCGTGGTGAACGCAGCGATAGGTGGATCGACGAATTTCATCATGCACTTGCTGGCGATCGCGGGGAGAATAGGAGTGCCGCTTTCCCTTGGAGATTTTGACGCTCTGGGAAGCAGAATTCCGCTTCTCCTCAATCTCAAACCCGCCGGGGAATACCTCATGGAGGATTTTTTCTACGCTGGGGGCCTTGGAGTAGTTTTAAGGGAGCTGAAAAACCATCTCCACAATGATGTTCGCACCGTCAATGGTCGCACTCTGGGCCAGAATAATGAGGGCACAATTTGTTACAACGGCAAGGTTATTGCGACCGCGGAGAAGCCGTTTCAGACCGAAGCGGGTATCGTGGTTCTGAAAGGAAACCTCTGCGAGGAAGGGGCAGTGATCAAGCCTTCGGCGGCATCGCCCAAACTGATGAAACACCGCGGACGAGCAGTGGTCTTCGAGACTATTGAGGATTACCACCGCCGAATCGATGATGAGAGGCTTGACGTCGACGAGTCGTGTGTGATTGTCCTGAAGGGCGTTGGACCCAAGGGCTACCCGGGGATGCCGGAAGTCGGAAATGTCGACCTTCCCCAGAAACTTCTGAAAAAAGGGATCACAGATATGGTTCGGATCTCCGACGGCAGAATGAGCGGGACAGCGGCGGGAACCGTGGTACTGCACATCTCGCCGGAATCGGCAGCGGGAGGAACGCTTGCCTTTGTGCGAGATGGGGACATGATTGAACTGGATGTCAAGAGCAGGAGGCTGCACCTTGATGTCGGCGAAAGCGAATTGAACAAACGGCGGGCCGCATGGAAACCGCTCGAGCCAATCGCCAAACGAGGATATGTGAGATTCTATGTAGACCACGTCCAGCAGGCCCACCTGGGTGCCGACCTCGACATTCTGAGAGGTCGATCGGGATCTGTGGTAACCCGGGACCTCCACTGACCTCCCGAGAGGATTGAAGCCATGAACCTGAACAGTCATTTGATCCGCAATCCCGTTATTGCCGCGCTGACAGCCCTTTTTCTCCTCTTGCTCCCTCTTTCTTCAGAGAATTCTCTTTCCCAGGAGAAAAAGGGATCACCGCCGCGCGTGGAAATCGCCGGTACCGAAGTTCATACGATCATCTCCTCCATCGTTGCCGGACAAGAGTACACCCTCCATGTCCACCTTCCCCGATTCTATTCAGACTCATCACGGACATTCCCGGCGGTGTACGTTCTGGACGGACAGTGGGATTTTCCATTGGTGAATGCGCTTCACGGTCAGTTATATTATGATGGCTTTGTTCCGGGCCTCATTATCATCGGCATTACATGGGGCGGAAAGAATCCGAAGGTCGATTCCCTGAGAGCGAGGGATTATACTCCCAGCCACAATGATCAGATTCCCCAATCCGGGGGGGCGGCAAAATTCTATTCCTTTGTGAAGCAGGAACTCATTCCCTTTATTGAAAGGAAATTCCGCGTTTCGAAAACGGACCGAGTCCTCATGGGGAGTTCCTTCGGCGGGTTGTTTACACTCTATGCTATGGTTCAGGAAAACCAGTTGTTTAACCGGTACATAGCGGCTAGTCCGGCTACGCTTTGGAACCGGGCTGCATTCTACCAGGACGAGAAAGCGTATTCGGACAAATTCTCCCGTTTGCCCGCAAGACTTTATGTCGTCGCCGGTGAGTACGAATACGTCCCCGGTCTCAACGAGCTTGTGGATCGGCTCAAGTCGAGGAAGTACGAGGGATTTCATATGGAGTCAAAGGTTCTGGAAAACACTGGCCATTCTGGAAGCAAGACGGAAGGTTTCAGCAGAGGATTGCAGTATGTCTTCGAAAGGCCTTCTCTCACCATCGATCCAGTGATTCTCAATCAGTATGCAGGCCGGTATCAGGTCAATCCGCAGATGACGGTCCGGCTCTATGTCGACAAGGGGCGGCTGATGGGCGAGGCCGGCGGCGGGACCCAGGTTCTCCATGCAGAATCGGAATCGGATTTCTATGTCAAGGGACAGTACCTTTTTGTCCATTTCATGAAAGATAATGGCGGAAAGGTGTCGGGTTTTCGAGTAGAGACGTTCGGCGGGACAGAATTTGCGAAGAAGATAGAATGATGGCGAAAGCAAGGAATCGCGCAAGCGTCACCCTTCAGACCAGAGGATTGATTTTCATATGCATGGGTGCATTGGCCCTGCCGATGCGCGCACAGGACTCAACGGCAACGCACGCAAGACTCCGGCTCATGGCCGATGCCATTGTCTCGGACGCGACCTTCCGGTTTATTGACCGGAGCGGAAAGACCTATGCTGCCCCTGAAAAGGCGCGTCCTGACGAACAGCTCCGGCCTGAAAGCCCTTACAATGATTGGCGGTACTGGAATGGGGTCCTGAACATCGCCATGATCAGGCTGGGCGAGGTGTTTGTCGAACCCGCGTTCATCCGATATGCGCAAGAGAATATCGCCTTCAGCTTCGATCACTATGGATTTTTCGAAAACAGATACGACAGTACGTCGAAGTGGGAATACCCGTTTGCGCAACGGTTCATCATGGAAGAGTTGGACGACTGCGGCGCCATGGGAGCAAGTCTACTTGAGGTCAATCGAAGGGATCCACAAGACCGCTACAAGAACTACATTGATCAGACGGCCCAATTCATGCTCAACAAACAGCATCGGCTCGATGACGGCACGTTTGTCAGGCCATTCCCGCCGAAATGGACAGTGTGGACGGACGATCTCTATATGAGCGTTTCTTTTCTCTCACGCATGGGGGAGTGGTCGGGTGATGTTCGATACTTCGACGATGCCGCGCTTCAAGTCATCAATTTTCACAAACACTTGTTTGACGAGACAAGGGGATTGATGGTGCATTGTTGGTATGCTGATGTCGATCGACCGGGTGTTGCTTTTTGGGGCCGCGCAAACGGATGGGCGCTGCTGGCACAGGTCGACCTGCTCGACCGGCTCCCGAGTGAATATCCG
>Ga0209342_10008465_pt1 | contig 10309 bp, 8 predicted proteins | sample RifCSP16_2_FD_184023 | JGI IMG/M metagenome (GOLD analysis project Ga0209342, IMG submission 184023) | Soil microbial communities from Rifle, Colorado - Rifle CSP2_sed 16_2 (SPAdes) (version 2) | ecosystem: Environmental > Terrestrial > Deep subsurface > Rock core/Sediment | place: Rifle... | reverse complement strand
GGAAGTTCCTGTGAGCCCTCCGCTGCGTTGATAGATGATCACCGCCCCTCCTAGCTTGTCACTTCCTGAGAACACTCGCGTAGGTGGCAATCTAGCCGGCGAGGGAGTTCGAGTGTCGAGGGCAGTCCAAGCAGGGGCCGGCTTACAAGCGACGAGGAATACGAGCAGAAGGATCACGATCGCTTCCAGTCTCATCGATCCATTCCCTGTACTCATTCCAGTCTAACGACGCTGATTGTCCGGCTGGAGTTCCATCGATCTTGTCCAGGCAGTTGGGGGGAGGGGTCGCAGGGTGAGGCGGCGTTCCGGGGAGAATACTACCAGATCATCGTTCGTGCGCTCCACCTCCCGCCTTCGCCCCGCCTTCAGGCGCCGCCGGCCAACCTCAGCAGGTATCCGGTGGGTTCCAGGGATGGATCTCGAGCAAAGAGTCTTGGCGTAGCCTGCCCTTTTGTCGGCAAGGGACACCCAATGGTCCGCCAGTCCATTTGCCTTGAGCTGTGAAGGCTAGATCGAGCACCGACCGGAAGCGATCAGGTGCGTTGGTGGGAGGTGTGCAGCCTCCCTCATGGACTGCTGGTGTTATGTATATGAGGGACTCTCAGGCAAGAGCGTCGCCAGGCGAGTTCACCATAGCAGCCGATCTTCGGGGGGCTCGACTCACCCGTTACAGGCATAGGGGGAGGCCCAGAAAACCGCCGACTGCAGAATGCGACCAACCACATCCGGTTATGGGTGGCGGCGGAAGGTCTATCGAACCCCGGACATCATCAACCCCTCCTGTCGGACGAATTTTGCTCGGCTCCGCGACCGCGAATCCGAACTGCCTCACGGAGTGGGGTGGGGGAGCAACGTCTCAGGGAGGAGCACACGCCCAGACGATCGAATGGACATGACCTTGCCGTGAAATCCGGAAGAGTGATCGGCTCTTGGAGGGGACTGCCATGTGGACTCAGTCCATCTTTCACGCCCATTCTGGGCGGCTTTTCTCTGTAGTTGCACTTCTTAGTCTGGCTCTGGGTCCGACAACCGCAAGGCCCCAGGCGCAGGTCAAGGCCCCCGGCTTGCCGCCGACCATCACCTACCCGATCAAGTACGACCTCTCATCTGCCCTTAGGGATATTGCGCCTCGGCCACCCAAGGTGGGGGAGATACGGCTCATCCCGCGGGGACCTTTGCCGAACAGAGACAGGAAGCGTCCGGCCCAGCCGGGCCCTGCCCTAGCCGACCCCCTTCTGCAATTCCGCCCGAGCGAGGTTTCCATGCCTTCGCCGACCCAGAACTTCGAGGGCGTGAGCAACGTCGATGGAGTGTTGCCCCCGGATACTCAGGGAGATGTCGGCCCCAACCACTATGTCCAGTGGGTCAACCTTTCGTTCGCCATATGGAACAAGAGCGGCACCTTGCTTTACGGGCCGGCGAACGGCAACACGCTGTGGACCGGTTTCGGTGGGGCCTGTGAGAATACCAACGATGGAGATCCGATCACCCAGTACGATCCGCTGGCCGACCGCTGGCTGATGAGCCAGTTCGCCCTCCCCACTTTTCCTGACGGTCCCTTCTACCAGTGCCTCGCTGTTTCTCAGACGGGCGACCCGACGGGTGCGTGGTATCGCTACATGTACGAATGGCCCGGAAACAAGATGAACGACTATCCCAAGTTCGGCGTCTGGCCTGACGGCTACTACATGACTGTCAACCAATTCGCCTCCGGCACGGTCGACTGGGCCGGGGCAGGAGTAGCCGTCTTCGAGCGAAGCCAGATGCTGTCCGGACTGGCTGCAAGGATGGTCTCCTTCGACCTCTACCCCGTCAACTCCGGGTTTGGAGGAATGCTTCCTTCAGACCTTGACGGTGACCCCCCTCCGGTAGGAGCGGCCAACTACTTCGCCGAGGTGGATGACAGCAGCTTTATCGGCCCGGCCGACGCAATGCGAATATGGGAGTTCCATGTCGACTGGACGAATCCGACGAACTCGACCTTCGGTCTTTCAGGTCTCCCGAATGCCACGGTTCCTGTGGCGGACTTCACCCCGATTTGCCTCTCAACGCGGAGTTGCATCCCCCAACCAGATACCGCGCAGGGGCTGGACGCCATCGGCGATCGGCTGATGTACCGGCTCCAGTATCGAAACTTCGGCACGCATGAATCGCTCGTGGTCAATCACACGGTCGACGCCGGCTCCGGCAGGGCCGGGGTTCGCTGGTATGAGGTCAGGGATCCTGCTGGGACCCCGAGCATCTACCAGGCCGGGACGTATGCCGGGGACACGCCGGACACCGAGCACCGCTGGATGGGCAGCATCGCCATGGACCACGTCGGGAACATCGCCCTCGGCTATAGCGTCTCGAGCGAGACCGTCTATCCTTCGATCCGCTATGTGGGACGCCTCGAGAGCGACCCGCCAAATACCTTGGGACAGGGCGAGACCACCCTCATCGCCGGCACCGGATCACAAACTCACTCGGCGGCCCGTTGGGGCGACTACAGCATGATGGCCCTCGACCCGACCGACGACTGCACCTTCTGGTACACCCAGGAGTACATGGAAACCACAAGCTCGGCGGATTGGCAGACTCGCATTGGCTCCTTCAAGTTTCCCTCGTGCACGAGCGGCCCGCGCGGCACCCTGCAGGGGACGGTCACCGATCTCTCGTTGGGGTTACCGATCTCCGGCGCCACGATCCAGGCCGGAGCAAATACGACGTTCACCAACGGAAGCGGGATCTACACCATCAGCCTGCCAGTGGGGACCTACAACGTTACAGCGTCGGCCTACGGCTATGAGCCTGAGGGGGCTGTCGGCGTGTCCGTCACGGATGGTGGCACGACAACCCAGGATTTTCAGTTGAACCCCCTTCCGGCGGTGAACATCTCCGGCATGGTCACGGATGGCTCGGGGCACGGATGGCCCGTGTACGCGCAGATCGACATCTCGACCATGGGCTATTTCGCCACGATATTCACCGATCCCCTCAACGGCAGCTATTCCGTTGACCTCATCGAAGGTGTTCCGTATAACTTCGAGGTCCAGGCCGTGACCGCAGGCTACAACGACGAATCGCGCGAAGTCACCCCGCCTTCCGGGGGAAGTACCGAGGATTTCGCCTTGACGGTTGACGCGACATGTACCGCGCCGGGATACATCTACCCCCCCGGTGTCCTGGTCCTCTCCGAATCGTTCGATACTGGCTTCCTGCCTGCCGGTTGGCAGAACGTCGACAACATTGGCAATGGTGAGGTCTGGCTCTTCGACGACCCAGGGGACCGCGGCAATCTCACCGGTGGGAGCGGGTTGTTTGCTATCCTTGACAGCGACTTCTATGGTGAATTCGAAGTCCAGGATTCTGAGTTGATATCGCCGCTGATCGATCTGTCAGAAGAGCCGGGTGTTACCCTCCAGTTCGACACTGACTTCATCTATTGGGACGAAGAGGTCGCCGATGTCGACGTCAGCGACGATGGCGGGTTCTCCTGGGTCAATGTTTGGAGCAAGCGCGGGGTCGACTACCCCGGGCCAGCTCACGAAGTGATTGACATCTCAGCCATCGTCGGCGGCCAACCCGACGCCAGAGTCCGATTCCACTACTACGACGCCGAGTGGGCATTCTGGTGGCAGGTGGACAACGTCATGGTCAGTTCATCCACTTGTACTGCGTTGGCCGGTGGGCTGCTGGTCGGGAATGTCCGTGATGGGAACACCGGTGAGGGGTTGAACGGGGCCACCGTCGCTAGTGAAAGCGAGCCGGGGGATACGACAACCACCTTTTCCACGCCCGATGATCCGGCCGTGGACGATGGCTTCTACACTCTCTTCTCTTCGCTCACGGGGACGCAATCCTTCAGCGCCTCAAAAACAAGGTACGCCGACGACACGCGCTCGGTCGCGGTCGTGGGGGATGGCGTCGTCGGCCAGGACTTTGAGCTATCGGCCGGCCGCCTGACGGTCGATCCAACCTTGCTGGAGGTGGAGATCCCTCTCGGAGGCATGACGACCCTGGATCTCACACTGTCCAACGACGGCGGGTTGGCCGCCGACTGGGAACTGGCTGAGATACCCGGCGCGACCACTGCCCTGGGGCCGTTTGAACAGCCGAGCTCCGTCGTCAAGCCCTTCAAGCAGGGTCTCCCGACGGCGAGGGACCTGAACCTTCCGGAGCTGCCGGCTGCGCCGCCGCTCGCCGCCGGTGATGTGATCCGGTCCTGGACACCCTCGCAGCCCGCCTCCTGGGGGATTGCTTACGACGTCAACGATGACACCGTCTGGGTAAGCAGCCCGGTGTCGAGTTGGGGCGGGGATGGCACGTTCTACGAATACGATACGACCGGTGGGCCTACCGGGAGATCCCATCCCTTCTCATGGATCCCACCCAATGGCCCGGCGGATGCGGCGTACAACCTGTACACCGGAACGTTGTGGGTGATGAATATCGACACGGCCAGCGGAAACAACTGTATCTATGAGATCGACCCCTCGACGGGATACACCGGAGAGCGGATCTGCCCTGATGACGCCGGTTTCACGACATCCCAGCGCGGTCTGGCCTACGATCCGGTCACGGACAGCTGGTTCGCCGGAAGCTGGAACGACTTCATGATTCATCACTTTGCCTCCGATGGGACGATGCTGGATGAGGTGGACGTCGGTCTCCCAGTCGCCGGCCTGGCCTACAACCCAGACACTCAACACCTCTTTGTGATGGTCAATGATTCGCCGAATCCTGTCTACGTGCTCGACGCGGCCAACAATTATGAAGTGTTGGGGCAATTCAACGTGAGCGAGGGTTTTGGTGATTTTGCCGGGGCAGGTCTGGAGATCGACTGCGACGGAGACCTGTGGGCGGTCGACCAGGGGGGGATACCCGTGGTCTATGAGTTCGATTCGGGTGAGACTACGAGCCTATGCTTTCGCGATGCAGCCTGGTTGAGCGAGGATGTGTTCGATGGGTCGCTTGACCCGGGTTCGAGCCAACCGATTGTTGTCACCTTTGACGCGAGTGTGCCCGAAGCTGCCTTCCCTGGCGAATATCATGCCCAGCTCAAGGTGGTCCATCAGACACCTTATTCCGTGGGGAACATCCAGGTGACGATGAGGGTCGTTGCGCCGTACCAGATCCGTCTGCCATTGATAAGACGCTAGCCGCGGTCATAGCGTGGCGACTACAGCGGCTTCCCGACCCCGCTTGCGGTGAAGACCTGTTGATACTAAGGTGAAGCCGGGGTCGGCATCCGGCGGGCAGTGGAAGATGACAGACGGTGGCGAAGGCAGACGACCTGGTCGTGGGTCGGGGGCGGGCCGCGACGTGATTGGCCTTAGATGGCCCTGCTGTTCCTTCCGGGCCGGCGAGCATCGTAGACGCGGTACGGACCCGGGGAGCCGAGAGGGGAAGGAAGGGCTCCCAACTGAATCGCTGGGGCGAGCATCCTGTGTCTGAGCGCGGCCCTCTGAGTGACCGCGAGCGCGAGATCCTGCGCCTGGTGGCCACCGGGGCGAGCAACAAAGAGATCGCCCGGCGCTCGGGCCGGGCCAGTGCTGAAGAAGAGCCTCCAGGAGCTGTTGGAGAGCTCGTAGGCTGGGCAGAGCACTGGGGCAGATGGGCCTAAACTCGGATTCGCGGGTCCCTGCCGGTGACACGAGTTCCTCATGTCTCCGTGGGATTGAGAAGAGCCTACAAGAGCGGTCCACACTCTCAGAGCGAAAACCCTCCAAAGTGATTGGCGGGCCGGGATTTTCGGCCTAGCTTCGGCGCCGAGTCGTCGTAGAGTGAGTGTTGAGAGCCCCGAGCCGCCGGGCGGCTTCCCACACAGAACGCGGGTAAGGTAGCTCGGGGCCATTGGAGGCATAAACTAGTCACATTCTTAGTCATGGACGTGAGCTAATGCCAAGATGAACTCAAATCAAGTAGCAGCCATCCTGATTAAGAAACTGTGCAGATGGGATCGGCTGCTCTTCGTGGGAGTGATCGCGCTGGGAGGGGGAATCAGGTTCTTGGGGATGGGAAAGGGCCTTCCCTATACCTATTACCCTGACGAACCAAACTACGTCGACATTGTTCAGAGAATATTCAAGACGGGCGATCTAAACCCTCGCTTTTTCTCGTACCCATCCCTATTCTTCTATCTCAACTCATTTGCCTATGTCCCGTATTATCTGTTTGGTTTATGGAAGAGCGTTTTTCAAAGTCTTGCGGATATTCGGGGGGCCGATGTTCTTCTTATGGGAGTCGGACTTACACCTTTGCCGTCGGCTTTTCTCTTGGGTCGGAGCGTAACCGCCTTGTTTGGGATCGGTTCTATAGGGCTCGTCTTCGTAATTGGGCAAGAGCTAACACGTAATTGGAGAACCGGCTTTGTTGCGGCTCTAATGCTAGCTCTCTCTCCAACCCATGCTGAGTATAGTCGCTACATGTTCCCGCATGCAGTGCTAGTGTTCTTCCTGCTGCTGACGTTTTGGGCATGCTTTCGACTGTATCTATATGGCGGTCTGAGAAACTACCTGCTGACTGGGATCGGCTGCGGATTGGCTGCCTCAACCATGTATCACGGTGCATTGATCATGGTCACCTTGATTGTTGCTCATTCTTTCCGGGCGGGACTAAGGGGTTGGCGCGATATTAGGTTGTATGTTGCGATCGGCCTAGCCCTACTGACCTTCACGGCGCTGAACCCTTATATGTTGCTAGATTCGAATCAATTCTTACATGACACTGGATTCATCTTCCCTCACTATCTATTCGGTACAGGCGGCAGCAGCGCGGCTGGCCTGGGTAATGCGTTCGCATATTATGTGAGGTATTCTTGGGGAGTCGAAGGAGCGTTACTTGTCTTTGCGGCTATAGAGCTGGTGCGAGGCGTGCTTGCTTGGCATAAGCCAAGCATTCTTGTTTACAGCTTTGCCTTGCCGTACTTCATTGTAATCAGTAGTGCCACTGTGCGGAATCCGCGTACTCTTCTTCCCGTGATACCATTCCTGATCTGCAGCGCAGCAATCCTCGCTACGACCGTTTGTGGACAATTGAGTCAGCCGAGTCCTCCCACTAGGAAGGCAAGGACGATCATTTCACTTGCAGCGAGTCTTGTTCTTGTCCTAGCTCTTGTGTTTCCAGCGGCCAGGACTATCCAGGGCATCTCGAGATTGCTCGCCGTTGATAGCCGGGAGACGGCCCGAGTGTGGATCTCACAAGACCTACCTCCCGGCTCGAGATTGGCGCTGGAGTCATATTCGCCGTATGTTGACCCGCACGAATTCGATGTGAACGGTTTCTTTCGGTTGATCGATCATTCGCCGGAGTGGTACATCTCCAATCAGTTTGACTACTTGGTGTCTAGCCAGGGCATGTTTAAGCGCTTCTACGATGAACCGGAGTTGTATGCTGTCGAGATCTCGAAGTACGAGGCCTTGTTTCAACATTTTGATGAAGTGAAGGCTTTTGGTGATGGGGGATATGAAATCCGTATATACCGCACTGCTGGCAAATAGCCACCTATCCCAAGTGTAGTGCGCCAGGCAACTCGCGAAGGGGTGTGAGAAGTGGATTACTGTGATGACGCGTGGGGACAAATAGGAGAAGAGAACGAAGGGTCCGCAGGGGAGGCGCGAGATCATTTTGGGGACGGCGAGAACGTTGATTGCCCGTAAGAGATCATAGGCAAAGAGCGAGGGGTGGATTTCAGTCCCCACATCGGCTATTTCCCTTGTTCGGAAATGCCGCTGGTTCATGCTCCGCCTGATCGTGCCAAAGGGATCCAGTTAGGCTCATCGTCGCGATGTGCTTAGGGAGGACGACAGGCGCTCGGCGACGCCTTTCCTGGGGGTCAGCTTCTCGGGGTGGGCAGGATTTCTGCGCCCCATTGCATCGAGGAAGCCCTCACCAAGGGGATGGGTGATACGGCGCCCGCCAGCATCTCAGGTGCACTTGGGCCGGAGGTGACAATCGGCATAGGCGGTCGTCGCGGAGCACTTGACGCCACGGCCGAGCTCCTTGGTTCGGAGCCGGAATGTCAGATGCCCGACGTCAGGGCACGGCTAGCTATCTCTCTTGAGGACATCAGGCGAATCCTCTCTTTCGAAGAGACTGAGGATGCGATTGACCGAGGCGCCAGGCTTGGGTATGTACGTCTTGATCCCCGCCTTGGCACAGGAATCGACCGGTTCGCAGTCGTACTAGCCCGTGTCGGCCAGCGCCTCTAGGCGATTCCGCCCCAAGAAAGGTCTCTAGCCCGCAGAGCCATAACGCTGAGACGACACCGGTCTGTAGGGTCAGCGGTGACCTCGTGGTCGAGGATCGGCATGAGCTTGGAGTCGACGCTGAAATGGACCTTAATGGCAACGTCGGTTCCGTGCCCTCTTGCGGCCGGCATCCCGGAAGGACGCCGGGAAGGTGTGGACCGGCTGTCTGGGTCGGTGGGGGGATCCTGTCTTCCCCGGATTGGTCCAACTACTTGGCCAGGGCTCGCAGGTTCCGCGTTCGGTCCCTCAGGATCTCGATCTTCTTCAGGTCTTTTGCCGAGGACCCTGGGGGGCTCTGGTTCCTACTCGTCGTTGGCCTCCAGGTCTTCCAGATACTCCCGGATCTTCGCTTCGATCTGCTCAGTCTGGCTCGTGGGTTTGCGGGCGGAGAAGTTGCAGTTGTGGGTATTGACGGCCTCTAGCTTGGACCCGTCGACGACGATCAACTCCACGCCGAACAGTGGAGGCTGGCGGCAGTAGAAGATGAATTGCTTGCATACCCCGCGGATGGCCAGCGCGTTGTCCTTTCGGAAGTTGCCAATGGTCTTAGAGTCGGGTTCTAGCCTGCGCAGGAACCACATCAGCCTATCGTTCCGATAGGCTTCCTGTTCGACCTGCCGGCTTCAGCAGGGGTGGTTGAATTAGCGTAGATCAACAGGCGAAGAAGATGGGCCGGAATGTGACGGTGGATGCCCATCTTGTTGGGGATACCGTGACTAAAGTCCTGCTCTTGCAGGTTGAGGGTCACTTATAATGGCGTCGGTGAAGTGGACCGGGCTGTCTAGACTCACGTCGTCATCAAAGACCTGGAGGAAGAGAGTCGTCTACTCCCGGTCACTCTCTTCGATGTGTCGCATCTGCGGCCTCCCGGAGGGCAGGCTGATCGATACGATGTAGCACGGACAAGGGCGGACTCTCTACACAGTCTCTCGCGCCAAACGGATCGAGCACAAGCGCGCGGGTGCATGCCCCTCTACGTTGGATGGAGGTGTTTCTCCGCTCAGGAGTCTGAGCAAGCCGGCGGGATTATGGGATTGACCCCCCGGCTGAGCCGGTGCCGGAATGGCATGGAAGGCGAAGATCTGGTCCGATTGCGATGGCAGGCGACGCCCTCGGACGGCATCGGCGAGGTCGAGGAAAGTCGTGCGAGAGTTGTCCTGGCCCACAAAGCTGTTACTGATCAGCGCAGAGAACGGAGGGGATGCCCATTCTCCGTGGTGGTTTTCGTATCACTATGCATGATCCAGACGATCTAAGTCACCGGGAACGCGAAATCCTCCGCTTAGTGGCCACCGGGGCGAGCAACAAAGAGATCGCCCGGCAGCTCTCGATCAGCGTCAATACCGTCAAAGTCCATTTGCGCAATATCTTCGCCAAGGCCGGGGTGGCTTCGCGGACCGAGGCGACCCTCTTTGCCATCCGGGAAGGTCTTGTCCCGGATGTTTCGGAAGCGATGGCGGCCCAGGCTACCTCCGGGGCCGGCGCCAAGGACCGCGGGCCGATCGCTTGGAGGCAGAGTCTCGGGTTCCGTCTGGGTCTGGCTTCCCTGCTATTCGTGACCTTAGCCTACTTAGCCGCAAGAACGTGGCAGGCGTCGCAGGTGCCCGCAACCCCGGATACGTTGGTTGCGCTCGAACAATCGCGCTGGCAGGCAAAGGCGCCGATGCCAACCGCGCGAAGCGGTCTGGCCGTGGCGGCGTACGAGAACCGGATTTACGCTATCGGCGGTGAGACGGTAGGAGGGGTCACTGAGGCGGTCGAATCCTATGACGTGGGTACGGATAGTTGGTCGACACTCCCCTCCAAGCCGACGGCCGTGGCCGACGTTCAAGCTGCCATCCTAGGAGGCATGATCTATGTGCCCGGAGGACGTCTCCCCTCAGGAGAGTTGACGGACGTTTTGGAGGTCTATGACCCTCGGCGTTCGACTTGGAACCGGCTGGCCTCGCTCCCGATCGCCATCAGCGGGTATGCTTTGGCGGCCTTCGAAGGGAAGCTCTACCTCTTTGGAGGATGGGATGGGCAAGGGGCGCTGGCCTCAGTCTATGGCTACGATCCCCAAGCTGACTCCTGGAGGA
>Ga0209342_10008460_pt1 | contig 10313 bp, 7 predicted proteins | sample RifCSP16_2_FD_184023 | JGI IMG/M metagenome (GOLD analysis project Ga0209342, IMG submission 184023) | Soil microbial communities from Rifle, Colorado - Rifle CSP2_sed 16_2 (SPAdes) (version 2) | ecosystem: Environmental > Terrestrial > Deep subsurface > Rock core/Sediment | place: Rifle... | reverse complement strand
CGATAATGGTGAACTTGTATTCGAGATTGTTAAAGGCCCTGTTGCGGATAAACTAAGGGGAGAGAAGATGAAGGTCTGCGAGGGCATTGCCGGCTGGATTGCCAGGACAGGTATGCCTTATGTTGCCAATGAAGTGGCAAATGACCCGCTCTGGAAGCGGGAATACAGCGATAAGGCAGGTTATACTCCGCAGGATATATTGGGTGTGCCTTTAAAGACAAAAAAAGGCGTCATAGGCGTAATAGAGGTATTGAACAAAAGGGAAGATGAACCCTTTGAGAAAAGGGATTTGAATATTCTGAACGCACTTGCTGTCCGGACGTCAACTATCCTTGAAAAGGCAAAACTCTTCCTTGAACTCGACAGGTCTGTAAAACAGTTTACAACCCTCGCAGAGGTAGGGACGCTCCTTAACTCAACCCTTGACCAGAATCTTGTGAGAAAGATGGCGATGGAGGCAATAACGCGGCTCATGCATGCAGAGGTCGGCTCGCTTCTCCTTGTGGATGATGAAAATAAGGAACTATATTTTGAGGTGGCGCTTGGTGATAAGGGGGAGAGGGTAAAGGAGATAAGGCTTAAAATAGGCGAAGGTATTGCAGGGTGGGTTGCCGAACACGGCAAATCTCTATTGCTGCAGGATGTTAGAAAGGACCCCCGGTTTTATAAGTCAGCAGACCAGAAGACCGAGTTTGTTACAAGGGATATGGTTTGTGTGCCTGTAAAGGTAAAGGATAAAGTGATTGGCGTATTGCAGGCAATAAACAGGGCGGAAGGGGTTTTTACAGAGGACGATGTGGAACTCTTTCAGCTTTTCTCAAACCAGGTTGCCATAGCCCTTGATAATGCGAGGCTTTATGAGGAGATAAGAGAAACATTTTTTGCAACAGCAGAAGCCCTGGCTGAGGCTATAGAGAAAAGGGATCCATACACCGGCGGCCACACAAAGCGTGTGGTAAACTATTGTCTTGTAGCAGCCAAATATATGAATTTGACACCGGAAGAGCTGGAAATACTGAAGCTCTCCGCGATATTGCATGACGTAGGTAAAATAGGTGTTGAGGACAGGATCCTGAGGAAACCAGGGAATCTGGACGATGAAGAGGCAAAAATAATGAAGATGCATCCGCTTTTGGGCGCTGAGATAATGAGGCATATACGGCAGTTGAAGGATCTGATCCCAGGGATGCTGCACCACCATGAAAGGCCCGATGGAAAGGGTTATCCGGAAGGCTTAAAGGGCAGGGATATTCCGATAGTCGCCAGGATAATCTCGGCTGCGGATACATACGATGCAATGACAACCAACAGGCCGTACAGAAAAGGGCTTTCTCATCAGACGGCAATTGATGAGATAAAAAAAGAGGCAGGTGCGCAGTTTGATAAAGAGGTTGCTGAGGCATTTGTTAAGGCATTTGAGGCAGGTGAGATAGAGATGAAGGCAGCGGCGGGATAAAAGTGGAAAGGTGGTTTTTCAAAACATCTTGTTTGATAACCTGAGAAATGCTCATATTGAGCTTCCTGAATAGCATGTGTCGCTAAACCCGCTGTTGAAGGTATCTTCGCTTGCACACCGTGACATAGGATATGAAGAACGAAGAGGTAATGCTTCATAAATTTGGCAGGAGATTTCCTAATGGGGCTGTCCTCTTCCGGGATGGCGACTCAAGCAAAGAGATGTATGTAATACACAGCGGCAGGGTTAAGATAACAAAGCAGGTAGACGATGTTGAAAAAACACTTGCTGTGCTTAACCAGGGAGATTTTTTCGGCGAGATGGCCACATTGCTTGATAAACCGAGGTCTGCGACAGCAGCCGTGGTGGAAGACAGTCTTCTCATTGTTATGGACCCGCAAACATTTGGAGCGATGATATCCGGCAATACGGAAATTGCATTAAAGATAATGAAGAGGCTTGCCAGCCGTATATTGGAGGTAAATGAAAAGATAGAGAACCTGATGTTAAGGGATAATATGAGCAGGATTGTGCATATGCTAATGCACATGGTGGAGGCAGGCGGAGTAAAGGAAGGGGATTATGTTAGAATAAATATCAGCCCCAGGGAGCTTGCCAATGAGGCTGACATAGATGTGCATGTGGTTAAGGATTTGCTGAATAGGCTGTCAGAGGCTGGGATTGTAACATTTGAGGAAAAGGCCATAAAGATAAAAGGCATCAATAAACTAAGATTTTTTGATTTTCTGGCAGTAAAAAAGGAATCAGGGAAGATATAATTACAAGGGGATATTATGCAGATAAAGGTTCTTGGATGTTACGGCGCTGAGATGCCGGGTTACAGGACCAGCGGCTTCCTGATAAATGAGGATACCCTCCTTGATGCCGGTACTGTGGTTTCAGTCCTGAGTGTTAAAGAGCAGCTCAAGATAAATAACATTATAATAAGCCATACACATCTTGACCATATAAAGGACATACAGTTTTTGGCGGACAATGTGGCGGGGAGGAGAAAGAAGCCCATAAACCTGATCAGCACGCGCGGCGTTCTGGATGCGCTCAGGGCCAATATCCTTAACGATATCATCTGGCCTGATTTTACGCTCATCCCCTCTAAAAACAGGCCTGTGCTGAAGTTTCTGCCGATAAGGGAAAAAGAGGAGCTCTCCATTGGCAGTATTATTGTAAAGCCTGTGCAGACCACCCATACTGTTGAGGCAGTGGGCTATATAATAAGTGATAAAGACGGGGCTATGGTTTATACAGGCGATACGGGACATACGGATGAGATATGGAAAGTTGCTGTGAAAGAGAAGAATCTAAAGGCTATCTTTGCGGAAGTCTCTTTCCCGAACCGCATGGCAAAGCTGGCGGATATAAGCGGTCATCTGACCGTCAAGGGTCTGAGTGATGGATTAAAAAGGATGGGGAGTAAAAAGGTTCGTGTGTATATATCACACATGAAGCCCCAGTATCTGGATATAATCGAGAAGGAGGTTGCCCTCCTGAATAGCAAGGGGGTAAAACTCCTGAAGCAGGGTGACGTGATACAAATATAGAAGACAGGTTAAGGTTGAGGTTGAGAAAAAGTTTTTTATTTTCCTTACCCTTAATCTTAACCTTAGCCTCAACCTGCTTTCAAAATGGAGGTATAAAATGATTCTTAAAAAGGAAATAGGATCTTCTGTGCGGTCTGAGGAGAAAAGGGTCAGAGTCCCCAAAGGCCTCTGGGTAAAGTGCGACCATTGCGGTGAGATAATATATGGAAAAGAACTTGAGAAGAACCTTGATGTCTGTCCGAAGTGTAATTACCACTTCAGGATAAACAGTCAAAAAAGACTGGCGATGACCTTTGATGAGGGGAGCTTTACTGAATTTGACACCGGGCTTGAGCCGGTAGATATACTGGACTTTAAGGACACGAAACGGTACAGGGACAGGCTCAAATTGGCACAAAAGACCCTGCCGCAAAAAGACGCAGTGGTATGCGGGGAGGGGATCATAAACGGAACAAAGGTCATGGCAGCAGTGTTTGAATTTGATTTCATGGGCGGAAGTATGGGTTCTGTTGTTGGCGAGAAGATCACAAGGCTCATTGAAAGGGCATCGGATAGCAGGTGCGGTGTTATTATATTCTCTGCATCCGGCGGTGCCAGAATGCAGGAGGGCATCTTCTCTCTTATGCAGATGGCCAAGACCTGCGCTGCTTTGGCAAATTTTAAGAAAACAGGACTTCCATACATATCTGTTCTGCTTGACCCGACTATGGGCGGAGTAACTGCCAGCTTTGCCATGCTGGGCGATATTATCATTGCAGAGCCGAAGGCCCTCATAGGTTTTGCTGGCCCAAGGGTTATTGAACAGACCATAAGGCAAAAACTGCCGGAGGGTTTTCAAAGGGCCGAATATCTCCTTGAGCATGGCGTAATAGATATGATAGTGGAAAGGAAAGATATGAAGGATACTCTTGGGAAACTCCTTGCCATGCTTTCCCCGCAAAAGGAGTCAGGGGTCGGAAGTCAGAAGTCAGAAGTTTCCAATGCTCCGGCTCTTTAGTCCTCAAACTTCCGCAACTCATGCCAGCCAGACCTTCCTATAAAAAAGCAATCCAATATCTTTACAGCCTTGAAAAATACGGTATAAGATTAGGACTCAAAAGGATAAAAACCTTTCTGAAATCCCTTGGTAATCCGCAGGACAGGCTTAATCTAATCCATGTGGCTGGGACAAACGGTAAAGGCTCCACATGTGCCTTAATAGAATCCGTCCTTATCAGGGCAGGATACAAGGTTGGGCTTTATACATCCCCGCATCTCGTCAGATTCAATGAGAGGATACGGATAAATGAGAGAGAGATAACTGACAAGAAGGTGGCAGAGTTAGTAAAAAGGATAAAGCAACGAAGCGGAGAAACGGAGAAATGGAGAAACGGAGAAACGACAAAGCAAAATCCCCGATTCCCCGATTCCCCCATTCCCCGACTCCCATGCGCCCTCACCTTTTTTGAATTCACCACTGCAATGGCATTTCTGTATTTTGCGGAAGAGAAGGTTGATATTGCAGTGATAGAGGTGGGGCTGGGCGGCAGGCTGGATGCCACAAATGTTGGCAGCCCAATTGTTTCCATAATAACAAATATTGAAAGAGACCATGAGGCAATTCTCGGGAGCAGGATAACAGACATAGCCTTTGAAAAGGCAGGGATAATAAAGGGAGACGGTATCTTGATATCCGCAGAGGCAAAGTCTGCGACGCTTAAGGTTCTGGCATCGGAATGCAGAAGGAAAAGGGCGGCATTTTACAGGCTCAACAGGGATTTCTTTATAGATGATAGTGAGAAGGCAGAAGTCAGGGGTCAGAAGATAGGAGGCATAACATTTTCTTTCAAGGGGAGGCGCAGGGTATTCAAAGATTTAAAAACAAATTTATTGGGTAAACATCAGCTTCAGAATGCAGCCTGCGCCCTTGCGGCATTAGAGGTTTTGGAAGAAGATGGCTATGATATCACGGAATCCGCTGTAAGAAAGGGGCTTGAAAATATTTTCTGGCCAGGGAGGCTTGAGATAGTATCTAAAAGGCCATTGATTGTCCTGGACTGCGCCCATAATCCAGCCGGCGCAGCCGTTCTAAAACACGCATTACAAAGGGAGTTCAATTATAAAAGGCTCTTTCTTATATTGGGCATAATGGCAGATAAGGATATTAAAGGTATAATATCTGCACTTGCGCCTATTGCCGATACTGTGATACTTACCTGCCCAAAGACTGAAAGGGCTGCATCATTAGAAATGCTATACAAAGAAATCATGGATTTACGAGTTATGAATTACGAATTACGAATGAAAGACTCAAATCGTAAATCTAAAATCTTAAATCGTAAATTAAAAATAATGCTCATTGAAGATGTGCAGGAGGCGTGCAGAACCGCAATATCTATGAGCAAAGCCGGAGATATGGTATGTATTACAGGCTCCATTTTTACTGTGGGAGAGGCAAGGGAGACATTGAGGCAAATGCAGATTGCAAATTGCAAAGGGCAGAATGTAAAATTGAAAAAAGGTAAACGATGAAGGGCCAGCAACCCGCAAGCAGCAGTCAAAAGCAAGAAGTAAGAAGTCAGAAGCAAGAAGCAAGAAAAAAATCTTGCCTCTTACCTCTTGCCTTTTGCCTCTTTTTTTTCAGCTTACTGTCTCCTGATGTCTTTGCAGAGACCGGTTTTAAAAAAGACCAGCCCATAGAGATAACAGCGGATTTCCTTACCTATGAAAAGGCAAAGGACACATACTACGCTGAAGGTAATGTTATAGCTGTTTCCGGAAAGACATCCATCAGGGCAGACAGAATGACCGTTGACATGGCTGCGTCCCATGCAACAGCCACAGGAAATGTAGAGGTTATAGATGAAGGCGGCAATACATTGAAGGGGGACAGCCTTGAACTCAATATAGATACAAAGGTGGGTGTGGTAATAAACGGCAGGCTTTTTTTCAAAATGGAGAATGTCCATGTTAAAGGCGAGGAGATAAAGAAGACAGGCGAGGTGAGCTATTCGGCGCATAACGGCCTTTTTACCACCTGCGACTGTGAAGAGGGGGAATCGCCGGCATGGGGTTTTTATTCAACAAATGCGGATATTACATTCGGGGAATACCTTACCTCGTGGAATACTCTTTTCTATATAAAGGATGTGCCTGTATTCTATTTCCCGTATCTCAGATTTCCTGTAAAGCATGAGCGTGAGACAGGTTTCCTTTCCCCGAAGGTCGGCTTTTCAAGGCTTAGGGGTTTCAAATTTGACAATAGTTTTTTCTGGGCAATATCAGACTCAACTGATGCCACATTCTATCTTGACATAGAGACGAGTCGCGGTCTCGGAAAGGGGATAGAGTACAGGTATGTGCTGAGCAAATCTTCGGATGGAGAGTTCTATTTTTACCATTTCAAGGAAAAGGACATAGACAGGGTCAGGGAGTTCAGAAAAGGCAGCAATAACCTTTCCAGGCCAAAGACTGCTGAGGATGACAGGTGGCTTCTTAAATACAGGCATAACGGGTTTCTGCCGGGTGATGTAATTTTCAAGGCAAATGTAAACAGGGTAAGCGATGACGAATATTTCATAGACTTTGGAAAGTATGTCACGGAAAGGTCTTTGGATAGCCTTGAGAGCAATATTTCCATGACAAAGACATGGCAGAAATTCAATCTCATAACGCAATTCAGGTATTTTGATAACCTACTTGTGGAAGAGAACAATACAACGTTGCAGAGGCTTCCGGAGATTACCCTTACAGGTATAGACCAGCAGATAATGGATACGCCTTTTCATTTCTCCATGGAATCCTCATTTGTCAATTTTGCAAGGAAGGAAGGCTCAACAGGCCAACGTGTTGATGCGCACCCTGCCATATCCCTTCCACTTAACCCGGGTGGGTATTTTGAGTTCAGGCCGGCTGCCGGCTTAAGGGAGACATTATACTGGGTTGGTGATAACCAGCCCCAGGACAGATTCCATGACAGGACTACCTATGACCTTTCAGTAGACCTTACTACCACCTTTGTGAGTATACTGACATCTAATGAGGATATGGAAACAGAAGGTTTAAAAAAGGTGAAACACAGCATAAGGCCGAAGGTTCTGTATACCTATATGCCCGAGCAGGTGCAGGATGACCTCCCGGTATGGGACGGAGTTGACAGGATTGGCCAGAGAAATGATGTCACATATTCATTGAACTCCATACTTACAGGCAAGTTCATGGAAGGGGCGAAGCCGCACTACCATGATTATATATACCTGGATTTGAGCCAGAGCTACAATATAAACGAGGAAACAAGGAAGCTTACATCGTCTGCTGATAAAAGGCAGCCCTTTTCTGATGTTACAGGAGAGCTAAGGCTGATGCCCCTCAGGTGGACGCTGATAACAGGTAAAGGCAGGTATGATGTATATGAAGGCTGGATGGAGGAATATGATGCATCTATGGGATTATGGAATAAGAGGGGTGACAGGCTGGATGTGAGCTACAGGTATTTAAGAAGCCCTCTGATTGCAGAATATCTGGATGTGTCCTTAAGGCTTAAACTTATTCAATCCACTGACCTTACATACCGCAACAGATATTCCTATAATGATAAGCAGACCATTGAGGCTGTATATGGCCTTGAATACCGCCATCAGTGCTGGGGCACTCAGCTTACCTACACAGAAAGGCCTGAGGAGAGGATAGTTTTTGTGTCATTTAACCTGCTTGGCATAGGCGAGATTGGCGGTCTGACTGAAAGGGTGGAGTAGATACGGTTAGGAGTTGGGAGTTTGGAGTAAAAGCAAATATAATTTTTATGCTGGACAAAGCAAGAAAAACAATCAAAAAATTTAACATGCTTAAAAAAGGCGATGCTGTTGTGGTTTGTGTCTCCGGCGGTGTGGATTCTGTTGTCTTGCTCCATGTGTTGACAGGGCTTGCAGAGGAATATAGGCTGTCCATCATGGCTGTCCATCTTAATCATTCCTTGAGGGGGAAGGAGTCTGACAGGGATGAGGCATTTGTGAAGAGGCTTGCCAAAAAAATGGGTGTCAGGTTTGTATCCGAAAAGGTTAATGTCCGGTCCCTTGCAAAGAAAGGAGAGTCTTTACAGGATGCGGCGCGGGACGCGAGGCTCAGGTTTTTTGAAGAGACAGCTGGCAGGTATAAGGCGCAAAGGATTGCAACAGGGCATAATATGGATGACCAGGCTGAGACAATGATAATGCGGCTCTTAAAAGGCACGGGGCTGGCTGGTTTGGGCGGCATACCTCCGAAGAGGGGCAAATATATAAGGCCATTGATTGATATAAGCAGGGGAGAGATAGAAGAATATGCTGCTGCTAAGGGATTGAAGTTTGTGCAGGACAGCTCAAACAGGAGCACCAAATACCTCCGTAACCGCATAAGGCTTGAACTCATGCCAATGCTTGAGTCGTATAATCCAAGGCTTAAATGTGACATGGCAAGGCTTGCCCGTATCCTTGCAAGGGATGAAGATTATCTTAGATGCAGGGCAGACGGTTCATACAAAAGGATAAGGGTAAGGCAGGGAAAGAATATAATCGCCATGGATCTAAAAAAGCTCAAAGGCTTGCATGATGCAGTCAAGGCCAGAGTTTTTTTTATGGCGCTGGAGGAACTCCTTGGTTCATCAAAGGGGTTTTACAGTTATCATGTGGGAGATTTTTTAGAGCTGTTGTGCAGTGACGCCCCTAATGCCTCGATAGACCTTCCGCATAACCTGACAGTTTATAAGGAGTATGACAGGATAACAGTGGAAAGAAGTCAGAAGCCTGCCCCCGCAGGCTTTAAGCGGGTGTCAGAAGCCTGTCCCCGAATGCATTTATCGGGGGTCAGAAGTCAGAAGAGAGACGAAGGCATCTTGTTTGAGCAGGTATTAAAAATCAACGGCAAGACCAATGTTATTGCAGATAATGGACTTAATATTGCAGAATTTAATGCAGAGATTCAAAATCCCACATCCCACATTCCACATCCCACATCCCGGTCTTTGGCCTGTTTTGATTATGATAAACTGAAGCTTCCCCTGATTGTCAGGAACTTCAGGCACGGCGACAGGTTCATACCTTTTGGCATGAAGGGCCATAAAAAACTGAAAGACCTCTTTATAGAAAAAAAGATTGCAAGGCGCAAGAGGGGTTTAATCCCAATTATTGTATCAGGGAATGATATAATCTGGGTGACCGGCATAAGACAGGCAGAGCATGGTAAGGTAGGACCGGATACAAAAAGGATACTGAAGATAGAAATGAGACCATGATAAGCCTTTTTGTCTTGTTTTTTGCCAATAGGATCTTAGTTCACTTTGACTTTTAAGTTGTCTTTAGATATATTTGTGTCCGATGAATGTCATTGCCATCATCCCTGCGCGCTACGGTTCCACCCGCCTTGATGGAAAGCCTCTTTTAGATATAGCTGGAAAACCCATGGTTCAGTGGGTCTATGAAAGGGCAAAAAAGGCAAAGCTTATAAGGGATGTCCTGGTGGCAACAGATGATAAAAGGGTTATGTCTGCTGTTGAAAGGTTTGGCGGAAAGGCTGTTATGACTTCTTCCTCTCATAGGTCCGGCACCGACAGGATTGCAGAGGCCGCAGGCAGCCTTAATGCTGATGTAATTGTGAATGTCCAGGGAGATGAGCCGCTCATTGAGCCTGAGATGATAGATGAGGCGATAAAACCGCTTCTGGCCGAATCATCTCTTCTCATATCAACCCTTAAGACAAAGATAGCAAATGAGGAGGAGCTTAAAGACCCCAATGTTGTCAAGGTGGTGACAGACAGGGAAGGATTTGCACTATATTTTTCACGCTATCCGATACCGTATGAAAGAGAAAGAAGTCAGAAGTCAGAAGTCAGGAGTCAGAAGAAAAATATTCATTACAAACACATTGGGTTGTATATTTATAGACGAGATTTTTTACTTCAATTTGCAAAGATGAAACCGACACCATTGGAGGATGCGGAAAAACTTGAGCAGTTAAGGGTGTTGGAGAACGGCTATAAGATAAAGGTTGTGGAGACAAAATATAATTCTATAGGTGTTGATACTAAAGAGGATTTGGAGAAGGTGAGGAAGCTTTTTACTAATCCCTAGCCTCTAATCCCTAACCCCTGTATTTCTATGGCCGAACCTAAAAAACATATTAAAACCAAATTCATCTTTGTGACAGGCGGGGTGGTGTCATCCCTTGGGAAGGGCATTGCCTCCGCATCCATCGGCGCGCTTCTGGAGAGCAGGGGGCTTACCATAACCCTTCAGAAGCTTGACCCTTATATTAATGTTGACCCCGGGACCATGAGCCCGTTCCAG
>Ga0209342_10008459_pt1 | contig 10314 bp, 10 predicted proteins | sample RifCSP16_2_FD_184023 | JGI IMG/M metagenome (GOLD analysis project Ga0209342, IMG submission 184023) | Soil microbial communities from Rifle, Colorado - Rifle CSP2_sed 16_2 (SPAdes) (version 2) | ecosystem: Environmental > Terrestrial > Deep subsurface > Rock core/Sediment | place: Rifle... | reverse complement strand
CAGCATAATGCTTTGCTTCGTCCCGGTGCTTTTTATTATCCCAAGGCGATTGGCATAAAGACAGGTTATACGCAAAGTGGTGGCTATACTATGGTGGCTGCCGCCAAACACAGAGATAGAACGCTTATTGCAGTATTGCTCGGTTGTGAGAAAATTGATCAGCGCTACCGGGATGCCGTGGCCCTTTTTGAGGCGGCTTTTGCAGAACCTAAAGTTTCGCGCAAATTGTTCGCGCGAGGTTTTGATAATTTCTCTTTAGCGGTCAAAGGAGGAAAGTCTGTCCTGGAAGCCAGCCTGTCTGAGGACTTGACTTTAGAATACTATCCATCAGAGGAGCCGCAATTTAGCGCCTCGATCCGATGGCAGTTGCCTTGTTTGCCCATCGCTCCCGGCCAGCGGGTTGGCGAAATACAAGTAGTTTCTGCAAAAGGAGAGCTGTTGAAGAAAGCTCCTCTTTTTGCCATTTATTCCGTGGAAAGCACGTTTAGCCATCGCTGCGGGATCTTTTTCGATAAGATTAAGATCGCCTTATCCGGCCACGTTGCTCTTATTCTCGCTGTCCTGGGAGCTGTTGTCATCGTCGCTTGCTTTTATTTTTTCCACTATCCGCATCAAAAAAGACAGAGGGGAAAAAAATCTATTTCGCGCGCAAAGCGTGGAACAAAGCTATAAACTCTTGAAGAGAGAGATCTTGAGGGCGTGCTTGAGGGTTAAGACTTAAATGTTTAAGTGAATTTTCTATATCTTTTGGAGTGTAGAGCTCTTTTAATGAGGCGCGCAGCATCTTACGCCGATGTTGAAAGGCTGTTCTGGTCAGAAGAAAGAAAGCATTCACATCTTCAACTGCCGGGGGTGTATGCAGATTGCAGTGCATCACCGCCGATTTCACTTTAGGAGGAGGAGAAAAGCAAGAGGCCTCAACGGTAAAACAATATTGTGCAGAGGCGTAAAATTGCAAAAACAGGGTAAAGCTACTGTAATCGGCACAGCCCTTAGGGGCAACAAAACGTTCTCCTACCTCTTTTTGAACCATGATGGTTAGAGTGGAAATAAGAGAATGCATGGGAAGCAGAGCAGCAAGTATTGGCGTTGTGATACGGTAGGGCAGGTTAGCCACAACTTTGGCTTTTTGCAAGGATTTCAAACGGTTTTTAAGAAAGTCCTCTATTGGGAACTGCAAAAAATCAGCTTGTACCACCTCTAATCTTTCATCGGAAGTTTGCAGGCGCGCTAATGCATCTGCAAAACGCTTGTCCATTTCAATTGCGATCACTTTTGCGCCAGTTTCTAAAAGAGCTTCTGTCAGAGCTCCTGGGCCTGGGCCAATTTCTATGATTAGATCGGAAGAGTCGACTTTGGCAGCTTTTAAAATTTTTCGAATGATGTTGCCATCGATCAAAAAGTGTTGCGAAAGAGACTTTTTCGCAACGATGCCGAGCTCTTGGAGAAATTGATGCAGTTCGCTCGGCTTAAATAATTTCATCAACGCATGACAAAGGGCTGAAAATCTGTGGGAAGGGATTCCGTCATGTGCTTTTCATCATACCCGAGCCGCTCGCGAAGCTTGCTGATATATTGGGAATTTTCTTGGACGAAAGCCTTTTGCATCAGATCATCGCGCAGTTTTTCTGCTAGTTTTTCAAATGGGGGAACGGGAACTTTGGAGTGGTCTTTTAAAAAGAAAATGCGATAAACCATGCTGCCGTCCACGCGGCTGATCTGAGCTATTGGCTCGCTATAAGAGCCTACTGCAAGAGAAAAAAGAGCATCCTTGTGGGCTTGGGAAACAGTTTTTTCATTCACCGAATATTCCGGTGAAATAGCAATCGTAGCAGAAGGGTCGAAAGCGGGGTCCTGTTTGAGCTGATCGGCAACAGCGGCAAAAGCAATTCCATGATTTTTCAAGCTCTCAAATGCCAATTTAGCAATTTGCTCGCCTAATCCTGGTTTTTCAGAACGGACGGACAACACTTGGTATCGCCACTCTTCCAAAGAAGGATTCTTTTCGCAATAGTCCTTATAAGCTTCTTTGATGTCTTGGGGATTAACTTTTTGCAGTGCTTTAGAATTGACGCGGTACCATTGCATCCGTTGCACGATCATTTCAGAAAGGACCATTTTGCGTGCTTCTTCATAAGTCATGCCGAGTTTGTCCAATGTAGGCATCACATTGGGGCCAAAGCGCTGTAAAATTTCTTCCCGCACTTCAGCATCTTTTACTTTCAGTTCAAGGTGTTCTGCATCTGCCATCATTAACTCCGAATCGATCATTTGAGCTAATGTGCTGCGCCATTGGCTATTGTAAAATTGAAAATGGGCGATTTTTGAGCTGGCAAGATGCGGATAGTTCTGATTCAGATGAATATCCATTTTTTTCATAACATCTATTACTGAGATGGTCTTTCCATTGACCTTGGCCAAAATGCGATTATTGACGATGAGCTGATGAGGCTCTTCTGTTTCCATTAATCCTGGGGCATCAGGGTGCGATGGGAGGATAGCGACAAGGCTCAATCCAAATAGACAAGAAAAAAATGCAGTTCTAATATTCATCACAAACCAAAAAGAGAAGTTGCTGAAGGATTACCTTATCATATAGTTGGGTTATCACAAAAAGAAAAAACAGCTGCAAAAAAACCGTCCATCCCGCCGCTTTCAGGATGCGAGCTAAAAGGAGGGGCGCAAAGCTTTAGCCCAAACCGGTCTTGAAAGATTGCGACCTGCTCTTCATTCTCTTGAGGAAGGATGCTGCAGGTTGCATAGATGATTTTCCCTTGGGGCGATAAATACTTCAGGGCTTCAGCGAAGATTTCTTGTTGTTCGCCGAGCAGATTATCAAGATTTTTGGGATCAAATTTCCATTTGATGTCAGGATTGCGCCGCAGGGTGCCAGAGCCGCTGCAGGGCGCGTCGACGAAAATCCAGTCCATTTTTTTCCATAACTGGTTTTTCTTGGGATCATCCGGAAATACGAGCTGGGCATTTTGAATCCCTGCTCGTTTCAAACGTTTTTTTGCATCAAGCAGAGCGTGTTTGCGTATGTCATGCAAAAAAATTTGCCCGCGGTGTTCCAGGCGCGGAGCAAAAGCTAAGGTTTTGCCACCGGAGCCGGCGCAATAGTCCAAGACCCAGTCGCCGGGCTTTGCTTCCAAAAGGTTAGCTATAAGCTGACTGCCTTCATCTTGCACTTCAAAAAGTCCTTCCTTAAACTCGGGCAAAGCAAAAAAGTTTACCCTTTTGTCGAACACGATTCCCCATGGAGACAGGTTGCAGGGCGTGACTGTAAAATTTTCTTTCCATTTTGCTAAAAGCTGATCTCTTGTCGTTTTGAGGGAGTTGACCCGGATTGTTGTAGGAGCGCTTTCATTGCTTTTTAAGCAAAATTGCACTGCTTTTTCTTCACCAATGGCAGCGCTCACCAGCTGGAAATACGACTTGGGAAAGCTTACGCGAACATGGACAGGCAGATCTTCTCTCGTTAAATAGTCATGTGGTTGGATCTTTTCAAAAACCTTATATCGCGATTCCCAGGTAAGAGGTTTTTTAGCCAAATGGTCTAGAAGGCCGCGCCAGCGGACAATTCCATAGACGTTTTCCGCGATGAACCGGCGATCTTTGGACCCAACAGCATGATGCTCGTGAAAATAATTTTTTAGGAAAAGGTCTAAAGGAAGAGACTGTCTTTCATATAGATTGAGTATTTGAAATAAATGATGTTCTCTAAAAGGAAGTGTCATAAAGCTATATTTAGTCAGGATAAATGGTTTGGCGATGCATTATACTAGAAAAAAGAACACCCTTCAATGATGATTGTTTGGGTATAAGGTTGCTCCTTTGTAAAAAAATAGATTGAGGGGTATCGTTAATCTTAGTCAAAACAGTAGACGGAGAAGAGGGGATGAACTTTTTACAAGCGATAATCGCATTTTTCGGAAGGCTTTGCCTAAGTCTGATTTTTATTTCGTCAGGGATCCATAAAATATTTGATTGGTCAGGAACTGAGCAAGTTTTGACCAATGCCCTTTGTGACCTGCAAGCGATCGCTTTTGGTGGAGAGTGGTTCCAGTTTTTTCTAGACAGCGCTTTTCCATTAGCGTCTGAATTAATTGGAGTTGCAGCTGGTCTTGAAATCCTAGGCGGATTGTTGGTTCTGCTTGGCATCCAAGTTCGCTTCGGGGCATTTCTTTTAATCATCTTTTTAATACCAGCTACACTCCTCTTTCACTCATTTTGGGCCTTGCAAAGCCCAGAGCGCGACCAACAGATGATCATGTTCATGGCAAATTTGAGCATTTTCGGCGGTCTGTTACTTCTATTAGCGTTTGGCAAAGGTCCTAAGTCAAAAAAGTGCAATGATAGACCAGCTGAAAAAAGTTAAAGCCTTAAACCTAGAAATGGCGGTTGGGCCGCGCAAAAAAGTGCAAGATTTTGACCCCGAATCTCTTGACGCCGGGGTCGAACATTCCCAAAAGGTGAAGGAGCCCCCGGCGTCAAGAGGTTCAGGGTCAAAAGATTGTGCTTTTTTGTCGGCTCCAACTGCTGTTTCTAGGTTAAACAGGTCCGTACTATTATTAGCATTGAGCTGGTTTTTGGTTGCTTTTGGACAACCGGCCAGATTTGGTTGGATTGGAATAGTATCTTCTGTCGGCGGGTTCGCGCTCTTTTGGCTGGCTCTGAACTCATTTATCCTAGAGAGGGAATTACAAAGCTGCGTTAAAAAGCGCTTTGCCATTGCATGCGGCTGGTATGCGCTCGTTCAATGCGTCCAGCTTTCCTGGATGACTTCGATTGAATTTCAAGGTTATTACATAATCGGCGTTTATTGTGGGTTGTGCATTTTGCTGGGAGTTCAATTTGGGGCAGTTTCTCTTTTAGCAACGTCACGATTTGAGCTTAGTTGGATGCGTATTTTGGCAATAGCGTCTCTTTGGACGCTTTTTGAATGGTCAAGGTTCTTTTTCATATGCGGCTTTTCATGGAACCCCGTCGGGCTGGCAATGACTAGTACGGTTTGGGGAGCGCAGATCAGTTCCTTATGGGGAATTTTGGGGCTCTCATTTTGGGTTTTTTTTACCAATCTTTCCGTGTTAAAATTATGGAACGAATTGCAAGACTTTGTGTGGAAAAGAGAAAAAAAGCGAGTTGCAGCTGTAATAACAGTTCTTCTTTTGGTTGTTTCACCATATCTTTTTGGTCTTCTTTACATACGCTGGCAAGAGAATAAAAAGTCCGATCAAGAGTCCTCTCCGCTGATGGTAGCTTTAGTCCAGACCGGATTGCTACCCTCTGAAAAAGTCCCAATTCAGGGACAGCTTAAAACATTTATCCCCCCGTTTGACCAATGGAAGAGGATTTTTGGGATGTTAGAGGTTATTTCTTTACGAGCCCTAAGTGTAAATAGAGGCACGCACTATGATTTAATTGTGCTTCCGGAGGCGGTAGTTCCTTATCGCGCCGACCTTTGCACATATCCTTATGAGAGGACTGTAAATCTTTTCAAGGAATTCTTCGGGCAAGAAATTACGTCGAAGCTCCCGCCGCTTGGCACGTCTTTAACAGAGCTACGCCATGTCAATGGAGCGTCAGGTTGGTATGTTTCTAATCTCTATTTATGCCAGGCTCTTGCGAATATTTATCAAGCTGAAGTAATAGCCGGACTTGATGCACAAGATAAAGAGAGCGGAAAAAACTACAACGCGGCATTCCATCTTAAGCCAATGGAAGGGACTGCTTTTTCAGGTTGTTTCTGTATAAAGCGTTATGAAAAACAGGTGCTGCTGCCGTTGGCTGAGTATTTGCCGTTAGAAATATTCCGGCCATTAACAAGTTATTATGGCATTACAGATTTTTTTTCTTGTGGAGAGGAATCTTCAGTGTTTTGGGGGCGAGTCCCTTTGAGTATCTCAATTTGTTATGAGGAAACATTTCCCGAGATTTTAAGGCAGGGTCGGCAAAAAGGTGCAGCGCTTTTTGTAAATGTCTCCAATGACAATTATTATCCTAATTCACAGTTGTCGCAGCAGCATTTTGATCACGCGCGCTTGCGCACGATAGAAAACGGCATTCCGCTTATTCGCGCATGTAATACTGGAATTACCGCTGTCATCGATCGTTTCGGTAGAACATTGAGCATGTTAGGAGAAGGGGGAAAAAACAGTGAAGGATTGAAAGGAGCGCTTGTTTTCCCAATAATAATTAATGCGCACCAAACATTTTATACCTTCTGGGGCGATGCTGGAATTATAGCGTGGATGGTCATGTTTGTTTTGGTTTTTTGCCGCTTAAAGTTTATCTTTAGGTGGTAGAGTCGAGGGCCTTGTCCCCGACATGTGTGATAGAGACCCTTTCAAGCTTTTTCAAAAATCCTTTTTAATGTCTTGTGCCCTGATCCCCTCCCGTGGACCGGTTGTATTAAATTATTTAAAACAGTCAGTAGGGGGACGGGGAGCAAAAACCAGCTCTTCATTCAAGATGTTTGGGTAAAACTTGATGAAAATGCTTTCGTTAAGTTACGCTTTTGCAGATAAACTAATGGGAAGGATCTATTTTGAGAGCGGCGCTTCAAGAACTTTGTATGCGCAAGGCTGAGCGAGCCTCCCTTTAAAGGGTCAACATCAATAATTTGAGGTGACAAATTGTCAATCCCTTGTGAAGTGTCGCCGTTCAGCGAAATCCGGCCTGTAGCATGTGCAAAATCGCAACAGACGCTGGCTAGGGTTGTGTCTGCTTCAGGCATTGGGCTTTTTACAGGAGAAAAGGTGACAGTACGCCTTTGCCCTGCAAAGAGCGGTGCAGGCATTGTCTTTCAGAGAACAGACCTTTCTCACAAGCTGCTTTTGCCGGCCCGGCTAGATTTCGTTCAGCAAACCCCGCGATGTACGATTCTCGGGCAAAATGGGATATCCATACAAACTGTAGAGCATATTCTTGCGGCTCTAAGAGCATGTGAAATTGACAATGCATTGATAGAAGTCTCGGGGCCTGAGATCCCTATATTTGATGGAAGTGCGGCGCATTTTGTGGAAATGATTGAAAAAGGCGGGATTGCGGTCCTGGACGGGGTTAAACACTGCCTAAAAATCACTGCCCCAATATTTTGGACAAGGGGCGATGTGCATATTGTAGCATTACCATCAGAAGAATATCGGATCAGCTATACATTGCATTATCCTCATTCGAAATTCATCGGAACGCAATTTTATTCTTTTCAAGTAACATCTGAAGGTTTTAAAAAAGAAATTGCGCCTTGCCGAACTTTTTCCCTTTATGAGGAAATCGCCCCTATGATAGACAAGGGACTCATTAAAGGGGGCAGTTTAGAAAACGCAGTGATTATCAAAGACGGAGTGATTGTCAATCCAGAAGGTGTCCGTTTCTCAGAAGAGATGGTGCGCCATAAAATTCTGGATATGATTGGAGATCTTTCTTTAGTGGGAATGTCTTTTTCTGCACATATTATTGCAATTCGATCTGGCCATGCTTCAAACACAGCCTTTGCTCGAGAGTTATTTAATCATTTTAAAATGGAGAATTCATGATGGGCGCGCATGTATGCAGTCAACCTGTCATTTTGGGAGTCAAGGAAATTGCAAAGATTTTGCCACATAGATACCCGTTTTTGTTAGTCGATAAGATCATTTACCTGAATTTAGAAGAAAATGTGATAATCGGTCAAAAAAACGTCACTTCCAATGAGCATTTTTTTCAGGGGCATTTTCCTGGAGTTCCTATTATGCCAGGTGTTCTTATCTTAGAAGCTCTGGCGCAGACAGGGGGAATTCTCGTGCATCAAAAAGGATATGGTGAAAAGATCGCTGTTTTGCTCAATATCAATAATGCCAAGTTTCGCAAGCCTGTTGTGCCGGGAGATGTTTTAACTCTCCATGCCACTGGATTGCATTTTAGCCACAAAGGTGGAAGGATACTTGCTAAAGCAATGGTCAACGATCAGCTTGCAGTGGAAGCTGAGGTTGGATTTGCATTGATCGATAAAGAGCTGCTCTGATTTGTGGAGAAAAAATGAAACTAGAAGAAAATTTATAAAGATTGGATTCTCATGTCTAATATTCATCCCGCTGCAGTTATTGAGTCCGGTGCGAAAATTGGGAAAAATGTTACTATTGAGCCGTATGCAGTCATCAAGGGCACAGTTATCTTAGAGGATAATGTCGTCATCAAATCGCATGCCTATATTGATGGATTTACGACAATTGGCAACGGGACGGTAGTCTATCCTTCTGCCAGCATAGGAACTAAGACCCAGGACCTGAAATTTCGCGGAGAAAAGACTTATGTAATTATTGGAAAAAATTGTGAAATCCGCGAATTCGTTACCATTAACTCTTCATGCCAGGAAGGGTCAGTTGTCCGGATAGGGGACAATTGCCTGATTATGGCTTATTGCCATGTGGCCCACAACTGTGAAATCGGCAATCGTGTAATTATGGCCAATAATGCTATGTTAGCTGGACATGTTGTTGTTGAAGATAATGCCATTATTGGCGGCATGACCCCTGTTCATCAATTTTCCCGTATCGGAGAATTTGCCATGGTGGGGGGGTTTAGTCGCATTACCCATGACATTCCGCCGTACACCATTGGCGCCGGAGCTCCTTATAAGCTTGGCGGCTTGAACCTCATCGGGCTTAAACGTCATGGCTTCCCATTGGAAGTGCGACGCGCTTTGACAAAAGCGTTTAAGCTTACCTACCGTTCCGGGCTCAGATTAAACGAAGCGCTTAATCTCATCGAAAACGAGGTCGATCAAAATCCGCATGTGAAGCATTGGCTTGAATTCTGCCGGCAGTCCAAGCGCGGACTAATCGGTTTTCAAGGAGCGCCTCACACGTTTACTGAGGAAGAGGATCTCGATGAGCTCGAAGAGCTGTTAGAAGAGCGCGTTTAATAGACCTCTTGCATAACTAAGGTTCTGTCGATTTTCGGGTTCTTTTGAGCCGATTTTCGATTCAAATTGCGGGGATAATATCGACAAAAGTATATTTTCCCCGCAATTTGAATCGAAAATCGGCCAAAATAATCCCGAAAATCGACGAACCCTTAGTTATGCAAGAGGTCTAATGCGAATCGTTTTTTTTGGGACATCAGCTTTTGCGGCAAAAACGCTCACATTTTTGAAAGCTTGTGGAGCAAACGTTGTAGCTGTGATAACACGGCCCGATCGTCCTCGCGGAAGAAGTCCTCAGCCTCTCCCTCCTCCTGTTAAGGTTGAGGCCCTCAAATCATTTCCTGATGTGCCTGTATTCCAGCCGGAAAAAGCTTCAACTCCTGAATTTGCGGAAGAACTAAAGTCGTTGCATCCCGATCTTTTTGTGGTCGTAGCTTATGGAGAGATCATCAAAAAAAACTTGTTAGAGATCCCTCCCAAAGGATCAGTGAACATCCATGCTAGCTTGTTGCCAAAATATCGGGGGGCAGCGCCCATGCAAAGAGCTTTGATGGATGGCATTAAAGAGACGGGTGTAACCATCATTGAGATGACACTGCAAATGGATGCTGGCGATGTGTTGGCCGGCGCCTCTCTACCAGTCCCTATAGAGATGTGTTTAGGCGATCTTGAGCCCAAACTATGCGAATTGGGCTGCCAAACCCTTTTGCATGTTCTTGAACAGATTGAGAACGGGACGGTCACTAAAGTTCCGCAAGAACACGCACAAGCCACGCTAGCTCCCAAGATTAAGCCTGAGGAAGAGCAGATTTTCTGGGACAAGCCAGCTATATCGATACACAATCTAATTCGCGCGCTTTCTCCTAGGCCTGGCGCTTGGGCGACTATTTTAATCAATGGCGAGGTCAAACGCTTGAAAATTATACGATCTGCTGTGGTCCTAAACATGTCTGGAATGCCAGGCGAAAATTTAAAGTTTAATAAGGAAGGCTGGATAGTCGCGTGCAGTTTTGGCGCGCTCAGACTGCTGGAAGTGCAACTAGAAGGCAAAAAAGCCCTTTCAACTGAAGAATTTATTCGTGGCCAGCACTATCATCCCTCCTTTAATCAAAAATGAGTTTTGTGATCTCCGTAACTCCATTGATATTTTCGATTTTGTTTTATCAAATAAAAAAATTCATAGCATTTACATAAAATCCGAATCGGCCTTATGATTTCCTCTCAAATCCTTAAGATATCTTAACAAAAGCGGTTAAAATTAGGAGTTTATATGGCAACGGCAACTACGGCAGTTACACCAGCAACTACAACAGCGCCGACCCTAGCGCTGCCCTACAAAAGCAATTACGAAATCGCAATCAGCTTCTTTAAAGAAAAAGCTAAAGATCTTGCCAAAGCAATTAACTATG
>Ga0209342_10008458_pt1 | contig 10316 bp, 10 predicted proteins | sample RifCSP16_2_FD_184023 | JGI IMG/M metagenome (GOLD analysis project Ga0209342, IMG submission 184023) | Soil microbial communities from Rifle, Colorado - Rifle CSP2_sed 16_2 (SPAdes) (version 2) | ecosystem: Environmental > Terrestrial > Deep subsurface > Rock core/Sediment | place: Rifle... | reverse complement strand
TCGAGCGCCTCCAGCCGAACGAATCCGACCGAATCTTGCCCCACTCGCAACGTCCCGCGGCTGCCAAAACTATCGAGCATCTCTCAGTACCTTCCTTCTCTCTGAATGAACTTTGACCTGACTTTCCATGCTAGCACACACCTATCTGAGCCGCGACCCATCCCGGCTTGCCGGGACCGGGACAGATCGCTCAGAATGACAGCACGCGAAGGAATGTTGCTTGCTAACTTTTCAGGGTGCGGCTCAACAGGCCGAGGGCGCGCATCCAGGCGTCCTGGGCGGCGGCGGGGTTGTATACTTCACGGCGGGTGTCGTTGAAAAAGGCGTGATCGGCGTCGGGATAAATCCGCACTTCGGCGTGGATGCCGTATTGCTGGAAGGTCTTCTTCAGTTTTTCGACTTTCTCTGAATTGATCCAGCGGTCTTTGCCCCCGGCGATGAACAATACTGGACATTTGATATTATTGATCTGCTCGATCGGGTCGGGAGAATCCCCGTAGAACGGGATGACGGCCTTCAAGGCAGTAGTCCGGCAAGCCAGCAGCAGCGCCAGGCTCCCGCCCATGCAGAAGCCGACGACGCCGATGTGCTCGGCATAGAGGGGTTCCTTTTCTTGGAGGAAATTGATGGCGCCCTGAAGGATGCGGATCGCCGCTTCTTTATCGAGCGCCGCCATCCACGCCGCGGCCAGATCCGGGTCCGCCGTTGTTTTGCCCTGGTAGAGGTCTGGCGCAACGGCGACAAATCCTTCGTGGGCCAGCCGGTCGCAGATCGAGCGGATGTGGGCGGTCAGACCCCACCACTCCTGCACCACGATGACTCCCGGATAGGATCCCGCGCCGCCAGGCCGCGCCTCGTAGCAGGCGACTTTGCCAATCCCTTCGACGGGGAATTCCACCATTCGCGTTTGCAAGTATCCGTGCATGGGAAACAGATCCCTTGTTGCGGAGTTTACCGCGAGCGATAAGAACAACAGATTCTTCACTACGCTCAGAATGACCCCGGCGCGCCGGGGTCAACTGGCGCCGCGGCCGGTGAGCACGCGCGGGATCGTCCGCAAAAGAATCTTGAAATCGAGCGCCAGCGACCAGTGGTCGATATAATCCATATCGAGCTTCATCCAGCGCGCGAAGCTCAGCTCGCTGCGGCCTTCCAAGGCCCACAGGCAGGTCAGTCCCGGTTTCATGCGCAGGCGGCGGCGCTGCCAGCGCTCGTACCGGGCCACCTCTTCCGGCAGCGGCGGCCGCGGCCCCACAAAGGACATTTCACCCTTCAGGATGTTCAACAGTTGCGGCAGCTCATCGAGGCTGGTCTTGCGCAGAAACCGCCCGACGGGTGTCACGCGCGGATCGCGGCTGATCTTAAAGACCGGACCATCCATTTCATTGAGGTGCGAGAGCAGGCGCTGGTCGCGGTCCGCATCCTCGTACATCGAGCGGAATTTGTAGAGCCAGAATTTGCGGCCGCTCCGTCCACAACGCAGCTGGCGGTAGATGGCCGGGCCCGGCGAAGCCAGCTTGACGAGGATGCCGATGAGCAGCAGGAATGGCGCCCCCAGGACCAGCAGCAGGGCGGAGAATACCAAATCGAAGGCCCGCTTCAAAAACAGCAGGTACTCGTTTTCCGGAGCGTTCGAGAAGGTCAGCAGTGGCAGGTGCTCCAGGCGGTCGAGCGTAATTTCGGAGTGGAAGTGCGGAAAGAAATCAAGCAGCACCCGCGTCTTGACGCCCTGCTCCTCGCAGGTCAGAAAGAGCTCTTCCATCTTTTCGAGGCGCGGTTTGGAGACCGCAAACAAGACCTCGTCGATGATATGTTCCTCGAGCATCTGATGCAGCTCGGCGAGATTTCCAACCGGATAACGTTCTCGCAACCGTTCGTCTTCGAGTTGTTTCCCCTCCTCATCGCGCAGAAAGCCGATGACGCGGTCTCCGTGGTCTTTGTTCTTCTCGATGAGGCGGGCCACCTCGGCGGCCGTTTTCCCGGTGCCGACAATCAAGTAATAGCGGTGGTCGTCAAATCCTCTCTGGAGGAATTCGCGCATCTTGTGGGCAGACAAGCGGTAGCCGGCTTGCAGCACCAGATTAAGAATAATGAATAGACCGACAAACGAACGGCTGATTTCCCCGAGCTTCAGCAAAAAGATTGCTGCCGCGAACAGCAGCCCGAACCAGAACGTCTGATTCAAAGTGCTGCGGAGGGTCCGCAGGATGTCGAAGTTTTCCGGCCCTCGATAGACGCCCAGCAGCAATCCGGTGGCCGCCCAAAGAATCGCCGCGATGCCGAGCAAGGCTGCCACTGTCGCGGGCCTGAGAAAGAACAGCGTAAGTCCCGGCAGGGCGGAGCGGAGCAGATAGGCGATCTCAAAAGATATGGCGACGAGGATCAGCTCGGAGAGGATGAGCAGCAGCCACAGGAGTCTTGCGCGACGGGTGAACATAGCGAATCCCGTTACAGACAGCGGGGTTGCCGGTGCGCACGCCCCCGGCGGCGACAGTTCCCTGGCCGCTCCCGTGCCGTGAGCGGGCGGCCCCGCAGCCTTCCAACCGAAACTGATCTTAACAGACAACCCCGCAGGCTCGCAACAAACTCTAATCCTGGAAAGCGTGCCGGGGAACTCCGGGAACCTCTGTTATACTGCGCAATGGAAAGGGTTTGCCTCTAGAGATCATGGCTTCGCGGACCGGACGTATTCTTTGGGTAACAATTGCTTTGGTGGTAGTGCTGGGCGCAGTGCTGACCTACCGCACCGAGCAGCGTTCCATCCAAGTAGTCCGGACCGCCAAAGTCGAGCGGCAGGATATCCATGCCAGTATCGTGACCAATGGCAAGTCGGAGCCTATTGTTTACCGCGAGGTGCGCGCTGAGGTCGAAGGAGAAGTGACGGCTCTGCCGATCCGCGAAGGTGACCAGGTCCGCCAGGGACAGAAGCTGGTGGAGCTGAGCCAGCGCCAGATTCAAAGCGAGCTGGAGCAGGCGCGCGCGGAGTTGGCGGATGCCGAAGAAGCCGCCCGCCTGCTGCGGCAGGGTGGGACAACATCGCAGCTCAACGAATTGAAAGCGCAACTGGAAAATGCGCGGCGGGAGCGCGACCAGGCGGCGAAACTGGCGGCGGAAAATGCGCGGCTGGTGGAGAAAGGCGCCGTGGCTCGCCTGGATCTGGAGCAGAGCCGGGCACGACTCGCCAAGGCGGAATCGGACGTAGCGGTCCTCGAACAAAAGTTGCGCCAGCCCTACGATCCTGAAGAGATGAAACGCGCCGAGGCACGCCGGGAGGCGGCCCAGGCCGCGCTGAGCCTGGCGGAGTCTCATAGCCGCGCGACGACTGTTGCCGCGCCGTTCGACGGCGTAGTCTATTCGGTCCCCATTCGGAATCGGGACCACGTCAACCGGGGAGACGTGCTGGCGCGCGTCGGAGAACTCGGCCGCATTCGAGTGCGCGTGTTTGTGGATGAGCCGGACCTCGGCCGTGTGGCTGCGGCGCAGCCGGTACTCATCACCTGGGACGGTTTGCCTGGACGGCAGTGGAAGGGAGAAGTGGAGCGCCTTCCGGCAGAGGTCAAAGAACTCGGATCGCGCACCGTCGGCGAAGTGGATTGCACGGTGGAGAACCCCTCCGGCGAATTGCTTCCCAACATGAATCTCAATGTGGAAATTGTCACCGAGAGCAAGACTGGAATACTTGCTCTCCCCCGCGAGGCGGTGATCGGAGATGACTCCGCCCGGTTTGTTTACCGGGTGCGCAACGGCGTGCTGGCCCGGCAGGCGGTGAAGACCGGCATCCTCAGTCCCACACGCGCCGAAATATTGGAAGGTTTGCAGCCAGGGGACGAGGTCGCGCTGACCGGGGACGTGGCGCTGCAGGATGGCATGCGGGTGCGCGTCAATGGCGAATAGCGTCTCGCAGAAGGAATCTTCGAATGGCCGGAGAGATTCTGCCGGGTAGCGACCGGATGCAAAATAACTCATCGGAAGAATTTCCCCGCCGATCGTATCTTGGCAGCCGTCTGAGCGATCTCCGCGACGCATTTGCGTTCGCCTACGATGCTCTCCGCGTAAACAAAGTGCGCACGGCGCTGACCGCCCTCGGCATGGTGATTGGCACGGCTTCGGTGATCCTGGTGGCCACCATCGCCCTTACCAGCCGGGATTACGTGCTGGGGCAGATCGAGGGGGTCGGCTCCAACATGATGTACGCCTACCACGAGGGCGGCCCCACCGTCACCGGCACCTCCTCGGTTTCCGACGCCATTACGGTGGATGATCTGCGCGCTGTCCGCGAAAGCGTGCCGCACTTAAAGGCCATCGCCGCCATCATCCTGGCGCAGTCTCCCCTGGTGCTCGAAAACCGCCAGCGCGATATCCGCCTCATCGGCACCGATCCTGATTTCCGGATCATCCGCAATCTCAAAGTGCTCGCCGGCCGCTTCTTCGACAACGAGGACGACCGGCTGCGCAACAAGGTGGGTCTGGTCACCGAGCCGCTCGCCGCCATGCTGTTCCCGAGCGGCTGGGTAGAAGGGAAAAAGGTCAAAGTACGGGGTCTCGAGTTCACCATCATCGGCATCTTCAAAGAGGGCGCGGAAACTTTCGGACAGTCCGAGATTACACGGGAGACCATCATGCTGCCAATCTCGGTGATGACCATCCTGACGGGCTCGGACGCCGTGGATCAGATCTACGCTTCGGCCGCGGCACCGAGCTACGTTCCCGCAGCTACGCAAGCAATGCTGGAAGTCATCCGGCGGCGCCACCGCCCCGACGCGGTCTACCGCGCCGAGAATCTCACCGAGATCCTCGCGGCCGCAGGCAACATCGCCATGGCGCTGACCGCGGTGCTGCTGCTGATCTCCGCCATCGCGCTCATTATCAGCGGCATCGGCATCATGAACATCATGCTGGTAACCGTTACCGAGCGCACGCGCGAGATCGGCCTGCGCATGGCGCTGGGCGCCAGCCGCAAAGCCATCCGGCGGCAGTTTCTCACCGAGGCGCTGTTCATCAGCGTCGGCGGCGGGCTGCTGGGCATTGTCGTCGGCGTCGGCATTCCGCTCATCGCGCAATCCTTCGTCGAGGGGCTCCACATCCCCATCTCGCCGATTTCCATCTCCATCGCATTTCTGGTTTCCTGCATGGTCGGTGTGATCTTCGGTATCCTCCCGGCCGAGCGAGCCAGCAAACTCAATCCGACGGAAGCGTTACGATATGAATAAAGAAGCTAGCAGGCAGAAATTAGAAGCTAACAGCAGATTCTTCGCGGAGTTTATCCTGCGCGCAGTCGAAGGGCTCAGAATGGCCGCCCATCGATTGCTGGGGAGTACCACGCGCGGGGTGACGGCAACTGCAATCTTTGGGGCGCTGTATTTCGGTTCGTTCGCTGCCGAAGCTCATGCGCAGCAGACTGGATCAGCGCCTGCTGCCGCGGCGGGCCGTCGCCTAACGTTGCGCCAGGCGATTGACCTGGCGCTGCACAACAACCGCAACATCCAACTGGCGCAGGCGGGCGTGGACCGCGCCGCCGCCGAACACGAAGTGGCGCGCTCCATCTTCCGGCCGCAGGTCTTGCTTGGTTCCGGGCTTGCCTACACCGCGGGATTTCCGCTCAGCATCGAGGGCTCCGCGCCTTCCATCTTTCAAGTCGGGGCCTCCCAGGCTCTCTACGACCGCAATTTGCGGAACCTGGAGCGGCAGGCGGGACAGATGCAGCAAGCCGCCGGGAAGAGCCTCGTGGAGACTCAGGATCAGGTAGTCGCCGAAACGGTGCTGACCTACCTGGACCTGGACCGCAGCCGCCGCGCGCTAGAATACCTGCGGAGCGAGACGCAGAACCTCCAGGCGGCGCAGGAGATCACCACGGACCGGGTCAAGGCAGGTTTAGAGTTGCCGCTCGAATCGACCCGCGCGCAGCTCTCGACGGCGCGTTCGCGGAGCGAGTTGGCGGCACTCGAAAATCAAATCTCGCTGCTCGAATTCCGCTTGCGTGATCTGACGGGGATACTCCAATCAGAGCGTATCGCAACCGAGTCGTCGGAACTTCCTTCTCTTTCCCCCGAAGAAACGCTTGACGGCCTGGTGGCCCGCGCGCTCGAAAACTATCCTGGACTGCGAGCGCTCGATGAGGAGGTTCGCGCCAAGGAATTCCAGGTGCAAAGCGAACAAGGCACGCGCTGGCCGCGCATTAATCTGGTGGGCCAGTACGGCCTGTTCAGCAAGATCAATAATTACGACCAGTACTTCCAGCGATTCGCGCGGAACAACGTTACCATTGGACTCTCCATTGTGGTGCCGCTGTATGAGCGCGAGCGCTACAATGCGCGGCTGAGCAAGGCCGCAGCTGAGCTGGCCGAGACTCGCATCAAGCGTGAGGAAACCCGCGCCGCCATCTCGCGCCAGGTGCGCGAGCTGTGGGGCGGCATCCAGCAGCAGTCCTCTGCACGCGAGGTCACGCGGCTGGAGCTGGAGCTGGCGCGCAAGTCTTTGGACGCTATGCTGGCGCAGTACGATGAGGGCAGGATCAACCGGCTGGCCGTGGAACAAGCGCGCGTAGAGGAAAATCGCTCCTGGGTCCGCCTGGTGAATGCGGACTACGAGGCCGAGAAGGCGCGGCTGCAACTGTTGCGCCTGACCGGCGATATTCGCACCGCCTTTCAACCGTGAAAGGGGCAGCGCGGTTCGGCGTCCAGGAGAACTCGGAAATGATATAGTGGGAATACGGGGTCGAAGGGAGAACACATCCATGAAGCTGCGATTCGCACTGCTCGGCGCCTGCGCTCTGGCGCTGACGCTTGCTGCGGCGCTATACGCCGCGGGGCCCGAAATCACGGTCTACAAACTGAGCACGTGTACCTGCTGCATGCAGTGGGTGGAGCATCTCAAGAAGAACGGCTTTCAAGTCACGGTGAAGGAAGTGCCGAGCGTCGATGAATACAAGCGCCAGTTCGGTGTTCCCAAGGACCTGGAATCCTGCCATACCGCAGTCGTTGACGGCTATGCCATCGAGGGGCACGTCCCCGCTTCGGAAATACTCCGCGTGCTGAAGGAGCGGCCGCGGGCAAAAGGGCTGGCCGTACCGGGGATGCCACTCGGCTCACCCGGCATGGAAGCATCGCAAAAGGATGTTAGGGACGCTTACGACGTCGTGCTATTCACCGCCGACGGCAAGAATTATGTGTATCGGCACTACGCAGGAAATTGAGCGGAGCGGCCTTCACCCGCCGCCGAGCCATCCCATTGACCAGAAGAGAAGTCCCAGCCAAGCCAGCACCACTATGCCGGCGGCGCCCCCGCCCGCATAGCCAAGCGCCCGCTTGAGCGGGAGGCGCTTCATCCAGCAGATCGCGAAGATGATGGCGTAGAGAATCGCCCAAACAAGCCACGGAATTAACCATATGAGGTCTTTTTCCCCGCCCCCGAAGCTGAGGAAATCCTCGGCGATGAGGTAACCCCACAGCGGAGTCGTGGCCAGCGGCAGCAGGCAGAGCACCAGCCGGAGCATCGAGTTGCGCGAGTGATCACCCAAGCGGTTCACGGCAGGCTATCCCCGACTCGGCGATCCAATGCATTGCTGAACCGCTGAGATTCGCCAAAAATAACCGGATGAAGAAAACCGTTCGAAGTATACCTCCATTCGCAGAGGTGCGGAAGCAATCCATGTTCCCTTCTCTGAGACAGGCGTGGAGGAACCTGCTATGATGCTTGCCACGGAAGTGGCACAATGCCAATGAGAGGACCCGGCCGGCCCGGAATCTTTATGGCCGGGACACTATTGCCGGCTCGATCCGCCATGTCTGGCGCTGCTCACGAAGGGAGGGAAGAAAATGGTGGCCTTGATTGTTCTGGGAATTCTCGTCGTCGGGGTGTTATGGGTGATAGTTCAGTACAACGGACTGGTCACGCTGCGCAATCAAGTAACCAATGGATGGAAACAGATTGATGTGCAGCTCAAACGCCGCCACGATCTGATCCCGAACCTGGTGAATACGGTGAAAGGGATCATGGAATTCGAGCAGGACACCCTCCAGAAAGTGGTCGAAGCGCGTTCGGCTGCGATGGGCGCGCGCGGGGCGAAAGACGCCGCCGCCAAGGAAGGTGTCTTGACCGACGCGCTCTCCAAATTCTTTGTGGTGATGGAGCAGTACCCGCAATTGCGGTCGAGCGAAAATGTCAGCAAGCTCCAGGAAGAGCTGACTTCCACAGAGAACAAGATCAGCTTTGCGCGGCAGTTCTATAACGACATCGCTACTACGTTCAACACCGCGCAGCAGGTCTTTCCCGCCAATCTCATCGCGGGAAGCTTCGGATTCAAACCGGCGGAGCTGTTTGAGATCGCCGTGGCGGCCGAGCGCGAAGTGCCGGCTGTGAACCTGTCGCTCAAGAAATAGCTCGCCACAGCCCGGCAATTTCCTACAGTGCGATGAATCTTTACGAGCAGCAGAAAGCCAACCGCAAGAACACCGTGGTGGTGGTCGCGGTCTTTATTGTGTTCTTCGCCTTCCTCGGTCTCGGCTTCGACATCTTCTATTTCGGATTCAACCCGTGGGCCAGCGGCGCTGCTTCGAATGGATTTGACGAGGGGGCTCCTGCCCCAGGCATCGGCTTTCCGGTGGCCACCGTGATCGCACTGCTGTTTGGCTCCGGGCAAGCGTGGTGGGGAATGCGCTTTGGAGACCGCGCGGTGCTCTCGGCGGCCAACGCGATGCCGGTGGATTCATCCACCACCGACCCCCAGCAGCGGCAACTGCTGAATATCGTCGAAGAAATGAAGATCGCCTCCGGGCTGCCGATGCCGAAAGTCTACATGATTCCGGATGCGGACCCCAATGCCTTTGCTACCGGGGCGGACCCGCAGCACGCCTCCATCGCGGTAACGCGCGGCCTGATCGAGAAATTAAATCGGGAAGAATTGCAAGGCGTGATTGCGCACGAGATGAGCCACGTGCGCAACCTCGACATCCGCCTGATGACCACCATTGCGGCGCTGGTCGGCGGCGTGGTGCTGTTGAGCGACTGGGCGGGGCGCTCCATGCGATTCGGCGGGGGCCGCAGCCGTTCTTCCCGCGGCAGCAAGAGTGGAGGCGGCGCCGGGATGATCCTGCTGGTGCTGTGGATCATCGCGGTGGTGCTGGCGCCGATCCTGGCGCAGATTCTGGCGATGGCCGTCTCCCGCCAGCGGGAATACCTGGCCGATGCCTCCGGCGCGGAGCTGACGCGCAACCCGGCGGGCCTGGCCTCGGCGCTCAAGAAGATTGAGACTGATTATTCTCCCACGCAGTCCATCAAGAAGGGCACCGCGCACCTGTGCATCGCCGACCCGCTGGGGCGCAAGATGGGTCTCCGCGAAGGCTTCTGGGCCGACCTGCTGGCCACGCATCCGCCCATGCCGCATCGCATCAGCAAGCTGATGCAGATGGCCTACCAGGCCTCCCCACATCCATTGAATTCGTAACCCGGTCCTTCCCTGCCCTATCCCTTTCCCCGCGCGCTGATCCGATTCGCAATTCCCTGCTCGCCGGATATGGTGCGCTGGCGGCCCTCACAGATAGATCAATTGCCCTATCTAGGAATGCCGGTTTGTAGCCGAAGAGCATTGATAGCGGGGGAGAGTTTATGACCAAACTTGAAACATTCCGGTTCTTCGGCCGTTCCGGATTCGTCGACCGAAAAATCCAGAAAACTGATTTTCGAACCAAAACCCTGGCCGCGCCACGGACCCGGCTGACGACCGTAGCCTTGACCAAGCTCAAAGCTACCGAGTTGCGCTCGTTACCGGGGATTCTGCAGAGGGCTTTTGGACCGGACCACCCGGAGGTGGTCAAGGGGCTTCACAAGCTGGCTGCGCTGCACCACGCTCGGGGAGACCTGGCGGCGGCCAAGCCTCTCTATGTCCGCGCCCTGGACGCCGCCGAGCGCGTGTTCGGGGATCAAGACCTGGAAGTGGCCCGCATTCTGAACAATCTGGGCAAACTTCATCAGGAACAGCAGGCCTTGGCGCAAGCGGAATCGATGTACAAGCGCTCTGTGGTGCTGATGCAGAAAATTCTGGGGCCGGAACATCCCAAACTCTCCACCCCGCTTGCCAATCTGGCGATGCTTTACCGCCATCAGGGAAGGTTGGTACTGGCCGGGCGGTTCGGCTGCGACGCTCTTTCCATTCTCGAAAAGGCACTTGGCCCGACGCACCCCAAAGTGGTCAGGGCAAGAATCCGATTGCGTGGATGAATCCACGAGTTCCCGCTGTTTCCAAATGGCCTGCCTGGCTTCCCCCGCAAGTCCGAAATCCGAGCCGCGCGCGTAAGCAAGCGGAGTAGCCACGGTCCCGG
>Ga0209342_10008455_pt1 | contig 10319 bp, 6 predicted proteins | sample RifCSP16_2_FD_184023 | JGI IMG/M metagenome (GOLD analysis project Ga0209342, IMG submission 184023) | Soil microbial communities from Rifle, Colorado - Rifle CSP2_sed 16_2 (SPAdes) (version 2) | ecosystem: Environmental > Terrestrial > Deep subsurface > Rock core/Sediment | place: Rifle... | reverse complement strand
GAAGGAGCTGACGGAGAGCGCCGGCGAGTTCGCCTTCGGAGATGGGCGAGCCGTCGGCCTGAAGGGGATATCGGGAAAGCACCGGCTGTTCGACGTGGTGTGGGAGGCGTGATGGAGCCGCGCATCCAGTACGCGAAGACCAGCGACGGCGTCAGCATCGCCTTCTGGACGCTGGGGGAAGGCGTGCCGCTTGTCCACATGCCCGAACCGGGCCTAAGTCATATCCAGCTAGAGTGGCAGAGCCGCCGACCGCGCCGGTGGTACGAGGGTTTGGCGGAGACTCGGACGCTCGTCCGGTACGACGGCAGGGGGACTGGCCTATCCGACCGAGACGCGGCCGGCTACTCGCTGGACGCACTTGTGCTGGACTTGGAGGCAGTGGTTAACCGGCTGGGCCTCGACAGGTTCGCTCTCTTCGCCCCACTGTCTGGAGGTCCGGTGGCCGTCACGTATGCGGCGGCACAGCAGGAAAGGATATCGCACCTGATCCTCTGGTGCGTCCGTGCTCGCTCGTCAGAGATGTATGAAGAGAAGCATGTCCGTGCACTTGCCGCTCTCCTGGACGTGGACTGGGAGACGGCCACTGAGACGTGGGCCCGAGTCGTGTTGGGAGCGTCAGGCGATGAGTTGGCTCGGCAGTATGCGGCGTTCATGCGGGAATGCACGTCGCTGGAAGTCATGCGGGCGCTGTTCGAGACATTTCGGAACGTCGACATTCGCCCCCTACTCCCGCAGCTAGAGACACGGACGCTGGTTCTTCACCGCCGCCAGATCCCCAACCGAGACAACGTGCGGCTAGCCAAAGAACTGGCATCTGGAATACCGGACTCGCGCCTTGTTTTCCTAGAGGGTTCCAGCGCAGCTCCATATCTCGGTGACTCGGAATCCGTGCGGGCAGCTATCGACGAGTTCCTGGGCGAAGGCGAGCCAGCGGCTGCGCCGCCCGCCGCAGTCCAGGAGAGCGGCGCGTTCCGCACCGTCCTCTTCACGGATATCGAGGGCTCGACAGCGCTGACCCAGCGTCTGGGCGACGCGAAGGCGCGCGACGTCCTGCGGGAGCACGAGCGCATCACCCGCGACGCGTTGCGCGCCCACGGCGGCAGCGAGGTGAAGACGATGGGAGACGGCTTCATGGCGTCGTTCGGCTCGGTGACGAAAGCGGTGGAGTGCGCCATCGCGCTGCAGCGGGCGTTCGCCGAGCGCAACGCCTCCCATTCCGCTCACCCTGAGCTTGTCGAAGGGGGCGCGGGAACTCGTCCTTCGACAGGCTCAGGACGAGCGGAGGAGATCCGCGTCCGCATTGGCCTGAACGCAGGGGAGCCCATCGAGGAGGAAGGCGACTTGTTCGGCGCGACGGTGATCCTGGCCGCGCGGATCGCCGCCAGGGCGGAGGGTGGCGAGATCCTGGCCTCGCTGGCCGTGCGGGAGTTGTGCGCGGGCAAGGGGTTCCTGTTCGCGGACACCGGCGAGGTCACGCTCAAGGGGTTCGAGGAGCCGGTGCGGCTGTTCGCGGTGAGGTGGCGGGAATAGTCCGCCCACTGCGTGGTGGAGCGACGTCCTGCCGTGTAATCCCTTGCCAAGAAATACACTGGCAGCAAGGCACCATCGGAGAGATGCGTCGCGCCAGAGCGGGTGAATTCGCTGTGGGGTTCTACCCCACAGCGGTGGGGTAGAACCCCATTGACAGGTGGGCCGAAGGTGCCATCCTTGTAGGATCACCGCAGATACTCGCAAGGAGGGTCGGCTATGGCGATATCGACTGAGCAGCCGTATCAAAAGCTGCAGCGAACGTACGCCAGCCATGTCTTCGGCGCGCCGGAGAGCCAGACGTTCATCGACATCCTCAAGTTTTATTTCGAACCCGAGGAGGCAGCGCTGGCGGCCAGGATGGCCTTTCAGCCCGAGCCTGAGGAAGTGATCGCGAGGCGAGCGGGCGTGCCCCTGGAAGAGGCCTCTGAGCTACTCACAAAGATGTCTTCCAAGATGTTCATTATCGGGTTCCGCCGCCCAGACGGCACGCGCACCTTCCGCCTCAAGATCATCGCCGCCGGCGACGGACTGTTCGAAATCCCGTTTATTCTACGCGAGCCGTCGCCAGACCTGGAGCGGCTCGGCGACCTCTGGGACGAGTACCTCAACGAAGCCCTCGGCAAGGAGATCCACAGCGGTGGCATCGCCATTAGCCGCACTCTTCCGGCCATCAAGGCGCCCAAGGAGAATGTGCTGCCCTTTGAGGACGCCGTCGAACTGGTCAAGAATGCACCCTCACCCGCCATCATCCCCTGCTCATGCCGCACTGCCTACCGCAACTGTGACGACCCGATCCGGGTCTGTATCCCCCTGAGCGCGGGCACGCCTTCTCCACGGGAGGACGGCACTCCGGTGATCGACCCTCACCACTTTGTGGGGGACCTGAGTCGAATTCGACCCGCACCTGTGGACGAGGTGGTGGAGTCGCTGAAGATGTCCGCCAACGCAGGCCTGGTCCACCTGACAATGAACTTCCAGGACGACCCCTGGTTCATCTGCAACTGCTGCCCTCATGCCTGTGGGCTGTTGAGAGGCCTTACCAGCTGGAAGGGCGTCGGTGCGGTCGCTCCCTCCAGCTTCTGGTCCATCCTGGACGAAGACCTCTGCAACGGCTGTGGCAATTGCGAACTGCGCTGTCCGGTCAAGGCGATCACGATGAACGATGGCCTACCAGAGATCAGTCACGAGCTGTGCCTGGGCTGCGGCCAGTGTACCTTCGTCTGCGCGCCCGACGCGCTGAGCCTCCAGAAACGCGAGGACAAGATACTAACGCCCGTGCGGGACGATCAGCAGTTCTTCCTGACCTACGCCGAAGGCAAGGGCCTACCCTCCGAGGTTCACCGGCACTAGACGTTTGTCGCCGGCTGTTCGGGTTGAGGTGGCGGCACTGACAAGGTCGGCCGCTGGGTGGAAGGCGCCGCGAAAGGAGGGAGCATGAAGGATCTCAAGGGCAAGGTGGCCGTCGTCACGGGAGCGGCCAGCGGCATCGGGCGGGCGATGGCGGAGCGCTTCGCGGCCGAGGGAATGAAGGTCGTCCTGGCCGACATCGAGGAAGAGGCCCTGGCCAAGGCCGAGAGCGAGATGAACGCCGAGGGGGCGACCGTTATCGCTGTCCGAACCGACGTGTCCAAGGCGGCGGACGTGGAGACGCTGGCACAGAAGACCATCGATCGCTTCGGCGCTGTGCATGTCGTCTGCAACAACGCCGGCGTCTGTCCGGCCAAGGGCGCAACCTGGGAACTGACCGAGGCCGACTGGCGATGGGTGCTGGGGGTCAACCTCTGGGGGGTGATTCATGGCGTCCGGGCCTTCGTCCCGATCATGCTGAAGCAGGACAGCGAAGGGCACATCGTTAACACGGCGTCGGTGGGCGGGCTACTGTCCGCCCCCTTTGCGGCCACCTACTGCGTGGCCAAACACGGCGTGGTGACCTTGTCCGAATCGCTCCATCGCGAACTGGCGCAGGTGGGCTCCAAGATCAAGGTATCGGTGCTCTGCCCGGCATGGGTGAAGACCCAGCTCATGGATGGAGAGCGGAATCGCCCGCGTGAGCTGCAGAACGCCTCCGATCAAGAAGCGACGACTCCTCAGGCGGCAATGATGTATGAGGCCGTCCGCCAACTCGTTGCTTCTGGCACCGACCCCGGAGAGATAGGCGACATCGTCGTCGATGCAATCCGTGGTGAGAAGTTCTACATCCTTCCCCATCCGGCGTGGAAGGAACAGGTGCGAGTCCGGATGGAGGACATCCTGGAAGGGCGCATCCCCAGCGTTCAGCCGGGCATCTGACCGCACCAGCGAAGTCGGCAAGAAACGGCTGAAGGGCCTCGAGGAGCCTGTGCTGCTGTTCGAGGTGCGGTGGCAAGGGGAACGCGTGATGGAGTCCGGGTGGCAGACCCGCGGGGGTGGGCGCGCTATCGAAGATTCCCCGAGGCAACGCATGCAGACGGAGTCTCCGATCGCATGGATAATCGCCTCCAAGAAGGCCATCTTGTGCGAGAGCTACCTGGCCCGCGACCCCATAGACGAGGAGACGGCCCGCGGCCTCTCGCGGCCGAATCGGGGTTCGGCCTCACCCGAAGCAAGGCGAGTATCTGCCCGGGAGGCAGAGGATCGTGGCCTTCGCACAACCAGTCGAGGACTCCTGCGCTCTGTCCCCTTGCGGCGCGAACTCACCGATTACCAGCAACGGACCTGCGGTCACGCGAATCGTATCCCGCACGAAACTGGAATCCTCAGGTCGCGACTTGGCTCTAACTGCAGCGGTTCCGGCTACTCGAATTGCACCGTCGCCAGCATCGCTTCCAGGTCCGGCGCCACGTCTTGGAAGACGGCATCAGGGTCTTCGTCTTGTCCCCAGCCTAGCGGCCCTCCGGCGATCACTATCGGCTCGCCGTTAACCTCGAGGACGACGAACCGCGCCCTCTCCCCCGGAACGAGGACGAACTTCGTTTCGCCCATGTCAAACAACCCTGTGCCGTCCGCGTCGCCCTTCACGTCGATTTGTGTTGCAGGGAGGCCCCCGATGGTCACGTCTTTCGCCTCCGCCACCTCCACGCCTTCCTTGCTTTCGAGCCAGGTTATCAGGTCGCTCGGAAGGGGCTCCCCGTTGAATAGAGAGGCCGGTGACAGAAACGACAGGTAAGCGTCCGGCCCGTACTGGCTTCGCTCTCGGTATAAGGCAAGATCCCTGGGGTTCTGGTCTTCAACTACTTCGAACCCTGGACCCGCCGTTAGCGTCACCGGTACCACGAACGTAGAGCTGGTGACCTCTTCGGCAGCGGGAGGTGCAGCTTGGCCGGCCCCAAGGTCCACAATCAACGTTTGTTCCGTCACGAGGGCGCTCGCCTGGGGGTCGACATGCCAGATCTCTATGGCGCCTCGCACGTTGTCTCTGTCGGCGTTGAACTCGATCGGACCGGCGGCGCCTTCGTAGTCTATGTCCTCGCCTTCTGCGATCAGATCAACGGCTTTTTTGAATCCGCCACCTTCGTAAGGACCCCGACCGATCGGCCCAGGCTTGATGACCGCTCCGGGAGTGTTCGCGACCTCGGGCAGGGCGTTCCGTATGGCATCCGGGTCCGTCGATCCCGCCCGCTGTGCTGCCAGAGCTATCAGGTAGACGGCGTCGTAGACCGTGCGCAAGTCCGCCGGATACCGTGACGCGTCTTGTAAGTCAAGTGGTGGCTCACCGAACTGCAGCCGGTACGTTTCGTCGAACTTATCGCCCTGACTCTCCTCTGCTTGCCCGGCCCGTGTGCCTTTGACACTGGCCACACGATCCCAGCCAATCTCATCGAAGACATAGCCTGACTCCTCCGGCGAGAGGCCCGCCTCTGCCGCTAGATGCGACGAGAGGAGAATCGGGCCGAGCCCCCTCTCCAGCGCCTCCTTCAACAGATAAGACGTTACGAGGACCTGACCCGGAAGAGGTGCCACATCCGGAAAGACGCTTAGCACAATCGCGTCCGCCCCCGCGCACTGCTCGATCTCGGTGGCGGCCGTTTGGTCGAAGAAAGCCGCCATCTCCTCGGGTGTCGATCCCTGAACCTCAGATGAGTGCTGAACCTCAATGATCTCCGCCCCGGAGGCTGATTCCTTCAGCCTCTCGTTTGTCTTCACGGTGGCCTCGCTATCAGCAAAGATGGAGCAAACGGTTCGGTATCCTCCCCCCGTAACCAGTTGCGCCAGCGCCACGCCCTCTGCTTCTGGCTTGACCTCTGTTTTGAACAGGAATAGTGGGTCGTTCTCTAGGGGCTGCCCCTGCAAGTCCACTGTCGCTTCTTCGGCGATCGCGTTAGGCGTTATATGAACGACTCTCCCGGGGCCGGTCACCTTGTTGGCGATATCCAGGGAGCTTGTCACGTTTACGTCACCAATGATCGCCTGGACCCGTTCTCCTTCCACTAGACGCCGGGCCTCTGGGATGCCCACGTTCGAATCGCCGGCAGTGTCCCCTTGAACTAGAACGACAGGTCGGCCCAGCACACCCCCATCGGCGTTGATCTCTCCCACGGCGATCCGAGCCGCGTTCAAGTAGGCCGGGCCGGTCTCTTCCCAGGACGGTCCTCCCTCGTACCGCAAGCCGGAGAACGGCATCAAGAGACCGATTTTCAAAGGCTCCTGTGACGAATCCGAAGACATGACGCCGCCGAACAGTAGTCCGCCGGCAACGGCTGCCGCGCCGGCCAACGATAGGACGCCCCCGGCGGGCAGCCAGCCGTAGGCCATATCGTCGAAGCGGCCGGTCACGGTGAAGGGAGGCTGCCCGTCGCCGATGGATGCGTAGACGGTGAAGACCCGCACCTCCCGATCGCCCCGCCAGCGCCGCTTCTTCGGCCTCACCCAGAGCGAGAGCCTGAGTGCGCTGTGCGGCCCGATGATTATCTTCTTCGGAAGCTTGAACCGGCAGCGCCCGCCCCTGTCCTCGGCCCGGAGCTCCAGGTCGAGCTGCTCGCCGCATTCGTTCTGAATCGCCAGATCGTACTTCAGGGATCGCAGTCGCGGCGTGAACGGGAAGCCCGCTCGCGGCGGCCCCAGCCTCATCGAGAGCGCCTCCCGGCCGGCCGCCGCCGCGGTCCCCAGCGCCTCCGTCGGCGCCGAGGGGGCGCGACGGGGCTGCTCCGCCGGCGGTGCGGTGCTGCCCCTGGCCGCCCGCTCCAGGGCCGCCGCGAGCTCGGATGCCGACTGGTACCGCCGCTCCGGCTCCTTCTCCAGGCAGCGACTCGCGATTTGGACAACCGTGTCGTCTAACCCGCCCAGCGGCTCCAGGGCCAGTGGCTCCTCCATGATCTGCATCTGTACCTCTTCGAACGAGCCGCTGAACGGCGGCCGCCCGGCGAGCATGTGATAGAGAGTGGCTCCCACGGCGTAGATATCGGAGCGGTGGTCCGCCTCACCCCTGAACTGCTCGGGGGCCGCGTACGACAGCGTGCCGTAGAAGGCGCCGGGCACCGTCAGCGTGGCCGCGCCCGCTTGTCTGGCGATGCCGAAGTCGGACACCTTGACGGCGTCCCCGGCCCGGAGGAGGATGTTCTCCGGCTTGATGTCGCGGTGGACGACACCGCGGGCCTGGGCCTCTTCCAGCGCCCTGGCCACCTGGGCGGCGATGCGCAGGGCCCTGTCCACGGGCAGCGGGCCCTCTCGCAGCGCCTGGCCCAGCGTATCGCCGTCGACGTACTCCATGGCGATGAAGTAGCGGCCGTCGACTATGCCGTAGTCAAGGATGTGAACCGTATACGGTGAACGCAGGAGGGCGGCGACGTGGGCCTCTCGCTCAAAGCGTTCCTTGAACGAGGGGTCCGTCAGGTGAGGATGGAGCAGCTTGATGGCCACCAGCGTGCCGTCGCGCCGGTCCACGCCCAAGTACACGGTGCCCATACCGCCGGCGCCCAGCAGGCTCTCCACCTGGAAGTGGGAGATGACCGATGGCACCTTGGGTCCGCGCTTATCGTCTATGTTGGATCAGCCTTTCAGAATTACCACGGAGATGTTGTCTGGGCCGCCGGCCTGATTCACCATTCCGATTAGCCGCTCGGCCATTGCGTCGGCCGTACCGGACGTCAGCGCCGCAGCGATCAATGGCTTAGCGACCGGGCCGTGCAGCCCATCGGAGCAGAGGAGCAGGACGCCGTCTGGAGGCAGCGGGTCGATCCCCAGACTATCAGACTCGGCCGCCTCCTCGAGTCCGATACCACGCGTGATGACGTTGCGGTGGTCGCTGCGCCCCCCTCCTCGGCGCTGATTATACCAGCCAGGATCTGTTCCGCTACCAACGTTGGGCGGTCATAACAGCCGCGCGTCGCAGCCGACGACCGTGAAGAGGGATAAGGGAACAGCCCTGCGGCCCGTTCTCAGGGGGACGGGCCGCAACCGCGAACGTGGTGCGCTCACGTGGTGAGCCTACATCCTGACCCTGGGCGCGATGGTCGCGAGTGCTATCGCGGCCGGCAGCGCCGCGAACATGATTTGCGTCAGCTTGGACTTCATTGGTCTCACCTCCTTCCAACAGAAGTGTGCTCAGTTCGCTCTCGCGGCTTGTTGAACCTGGATTGTTGGCTTTGCGGCTGTGACCTCGCCTGCCAGATCGCCCGTGTCGTCAGAACCATGCCGGCGAGGAGCGTTACGTCGGCCGGGTTTACTACAATAGCGTTGCCGAGCGCGATGAAGTCGGTCACCGAGCCGTAGACTAGGCGGTCGCACAAGCTCCCGAGTGCTCCGCCAGCCATCAGTCCGGCGCCCAGCGCCACCGTGAGGCTACTGCGCCGGGCCGAGCGGCCGCAGAGCGGGATCAGGACCAATCCTAGGGCAGCCATGGCCAGCCACACCCACGACCCCTGGACGAAGCCGAGGGCGCTGCCGGCGTTCTCGACGTGCAGGATGCCGGCAACGCCGCCTGCGTTCAGGTAGTCGCAACCGACGGCGTCGTGCGCCGTGCAGGTCGCCATGGTCTGCCGCACGAGCGCCTTGAGCGCTTCGTCTATCGTGACAGCGAATGCTGCTACCAGCGCCGCCTTCAATATCAGCTGTCGCGTTATCGGCTGAAGAACATTCGTTGCCAGACTCATTCTGTATTCGCTCCCTTCCTTCATCTCACGCTAGCGTCGCCCGGCGCGACTAACGATTCCAGGGCGCTGACGAATCGCTGACAACCATCCAGATTGGTGGCGAGGCGACGGCATCGGGGAAAGCGAAAGGCCCCGCCGAAGCGAGGCCTTTGGCGATGCACTTGAGGGAAAAATCGCGACTACGGAACCTTGTATCCGGCAACCGTGGCCAGCACGATCGCGGTCGGGAGAGCCGTGAGAAAGACCTGCGTCAGCTTCGTCTTCATTTGTTTCACCTCCTTTCTCTTCCTTCGCCTCCACATTAGGCCGCACCGTAACCGCCCAGCGATTCCAGCGCGCTGACGAACCCCTGACGGGCGGGCGGCGGCCCGTTCCTTGACGGCGTTAGATCCGTGGGACGACGGTCGCGGCCATCGACAAGCGACTCAAAGCCCTTGAGCAGCGTAGAGGCGACTACGACGCCAACATTCCAACGACTGCGTCAGGTGGAGAGCGAGGGTGACAGGTTAGAGCGAGCGTTAAGAGAAGGGCGGCTGCATCTGACGCATCGAGGCCAATTGAAGATTGCGCGGGCTCACGATGACCCGCTGAACGGCAACGGGCAGGGTCGCGGCCTCCACAGGGGAATCGAGGCGTTCCAGAAGAGGGCCTACGTGTCCAGTGACGCCGTGTGGCCTGGGCAACGCGAGCTCTTGTCGGCGCTGGAACTAACGGTTCACGTCTGGCCCAACCGTCTGGAGCTCAAGGGCTGGGGGTCGGTGACGCTGACTGGAGAGCTTGAAACGGGTGACGTAGACATTGAAATCGACGGGCTGAGGCCCCGGGGGGACGACGAATCCTATGACCAAAGAGGGCCCAGGAACTCCAGCGCTATCCGGTTGAACGTCTGGGGCTGCTCGAAGTAGACCGAGTGGCCGGCGCCGGGCACCACAACCATACGTGCCCCGGGCACCAGGTTGCAGGCGACCGCCATCAGCGAAGGCGGCATCACCTCATCGTGCTCCCCGCCGATGAACAGCACCGGCGCCGCTATCGCCGCCAGGGCTTCCCGACTGGCAGCGACCTCGGGTGCCCGCTCCAGCGCCCGCAGGCGGAGGACGCGCTCCTCCGTCTGGAGGCGGTTCGGCCCCTCCTCGTTAAGGAGCCGGATCTGCTTGTAGAGGAACGCCTTCTCGCGGTCGCTGCGGGCGAAGCCGGGGGCCAGGGCCCGCTTCACGCCGTCGCGGCGGCGGCGGTCCCAGACGGCGCGGGCGCCGGCCCGCAGCCCCTCGTCCGCGGCGAGCCAGACCTCGCGCCGCATGCCGGCGAAGGTGTTCGCCATGATCAGAGCGCTCACGCGCTGCGGGTAGGCGATGGCGAAGCCGAGGCAGGTAAGGCCGCCCATGGACTGGGCGACCAGCGCCGCCCTCTCGATGCCGAGGTGGTCAAGGAGGGCGCGCAGGTCATCGACGAACGCCGCCGGGCCGGCGTCCTGGCCGTCCAGGGAGAGGCCCCAGCCGCGGTGATCGAAGGTCACGCAACGGTACTTGCGGGAGAAGACGGGGACCTGCTGCCACCAGCTGAGGTGGTTGCCGCCGGCGCCGTGCGCGAAGACCACGGCTGGCCCCTCGCCGTGCTCCTCGTAGTAGAATTGGGCGCCGTTGGTCTGGAGGGAGGGCATCGCCCCGCGATAATACGTGAGAGGACGGCCCGCTGGCAACCAAGTGTACTCGTTCACCACAT
>Ga0209342_10008454_pt1 | contig 10319 bp, 12 predicted proteins | sample RifCSP16_2_FD_184023 | JGI IMG/M metagenome (GOLD analysis project Ga0209342, IMG submission 184023) | Soil microbial communities from Rifle, Colorado - Rifle CSP2_sed 16_2 (SPAdes) (version 2) | ecosystem: Environmental > Terrestrial > Deep subsurface > Rock core/Sediment | place: Rifle... | reverse complement strand
ACCGGTTGGGGCGCAACGCAGGACGCCCATCTCCAGGGTCAGGCCCCAGGCGAAAGGTCCGCAGGCGTCGACGACAGACGAGGTGTCGGGGTTCGGGAAGTCATCACTGGCGGAGAACATGGTGACCGGACGGACCCAGGCCAGGCCCGAGCAGCACAGATCCTCGTACGCCGAAGCGTCCGAGGAGACGATCTCACCTGTGCGGAAACAGCATTCGTCGGGGACCTTGTCGACGGCCATCTCCAGGGGCAGAGCTTCGCACAGGCAGGTCAGCAGGGACTGGGCAACCGGGAGGATGAGAAGGTCGCTCATGGGATGGTCACCTGCCGGGTCACTGGCAAATCTGGCGAGAAGACGCGCAGGCGGTGCTTGAGCCCGTATGGGTTCAGCGCGGTGATGATCTGGTCAACTTCGGTGATGCCGGTCAGGCCCCTGTCCAGCAGGGTGTCGATATCGACGAACGTGAGTTGAACGCCCTGACGAGCAATGGTGCTCAGACGCTGGGGTAGCCTGCATGGGCTGCCACAACACGCCTTAGCAAATTCACATGCAAGAATACCAGTCGCACTTGCCAGGGCAGCCGGGCCGAGCAACCCCCGTCCGTACACGACGCTGAGCGTGTTGGCTCCCGTGTCGACGTTGTAATCCTGGCAGCTTGGCCAGCATTCGCCGTCCGTCCGCACCAGCCATTGGTTGTTGTCGACTCGCCAGGATGTGGCCGGGACGAGGACCCCGTCCTGGGTGACGGTGGTGACCGAGTTGACCGGGCCGGGCAGGTAGACCTGGCAGTTCGGCTCGCATGAGCAGCCCGTCGATCCGCACCAGCAGTTGCGCCACTGACCGTTCCAGATGTAGGGGATCCACGTCCCATACGACCAGTAGGAGCCCTGGTAGCTGTTGGCGCATGGCATCCCGCAGGGCCGCACCGTCATCTCGCACAGGCCGAACCTGCGTCCCGTGGCAGCCCACAGGACCAGGGAGGCGTAAGCCGCAGCTGAGGCCTGCAAAGGAGCCCCCAGGCCGTCCCAGGTCGAGCAGCAGTCAGTGTCGATGGTCCAGGTGCACGGGCCGCCCGGGTCCCCGGTGTCCAGCGGAATGGTTTCAATCGCCACAATCGCCCCCTTCCTGACCAGTCTAGGCCCTAAGCGTCAAAAGGGGCACACCCAGCTGAGTGCGCCCCCTGACCCCGGTGGAACTTACGGAACGTGAACGGTCATGACGGCCAGATCCGTCGGCACCGACACATCCCGGATGGTGATGTTGTAGATCCCGTTGTTGGGATAGGTGTGAGCGATTGTCGCGGCTTCGGCCTGGGCCAGGTCCGATGTTCCGTCGCCCCAGAAGATGTCGACAGTCCCCGAAGCCACGACGTTGGCGTACACCAGCGAAGTCGCCAATGGAACCCCGCCGACGTTGGTGGTGAACGAGGTGACCGTCGGCTGGGCCGCTGAAGACGGGCAGGTGTTGACGTTCTGCGCAATCGCTGAGCCGTTGCCGGAGTTGACGACGATGTGCGTCCCCGCCACATAGCCTGCCAGCAGGTCGGCACCGGCCCGCTTGAGCACCAGAGCGCCATGGGCGGCGAAGATGGCCTCAGGAATGACGAAGGCCAGGACGTTGTTCGCCGAACTCGTCCGGACCAGCTGGCGGTCGATGCCAGCCCAGCACAGGACGCGCTGGGCGGTCTGCTTCAGCTGGGCGTAGTTGTCGGTGGTGATGGTCAAAGATCCATTTGCCATGGCAGCTTTCCTTACGCTACAGCCAGAGAGATCTGATATGCGGCGGATGAGAAGTTCATCGGCCACAAGCGAATGAGATAAGTGCCCGGAGCGGCGTAGACGTGGTTGACTGTCGGGCCGACAGTGACCGTCTCCGTCGCGCTCGCGTCGCCCCAGTCGACGATGGCTGGCAGGGTGCCGGTCGGGATGGTGACCGTGGCCGTCAGGACGCCTGAGTCGACAGCGACCAGGTCGAGCGGCATTTCGACGCAGCCACAGGCTGCCAGCGGCGGAGCCAGGGTGCTCCACAGCCACAGCTCATGGTCCGTCGGGCCCACCGGGCTCAGCAGCGGAATCGGGTCGCCCAGGTTCACGGCGGCCTGGGAGTGCTGAACGGTGTAGGGCCCCACGCCCCAGTTGCCGCCGGACTTTGTGCGTCCCGACAGGACGAAGTCGGCTGCGCCGTTCTCCAGGGTCAGGTCGCCGATGGTGCCTTCGACGAACCAGGGGAACAGCAGGTAGCCGTAGCGGGGCGCTGGAGCGCCTTCGACGCATAGGTTGCCCGTGGTCCTGGTCCACACCTCCACCCCGGCGTTGACCAGCGCCGAGGAGCCTTCGGAGTTGCGAAAGCCGATGACGTTCGGAGGCGTCGCGTTGTCTTCGATGACGGTTTCCCCGGCGAGGAAATTGACCAGCTGCGGATCGACGCCGCAGAACGTCATCGTCAGGTTGATCCACTTCAGGATCATCGGGTCGGTTTCTTTCACACAGAAGACGCCGTCGCCGTTCTTCTTGAAGAACTCTTCCCGGTCCTCGTACTCCCGGGCGATCTCAACGGTGATGACGCCGTCGGAGACGACGGTGGAGCAGTTCTCCACCACGTCGCCGCAGCTGTTCAGGAGTGTGGCCCGGATGCGGGGGACCTTGAACGGCGTGGCGCAAATAGTTGCCATCACTCACTTCCAGCTTCTTCTGCGACATCGACTTTGCGGGGACGGCCGGGGCGGCGCTTGAACTGGTCGGCGACAACCGGCTCGACCTCGGGCTTCAGCGCTTCCAAATACAGCTCATGCAGGTAGTCCGGGACGATGAAGGCGAAACCGTTGTCGGTGTTGGTTCCGACGTCGCGCGGGTCGTCGGCCAGAGCCAGAAGCAACTGAGCCGTCTCCTTGTCCTTGTCCTTGCCGCGCGGCGGGTATACGACAGCCATGTCAGACCACGTCCAAAGTTGGGTTGGAGGCGAAAGCGGCGCATTCGAAAGTGACGATGTACTCGCGTTCACGGGTGCCGTTGACCTGGTTCGTGGCCCGGTCCAACGCCGCCGACAGGGGCGAGTAGAAGACATCCGACTCAGGGCTGCGCCAGATCGACACCTGGGGTGTGATGTAGAACCAGGTCGTGTTGGCGGCCGGGGCCACGCCGACCGGGCTCAGCCCGGCGTAGTTGCCGATGGACACGTAAGTGCCCAAGGGTGTGCGCCACACGCCAGCCGGGTCCCGGTACATCTGCATCGCCTGCATCAGGAAAGCTGAGCCCACGTAAGGGATGTGGAGCACTCCGGGCAGGCCGTAGCCCGCGTAGAGCGCAGCTTCCAGAGCCGACACGGCTTCGACGACGTTGGTCGCCGCGCCAAGACTTGTGGCGGCTGGGGTGTTGTTGGCCAGGCTGGGTGCCTGGCCGCAGGCGCCGGTGGAAAAAGTCGCCTCCACGGTCATCTGCTCGCCAGCGACAGCCCGCTCGCGCAGCCTCTCTTGCAGGATCCCGTCCGTCATCCCCACCGACCCGCACAGCAGCGAGGTCAGGACGACGAACGGGTCCCCGGTGATGACGTCGTATGGCGTGCCGGGCGCTTTCAGATCCAGGTCCGGCAGGCAGTTGGTCTCATAGCAGACCGGCTGATCACAGACGGCTGTCTCATACTCCACACCGCCTTGACGGGCGTGGACGGGGAGCTGGTCCGACAGGGTGCCCATCGCCTGGGCGACGGTGAAAAGGCCGTACTGCGGGGTGATGCTGCCTGGGCGGCGCACCAGTTCCCGCATATTCGCCAGGACTGCCATCCGTTTCTCCTTTCGTGGCCTCGTGGCTTAAGGGGGCCCGGTTTCCCAGGCCCCCCACTCGGAGAGTTACGGAGTGATGTCGGTGCAGACGACGCTCTGGAGAGCCGAAGTCGCGCCGGATGGGCAGATGTCGACGGTGTAGACGCGGCTAAGCGGGCACATGCGCATGACGGCCCAGCCGTCTTCCATGAACAGCTGAGTCACCAGGTTCTGCGGCAGGTTCACCGAGTCGTAGATGCTCTCCAGTCGGATGACGTCCTGACGGGCCAGGACCCAGGTTCCTGCCGGGTAGGCCAGGAACTGGAGCTGCTTCGGCGTCACGTTGGCTGGCAGGGTCAGGATCGCGGTGTCCGCGCCAGGTCCGGTGACGACGCCGGAGAAAGCGTCCTGCCAGTCGTAGACCCACTGGACCCGGGCGTTGCGCATGGCGAACCAGGCGGTGATGTCGGCGTCAGTCAGACCAACGCCGTCGATGCCGGTGCGACGGCTGTAATCCTGACGGAACAGGGCCTTGAGCCAGTACGGCAGAACGATTTCGACGGTGCTGTTCTGCGCCATGCGGAGCCGGTACTGGATGTCCACGATGGCCATCTCCACGATGCCGAGCACGTTGGAGATGAGGCTCAGGTCGGACGACCATGGGCTGACCGTCGACGGGGCGACAGCTGTCGACCCGGCCACGATGTCTGCGATGATCTCGCGGTTGACGAAGTGGGCGTAGGTCGCCAGCGCGCCCTGCACGAAGGTGCTGACGAACTCCGGGTAGGCCCGGTTCTGGAGGATGGCGCCGGTCAGGCAGAGAACGGTGACCTTCAGCCGGTCGTCGACGAACGGCGGGCATGGGATTTCGACACAGGTCTTGGTCGTGTCGGCGATGACCTGGGCCTCGGTCAGCTCGTTGAAGCCGGTGCCGGTGCCGAAGATCGCGTCGAACTCGATGCCCTGGTTGTGCCGGATTCCGCCACGGCGGGCCAGAACCTCAGGACCCTGCCACATGCCGTCGGTGGCGATCTGGAGACATGTGGTGTACAGGGTCTCCGACGGCGAGCACCAGCCGTTGGCCGCGACCAGCGACCCGCCTTCGAGCCGGGTCTCGTCAGCCGCGCGCAGGAGAACCTGGTGCATCGACTCTTCGCTCATCTCCTCGGTGAGGATGAAAGCCGGGTCGAAGTTGCGGCGCAGCTCGGCGATCGGGTGCTGAAGCACGTTGGTGGACGCGCCCGACTTCGGGTAGGTGCGGACGCGGGCGCTGAACGCGTCGGCGAAGTCGCGCCAGCTGGCGAACTCGCGGCCGTCGGACACGCCCGGCAGGTTGTTGGCCGCGACGAGGCTGTGGTTCGGTCCCAGCCAGCTTTCCTCGGCGAGGACCAGCTCGGCCTGCGGGGCGACTTCGGCGACCTGGGCCATGGTGACCCGGGGCGCTGGGGCGACGGGGGCTGGGGTGATGTCGTCCACGGAGGCGACGATGACCTCAGGCTCCACGACCGGCGCTGGCTCGACTGGTGCTGGCTCGACTGGTGGGGTGGGGTCCAGGCCGTCGAGGCTCAGCGTGGCGAAGGTCGACGCCCGGCTGCGACGCCCGTTGATCTCGTCGCGGGCGCAGGTCGCGAAGGCGTGCAGGTCGGTCACCCGCTCCAGCGTCTCGGCGTCAACGGTCTCAGGATCGGCGACGCCTGCTCGCAGGGTGCGCAGCTCGTCGGTGGCGACCCGCAGGAGGTCTTCGAGTCCGGCGACGCTGAACACGCTCAGGTCGGCGGGGATCTGGAATGGCATCGCAGATTCCTTTAGGCAGGATGGCGGGTGGACAAGTGCTCGACTTGTTCGGTGTGCTCACGAGGCCCGCAGCCATCCGTGCTTATGTGCGATGTTAGATAGTTTCTGGTGTTTGTGCAACTATGTCCGTTTTAACGCCCCCCGATTTGCCCTGTTGCCAAGATGTATGGCATGGGGTAGCCTCCCCGATATGGAACACATGCTGAGGCTGCTCGGAGCGGGGATCGTCTCAGTCCTCGTGGCGGCGGCGTCGAACGTCTTCGACTGGGGCCTGCCCTGGTGGGCATCCGCGCTTATCGGTGTGGCCGTCGTCTACGGAATCGTCATCCTGGTCGCTTTGGACGTTGACTGATGACAGCCATGATCGATGTCGAGCTGTCCTGCGACGGGCCCAACGCCGAGTTCTTCATGGCCTGCCCGCATGACAGCAAACTGTTCGCCAACAGCGCCACCCTGGCTCGCAGACAGGCCCGTTCCGAGGGCTGGATCCAGTCACGTCGGCGCGGCAAACTGGTGGACATCTGCGGCATCTGCCAGCAGGTGAGCGGTCCGGACGTGAACCGAGGCGCACCATGACGCATAACATCCACGATCTCGTCGAGCAATGGCATAGGTTTCTCAGCAACACGTTGAGGTTTCTCATTTCCTCGGGAGTGGTTGGGAGCCCCGTCATGCCGGGTGTCAGCACAGCCGATTCCAGCATCCCAAGCATGAGTGCGATCTTGTGCCTGAGCCCGTTCGGGCTGATCCGAGCCCCCTGCGGGTGTCGAAGCTGGCTCGGGGGCGAAGCTGCCTGTGGGAGCCGATTTGGCCCCCATTTCGCCAGGGCCGATGGCAGCATTTCGGCCCCGTCCCCAAGTGGTTCGTCGACCACAGGTGGAACAATGCTGAGCGAACTCGCCTTCGTGTCGAATGCGGTGACATGGTGAAGGAGTTCAACGCCTTCGGCGAGGTGGCGCATGAGCCTCAGAGTTGGCAGCACCGCCATGGGGCGCAATGGGATTGGACCTGAGAACGAAGATTTGCATCTGCCGAACCGCGCATCCGTCTGAGTGCGAAAAGCACGCTGCGGCATGGCGATGCTTGGGACCAGCTCGCTTCGGTGCTGCGGCTGCACGGGCCGAGGAACGTGAAATGGGGAGGCGGCGTGAGGCGGCCGAAGCTGAAACGGGGCCGGGACCGCTACCGTCCCCTGGCTCGGCTGACTAAGCCGAAGTTGGGCCTGAAGGTGTGGCATAAGCACACCTATCACATCTCCGGCGATGAATTCGTGTGCTGGGAGTCTTCGGTGATCGAGATCGTCCACAAGTCGGGGCTGCTCGCCATCCGAACCGTTTACGGATATGAGCGCACCGTCGCCCTGAACACCCTGTTCGTTTAGGCAAATAGAAAAGCCCCGGTCCGGAGGGAGTCGTCTCCAGGGCCGGGGCTTTTCATCTTGGGGAAAGGAGCGACCGCGAAGCCACCTGGCTCAGCGTACCTCACTTGGCCTTGGGGGCGTAGCTAAAGAGAGCTAGCGGAGCGATTCGGCGTGGCGCAAGCAACCATCTCGCGGTCGCTGAATCGTTCCACCAATGTCACTTCTTAACCGGCGTATAGCTTCCACCCTTAATGCGTGTCAGGGCCCTGGCCTCCTGCTCGGAGGCGACGACTTTGGTTGTTCCGTCGGCCATGACGACGCTGAACTGGGTTTTAGCTTTGTTACATCCGCACATGGTGACTCCTCTCAGGCTGCGCAGCCGCAGCTGCCGTCGGAAGGTAGAAGATCTTGAAAGGCTTGAGTGAGCACGCTGGCACGGTGCGCCCGATCGGCAGAGTCCAGGAAGGCGTCCACGTCGCTGAAGACGCTCGCGTGCTCGACCTCGTGGCCCTCCGAGTCTTCAAGCATGCCAGCGGCCGTAAGCGACACAACACCGTCACCGTCCTCGTGAAGAACGGGGAAGCCCGGGCTGTTGACGGCAAGCGCGGCACACAGTTCAAGGTTGCCGTCAGCTTGTCGCCAGTCGCCCGACAGTGGGCTGCGACGCAGCTCTGCGACCCTTTCTTCGGACACGCCTGCCACGAGTGCCCCAGCAACCCATATGCCGAAGCGGTCCTCACCTGCGTTGACCACTGCGACACAGGCCCCTGTGTGCTCGTAGTGCTCGATGGCCGGGATGATGCCGAAACGCTTGTCCGCATGACCGGTGCCCAAGGTGATGTTGCCGACGGGGATGACGGTGCCGTCGTCGCACTTGACTGAGCCTAGCCGGAAATGCTTGTAGCCCGTGGCCGACTTCGGGGCCATGAGACATTTGCGTCCGATGCCCCGGTGGCACTTCTTCCACATCGCCAGATGCCCGAAGATCCGGCTGTCCTCGGCGATGACCACCGGAGTCGGCTTTGTCAGCTCCGGGTCGGCGAAGGCTTCCCTTGGCGGGTACAGGACTCCGGCCGCAGTGACCACTCGGGTGAACTCGTCGTCCAGTGTGAACATCTCAGCTCCCCCCAGGGTTGCTGTCGTGGCCGGTTTCGCCTCAGCCGACGTGGCTCCAGCCCGGCCGCCCCGCTGCCAGGGCGCGATGACCCTCGGGTCGGCGTAGGTCTCGCGCAGCACGTCGTAGATTTCGGTGACGACCTGCTGAAGCTGGGTGATCTCAGCCTCGGGCACCGCGTCCAGGCCGCCGTGTCCGTTGGACAGGAAAGTGCCTGCGCTGAACACGGCCCTGGGGATGAGGGTCAATTTGCCGTTGTGGATGTCGGCGATGGGCAGCCGATATGATTCCCGATTCGTCGGCGGCAGCGACTTGTCCTGGTACAGGAACGCCTGACCGAATCGGGTCGGGTCCCCCCCTGACCATTCGGCTATGCGCGTGATGGCGTCGTCGAAGGTGAACACGGTCTCCCGTGGCGCGACGGGCATGCTGCGCCAGGATGATTTGTTAACCGCGAAGGTCACATGCTCGACACCTGCGCTGGCGAGGATGGTCATCTCCTCGTCGTCGTCGACGGTGATGTGAACCTGCGGGAAGGCCGGTCCCATGACGAAAGTGAGTCCATGCGCATTACCACGCGTAACTTTGACCGCAAAATCCTCTTCGCGTGCTGGGTGGGCCACCACCTCGTAGGTCAGATCTGGGTCGAGATCGACCGAGGGACCAATGAGTTTGCGGTCGAGAAGATAGACGGCTTCGACGACCTCTGGGACGATGCGCGGGTCCAGGAACTCACCACGACCCCATACCCCGCCATCGCTGGCATATTGAGCATCCCAGCTTCCCACCACGACCGAACCCTGGTGGCCGGTTGAGCTGACGCGCTGCCAGGCGGCGAACATGGGAAACTCACGGTAGGTCAGGGCCTGGGAGGCGAACATGCGCCGGTCCCCTGTCGCCGCTTCCTCCGGAGCGACAAGGCCATGCCAGCGGATGGTCATCACGCCTCCTTAATGATCAGATCGCAGCGGCATGCGATCACGTTTGCGGCCAAGCCTCGTGGGTCGCCGGGATAGGCCAGGTCTTCCCCGCCGACCTGGAAGAAGTCGCGTAGCGTCCGGGTTTGGCCATCTGCCCGGACGTGGGACGGCCTGGTGTCGTCGTCCTCTTCGGAGTCCCACGTTTTCGTCCATCCACGTCCCGTCGGCGGCTCGTAGTACATAGCTGCCCCAAGTGTCCCACTTTGCCAGGCCCGATGCGTTTCCGTGACAGCTATGACCTTCGCCCGGTTGGTCCAGTTTTCACTGCCGGTGAAGTCCAGGACGGCGTCGACCCGCCTGGCGATCTGTTCGTTGTCCTCACCGGCCCGATGTCCGGCTTCCAGAGCGGCGAAGATCATCCGGTAGACGTCGTCGGGCATCCGGACCAGCAGGTTCTGAGTGAGCTGAAGCTGGGCGATGACGAACGAGTCGGTTTCGATGAAGTCCTGACCTGACCGCAGCTCCCAGGCGGCCCCGGCCACATGGGCCAGCTCAGGCAGCAGGTCGGCGACTTCGGTGTTCCACGCGGCTCTGACGGCGTCTATCGCGCTGGGATCCGGGCGCAGCCGATCCCGCATGACGAGTCGGCGTGCCAGGTCCAGCCAACGGCTCAGCATGCCGCGCACCTGACTCAGGACGCGCGGCTCGAAGTCACGGGGGCCAGCCATCAGATCAGCTCGCATCCACGCAGGTGCGTCCGCAGATCTTCGATGTCATGAGACTTCGAGCTGATCAGCAGGAACGAGCAGTAGGTTCTCAACGACTGCTCCAGCCGACCCAGATCCACGTCGATGGCCGCAAAGTCTGAGGCCAGGTAATCGAATCCACGGTCCAGCAACCGATCAGCCTCGTTGCCGGGAACGCGGATTCTTGTGTGCAGCTCGAACTTGGGCAGATCAGGCCACTGACCCCGATGCTGACGGGTCAGCAGCTGGCCGCCGACAAGCTCCAAAGCCCTGCGCACCACCACGTTGGAGGCAGCCAGGACAGGGTCGGGCGCGTAGGTGATCTCCATGCCTGAGGCCAGGATCGGGGTGCCACCCTGACTGGCCCGGCTCGGTCCAGGATCGCCTGGCGCCACGGGCCTCGGCTGGTTGTCCACCGAGCGTGCTGGCACTGGCGGAGGTGGCGGGCCTGGGGCGTTGGGATCGCCAGGCGCCAGGGCTAGCGGCTCAGGCATCTCAATGTCCAGACCGGCGGCCTCCACCAGCTGTGGGACGTTGATCAGGGTCGGGTCGCGTTCCATCAACATCCGGACGAACTTGCGGGTGTCTTCTTCCTTGTCCATGGCGTCGGTCATCGGGTTGTAGCTGC
>Ga0209342_10008453_pt1 | contig 10319 bp, 9 predicted proteins | sample RifCSP16_2_FD_184023 | JGI IMG/M metagenome (GOLD analysis project Ga0209342, IMG submission 184023) | Soil microbial communities from Rifle, Colorado - Rifle CSP2_sed 16_2 (SPAdes) (version 2) | ecosystem: Environmental > Terrestrial > Deep subsurface > Rock core/Sediment | place: Rifle... | reverse complement strand
CCGCCACTTCCGCTTCCGCCTGCGACCCCTTCGGCGAGACCAGCCGCCCGCCAACTCGCGCGAACGGAAGCCCGAGCTCGATGAGCGTCGCCAGCGGCGCCACCGCGCGCGCCACCACCAGGTCGAACCGCTCCCGCAACGTCGCATCGTGCGCCAGCGACTCTGCTCGCCCTGTCAAGACAGTGGTGTCCGTCCACCCCAGCGACTCGACAAGCGCGGAAAGGAACGCCGTCTTCTTGGCCGTCGCCTCCAGCAGCGTCAGCCGGATCCCCGGCCACACGATTTTCATCGCCGCGCCGGGAAACCCGGCGCCCGCGCCGATGTCCAGCACCGTTGCGTCAGGCCTCATGATCTCGCGCTCGCGAAGCGCCGCGCCCAGCGCGATCGATTCCAGGAAGTGCCGTCGCTGGACCACCTCCGTCGAAGCGTCACCGACGAGATTCGCTCGATTCGACCACTCCTGGAGCAGATCTCCGTAGCGTTCAAACTGGCGCAACTGTTCGTTCGATAGCTGGATCCCGTATCCGGGCGCCTCTCGTGCGAGGATGTCGAGCATGTCAGAGCATACCAGCGCGTTTGACGCCCCAACGGCCCACACATAGAATCAGATTGGCAGGAGGGCTCCGCATGGCGGCTGATACCACGGCAGAACAGGCGACGCTACAGGCGCTCGCGCGCGAGTATCTCGCATCGCTGAAGACCGCAGCGGCACGTGAGGCAGCTCAGCCGGAGATCCTGAAGTTCGTACGCTGGGCCGGCCCCGACAAAGATCTCTCCGTGATGCGCGCCCACGAGGTCGCCCAGTACGCCGAGAATTTCCCGCCCACCGTCTCCGATGCCGCCAAACGCGCGGACTTCGTGCGCGCCTTCCTCAAGTGGGCGAAGGACCAGGGCGTCACCGCCGAGAACCTCGGCATCCATCTTCGCGTCCGCAAGGCCTCCAAGTCCTCTGCCAACGCCCAGACCATCGTTGATCCGCCCATCTACCTCACCCAGGAGGGCCACGACGCCCTCGTCGAGGAGCTCGAGCAGCTCAAGGCGCGCCGCCCCCTCATCCAGCAGGACCTCGCCCGCGCCATGGCCGACAAGGACTTCCGCGAGAACGCGCCCCTCGACGCCGCCCGCAACGAACAGGCTCACCTCGAAGCCCGCATTCGCGAGATCGACCAGACCCTCCGCCGCGCCGTCGTCCTCGAGCACGGCTCCCACGACGCGGGCGACGCCTCACGGATCGGCGATACCGTGAAGATCCGTGACCTGCGCACCGGCCAGGAGAAGAGCTTCATGCTGGTGAACACCGACGAGATGCGCGCCGGCCAGGGAAAGATCTCCATCGCCTCCCCCGTCGGCAAGGCGGTCTACCAGCATCGCGCCGGCGAAGAGGTTGAGGTCGAGGCCCCGGCAGGCACCTTCCGCGTCCGCATCGAGGCCATCACCCCCGCCTGAACCCAACCCTAACGACTAACGACTACGCCTCCAACCACGCATTGAACGTCGCCGCCCGCTTCTCCTGGAACGCCCGGATCCCCTCTGCCGCGTCTGCGTGGTGGTCCGAGATCGCCGTCTTCGCCGCGATGTCGTCCAGCGCGTGCGCGAACGTCATCTCCGCCGCGTTGTAGATCGTCCGCTTCAACAGCCGCATCGACACCTGCGGTCCCTCGGCCAGTTCTTGCGCCAGCGCCATCGTGCGCTCCATCAACTGCTCTGGCGCCACCACCTCGTGTACCAGTCCCAGTTCCAGCGCCTCCTCTGCCCGAACGATGCGTTTCCGCATCAGGAACTCCATCGTCCGCGCCACCCCCATGAACTGCACCAGCAGGTACTGCCCGCCCTCGTCTGGCAGCAGCCCGAACCGCAACGTCGCGCTCCCCAGCCGCGCCGCCGTCGATGCGATGCGGAAGTCGCACGACAGCGCCAGCGAAAGCCCGGTCTGTATCGCCACGCCGTTGATCGCCGCGATCGTGAGCTTGTCGAGGTTGCGGACCGTCAGGTTCAGCGTCTGCGACAGCCACCGCAGCCCCTCGTACGTCCCGATCGGGTTGTCGTGCCCCGGCGCGATGTTCGGCATCAGCGCCGCGCCCTCCCCCGATGGCCGGTGCCCGCTGATGTCATCCCCGGCCGAGAACGCGCGCCCGCTCCCCGTCAGCACCACCACCCGCACTGCCCGGTCCATCTGCGCCTGCGTCAGCGTCTCCACCAGGTCGCGCTTGAACCCCTGCGTCATCCCGTTCAGCCGCTCCGGCTGATTGAACGTCAGCACCAGGATCCCCGGCTCCTCCAGCCGCGTCTCAAACCCCCGATAGCTGCCTACATGCACCAGCCACCTCCTCAAAGCAGTACGCGGGCCGATAAGGCCCGCGCTTCGTTCTGCCAAGTCCGTTTCGACCGGGCGAGAGGATCTCACCTCTCACGTCTCACTTCTCACTTCCGTCGTCAGATCCCCTTGAACACGGGCGGCCGCTTCTCCACGAACGCGCGCGCCGCCTCTTGGTGGTCCTGCGTCATCCCCGAAAGCTGCATGTTCATCGCTTCCATCTCCAGCGCCGAGGCGAAGTCCATCGTCGTGCCTCGGTTGATGTTCTCCTTCATCCGCGCGTACGCCAGCGCCGGCCCCGCCGCCATGTGGTCTGCCAGCGCAAGCGTCTCCTCCATCAGCTTCTCGTGCGCCACCACCCGGTTCACCATCCCGATGCGGTGCGCCTCGTCCGCCTTGATGATCTCGCCCCCCAGGTACAGCTCTTTTGCCTTACCCACGCCCACCAGCCGCTGCAGCAGCCACGAGCCCCCGAAGTCGCCGCTGAAGCCGACGTTCCGGAACGCCGTGCCCAGCTTCGCGTTCTCCGACGCCACGCGGATGTCGCACGCCAGCGCAAGCGACAGCCCCGCCCCGACAGCGTGCCCGTTGATCGCCGCAATGGTCGGCTTCGGCATGCTGTGCAGCATCAGGCTCGTCGCGCGCTGCGCGGCGCGTAGCCCCTCCACGCCGTAGTACAGCATCGATGCCGGCGAGCGGTCGCCGTTGTCGCTGCTGTTGTTCAGGATGTTGCGCCCCGCCGCCATCCCCTTCACGTCACCGCCGGCGCAGAACGCGCGCCCCGCGCCCGTCAGCACGACGCAGCGCACCTTGCGGTCCGCGGCGGCCTCCGCAAGATACTGCGAAAGCAGCGGCATCAGGTCGCCACCCATCGCGTTCAGGCTGTCCGGCCTGTTCAGCGTCAGCACCGTCACCCCGTTGTCACGCTTATCGATAAGTACGTCGGACATGATCGGCCTCCCTGTGTGTCTCTTGGCGCCCGTGCGCCCTTCAGTTTATGCGCCCTTCGCCCGCTCCGCCTCGATGAGCTGCCGCCGCAGGATCTTCCCGCTCGGGTTCTTCGGGATCGCTTCCACGATCTCGATATCGCGGATCTTCTTGTACGGCGCCACGTTCTCCGCCACGAAGTTCAGCACCGCCTGCAAGTCGATGTCGGCCTCCCGCGGCACGATGAACGCCTTCGGCACCTCGCCTGCTTCCGCGTCCGCCTTCGGGATGACCGCTGCGTCCCGCACCCCCGGGTGCTCCATCAGGATCGACTCCAGCTCCGCCGGCGCGATCTGGTACCCCTTGTACTTGATCATCTCCTTCTTGCGGTCGTGGATGCGGATGTACCCGTCTGGGTCCGCCGTGACGATGTCGCCCGTGCGCAGCCACCCGTCGGCCGTCATCGTCTCCTGCGTCGCCTCCGGGTTGTTCCAGTAGCCCCGCATCACCTGCGGCCCGTACACCAACAGTTCGCCGATCTCACCGGGCCCTACTTCCTCGCCCGTCTCCAGGCTCACCACCTTCTCCAGCGTGTCTGCCACCGTCGGGCCCACAGTGCCCTCCCGCGGCGAAGCCAGTGGGTTCACGTTCGTGATCGGGCTCGCCTCCGTCATCCCGTATCCCTGCATCACGATCGCGTCCAGCTTGGTGGCTGCCTGCCGCCCCACCTCCGTCGGCAGCGGCGCCGCGCCCGACATTACAAACCGCAACGACGACAGGTCGGCCTGATCGAGGTGGGGGTAGTTCACCAGCGCCAGCAACGCCGGCGGTACCACGTACAGGTCCGTGACCTTTCGCTCGCCGATGAGGCGCACGGCAAGCTCCGGGTCGAAGCGCGGCAGCACGATCTGGGTCGCGCCCGTGACGAGGCCACAGTTCAGGAGCACCATCATCCCGTAGATGTGATAGAACGGCAGAAAGTCCAGGATCACCGACGACTGCGTGAACATCCCTTCCAGCGCCAGCGTCTGCCGGATGTTCGCCGTGAGGTTCTGATGCGTCAGCATCACGCCCTTCGGCAACCCCGTCGTCCCCGACGAATACGGCAGCACAGCAATGTGGTTCTCCGGGTCGATCAGCACCGGCAGCGGGTCGCCCGGCGCGCTCTCCGCCATCTCCCACGCCTGCTCCAGCTCGAAGATCTGCGTCAGCCCCGGAAGGCGCGCCTGCGCTTCCTTCACCACCGGCGCCAGCGGCTTCAGCGTGAACACCGCCTGTGCCCCGGCGTCCCCCAACTGGTGCTCGACCTCGCGTTCGCGGTACAGCGGATTCAGCGTCGTCACCGTCGCGCCAGCCATCAGCGCACCGTGCAGCGCTACCGCATACTCCACCGAGTTCGGAGCGTAGATCCCGAGCATGTCCCCGCGCTCGATGCCCCGCTCCTGCAGCGCGCGCGCCATCCCCTTGACCGCCGCCCAGAACTCGGCGAACGTCCACGACTTCCCCTCGGCCGTCATGAACGCCGTCTTGTCGCCGGCGCGGTGTACCGTCTGCTCCACCAGCTGCGGCACGGTCATTGGGTGGTAGGGCGCTTGGCTGGGCCACGGGCTCTTGAAGACCACGGATGCACCTCCCTGCGTCGCCCAGCCCGGGTACGTCCGGTGCTGGGTTGGGGGTCTACGCTATCACGTCCCGCAGAATCGGGATAGGTGGCTCAGCGCCGGACCATCTTCCGCCCCGTTTGCGAAAGATGCTCGTGCCACGCCGTCGCGGTCTCCTCGAAGGCCCGCTCCGCCTCGGCGTACTGCTGCACCATCCATTCGGGCTCGTCGTCGAACTCCGCCTTGCGCTTCTCCATCGCCTTCCGCGCGTCTCGAACCGCGACCTGCGCTTCCTTGAACTTCGCGCCCAGCTCGATCGAGACAGGGTCCTGCGGCACCGGCGCCTCGAACAGCCGTGGCCCGCGGTCTCTGTCCCGGTCTCGATCCCGATCCCGCGAGCCACGCTCGCGCTCAGCTCCGCCCTCACGTCGCCCGCGATCACCCCGCCCGCCGCGGTCACGGTCGCTCCCCGGTGGTCTGTGCGTGCGCCCCCGCCCCGGCTCCGGCGCGCGCTCGGTCCGTGGCTGCCCGCGAGTATCTCGCCGCGGCGCTCGCGCCGCGCTTCCTTCGGCTGGTGCCGGCCCCGGTGGCCCCGGCGGCCCTGGTGCTGGCGATGCCGGCCGCTGCTGCTGCGACTCGTCGGGCTGGCCCGCTCCGCCGCGCCCTCGCCGGCCCCGCCTGCGCCGCCCCCGTTTGCCCTGCTGCTCGTCCATGCGGGCAGGGTATCCGGTCTCGCCGCTGGAGGTTAGAGCGCCGCCGCCACATTGGTCATATCGGCGATACGAACTACGCTTCGGGCACATGAAGGTCGGCGAGATCCCCACGCCCGCGCTCGTTGTCGATGTCGCCGCTATGCAGCGCAACATCAGGCGCGCTGCGGACTACTACGCCGCCCGCACGGCGAAGCTCCGCCCGCACTTCAAGGCGCACAAGACGCCCGCCATCGCGAAGCGTCAACTCGCCGCCGGTTCCTGCACCGGCATCACCTGCGCTACCGTCGGCGAGGCCGAGGTCGTCGCCCGTGAACGCCTGTGCGACGAGATCCTCATCGCCAACGAGATCCTCGGCCCCGGCAAGGCCGCCCGCGCCGCCGCCGTCGCCAAACAGGCCCGCCTCATCGTCGCTATCGACTCCGGCGAGACGCTCGACGATCTCGCCGTTGCCGCCCAGGCCGCGGGCGCTGAGATCGGCGTGCTCATCGACGTCAACGTCGGTCTCCCTCGTTGCGGCATCGCCCCCGGCGAGCCATCCGTCGCCCTCGCGAAGCGCGCCGCTGCCACACCGAACATTGTCCTCCGTGGCGTCATGGGCTACGAGGGTCACGTCATGGCCGTCCGCGACCGCGCCGAGCGTGAAGCCAGGGCGCAGAAGTCCATGGATCGCCTGCTCTCCACCGTCCGTCTCATGCGCGATGAGGGGCTGCGCTGCGAGATCGTCAGCGCCGGTGGCACCTGCACCTTCGACATCACCGGCGCGATGGAAGGCATCACCGAGATCCAGGCCGGCACCTACGTCCTCATGGACAACAGCTACCTCTACGACGACCTGCCGTTCGAGCTCGCCTTCACCATCCACGCCACCGTCCTCAGCCGGCCCCGGCCCGAACAGTGCGCCGCCGATGCCGGCCTCAAGGCCATGGCGTCCGACCACGGTGTCCCCGCCGTGAAGGGCGTTGACGGCGCGAACGTCCTCTTCCTCAGCGACGAGCACGCCACCATCGCGCTGCCGGCCGCCTCGACGATCCGGCCCGGCGACCGCATTGAGCTCCTCCCGCCCCACATCGATCCCACTATCAACCTGCACGATGTCTTGTACGCCGTGGAAGGCGACGTCGTCGTCGAGATCTGGCCTATCGCCTCCCGCGGCTACGTGGAACAACGGGGCGCGTCGCTCCCGTAGTCCGGCGGTATACTCCGCCCGTTATGGCGGTGGCGGCCCCGAACGAACGCGCGCAGCCGGCCAGCGGCCCCGCCGTCGCGCGTGCGGCGTTTTCCTGGCACTGGATCTTGCTTCCCCTCGCCGTCGGCGCCACGCTCGCGCTGCAACTCACCACCGTCCGCTACTACTTCTACTTCGACGACTACGTCCCCTTCGCCGAGATCGCCACGCAGTCCCGCTGGGACTACGTCGGCCACCTCCTCACATCGACGGACCTAACGCCCAACTGGCGCCCCCTGCCCGGCCTCCTCTACCTCGCGTCCTACGACATCGCCGGCATGGATCCCCTGCCCGTCCGCCTCGTCATGCTGGCCATGCATGCCGGCACGGCCGCCCTCCTGTACTACGCCATCTGGCGCACTACGGCTCGCGCCTGGGCCGCCTGCTTCGGCGCCCTCGTCTTTGGCCTCAATCCCGCTTATGTGGGCGCGCTCTCTCAGGTCACCACCGCCACGCAGGTGATGGCCGGCTTCTTCCTCGTCGCGACGCTCGTTGCTGTCCTCGAGTGCGCCCGCGCTGAGGATCGGCGCGCTTCACGGGCCTGGCTCGGCGCCTCCATCGTGCTCTACGTTCTCACCATCGGCTCGCACGAGGGCATGGCGATCATGTTCCCGGTCTTCGGCCTCGCCCACCTCACCTTCGATCCCGATCCCGACCGTCGTTTCTGGCGCTCGGCCCTCCGCACGGCGCCCCTCGCCTTCGTCGCGCTCGCCACCGCCGTCTCCTTCGAGGCCTGCGGCTGCAACGAGGGCAGCGAGGTCTGGGGCACCGGCTACGTCTGGCGCCAGACGCTGATCTATCTCGGCCGCCTCCTCTACCCGGTCGGCCTTGAGCTCCCCACCGACGTCAACGCACCCCACGCCGTCGGTGCGTTCGTCCTCGTCGCGATCATGGTCGCCGCATCGGCCTGGGGCCCGAAAATCGCGCGCGTCGGCTCATTCTGGGCACTGCTCGCCGTCGCCCCGCACGTGTTTATCGAATATTTCACCGCCAGCCGTTACCTCTACCTCCCCGCGCCCGGCCTCGCGATGCTCTACGCCGCCGCTGCGATCGCCGTTGCGGATCGCGCGATGCGTATCGATCGTCGCGTCCTCGCCGCATCCGGCGCGACACTGTGCGCCGCCCTGTTCGCCTGGTACGCCTACCAGACCGTCCGCCAGGACGAGCACTTCGCCGATGCCACGGCCGATTGGCGCGCCTATCACGACGACGTCACGCGCCTCTGGCCCGAACTCCCACCCGGCACCCACGTCGTCACCATCGGCGGTCCCTTCCAGAAGTACGAGTACCAGCTCTACATCCTCCCTGCCTTTGCCGAGACCACCTGGGGCGAAGGCGTGATGCTGCAGGACTACGAGCCCGGCTCGCTCCCGGCCCAGCTCGCCCTCGTCTCGGGCAGTCCCTACGTCGCCGAGTATCACGACGGCGAGCTCGTACTCGTGTTCGACGGCGATCTTGGCGATGACGGTCGCTGACCCGCGTCCCGCCGTCGTTTCCACGCCGGACGTTCCCGCCGGTCGATCGCGCGGCGCGCCCGTGCTCCTGTTGCTCGCGCTCGCCGGAACGCTGGCCGCGCAGGCCGGCCCTCTCTCGTTCTTCTTCTTCCAGGACGACTACGTCGCCTTCGGCGAGATCGCCACGCACGGCTCCCGCACCTACGTCTGGAACCTCCTGACCCTGCAGGATCTCACGCCCAACTGGCGCGTTTTCACCGGCCTGACCTACCTCGCCAGCTATCGGCTCTTCGGCATGACCGCCCTCCCCACCCACATCCTCATGCTGACCCTGCACATCGCCGTCGCCGCGCTCATCTTTCGCGCCGTCTGGCGCACCACGCGCCACGCTTGGGCTGCCTTCGCCGCATCCCTCGCCTTCGGCATCCACCCCGCCTACGCCGGCACCTTCGGCCAGATCGGCAGCGTCACCTACATGTGGGCGGCCTTCTTTCTTGCCGCTGCCCTGAACGCCGTCATCGAGTGCGCCCTCACCACGGATACGCGTGCGTCCCGAGCATGGCTCGCTGGCGCCACCGTGCTCTACGCCGGCGCAATCGCCTCCAACGAGTCGATGGCGATCATGTTCCCCGTCTTCGGCCTCGCGTTTTTGCTGCTCGACGACGCCGGCGATGTCCGCCGCCGTATCACGCGCGCCGCGCTCCGCACCCTTCCCTTCGCTGCCATCGGCTTCGCCGCCGCTGCCTCGTTCACTGCCTGCGACTGCACCGCCGCCGAGGACACCTTCGGCCTGGACAACGTGCACCGCGCCGTGCTCATCTACCTCGGCCGGCTCGCCTACCCCATCGGGCTCGAGCCGCCGTCATACATCGACGCGCCCCACCTGTACGGCGGCCTCGCCCTGCTCCTGGTGTCAGCGTTCGTGCTCGTGCTCGGCCCACCGATCGCCCGCGTCGGCGTCGCGTGGATGCTCCTCGCCATCGTCCCGCACGCCCTGATCGAGGATCACACGGCACATCGCTTCGTGTACCTCGCCACCCCCGGCTTCGCCCTCGCTCTCGCCGGCGTCGTGATGTCCGTCGCGCCGATGCTCCGCCGCGTTGCGCCGGCCCTGCCCGCCGTCATCGGCGCCGCCATATTCGTCGTGTTCGCCCCCTGGTACGCCTGGCAGACGCACACACAGACCGAGCCCTACCGCGTCTCGACCGGGGACTGGAAGCTCCTCCACGACGAGGCCGCCCGCGTCTTCCCCGAAGTGCCTCCCGGCGCCCGCGTCGAGATCGTCGGCGGGCCGCTCACCCACCCCCTCGACAACTTCTTCGTCATGCCCGCCCTCGGCTACACGATCTGGTCCGCGGACGTGAAGCTCCAGACCTTCGCTCCCGACGATCCATACGTGGCCACGCTCCGCGCCTCCGACAACCCTTACGTCGCCGAGTTCCGCGGCCGCACCCTCGTCCCCCTGCGCCCCGATCAGCCTCCGTAGAACACGCCCAGCTCTGAGAGCGTCAGGGGCGCCGACTCCCGCCGCACTCCCGCCTCCACAACCTCCGCGACGACCACTGTGTGGTCGCCACCCTCCATCACCTCCGCGAGCTTGCACTCGCACCATGCCGGCGCGTCCAACAGCAATGGCGCGCCCGTGCCGCCCGTTTCGAACTCGTACCCGCTCAGCTTGTTCCCGTCGACCGTCGTCGGCTTGAAGAACGAATACGCCAGGTCCTTCTGCCCCGTCGCGAGCACGTTCACAGCGAACGCACCCCCCGCCTTCACGTGCGCCAGCGTATGGCTGTCGTTCTTCAGCCCCAGCACCACCAGCGGCGGCTGAAACGACGCCTGCGTCACCCAGTTGATGCACGCGCCGCTGATCTCCCCGCCGTGGGACGCCGTCACCACGAACAGGCCGTAAGGAATCATGCGCAGGGCGGTTTTCTTGGCGGCTTCGTCCACGTTTTCGCTCCAATCTCCGTAGTTGCTCGTCCCTCGTCGTAGTAGGCTTGAGCCGGGTCTCGCCCCGGGAGCCACACCCTACCAACCCGGCTGCTTCACGTCATACCGGAGGTGTACGATGGCCGTTCGCTACGA
>Ga0209342_10008451_pt1 | contig 10321 bp, 8 predicted proteins | sample RifCSP16_2_FD_184023 | JGI IMG/M metagenome (GOLD analysis project Ga0209342, IMG submission 184023) | Soil microbial communities from Rifle, Colorado - Rifle CSP2_sed 16_2 (SPAdes) (version 2) | ecosystem: Environmental > Terrestrial > Deep subsurface > Rock core/Sediment | place: Rifle... | reverse complement strand
CCGGCCCGCGGAAGCGGCAGCGCGGATAAAGTCGGTCTGCCGGCACAGGAACGCGGGTGTCTGCAGCACGTCCACGGCCGCAGCCGCCGGCCCGACCTCCTCGATCGTGTGCACGTCGGTCAGCACCGGCACGCCGACCTGCCGCCGCACCTCGGCGAGGATCGCGAGTCCCTGCTCCATGCCCAGCCCGCGAAACGACTCGTCCGAGCTGCGATTCGCCTTGTCGTAAGACGACTTGAAGATGAAATGCACGTCGAGCCGCCCGCAAAGCTCCTTCAGACGCCCGGCGGTCTCGAGCTGCAGCTCGCGCGACTCGACCACACAGGGGCCGGCGATCAGGAACAGCGGCTGGTCGAGGCCGGCCTCGAAGCCGCAAAGTCTCATGCCGCCACCACGCTCAGCGCCCCGCCCGGGGAGGAGCGCTTGGCGCGGGCGCGATACTTGAGCGCGGCGGCAATGAATGCCTTGAACAGGGGATGGCCGGCGCGCGGCGTGGAGGTGAACTCGGGGTGGAACTGCACCCCGAAAAAGAACGGGTGCCCGGGCAGCTCCATCATTTCGGGCAGGCTCTCGCTCGGCGTGCGCGCAGCGACCTTGTAGCCCCTGGCTTCCAGCTGCGGCACGTAGATGTTGTTGACCTCGTAGCGATGACGATGGCGCTCGTTGACGTCGGTGCCGTAGATCGTCGCCGCCAGGGTCCCGGGCTCGACCGGGCATTTCTGCGCCCCCAGGCGCATCGTGCCGCCGAGCTCGGAGCCCTCGCTGCGCCGCTCGATGCGGCCCGTGCGGTCGAGCCACTCGGTGATCAGCGCCACCACCGGGTGCGGCGTGTCGGGATCGAACTCGGTGCTGTTGGCGCCCGCGAGACCGCAGACGTTGCGCGCGAACTCGATCGTCGCCAGCTGCATGCCGAGGCAGATGCCGAGATAGGGCACCAGCTGCTCGCGCGCGAACTGGATGGCGCGGATCTTGCCCTCGGTGCCGCGCCTGCCGAAGCCGCCCGGGACCAGGATCGCGTCCATCTTCTCCAGCGCGCCGGGGCCGTCGGCTTCGATGCGCTCGGCATCGATGTAATGGATCTTCACGCGGCTGCGCGTGTGGATGCCGGCGTGCACCAGCGCCTCGGTGAGCGACTTGTACGAATCCTGCAGGTCGACGTACTTGCCGACGAAAGCGACGTCGACCTCGTGCTCCGGATGCTCCTGCGATTCGACGATCCTGCGCCACGCCGCCAGATCGGCCGCGCGCGCCAGGATCGAAAGCTTGTGGCACACGATCTCGTCGAGCATCTGCTCGTGCAGCATCATCGGGATCTTGTAGATCGAGTCGACGTCCCAGGCCGAGATCACCGCCTCCTTCTGCACGTTGCAGAACAGCGCGATCTTGCGCCGGTCGTCCTCGGGCAGCGGCCGGTCGGTGCGGCACAGCAGCGCATCGGGCTGGATGCCGATCTCGCGCAACTCCTTGACCGAGTGCTGCGTCGGCTTGGTCTTGATCTCGCCCGCCGAGGCGATGTAGGGCACCAGCGTGAGGTGGATGTAGCACACGTTCTGCCGCCCGAGTTCCAGCCCCATCTGCCGGATCGCCTCGAGGAACGGCAGCGATTCGATGTCGCCCACCGTGCCGCCGATCTCGACGATCGCGATTTCCGCTTCGCCCGCGCCGCGCTGGATGTAGAGCTTGATTTCATCGGTGATGTGCGGGATCACCTGCACCGTGCCGCCCAGATAGTCGCCGCGGCGCTCCTTCTTGATCACCGACTCGTAGATCTGGCCGGTGGTGAAGTTGTTCCAGCGGTGCATCTTGCCGGACTGGAAGCGCTCGTAATGACCCAGGTCGAGGTCGGTCTCGGCACCGTCCTCGGTGACGAACACCTCGCCGTGCTGGAACGGCGACATGGTGCCCGGATCGACGTTGATGTACGGATCGAGCTTGATGTTGGTGACGCGGATGCCGCGCGATTCGAGGATGGCGGCCAGCGACGCGGCGGCGATCCCCTTGCCGAGACTGGAGACGACACCGCCGGTTACGAACACGTATTTCGTCATTGACGCCGTGCAGGGCGCGGATGGCGGAGTCTACCGGAAACGCTGCAGCGCGACAATCGCACCCGGCGCTGGCGCGCCGGCCGCCGGCTCAGGCGGCGCGCGACGGCGTTTCCTCGGGAAGGCGCGAGCGGTAGCTGGCGTCGCGTACGCCCTCGACGGCGGAGGCGACCTCGACGAAGATCAGCTTCTCCTCGGTGCTGCGCTTGACGCCCCACAGCGTGACGAGGCCACCCTCGGCGGTGACGTGGATCTTCTTGTCGCGCGTCTCCCCCGCGTGCAGCAGCGCGGCGCGCACGCGCGCCGCGAGCGCCAGATTCTCGAGCTGGCGCCGTGCCTGGTCGGTCTCGGCGAATGCCGGCGAGCGCAGCAGCGCCAGCACCTGCTCGACACAATCGCCGACGCTCACGCGCTCGGTGTTGAGCACCAGGTCGTAGTGCTCCGGCGCGGTCCACTCGACGCCAAAATGGCGCCGCACGATCGCGGCGTGCGCCTCGTCGTTTTGCTGGATCTCGGTGCGGATCTCGGCCTCGTTCCCGGTATTCAGGCGCTCCAGCATGCGGCGCTTGCGCACCTCGAACGGCGAGCACACGCGCACGCACACCACGTGCGGCACCGCCCGCAGCAGGTGGCTCGCGCCCCAGCCGCGGATCACCGCGCCCCGCTCCTGCAGTGCCATCCCGATCACCTCGTCGGCCGAATGCACGAACAGACTCGTCTTGTCCGCGGCGAGGCGCTCGAGCAGGCCGGCCTTGCCGTCGAGCAGGCGGATGACGTGGCTCTTGCGCACGCGCATCCGGTCCGCGAGGTGGTCGACGATCTCGTTGTAGATGACCGGGATGTCGAGCGCGTCGCTCAGGCCGACGGCGACGTCCTTGCCGAGCGTGCCCATTTCGCGCGTGATGGTGATGACCGGCATGCTGTCCCCTTCGGCGGCCGCCAAGACGAACTAGTTTAGACTTTCGCCATCGAAGGGCAAGGAGAAGACGGCTTGAACCCCACTGACAGCGTTGCGCAACTGCGTGCGCGCTGGACGCCCGAGTCGACCGCCGCGGCCATCCGGCGGCTGCAGGGTCAGGCGCCGGCGCTCGAAACCCCGACCATGGAGTTCGAGGGCCGGACGCTGCTCGACCTGCGCGGCATCCGCATCGAGCAGACCCAGCTCGACGGCGCGGTGCTGCGCGACGTGAACCTGCGCTGGGCTACGGTGCGCGACGTCGGCTTCATGGGCGCGACGCTGATCGGCTGCAATCTCAGCCAGGCGAATTTCGCCGAGTGCTATTTCAGGCGCGCCACGTTCCGCGACTGCAGCATCGTCAACGCGAAGTTCAGCGCGAGCGATTTCTCCAATGGACACCTGGAGCACTGCCGGCTCGATTTTTCGACCTTCACCGGTTGCGAGCTGCGGCTGGACGACGTCACCTTCCGCCGGGACGCGCCGCCGCAGACGCTGGCGCGCGTGTGCCGCAACCTGAAGCTGAACGCGATGTCGCTGGGACACTTCACCGATGCGAGCGAACTCGCCTATGCCGAGCGCAACTACGAGCGCCAGGTGTTGCGCCAGCAGATCCTCGCGCCCGGCAGCGCTCCGGTTGCGCGCCTGCGATCGCTCGCCCTCTGGCTCGACGCGGTGCTGTTCAACTGGATCTGGGGTTACGGCGAGCGCCCGTGGCGGCTGACCCTCGCCATGACCGCGGCGATCCTCGCCTTCGGCACGCTGCAGTACTCGCTGAATGCGGTCCCCGGGCACGACTGGTGGGAACACATCTACTTCAGCGGCATCACTTTCCTCACCATCGGCTACGGCGATCTCGCGCCGGTCGGTTTCCTGCCCCGCCTGCTGGCCATGGTGGAAGGCGTCGCCGGGATCCTGTTCATCGGCATGTTGATTGCCTCGGCCACGAAGAAGATCATGTACCGGTGATGCCGGGCTGCGACCCTGACTCCCTGAACCCTCCGGTCGAAATGCGCCTGCGCTCGCCGATCGCGCTTGCCGCTGCAGCCGCAGCGCTGTTGATCCTGTTCGCGCTCGCTCATTGGGTCTACTCCGGCTACAAGGCGCGCGAACTGCAGAGCGCCGCCGCAGCGCTCGTGGCCGTCGCGACTGCGCGGGCCAGCGACACGCTGCGGCCGCAGGAATCCGGCGCCGGGGAACTGGAGCGGCTGGAGGGCCACTTCCAGGCAGTCACGGCCGCTACGCAGCGCCTTGCGGGTCTCGAAGGCTGGCGCAATCCGCCCCTCATCGATGCGGCGCAGCAGTACCTCGACGAGGTGCACGCCCTGCTGCGCCGGCAGATCGCGGTGCTGAGCAGCCGGCATGCGGTCCTGGCCGACGTCGAATTGCTCGCGCAACACCTGCGCGCAGCGCGCGGGCGTTCGAGCGAATGGATCCGCAACGCGGTGACGCTGAAGCAGCAGCTGGAACGGGATTTCTTCGATTTCCGGCTGGCCGCAGGCGGGCTGCAGAAATCGTTTCAGGCGCTCGGCGACGCGCGCCGGGAGCTTGCGCCGCTGCTTGCGTCCACGCCCCTGATCGAAGAGCGGCTGCTGGCGGATGCGCGCGCGCGGCTCGACAAAACATCCGCGCACCTGGCACGCGAAGTCGAGGCCGCCAGAAAGCTGCCGGTGGCGCGCTGAGCCTGCCGCGCGCGCCGGATCAGTGCTCCATCTGCGCCGCGCGGATCGACTCGACGCGGATCTGCTCGGTGAGCTCGGCCTTGTAGCGCGAGAAATCCGCGCCGGTCTTCATCGTGTAGTGGCGCGGGTGCGGCAGGTCGATTTTCAGCTCGTGCTTGATATGGCCCGGACGCGCCGACATCACCGCGACGCGACTCGCCATGAATATCGCTTCGTCGATGTCGTGCGTCACGAACAGCACCGTCTTGCGGTCGGCCTCCCAGATGCCGAGCAGCAGTTCCTGCATCAGCGCGCGCGTCTGGTTGTCGAGCGCGCCGAAGGGCTCGTCGAGCAGCAGGATCTTGGGATCGTTGGCGAGTGCGCGCGCCAGCGCGGTGCGCTGCTGCATGCCGCCGGAGAGCATCTTCGGAAAGTGGTTCTCGAAGCCGCGCAACCCGACCCGGGCGATGAGCGCGTCAGCCACTGCGGGTGTCGCGCGCGATCCGAACAGGACGTTTTGCCGCACCGTGAGCCACGGAAACAGCGTGTAGGACTGAAACACCATGCCGCGATCCGGCCCCGGCCGCGCCACGGGTTGCCCATCGAGCAGCACCCGCCCGGTGCTCGGCACGTCGAGGCCGGCCACGATGCGCAACAGCGTCGACTTGCCGCAACCGGAAGGTCCGAGAATGCAGATGAAGTCGTTGTCCGCGACTGCCATGGCGGTGGGCTCGAGCGCCTGCGTCGGCACTGCGCCGCGCACGCCCGGGAAACGCCGGCTGACGCCTTCGATCAGCAGCTTGCTCAGGCAAGGCTCCAGGGAAACAGGCGCCGGTTGAGCGCCTTGAACAGGAAATCCGACGCCAGACCGATGAAACCGATCACGATGATGCCGAAGATGATCTGGCCGGTATTCAGGAGCGCCTGGCTGTCCATGATCATGTGGCCGATGCCCGAGGACGAGCCGATCAACTCGGCGACGATGACGTAAGTCCAGGCCCAGCCGAGCACCAGGCGCAGGATCTCCGCCATCTCGGGCGCGCTGCTCGGCAGCAGCACGCGGCGCACGATGCCGCGGTCGGTGACGCCGAGCGTGTAGGCGGCTTCCACCAGATCGCGGCGCGTATTGCCCACGGTGACCGCCACCATCAGCACGACCTGGAAAAACGAACCCACGAAAATGACCAGCAGCTTCTGCGCCTCGCCGGTTCCAGCCCAGAGGATCAACAGCGGAATGAACGCGGACGCCGGGAGATACCGCGCGAACGAGACGAAAGGCTCGAAGAACGCCTCGATCGGCTTGTACGCGCCCATCGCGATGCCGAGCGGCACGCCGAGCGCCGCGGCCAGCACGAAGCCGCCGAGCACGCGCCAGATCGTCACCAGGATGTCCTTGATGAAACCGTGCACCGCAAGCAGGCTCCACCCTTCGCGCAGCATGGTGGCCGGATCGGCGAGAAAGGTGGCCGAGACGTAACCGCCGAAAGTCGCCGCCGCCCAAGCGGCGAAGAACAGGACGAAAAACGCCACGCCGAGCGCGACGCGGGCGCCCGGCGCAACCGGCTTGAGCGGAGTCAAGCTACCGGATGAACGAATTGTCGATGAGGGTTGCGATGTCCGGCATGGCTTTGATGATGCCGATTTCGAGCAGCAGCTGCCCGGCGTCCTTGCTGAAAGCCTGCAGCTCGCCGCTGAAGAACTTCTGGTTTGCCGCCCGATCCTGCCAGCGCAGGTAGGCCGCCGACTTGGCGAATTGCTCGCCCGGCTGCTTCACGTCGGCGCCCATGATCTCGTAGGCTTTCTGCGGCTCCCTGGCGATCATCTCGATTGCCTGGAAGTAGCTCTCGGTCATCGCCTTGGCCAGCTTCGCGCTGCCGGCGAGGAACCTGGGCGTGCAGCCGAAGGTGTCCATCACCACGGGGTAGTCGAGCGTGGTGGCGATGATCTTGCCGGCCTCGGGCTTGGCGCGCACTGCCGAGAGGTACGGTTCGTAGGTCATCACTGCATCGTATTGCCCCGCGATGAACGCCTGCGCCGCCGGATTCGGATCGATCGACACCACGGTCACGTCCTTCGGCGTGAGGCCGTTTTTCTTCAGCATCCAGGCCATGACGAAATAGGGCGAAGTTCCCGGCGCCTGCGAACCGATGGTCTTGCCTTTCAGATCGGCGATCCGCGCCACGCTGTTGCGCGTCACCATGCCGTCGGCGCCGTAACTCTTGTCCATCTGGAAAATCTGCCTGGTGGCGACGCCATTGGCGTTCCACACGATCCAGGTCTCCACGGTGGTCGCGGCGCACTGAATGTCGCCCGACGCGATCGCCAGGTGCCGCGACTGCTGCGGAATCTTCTTGATGGTGACGTCGACGCCGTTCTTCTTGAAGATGCCCGCCTGCGCCGCCAGGGTGAGCGGGGCGAATCCGGTCCAGCCGCTGATGCCGATGGCGACCTTGGGCAGGTCCTGCGCCGCCGCCGGCAGCGCCGCGACCACAAACACCGCAATGAATGCACGTTTCATGTCTTTTCCTCCGCTGGAAGAGAGCGAAATTATAATTCAGCCATGACCACCCCGCCTCCCTCGCATCGCACCATCCGCGCGCCGCGCGGCAGCCAGCTGTCGGCGAAAAGCTGGCTTACCGAAGCGCCGCTGCGGATGCTCATGAACAATCTCGATCCGGAGGTCGCCGAGCGGCCCGAAGAGCTGGTGGTCTACGGCGGCATCGGCAAGGCAGCGCGCAACTGGGAATGTTTTGATCGCATCGTCGCCTCGCTGCGCGATCTGGAAGCCGACCAGAGCCTGCTCATCCAGTCGGGCAAGCCGGTGGGGGTATTCCGCACGCACGCCGATGCGCCGCGCGTGCTGATTGCCAACTCGAACCTGGTGCCGAAATGGGCGACCTGGGAACACTTCAACGAGTTGGACCGCAAAGGCCTGATGATGTACGGCCAGATGACCGCCGGCTCGTGGATCTACATCGGCAGCCAGGGAATCGTGCAGGGCACCTACGAGACGTTCGCCGAAGCCGGCCGCCAGCATTGCGGCGGCGACTGGTCCGGCAAATGGATCCTCACCGCGGGCCTCGGCGGCATGGGGGGCGCCCAGCCGCTCGCCGCGACCATGGCGGGCGCTTCGCTGCTGGCGATCGAATGCGATCCGACGCGCATCGAAATGCGGCTCAGGACCGGGTATCTCGACCAGCGGGCGAAGACGCTCGACGATGCCATGGCGATCCTGCGCCGCGCAGCCGAGGAGCGCCGCGCGGTGTCGGTCGGGCTGCTCGGCAACGCCGCCGAAGTCGTGCCTCAGATCCTCAAGCTCGCGCAAACGACGCAATTCCGGCCCGCGCTCGTCACCGACCAGACCTCGGCGCACGATCCCGCCAACGGCTACCTGCCGGAGCACTGGTCGCTCGAGCGCTGGCACGACCTGAGAAAGAAAGACCCGGAAGAAGTCGCAACCTCGGCGCGGGAGTCGATCGCCAATCACGTGCGCGCGATCCTCGGCTTCAAGCGCATGGGGATTGCATGCGTCGACTACGGCAACAACCTGCGTCAGGAAGCGAAAAACGCCGGCGTGACCAACGCCTTCGACTACCCGGGCTTCGTTCCGGCATACCTCCGGCCCCTCTTTTGCCGCGGCAAGGGGCCGTTCCGTTGGGCCGCCCTCTCCGGCGACCCGGAAGACATCGCGCGCACCGACGCCAGGATGCGCGAGCTGTTTCCGCAAGACGCGATGCTCAGCCGCTGGCTCGACATGGCCGGGCGCCGCATCCGCTTTCAGGGGCTGCCCGCGCGCATCTGCTGGATCGGCCTGGGCGAGCGCCACCGCGCGGGTCTCGCTTTCAACGCCATGGTGCGCTCGGGCGAACTCAAGGCGCCGGTCGTGATCGGCCGCGATCATCTCGATTCCGGCTCGGTCGCGAGCCCGAATCGCGAGACCGAGGCGATGCGCGACGGCTCCGACGCCGTGTCCGACTGGCCTGTCCTCAACCTGCTGCTCAACTGCGCGAGCGGCGCCACCTGGGTGTCGTTCCATCACGGCGGCGGCGTCGGCATGGGCTACTCGCAGCACGCCGGCATGGTGATCGTGTGCGACGGCACCGAAGCTGCGGCGCGCCGCATCGAGCGCGTGCTGTGGAACGATCCGGCGAGCGGTGTGATGCGCCACGCCGATGCCGGCTATGCCGACGCCATCGCCTGCGCGCGGGAGCACCAGCTCGACCTGCCGATGTTGCGGTGATGACCGTACTCCTGGGCCGGCAGCCACTCAGCCTGGCGCAACTGCGCGCCGTAGCGCGCCACGCAACACCGGTAGCGCTCGATCCGGCGTGCGTGGCTTCGCTGCAGGCGAGCGTCGCGGCGGTCGAGCGCATCGTTGCGTCTGGAAAACCGGCCTACGGCATCAATACCGGGTTCGGCAAGCTCGCGCAGACGCACATCGCGGGCGCGGAATTGGCGCAGCTGCAGCGCAACCTGGTGCTCTCGCATGCCGCCGGAACCGGGCCGTCGCTCAGCGACGAGGCCGTGCGGCTGGTGCTGGTGCTCAAGATCGCCAGCCTCGCGCAGGGACATTCGGGTGTGCGCCCCGCTACCGTGGACGCGCTGGTGCGCCTGTACAACGAGCGCATCTATCCGCGCATACCGGCCAAGGGCTCGGTCGGCGCAAGCGGCGATCTGGCACCGCTCGCCCATCTCGCGGCAGCCCTGATCGGCGTCGGCGAGCCGCGCCTCGCCGAGCCGCTCGTACTCGGTCCCAAGGAGGGTCTGGCGCTGCTCAATGGCACGCAGGTCTCCACCGCGCTCGCGCTGCTCGGCCTGTTCGCAATCGAAGACGCCTTCGCGGCGGCAACGGTCGCCGGCGCGCTCTCGGTCGACGCGGCGATGGGCAGCGATACGCCGTTCGATGCGCGCATCCATGCGCTGCGCGGGCAGCCCGGCCAGATCGACGTCGCTGCTCGTTATCGCGAGCTGCTGGCGGGCAGTGCCATCCGCGCCTCGCACGTGCGCGGCGACGATCGCGTGCAGGACCCCTACTCGCTGCGTTGCCAGCCGCAGGTGATGGGCGCATGCCTCGATCTGATCCGCTCGGCGGCGCGCACGCTGGAGATCGAGGCGGGCGGCGTCTCCGACAATCCGCTCATCTTCAGCGCGACCGGCGAGGCGCTTTCGGGCGGAAATTTCCATGCCGAGCCGGTGGCGCTCGCCGCCGACACGCTGGCGCTCGCCTGCGCGGAGATCGGCGCGCTCGCCGAGCGGCGCATTGCGCTGCTCATCGACGGCACGATCAGCCGGCTGCCGCCGTTCCTGGTCGAGCACGGCGGCCTCAATTCGGGCTTCATGGTGGCCCAGGTCACCGCAGCGGCGCTCGCGAGCGAAAACAAGTCGCTCGCGCACCCGGCGAGCGTGGACAGCCTGCCGACCTCCGCCAACCAGGAAGACCACGTCAGCATGGCCACGTTCGCGGCGCGACGCCTGGGCGAGATGGCCGACAACACCGCGGGCATCGTCGCCATCGAGCTGCTCGCGGCGGCGCAAGGGGTGGATTTTCGCAAGCCGCTTTGTACCTCGTCCGCACTGCAGGAGGTGCTACGCGAAATCCGCGCCGCAGTGCCGTTTTATGCGGCCGACCGCCATTTCGCGCCCGACATCGAAGCCGCCAG
>Ga0209342_10008448_pt1 | contig 10323 bp, 7 predicted proteins | sample RifCSP16_2_FD_184023 | JGI IMG/M metagenome (GOLD analysis project Ga0209342, IMG submission 184023) | Soil microbial communities from Rifle, Colorado - Rifle CSP2_sed 16_2 (SPAdes) (version 2) | ecosystem: Environmental > Terrestrial > Deep subsurface > Rock core/Sediment | place: Rifle... | reverse complement strand
TTCCATCGAAGCTGTATTCAATCGGATCAACGCCAGTGTTCAACAGTGCAAGGCCGACGGACCCGAAAGTCCAAGAAACCTGTGCAGTTCCGGGGAACGCGTCTACGGCGATGGAGGCTGCTGCGTAGTAGTGGTATCCACAAGATTCGGGCATAGCCGCGGCTCCTCTTTCCCCCTGTGGTATGACCGGCGGGGGCCTTAGCCCACGACTTTACTACAGGTTGAGGCAAAGGTGCCAGAAGAGGGCGTTGGTTCTTGTGAGGTCTGAAATGACTAGTGAACTGTGTGACTAAACGTCGTGACCGTAGGTGTCGGAGTAGACTGCCCAGTAGTCGATATCGAGGTCATTCACCTGTCCACCATCGCCGTTGATGTCAAGGCGCGCAAAGAACTCGAAGTCGTACAAATCGGCCACAAAACCGTTTTGGGGTGGATCATTTTGCGGTCGAATCGCTGTACGCCAAACGCCATCTACGGCAAAGTGAGCGTAATTGCCTACCGGAGCACTGTGTTGGCGCATCACGATTTCAAACAGATGCCAGTCTGTATCATCAGTTCCTGTGAAACCGCCTGTCGGAACTGAACCTGCCGGAGCTGGAGCTATTACACGACCTTGCCATGTACTGCCGACGCCTGCATAGAACTCAACACGAGACGTACCGGTATCACACGTACCTATAGTACTGCCAGATCCCCGCCGGCGAATTCCAAAGCTGTACAGTGCAGCACCTGCTGTACGAGACCGTCGGACACGAAATACAAAGTGCTGTCTGGGTACATTGTTGGCGTTGCTACCAATAAGCGTCAGTTTTGCCGGGCCTCGAATATCACCAACTTCGCCGTTTACGTCAGCCCTAATACGCGCGATCCCACCACACGTGTACAAAGAAGCTTCGGCGGCACTGGGGATGTTCACTGAAACAGCCCCTTGTGTAATCAGGTCATACGCCATTGCCAGCATGGTGATGTCTTTGTACATGAAGTGATCGCTGTACTCGAACGAACGTGGCTGATAATGCCCGTGTGGTCCGATAACAGCGACGGGTAACGTGGCCACGGCCCCGCCGTTACCAAGCGCAAAAATCTTTTGCAAATACGTCTGCTGTGCGTTGCTGTACACACGCAATTCGGCCGCTGCGTTGGCAGCGGCATCAGCGTTGGCGCGTGCGTACAGACGGCTCGTGTAAACGTTTGACCAAGGATACGAAGCAGAACCTAATGCTGCGGCATCGGCGGCATTGGGTGTGAGACTTCCTGTCATCGTGTCGCCAACACGCTTGACGCGACCATTTACAGCTAACTGAATCGCAGCGAGTTGTGCCGAAAGCGTTCCTGCAGCTAGGTCTAGTGTCCCATCTGTACCCGGAGATCCACCAATGTATCGTGCGCCGATCTTGTCTGCACCAGATAGACCTGCGCCTGCCGCGGAACCGCCCAACAATCCGACGAAGTCATCAAAGACCGCGTCCACGCCTAGACCGAGGCCGCGAGCAGCTAGTACTGTAGCATCCGCAAACGCCGTCGAACTGCCGTCGTACGCAACTTGATCTGCTGTCGTGGCAGTCCCTGCTGCAGCGAACGCATTGAACGTCGTTACGATATCTCGGATCTGGTCACCGATGTTCCCTGCTGGAAGCACAAGTGCACCTGCACCCGTTCCCGCTGCGCCGATCTTGTGCGCACCGGAACGATTGGCGGTTTGTGCGACCAAGTCGGTTACGAGTTTGTCTAACCTCGACTTGACGGTGCCACCCGCGTTGGTTGTAGGTCCGCCGCCGCCGCCCGTGTCGCGCCAATTATCCGTAACCGGTGCGTCACCGACGTCGACAGCTGTAGCCGAATGCCGTCCGCCAGAACCAGTTACGTGATTGGTCAACGTGCTCAAGAACCACTGCAGGGCACCTTGCGCCGTGCCGGCCACGAGTGAGTACTGCGATGTGGTTTGTCGAATCCAGTCCTGGCGACGTTCGTAGTTGGCCAATGCAACGGTGAGAACGCCGGCGTTGTTCACAAGCTTGAATTCACCAAGCAGGACCATACCGGACATGAGTGCATGCGCTGGTGTTACAGGCGCGGCGCCGAGTGTATACAGCACGCCTGCTTGAATGTAGAACTTGAAGCTCTCCGCTTCGGAGTAGTACACCGGCGTACCGGTACCATCGGTGCGCTGATCACTCAGCAGACGATCAAATACAATGTAGATCGATATCCAGCGCTCGCAGTTGGCTATCGGCTGTAAGTCGGCACCATCAGCTTGCGGCAAGGTGCCAACGGCGCCGATTGCAGTGTATCCCGCATGCGTGACATTCAATGTCGATGTCGGTGTCAACGTGACATCGTGTTGTATTCGGCGGCCTAAGTTATCGTACGCAACGCCAGGTTCAACTTCTACGCCCTGTGTCAGATCGAGACCCGCAAAGGCAATATCTGCACCGAGAGCTGTACATACACCGCCGTACAAACTGCCACCGCTCAAGACCAAATCTCTTACTGCGTCTCGATCAGCCTGTTCCAACGTACTGCATAGACCATCTAGCTCAGACTCAGAAATGAGCTGCTTGTAGAAAGTGTTGTACCTATCAGACACGATGACCTCCCAATGCGCAACAAGACCTGCCGGTCATACCACAGGGGGAAAGAGGGCCCGCAACACGCGCGTGCATTTTACGGCTCCACGATTCGCATGAAGTGTGTGTGTGCCGGCTTCATGTAGTTCACGATGTCCCGCAACCTATCACGCTGTGCCTGTGTTAGCGCCGTCGGTGAGACTGCCTCAAACGCGTAGTGCAGGAATGCAGTTCCCGGCCCGAGGTACGTGTCGTCGCCCAGTTCAGATTCGCCTAGACTCCAAACAGCGCCAAGCTCGTAGGCCTGAATGTCGATGACCACGCCGAGGAAGAAGCTGAGCACGGCTTCCATACCCGCTTCGGTCCCGTTGCGTTGGTAGATCTCGACGAGCACGTCTAGCAACATGCGCTTCTGGGCCTCGGTAAGGCCTGCAGCAAACGTGAAGGGGTTGCCGAGGTGATACAACAGTGCGTCGAGGAACGAGGCCGGCGCCAGGTCTATGTCGACGATCTCTGCGAACTTGTCGACGTCCGACAGCAGTACGCTTGCGACGTCCTGTATCGAGCGTAGGAGACGCTCGAGGTCGTGCGTATAGTCTTCACTGAGGTTGTGCGGTGGCATCGACGCGACAAGGTCGAAGACGCGCCCAGGTGGCGCGGAGGCCACTTCAGCAACGAACGCCGGGTCGTCGTTCAGCAGCCTATTGCCGAACAGATCGTCGACCTTGTGTGTGCTGAACTTGTAGTTGCCGCCAGGTGACAGCTCAGCGTGTAGATCCAGCAGGACCTGAGCGGCCGTAAGGCCTGTCCGTGCAGCCACGATGACTGGAGCAAATACCGGCGTGATTCCATCAGACACACCTTCGAGTGCGTATGGTCCGATGGAGACCACTACGCTACTTGGGAAAGTCTCTACTGTGCCTACGATGGCACCGCCTTGCACATCTGTGAGCACCACATTGCGTGCGTCTACGTACGTGGCTACGCGGTACGTTCGGTTGTTGATTGGCACAGCCGCGCCATCGATGGCTAGGTAGAGCCCGACGTCGTCAGCTTCAAAGGTGTCGATCGGCGTGTAGAGCGTGTTGGCCGTCACGAGCGCTGCGCCGTAGATCCTTCTTACGCGGGCGGCATCGCCGACCACACCCGTACCTTGTGCCACAGGTTCGTTGAAGTTCAGGACTATCTGCTTCAGCCCACGCGACGCTATAGGCGGGATGTTCGGGTCAACAAGCCACCCCGGCGCTACGTAGTCACGGACGTGGAAGTAGTAGCTTGTGTCGAGAACGAGCGGGTCGGCCGTCGATGCGTGAACCGTTATTGTGATCTTGTTGAGTGACCCGAACGCGGTGGACCGGCGCAGGATGATTCGGTGTTCATCGTTGGGGCCTGCGCCGTCCGACGTTGCAGCGGTGAAACTGGACGCGGCTACGTACGTCGCGTGGAAGGCGACGCCGTTCCACGCGACTACGGTGCTGACAACGACGTCGAGGGGCGTTTTTTCTTCGACTGTGACCGTAGTCGCATTGGCGATCAGCCCCGCAGCTCCGGTGTCTACGACAGTCAAGTAGATCGCACCAGACTCCAGTGCGCCGGTTTCGTTGGGCTCCGGAACGCGATTGACTAGCCCTGGGCTTGCGACAGTTGCGCTGTCGACAATCGAGTCTAGGTACAGACTGCCGAGGCGGGTGTACACCTTACGCCTCCACCAATTGCAGTCTGAATTGCACAGTCTGTGCGCCGGCGAGCTTCGATACGTGTGCAGCGAGGTCTATACGCGTGACGTCTCGACCAGGGTATTCTTCTGTGAAGGCGCGTTGCGTTCCTGCTACCCACAGGCTGGCTCGCCACCGTGCGCCGAGTAGGGTGGCCGTGCCCGCGCCAACAAGTGGATTTTCTTGCACCACTGTGTGCACGTCCATGATCGCGATGCGCGGTGACAGAATTCCAGTGATACGACGGTCACCGTTGTTGCCCGGGTTCCCGGCGTTCGCGATGCGTATGATGCGGTGCGCATCGGTTGGTACAAAGATGTCTGTTGTAGATACAATGGCCACTAGTCTATCTGCGCCGCCGATGTATGTTGGCGGTGGACCAGCACTGACTAACGTACGACCTTGTGGTCCAGCCTGGTCTATTGGGTACGCGACCGGATCTGAGTAGTTGAGCACGCCATGCCAAGTTCCCGGCGCACCAGTGTCTTGATTGCCGTGCAAGATACCCGCCCCGGGTATCAACGTGGCCGTTGGCATCTCTGCTGGTTGCCTAACTCGCCACGTCGCGCGCAAGAAGTTGACGCCCGTCAGGTCAATCGACTGCGTGAGGTTGATGACGTCGTTGTAGGCCAAGTCGTGCATCTGCGCTGGGAGCTTGTCGCTGCCCAGGCAGTACACGTAGTCGCCGCCGATCGCGGCGGCGTTGTCAGGACGGATGCGGCCCTCAAACGTGCCTAGTTCATAGTCGAAGGCCGCGAGCGTGGGGAGGCCTGTGTAGGTGAAGCCTCCGTAAACCGCGCCGCCGTAGACAGCCATTGATCGTTATAGACCGCGCCAGAGGTTACGCATCGAACGTTCGTAGAACGACGTGTGCCCCAGCCAAGAGGTTGTTGGTGTGATTCGGTGTGGTGTCCCCCGCCAGGGGTGTTGGATTTATTGCAATGGTCGTGTAGTGACACCAACCGGCGGTGGTGTCGTAGACACGCTGCATGTAGTACGTGTCCAGCAAGGCTGCTCCGTAGGGCGTGCCTTCGTAGAGTGGCGCTGTTCCAGTAAATAGCTCGCCAACAATAGCAGGACGCGCGCCCTCGAAAAGAGGTTCGTTCCCGATAAAAAACTCGCCAACGTAGTTAGCCATGTTGGGCTACAGCACGGGCGCCGTGCCGTCCTCCCAAGGTATAAGAACGTCGTTGACGTATACGTAGGCATCGCTCGCGAGATTCAAAGTGTCAGGGTAGACCTTGGTAGTGCCCTTCCACTTCAAGTACTTCGAGACACCTTTGTGGCCGACCTGTGTAGTGTGCGGCGAACCACGACCGAAAGTTATTTGAAGCCCGTTGTCGTCGTTGTCGTACGGGTTTGTGCCTACGGCACCGGGGTAGACCATTCCAGAATTGGATTGCAGCGTGAGCCCTGGTATCCCCACGAACAGCTCGTCTGCAAGGTCCATCTTGTACCAACCCTTGAATGCCGAAGTGCCTTGGATGGCGGTGTAGGTCAAACCCCCGCTTCCAACGTAGTTCAAACAGGGGTCTGCGTCCGCAGATGGGTATGACCCCACAGTCATCGGCTCGCACATGAAAACGCCTGAAGTCACGCCAGTACCATTGACGGTTGCCCACATCCAGAAGGGGTAAACCCCACCTTCCACAGTACTTTGTGCGACTACGTGCAGTTGATACGTGCCACCCGCAGTGAACAGCGCCGCGTACGTCGGCGCCGTGTCTGTCACGCTGCCAAGCAACTGGTACTCGTCAGTGGCCGACGGCGTAATGGCTGCGCCCACCGCACCGCCTCCGGTTGGGGCCTCGTCGAACTTTGTTAGCGCGCTGTACTTGATGCGCGCGTTGTACTCCAGATTGCCGCGCTGAACCGTATACTCGCGGCGGTTACCTGCATCAGTGATCCGGTACCAGGCATTCGCATTATTCATGCCGAACGCGCCTGCACCACCATGTGTGATTGCCGTCCCGTCGGTGGCTCTATAGTTCACCCCGCCATCGCCGGACCCGATAACCGACCAGCCGGCGTCATCCAAGCACTCTCGTAGCAGGTACAAAGCTTCGCCACCCGAAGCAACCGCATTGTTGACGTCTGTAAACTTGGCCATGATTTAGAACTCCAGGTGTAGCCCCTTCAGGAGCGAGATTGTACCGCCGATGTCCCCGTAAAGCTCAATGTCATACCACCCAGCAGCCGGTATGGTGGCTGCTGCTGCAATCACGTCTGACGCTAACCCAACACCAGTCACACTCCAAGTAGCGTTGGTCACCAACACGCCATTGGAGAATCGACGCAATCGGAGGTACGCAGTACCGCCAGCTTGTGTGCCCAGCATCGCGTGACTCTCTGTAGTCAACACGACAGATTCTGCGAAGTACACGGACCCGACAACTACAGCAGTAACGCCTTCAACGGAGTCATTGAATGACAAATCGATCGTTGGCGCGCGGCCCGTCAGGCGCTCAACGCTACCGTCTGAAGCGTGTCGGTAGTACAGCTCAGTCGCACCGCTGTTGTCCTTGGTGTACAGCGCTCCTGTGTTGACTGCAGTAGTTGGGTCAGTTGTCTCCAAAAACAACGCTGCGCCTTCGGTGCGCGTATTGCCCACGACCAGCAACTTCTCCGTACCCACCATGGCGTTGCCGCCGAAAACGGCGTCGCCATCTGCGTAGATACGGGCCGTAATCGTGGCGCCACCCACAAGACCCGACTGCCACACCGTGTCCAACGAACCTGCAACCTCGGATCGAATCGCCGTGATGGTTCCGGCCGAACCCTTGTGGCTAACTCGAAACGTAGTTTGCGAACCGAGCGCCGTTACGCCTTGGTCATCAACGTCAAGCAGCGGCGCGGTACGGTCGGTTGCAGCGTTCAGGTCCGTGATGATCAAGCCGCCATCACCTGCGGGCGTGCCTACGCCGCGTGTGATGTCGATTGAACCGTTCGCGTTGGTGATGATCGCAGCGCCATTCTGATAGGCCTGCTGCATCGTCAGCGAACTGTCCGTGGACACATTGGCGTAACCACCCCCGTCAACGGAAATTTGCCAACGACTCAGCGTCGCATTGTAGATGAGACGACCGCGCCCGGCAGCAGAGACCAATGCAGCCTGGCCGCTGCCCAGTTCAAGGTACGTGTCTGTTGCCCCACCGCCGCCCAACTTCGCGCGCTCGACCCCGTCGCTACGGAACGAAGCGAGTATGTCCGTTCCGAAGTGCGCGTTCGTGGTGTCGAAGATGTACGCAATGGAAGCTGCATCGCCGCCTGGTTGTGCGCTTTCGTGTCGGCCCCGGTGCAGGATATAGTCTACCGACGTTGGATCAGCTGAACTGTCTGCGCCGAGTTTCGTCTCGATGTTCTCAAGCGCGTCGGTAATCGTGTTTATGTGATCGGCGGAGACGTCGTGCGTGAAGTCCACGACATGAGGAAGCGCATCGAGCGTTGCTGGGAAGGTAGAACCCCCGAAGACTAGAACGACGCCCATTATGCAGCTCCTCTTACCGTACGAAGTCTTGCGTCAACTCTAAACTTGGCGAAATAGCTCAACTTGGTCCAAAAAACCACGCCTCGATACATCGTGTGTCTCGAAACCAAACCCGGCGAAGCCTCCGGCATACGGCGACGTACCATCGTTGACGTTGATGCCCAACGCATCGTCGATGAAGTCGGCCATGCCCGGGACTGCTTCCCACGTTGGTGCTGTCACCGCGTGCGCGGACAAGTTGTTCCGAAAGATTTTCAAGACCGTATCCCCATTTGGGTTCACGATCATGTCCAATCGAAGATGTACCCACGTTCCGGGGATGAACTGCGCCGTGCTGCGACGGAGAACGCCCGCCGCCGTTGGCAACAATCCACCAGCTGGTGCGCCCTTCCGTAAGATGATCTCGTGCGGATCAGCGTCGGACAAACCGAGCAAGTATGCTGGGTCGTTGACGGTGCCAAACGGCACGGCGTTCTGCAGGCCAATGAACATGAATGGTGCGAAGTTCGTCGGGCCTGCACTAGCCCCACGTTGTAGGGCCATGCGAATGGACCCGCCTGTCGGGTTACCCGCGCCGTTCTTTAACGGCCCATAATTGGTTTGGTTGGCGGCCAAACCTACAACGCCTGCCGACGTCGTGCGGGAGTTGAAGCCGAACAGGAACGTTCCGCCTCCACTGGGCGGCGTAACACCGGCCGTTACTCCACGCGAAGTGTTGGCGGCATCGAGTCCACTGGTCAGGTATGTCCAATTTGATTCGCCCATTCGGTCTCCGTCGGGGACGGATTCCAGCGTCCCGCCGTACGGTTATACCACAGGGGGAAAGAGGGCCGAAACAGGGTGTTTGGGGCTGCCCGTGTGGGCCTAGAGCACCAACGTTGTGGTCCAGTTGCCTTCGAAAGAGTCGTAATTCTGCGCCCCGGGGTTATCGAAGCTGGCAGTTCCGCCCCCAACCAAGATGAACGTGAACACCGACAGCTCATTGCTGCGCCATTCGTTCTCGAAGTTCTCTTGATTCGTGAGCGCAGTGTCGAAGGTAGCTCTTGAAAGGGTAACCGACTCCTGGGCCCGGAAGTCGTACAGAATCGACGTCAGGCCATGCGAGACGAATCCCAACGTACTCCAAGCTGACCCGGAAACCGGCGTACGCAGTCGGAACCGGCTGTAGGCTCCAGTCGCTGTGATCTGGATGTATCCAGCCGCGGTCACGCTGACGACTAGGTCGCACTCCATGCCCACAGCCGCATCTAGTGCGGCTTGGACCCTGACGGCCATGGCGGATGCCGTAGCGTAGGTGCCAGGCGTGATCGTGGCGGTGAGCGACGGCGACCCGCCGACCGCGAAGTCGATCAACATGGTGTTGTTGGCACTGGCGCTGATCGTGAATGGTCCCACAGCCGTCGAAACGAAGAACGGCTCGAACCCACCAAGGGCCGTTTCGTTGCTGTCCCATTCGTGCTCGAAGTCCTCGTACCCGACGAGAGCTGTATCGAACGTTGCAGCAATCGTCGTCAATGCATCGAAGTTCGAATAGAACCCGGCGTCGTTGTCCCACCCAAACTCGAAGTCCTCGCGTGACAGGCCTGAGAACTGCCCAGCTTCCAGATGCACGCTGTCCTCAAAGGAGAACAATGAAAACTCGTTTGTGTAGAGTCCCGACGTGTTGGGCAAGCGCCATTCGGAGTCGAAGTCTTCAACCGCCGACGTCGTGGAGTCGAACACGGCAATCTGTTCGACCGACGCCGTAAACGACATCGTCCAGCCGTCAGCGGTTCCAGGGTTTTGGTAAGGGCGCTCGAAGCTCGGGTTGTTGACACCACTCGGCGGGCATTCAACGGCCAGAATCGTGTCGGCAATCAGCTCACTACCGGCGAGGTTCGGGTGAATGTGGTCGCCTGAGTCGTACAGCGCGTCCAGTTGCGTCGGAGCCATCGAGTCTTCCAACGCTGTGGACGTGTCGATGACCGAGTCCACGTTGGCAGCGCCGGACAACCACGCATTGAATGCGACGCGGATGGCCTCACGCGGGGCGCTGTAACCTGGGCTGCCGCCAAACGGCAAAATCGTGCAGACCACCACACGTACACCTGCAGCGGCCAATGCCGTCGTGATCGTGTTGAAGCTAGTCTGCATCTGTCCGAGTGTGCGATCTGCAATCAGGTCTCCGTACCCGCCGAAGACGATGCACGTCGTTACACCCTGGTCGATGATGTCAGCCTGTACACGGGTGGCCATCAAGGCCAATGTGTTGCCGGTTACACCGGCGATGAGGATTTGCTTGCTCTGATCTGATAGGAACAGCCCTGCGCGGATGTTCCAAGAGGCGGTAGCAGCTGCGTACGGCTCTGCTGAAATGGCGTCGCCTAGTGAGCCCCAGCGTTCGACCGGAACGCGGCGTACCGTATCCGCAGTCAGCTCAGTGTAAAGCCCGTGGCACTGATTGCCGTCGGCGTCGCAGCCTACGAAGGCCTCCGGCGGGACAATTGGCGTAACCCAGTCGGCATTGGCCTTGGCGAGCACGCTGTTGACTTCCAAATGCGGGCGCGTCTCGGTG
>Ga0209342_10008447_pt1 | contig 10323 bp, 10 predicted proteins | sample RifCSP16_2_FD_184023 | JGI IMG/M metagenome (GOLD analysis project Ga0209342, IMG submission 184023) | Soil microbial communities from Rifle, Colorado - Rifle CSP2_sed 16_2 (SPAdes) (version 2) | ecosystem: Environmental > Terrestrial > Deep subsurface > Rock core/Sediment | place: Rifle... | reverse complement strand
CGTCCGGCGAGATCACGTGGAACGCCGCGAGGTGTTCCTCCACGGGCACCGCTCGAAGGAGATCGCGCGAGGCGAGGATCGACTTCGTTCGGATCCTCCGGCGGACATCGAGGGCTCGGACGAGGCGACCGAGTGCGGAGCAGAGGCCGCAATCCGCGTCGTAGAGGAGGACGTATCCGCCAGCGGTCATCGTCGCGATCCTCCCTACGGCCCCGAGTGGATAAAGGATAGTGGCCCGTTCGACGACTAGTTATCGACGGACGCGGTTCGACCCGTGGCGATATCCACGATTGTCGATCCCTCGCACCTCTCGGACAGGGACTCGTACCGGCTCATGATCTCGGCCTTTGTGCCGCGGCCGATTGCGTTTGTCTCGACCCGGTCTCGCGACGGCCGAACGAACTGCGCACCGTTCTCGTACAGCATGGGGGTCTCGAGCCGCCCCATGGTCCTCGCAATCTCCGTCGGAGAACGGGACGCACGGCCGAAGGATACCGCCCGCAACATCCTCGACACGGGGGAGTTCGTCGTGAACCTCGTCACGGAGGCGATCGCGGAGAAGATGAACGTCGCCTCCGCCGACTTCGCCGCCGGCGTGAGCGAATTCGGGGAAGCGGGCCTGACCGCCGCGCCCTCCGAAGCGGTCAGCGCGCCTCGCATCGCCGAGTCCCCCGTGAACTTCGAGTGTCGACTCCTCCGCGCGGTCCGGGTCGCCGACAACATCGTGTTCTTCGGCGAGGCGGTCCGCCTGCACGTCGACGACGCCGTGATGACGGAGGGTCGCGTGGACATTCACAAGGTGCGGGCCATCGGCCGCCTCGGAGGCTCCCAGTACTGCCGCACCCAGGACGTCTTTGAGATGGTCCGTCCGAGAATCACGGGGCCAAAGAGCGCCCGCCGGACGGAGGCCCGATAGCCAAGTTGAGCACAATTATTCATCGGCTCGCGGAGGGATTCCGCACCATGGGTCATCGTGCATCCGAATCCTTAAGTAGAGCCAGTCCATGCGCTCGTTTGACACGATGCCGAGGTCCGCGCGGTTCGGATGGACACACGCCGTTTGCGTATCGTCCCGCGTAGGATCGTCGGACCTTCTTCTGTGACCCGCTCTCGACGGAGGGGGCCGGTCATGGGTGGTAACCGAATGAGCACACGCTGGAAAACGGGCGGCAGAGAAACGACGGGCGGCGAGCGGGCCGCACCCGCGCACGAGACCACGGAGGAGAATCGAAATGATGGACGCAAGGGACCTTGAGGCGAGCTGGAGACAGGACGAACGCTGGGCGGGAATCGTCCGCCCGTATCGAGCGGAGGACGTCGTGCGGCTTCGCGGATCGTTGTCGATCGAACACACGCTCGCAAAGGTCGGGGCGGAACGCCTGTGGGACCTCTTGCGATCGTCCCCGTACGTCATGGCGCTCGGCGCCCTGACCGGGAACCAAGCGATCGAACAGGTCGAGGCGGGGCTTCCCTCGATCTATGTGAGCGGCTGGCAGGTCGCCGCGGACAACAACGATGCGGGCCAGATGTACCCGGACCAGAGCCTCTACCCAGCGGACAGCGTGCCGAACGTCGTGAGGCGCGTGAACAACGCCCTGAAGCGGGAGGACGAGAAGCAGACGATGACCGGGAGCAACGACACGTACTGGTTCGCCCCGATCGTCGCCGACGCGGAAGCGGGCTTCGGCGGCCCCCTGAACGCCTTCGAGCTGATGAAGGCCATGATTGAGGCCGGCGCCGCGGGGGTGCACTTCGAGGACCAGCTCGCGAGCGCGAAGAAGTGCGGCCACCTCGGAGGCAAGGTCCTCGTCTCCACGGGCGTGTTCCTGCAGAAGCTCGTTGCGGCCCGCCTCGCGGCCGACCTTTGCGGCGTGCCGACAATCCTCATTGCCCGAACGGACGCAAACTCCGCGAAGCTCATCACGACGGACGCAGATCCAGAGGATCGGCCGTTCATCCTCGACGGGGAGCGCACGCCGGAGGGGTTCCACGCGTTCCGCGGCGGCATCGAGGCATCAATCGCACGCGGACTCGCCTATGCCCCCTATGCGGACCTCCTGTGGTGCGAGACCGCCGGACCCGACGTCGACGAAGCGAGGGCGTTCGCGGACGCGATCCATGCGCGATTCCCGGAGAAGATGCTCGCGTACAACTGCTCCTCCTCCTTCAACTGGCGCAAGAAGCTCGACGCCTCCGGGATCGCCCGTTTCCAGCAGGAGCTGGGGGACCTCGGATACAGGTTCCAGTTCGTGACCCTTGCGGGCTTCCACTCCCTGAACCTCTCCATGTTCCGCCTCGCGAAGGCCTACCGGCAGACGGGCATGACCGCGTACGCGGAGCTGCAGGACGAGGAGTTTGCCGCGAAGGCAGAAGGCTACCGTGCGGTGGAGCACCAGAAGTTCGTCGGCACGGCGTACTTCGATGAGGTGACGCAGATCGTCGCGGGAGGTCATGCCGCGACCGTCGCGATGGACGAATCCACGGAGACGGAGCAGTTCCGCGAGAAATCGACGGAGGACGCGCCTCGGCGCGCCCGACCGCAGACGGTCCCGTCTGAGACGGGCTGATCGGCGTTCAGAAGGGCAGCTTGCTCAGGCCGATCGCAAGGGGCAGGAGCGCCTGCTCGCGACCGAGGAACTTCGCGGTCTGGAGGACCGCGTTCAGGTAGCTGATCGTGTGCTCCTTCTCCCCGACGGTCCAGTTCCCGTAGAAGTCTACGACGGTCGCGAGGAGCTCGTCCAGGGACATGCCCGCCTCCAACGCCTCCCGCACGGTCTTCTCCGCGGGCGGGGACTTGTAGCGAAGGCTCGACTCGAGCGCCGCATGGATCGACTCCTCGGAGCCTCCGCTCGACTCCCTGAGCATCAGGAACTCCGGATAGCCGAAGCGGGTCGTCAGGGTGCGGTACAGCTTCCACGAGAGCCACGCATTCTCCGATGGAGTCAGGAAGCGTGTCGCGATCCGGGCGGAATGAACCTCGCTGAGGGTGTGACCCAGGAAGCCGGGGTCCGCGCTCGCCGCGATCAAGAGGGGTCGATAGGCATCTTCCGCCAGCCCCTCCAAGGAGAGGGACCGCAGGATGGGTTCAACGCGGTCGAACTCCCAGTCCTCGAGGAGGCGCCCGAGCTGTTCGACATCGGACGCGCCCTGGCTCGCGGCCGAGACCGCGGGAATCTCGACGGGAGCCACCCCCTGCATCGCGACGGATTGGACATACCCGAGGTTCGCGAGCGGGACGAGTCCCCGAGGCAGGCCGAGGGACACGGCGGCGTCTGAATAGCTTACGGCCATCGAGAGGTTGTGGCCCAGGCGGCCGAGGTCGTCGAGAGCCGTCCGGATCGCGAGGTGTGCGGCCGCATCGAGTCCGCCGTCGAGTGCGACGCGGGCCAGGAGGGCCGCGGACTTCGCACCCACGCTCTCGAAGACCATCTTTCGGTAGGCTCGCGACATCTCGTCGGGGCTCGCCGCCGGCACCGCGCGGGCGGCGGACTCCACCTGGCTCGAAGTCAGACCACGTTTCCGCAGGCTGAAGTTGTACAGGACGAGGAACCGGAGGAGGCCGAGCCCGCCGGGTGGACGCGTAAGGCGTAGGAGGCCCTTCGCCGCGTGAAGGGTGAGCATCCCGTGAGGGGTGTGGAGCTGCGGATCGTCGTGGTTCGAGGCGACCAGGAGAAGTTCCTGAAGGATAGGGGCCGCGTTCGCGGGGTCCTTTGCGAGCGCATCGAACATCCGGATTCCGTTCTGATGCTCGAAGGTCGGGAGGACCGAGAAGAACCGTTCCAGCTCGCGGGATGGCAAGGCGCGGAAGGAAACGGACGCGGGACCATTAGGTTGCGCATCCGCCTGAGGCAACGCTTATGCCGAACCGGGACCTTCAACCGATGCCATGGCCCTATACGACGTGATCATCATCGGTTCGGGCCCCGCCGGACTCACCGCTGCGATCTACGCGACGCGGGCGAACCTCAAGACCCTCGTGATCGCTGGGCAGGTCGCCGGAGGCCAGCTCATGATCACGACGGACGTGGAGAACTATCCCGGATTCCCGAAGGGGATCCAGGGCCCGGAACTCATGGAGCTCTGGCGGCACCAAGCCGAGCGGTTCAAGGCGGACTTCGCGGACGACGACGCGGCGAAGGTCGATTTCTCCTCGCGACCGCTGAAGGTCTGGACGTCGGATGGAAGGCACGAAGGGCGGGCGGTGATCATCGCGACGGGCGCGAACGCGAAGTACCTCGAGCTGCCGAACGAACAACGTCTCAAAGGCCGCGGCGTCAGTGCGTGTGCGACGTGCGACGGTTTCTTCTTCAAGGCTCTCGACGTCGTCGTCGTGGGTGGCGGAGATACCGCGATGGAAGAGAGCCTGTATCTCTCCAAACTCTGCAAGACCGTCACAATCGTCCACCGCCGGGAGGCATTCCGCGCGAGCAAGATCATGCAGGACCGAGTCTTCAAGGCGTCGAACATCCAAGTCGTCTGGGACTCCGAGCTCGTCGATGTCTTGGGAGACCAGAAGGTCGAGGGGGTCCGCATCCGGAACGTGAAGACCGGGAAGCCGACGGATCTCAAGGTGCAAGGCCTGTTCCTCGCGATCGGCCACACGCCGGCAACCGAGATCCTGCGCGGACAACTCGAGCTCGACCAGGGCTACGTCGTCCTCCGGCCCCATGACGGGTTGGCCACCGCGACATCCGTGGACGGCGTCTTCGCCGCGGGAGACGTCCACGATTACCGCTATCGGCAGGCCGTGACCGCCGCGGGCTTTGGGTCCATGGCCGCGCTCGATGCGGAGCGATGGCTCCAGGGCCACCCTCACTAGCACAACTGTTCTGCTGGCCGACTAGGCTGCTGCCTTTGCCAACTCGAGTTCTTGGGAGACGGCATCGATGAGCGGCTGGCGGTGATCCCGCTGCGCGTGCTCAAGGGCCTCTCGGAGAACTGCACCGCCGCGATCAAATTTGCCGATGCGGACGAGATACCGGCCTTCGTCGAGGAGCAGCTCTGCTCGCACGCCTCCGGAGGCGAGGACCTCTTGCATGACCGTTCCGTGCCTCCGAGGAATTTCGGCCTGCAACGCGCGTTGGAAGGCGAGGTCGGCCGCTTCCTGATCGCCTTGGAGCTCGGCAACTGCGGCGCGTGCCCACTCAAGGTGGAATACCGTCTTGCCGGGGTCCAGCCTCCCGACCGACTTCTCTGCCTTTCTGAGGAACTCCCGCGCCCTCTCCAGTTCCCCGATCTGGGCACTTATCCGCACTGCCAGCGCGAGGTTTTCAAATTCGCCCTCCGGGCTAAGTTGGCCGTCTGCGACCGAAAAGAAGTATCTTAGGCTCTCGAGTGCCCGTTCCGGTTGCCCATGCCACCGATAGAGATCTGCGTAGTGCCGGTGAAGCCACAGTAATCGCTCGGCCTGATGCTTCGTCCTAAAGAGCATATACGCCTCGTTGTACAACGCCTCGGCTTCTTCGTATCGCCCGAGAAATTCCACAAGGATTCGCGCCTTGACGGTGAGGGCGAGAGAGTATTCACTACTTCCCGAGAACTTGTCAATCTCGAGGGCGCGATTAATCATGGAGACGGCTTCCCCGATGTTCCCCTTAAGAAGCTCAATCGACCCCAGCCAGCGGTAGCAACCTCCCGGTCCGCCGCCCTCGCGACTGGATTCCAACCTCGCGAGAGCCTCGCGGAAACATGCCTCCGCCCGAACCAAGTCCGGTTGGTTGGGGTCCGTGAAGTAGTCGTGTCCCTCCCAGTAGGCGAGCCAGCCTTCGAAATAAGGGTCGTTCGGGAGGCGCGGAAGCCAGTCCCGCAAGGTCCTCAGGTCTGCACGGCTCCTCGCATGGTCGCTCCAAATGGCAGATCGATGCCACAACAGCCACGCGGCCAATGGTGACGGGCCTGGGGACAGGAGGGCAAGGCCGGCCTCGATTTCTTTCATCGCCTCGTCGAGGCGCCACATCTGTCGGAGGCTGTTCGCGAGGAGCATGTGAAAGTCCGCCTTGTTTTCCGGGGTCGTCGCATCCTTCAACGCGGTTCGAAGAGTCTCGACTGAACCCACGTAGTCGCCCACGTGAGTGCGGAAATTGCCAAGCCGCCGCAGAGTCACCAAGCGCCGCCGAGGGTCGACATCGATTCCGACTGCGTTTTCCAGGAGGGAGATCGCGTCGTATGATCTTCCCGTTCGGTGGGCGCTCTCCGCTTCGTTGACCAACCAACCAATAACCTTCTCCGAAACATGGAACCGCCGTTCCTCAGGAAGTGCCTGCCGGAAGTATTCCCGGAGCAGGTCATGGAGCACGTACATCCCGGTTTTGGATTCAATGAGCAGCCCATTCCGTCGAAGCGTTACGAGGTCCCTGATTCCGCCCTTCCCCCCGATCAGGAGTGCGTCCGCGGGGACCGGTACGTCGTACAGGGAGGCGACCTCCAAGCAGTCACGTTGTGTGTCGTCGAGGGTCGGTTCGATTTCCTCTGTAATATACGTCGCGACCGTGTTCCATCCCTTCTTAAACGCAGCCCCCGTCTGGGCCGCCGCCATCATCCGGAGGAAGAGCGGGCTCCCCCCCGACGCCTTCACGAGGCCGCTAACGCGTTCCTCCGCGACACCTGCATCCTCGAGAAGCTGCCGACTCGTCTGTGGATCTAATCCGCCGAGGGTAAGCTCGAGGACCGTTTCCTCGACGACAACGTCTCGTCGGTTGTAGAGAAGAGGAGTAGTGCGGGACAGGAGAATCATCGTCGACCCACGACGATCGCGAAGCACTCCACGGAGGAGGGACAGAAACGACAAGGCGTCCGGGGAGGCATCGTGTACGTCATCAAAGACGATCAGGGCGTTTGCTCCAGCCAAGTCGGAGGACAGTGTTCCTTCGACACGGTTCAGCTCCTTTGGGTCGGGAGCCGGAAGATATTCGTGAAGTCCCGTCCGGCCCATCGCTTTTAGGAAGCTCGCCACACGGGACATCAGGTCCATCGCCGTGTCCCATCGTCGGATTCGCCGCCAGAAAAGGGATCGCCTCCCTCGTTCGAATTCGCAGACCCGCGAGCCGAGCGTGGTCTTCCCGATTCCCGCGATCCCCGTCACAACGACGAGCGGAATACGGCCGAGCGACTCCCGAATTCGCTTCAGCTCTTGCTCTCGGCCATAGAACGAGCCGACGGCGGGCGCCTCCGCGGTGAAGTCGACGAGCGCCGCAGGAATATCAACCGGCACCTCGGAAATCATCCGCGTGGATTCAAGTTCCTGCAGCAAGACCTGAAGGCTGCTCCCTCGTCGCTCCTCATGATACACCCGAGAGAGGGGCACCTGACGAACCTCTCCTCCCCAGGAGCGCACCGGAACGCTCTCCTGAAACACGGCCTCGCGGAGCGTGACGACTTTCGACCGCCCCCGCGCTGTCAGGAAGTACGCCTTCTTTCTCCGAACCCCGCGACGGACGTGGCGAACGGCCTCCTCCACGAATCCTTCCGTGACCAAGGGGCGGAGATACTGCGAGGCGTGCTGGATGGGGATGCCCACGACAGCGGCAATCCCGCTCTGCGTTACTTCCTGTGGGACATCGGCCTCGGATGCAAACCTAAGGTACTCGAAGAGGTGGAGGAGAATTCGCTCTTTGACAGTGAGACCGACGACGGAGACCCCCACCGCAACCCGGATGTCAAGGAGTTTGGACGTACATAACGCTTGTTCAGCGAGCGGTCTTTCGAAACAGGGCAACCCGCCAAGCGAGCCTGGAGAAGCCTACGGGGAGAGGAGAGGCGCGGGCGATAGTGAGAACGCAATGATGTCCAGTCAGGATTCATGAGGCGATCCCGCCCGTTCCCCGTCCATGGGTGCGCGAGAATCGGTCCAGGCGACGTGGGCAGATGTTGCCTCGGAATACGCCTCTGCTCACCGCAGAGATGCAGTTCCCGCGCGAGCGCCGAGGAGGGGCGCGGTACAAATACCCAGTTCCTCCACCGGGGAGAGGGGGTGAAAACAATGAGAAACACAAGAAGGCTGGGACTCACAGCGATAATTGTTCTTTCCGCGATCCTCTTCGCGATCGCCCCCCCGGCGGCCGCGATGCCCCCCGAAATCACCACATTTACGGACGGGGCTATCGACGAGGTCTTCGCGGATTGCACCGAGTTCGTAGTGCTCTCAACCTATACCCTCGACGTCCGCATCACGACTTTCTTCGATCGGAACGGGAATCCCAAGACCCTCAAAGTCCACATTATCTTTGATGGAACCGCAACGAATTCCGACACAGGGAAGACCGTAAGCGATGACTCGTCCGCCATAGTCACCATCGACCTTGTCAGTGGGGGATTTACGGTCGTCGGCCTGGGCTTCGTGTGGACGTTCCCCGGAGAAGGCCTCCTCTTCCTTAACCTGGGGAAGATCACGTTCGACGACGCGGGCAACATAGTCTTCGTTGCCGGGCCTCACCCGCTAGAGCTCGAAGGCACAGAAGTCCTCTGCGCGGCGTTGGACTAAGGATCTCGTCAGGGCGCGCTCACCCGCGCCCACCTTTCCCTTTTCATGTCCCTGCGAGCGCATGTTGCTCGACAGATGAGGCCGCGGAACACGAAACCTTGAATACCGAACCACGGGTTCTCGAGCGTAGCCATGGTCCGGATCTTCCGCGGCGGCGTGCTCGACGAGCGCTTCGAGGGCTCCGTGGTCGTGATCGGCCCCCGCCCGACGACGATGACGGGTCTCGTCCGCGGGGACCTCTTCGTGCGGGACAACAGCGTGTGCGACGTGACGGGCATGGTCTCTGGGAACCTGCTCGCGGAGCGGACGGGGAAGGCCGTCCTCCATGGCCTCGTCACGAAGGCGGCGAAAGCGGCCGGGGGCGACCTCGAGATCTACGGCATGGTCCAGGGCGATGTCGTGAACGAGGGCGGAAGGGTGTTCATCGACAAAGGCGCGGTCGTCCGAGGCCGCGTGGTCGGCACCGTCCACGACGGGCCCCTCCCGCCGCCGGAGAAGCCCGCGACGCCGGCACCGGCAGGCGCTGCCGCCGCGCCCCCGAAGCCTCCCGCCCCGCCGCCGACCCCGTGAGGGTCACGCCTTCGTCTGAACGGCCTCGACGATGGTTCCCTTCAGGGGCATGCGGTCCGGTTGCTTTTCCCCGGCCGCGTAAAGCTGAAGATACGGGATCAGGTTCGCGACGATGCGGTTCTCCGCCTTCCGCAGGTGCTCCTCGAAGGTGGACCGGCTCACGCCGAGGCTCCGTGCGATGTTCTCGGTCGTCACGTCGCGAGGCGAGCTGTAGTATCCGTAGCGGTGAGCCTTGAGGAGCGAGTCCATCTGCTTCCCGGTGAGGTCGCCGAACAGGGTGTTCACCCACACGCTGGACGGGAGGACGCTGAGCGGCAGTTCGCGCTTTCTGATCAGTTCCGTCGGCCCGCGTTTGTTGAAATCCCTGAAAAGATCCTTTGTGCGGGATTCGTCGAACGTGACGACCCTGAAGTGTCCCCACCCGTCCTGGAACACCGCGGGAGGGGCGTCCACGGCCTCGTGGGCTTCCCAGATGTTCCACGGGCTGTCGAGGTTCCCGCACGTGCACTTCAGCATGAAGATCCGGGAGTCGCCGGCTTCAACCCACTGGTCGATGCACTTCCCCGCCTTCCGGATCTGTTTCTCGATGTCCTGGAGGACGGCCTCGTCGAGTGTGGGCACCTGGAGGAGCTCGCGGTTCCAGATGCACCACATGGAGATCGGGAGGCCCGGATGCCGGGCGGAGATCTTCATGAAAGGATAGTCGTATTGGGTGCGAAAGGAGATCTCCCAGAGGCTCATGATCCCGCGAACGCGGTCCTTGGGGATATAGGTGCTGCCGTCATACGACGGCCGTCAATGGCGGGTCAAATCGGTTCGTCCCGGGCGTCTTTACCTCGTCCGAGGTATAAAACATGTATATCGGAAATGGCAACAGCGTCATGTGGACGGACACGAACCGGAACCACGTCCTCCGCGAGTACTCCCGATGGGAGTACGGAACGGCGGACACCGGCTGGCTCCTCGCCTCCGCGCGGCAATCCCGCGGGAAGGCGAAGAGGAAGGGCCTCGCCAGGCGGCTCCGGTACTTCGTGAACTCGTTCCGTGGCTTCGCCGCCTTCGACGTGCGCGGATCCAACGATCGCGGCTCCGTCTAGGCGGCTCACCTTTTTATCAGACGGGTCCGTCCCGGGCCCGGATGCCGGAAGTCGTCATCCGGTTCTGCGTGCCCTGCCGATACCAGGCGAAGGCGATCGAAGACGCGGACGCGATTTTGAAGGAATTCGGGCAGGCACTCACGGCCCTCCGCCTCATCCCGGGAGGCCAGGGCGTGT
>Ga0209342_10008443_pt1 | contig 10325 bp, 4 predicted proteins | sample RifCSP16_2_FD_184023 | JGI IMG/M metagenome (GOLD analysis project Ga0209342, IMG submission 184023) | Soil microbial communities from Rifle, Colorado - Rifle CSP2_sed 16_2 (SPAdes) (version 2) | ecosystem: Environmental > Terrestrial > Deep subsurface > Rock core/Sediment | place: Rifle... | reverse complement strand
CCTTGATCAGGCGCAACTTCGCCACTACCGGAGTCACGTCGGCGAGGACGCTCCCTGGGCGCAACGCCTTCACGCCCTCCGCGAACTGCCGCGCGAACGACAGCGGCGCGGTCATCCCCGGCGGCGCAAACAGGGTGGCACCCATCGGCAGGTACACGGTATCACGCGGCGCCACCAGCGCGCGCAGGCGCTCCGTGAACTGTGTCAGGGGGTAGATCTCGGCGATGCCCGTCGCGCGCTCGGCCTCGGGGCCGGGGAACAGGCGCCGGATAGGGAGATTCCAGGCCGCCCGCCGGAATCGCTCGTCGGCCATGGGATACTGGGCGCCCGCGAACTGAAATCGCTCCGGCAGAAACAGGAGGGTCCGGCGTCCACCGCTGGCCGCCGGCGCCATCACCAGGATCGCGTACGGCGACTCGACGCCGGTCAGATACCAGAACGTGGGATCCTGTTTGTCGTGGCCGCCGTTGGCGATCAGATACGCGCCGGGCACGACCACCGCGCCGCCACCGACCTGTTCCCGGAGACGCTCGCGCCGGCCGGCGTACACCGCGGGCGGAAAGGCGACGTCGCTCTGCGCGAGCGTGGGTGCGGCTGTGACCGCGAGCAAGACGGAGGCCAGCGAGAATGACCGGTGAGGCATAGGGCTCCAACGTGCGGGGGCGCAGCTGCGTGAGCGGTAAGGGGTGAGGGGGCCCCTTACCCCTCACCCCTTACGCCAGTTCTCGCGATCAACGGGTGCTCGTCGCTGCTCCGCCTTTCAGCTTTCGATCGAAGAAAGTCGCCGCAGCGTCATACGCCCGCACCCAATGCCGGTGCAGCAGGAAGTCGTGCACGTCGTCCGGAAAGATCAGCTGCTCGAATTCCACGCCCTGCGCCCGCAGCGCCTCCACCAGGTCCACGGTCTCGCTGAACGGTACGTTGCGATCGTCGTCGCCGTGAATCAGGAGCACCGGCGAGCGCCAGGTGGCCACGGACGACATGGGTGACGACTGGAAGGCCAGGCGGGCCACCTCCGCGCGCGAAGTAGCGTCGTAGCTTGGCGCGAAGTTGCGGATCACCACGTTCCAATCGTGCACCCCGTGCAGGTCCACGCCCGCCTTGAACAAGTCGGAAGAGCGGGCCAGCCCCAAGGCCGTGAGGTAGCCGCCATACGACCCGCCCCACAGGCCGATGCGCGCCGGGTCCACGTCGGCGCGGCTCCGCAGATACAGGCCGGCGCCAATCACGTCGTTGTATTCGCTCGCCCCGTGCGCGCCGTAGTTCAGGGCCTCGCGGAACTCCATGCCGTACCCGATGCCGGACCGGTAGTTCACCGAGAGGACGACGTACCCCCTGCTCGCCAGATACTGATTCTGCGCGTAGCTGTTGTGGTAGTAGTACAGGTAATGCCACCCCAGGAGCATCTGCCGCCGCGACCCGCCGTGGAAGAAGAGGACCGCAGGCCGCCGCTCGCCAGACTTGAGGTCCCGGGGCAGGAACAACTGCCCGTGGATCGGCATCCCATCCGCGGCGGAGAAGACGACCTGCTGCGGCTCGACCAGCTGCGCCGCCGGGAAACCGGTGGGCACGCCGGATCCGACGAGCGGTCGCCGGTTGTCTCCCTCGGCCAGGATCTCCGCGTGGGCCGGCATCCGCGCATTCGAGGCCAGGAACGCGAGCGTCCCATCCTCCGCCACCGCGGGCGACCACTCGATCCCGGTGCCCCGCGTGATCGCGACCGGCGCACCGCCCGTCACCGGGACCCGCCACAGGTGCCGACGGTCAATGTCGCCCTGGTTGGACGAGTAGATCATCTCCCGGCCATTCGAGGCTATCGTCACGTGCTCCACCTCGAACTCGCCGGGAGCGAGCAGCGTCGCGGCACCGCCCGCGACGGGTACGGCGTAGAGGTGCGCCCAACCGTCCCGCTCCCAGGGAAACACGATGCGGTCCCCGGCGCTCCAGGAGAGCTGACGCTCGGCGACGATTTCGTGGAAGACGCTTCCCTTCCCTCGCTCTGCCCGCCAGACCTCGCGGCCGGAGCCCGTGGCCACGTCCGCCACGCGAATGGACCAGGGCTCGCCGTCGCGCCGCTCGATGAACGGCAGGCCCCGTTTGAAGCCGGGGACGCGAACGAACGCGATGCGCCTCCCGTCCGGCGACCAGGAGGGATCACCGTCCCGATCCACCGACGGCTCGAGGTAGCGCACTTGGTTCTTCGCCCGGTGGTACACGCCGATGAAACGGTGATCGCCGCGGCCGGACACGAACGCCAGCATGGAGCCGTCCGGCGACCAGGCGAGGTTCCCCTGGCTGCCCCGGGCCTTGAACAGTTGGGCGGGCTTCGCGGTGGAGTCAGCCAGGGACACCGTCCACACCTCTCCCCGCCGGAGGAACGCGGCCACGTCTCCCGTGGGTGACACGGTGGGCGACGAGCCATCGGCCAGCTTTCGCGGCGTCCCCCCGGCCAGCGGAACGATCCAGATTGCCTGCTCGGTGCCGTCCGGATCGTTGGTGGGGTTGGGAATCTCGCCGGCACGGTTGGGCGGGCCACCCCGCACATACACCAGGCTCCTGCCATCTGGCGTGAACTGGACGCCTGACAACTCCTGCCCATCGTCTTCGGCGTAACGCGTGACCTGGCGCCCCTGGTAGGCCGGGGCTTCCGCCACCCAGAGGTTCCGCATGCCGCGGTCGTCCTGCGCCCACGCGAACCTCCCGCCGCTCGGCGCGGCGACCAGGTCCGACGGAAAGGGCGCGGACATGACCTGTTCGAGGGTGAACGACTGCGCGCCGGCCCGCACCGATACGCAGGCCGCGAACAGGGAAACCAGGCCGAGCAACCGCCGCGTGCGTACCATCCGGATCACCTCGAGGGAGGATTCGCTACTCCACATATACCGGCTTCAATCCCATTTCGTCCAGAAACCGATTGCCGCCGCCCGGCAGGCCGCCACGTTCGAACGCGCGGGTCAGCACCAGGCGATCTCTGGCGCGCGTCATGCCCACGTACAACAGCCGCCGCGCTTCTTCGACCTCGTGCCGCATGACTTCCCGCCCCGGCCGGGCTCCCGGGAGCTGCCCGTCCTCGGCGCCGACCACGTACACGCAGTCGAACTCGAGCCCTTTGGTCGCATGCAGCGTCAGCAAGTTCACGCGATCCGGAGCGACCTCGGGACCCTCGGAGGTGGACAGCGCCACGCGCTCCAGGAACTGCCGGATGCTCTCGTCCAGCGTGTCCGCCCCGCTCGCCTCCATCAACGCCTCGAGCCGCGCCATGGCGGCGGGGTAGCGCCGCACCGGATCCGGCTCGGCCCGCAGCCGCTCCATCCGCCCGCGCCCACCCAACCGCTCAATGACCTGGTCCAGCGCCGGCAGGTCAGCCCGGGCCAACCTTTCGCGCTCCTGCACATACCACTCCAGGCACTCACTGTACCGGCCCAGCGCGAAAGGCGCCGCGACCTCGAACAACGCCGGCCGATCTCCTGCCTCTTCTGCCTCTTCTGCCCCTCCTGCCCCCGTCTCCAGCGCAATACCCAGCCCGACATAGTCAAGCAGATTCGTCAGCGTCGCCGTGCGCGCCCGCTTGAGGCGCTGCTGGCCCAGCCTGGTGAATACCCGGGCCAGCGTCCGGGCATCGTCCAGCGCATGATGCGCGCGGCCGCTGTCGATCCCGAACCGGAGCGCGAGATCGCCCAGGCGGGCGCTGTCGTGCCAGAGCGACCGCGCCAGCGGATAGGTATCGAAGAACGTGAGGCGCTCCAACCCCTCGAGACCGCGGGCCGCGCGCCGCAGGACCGGGACGTCGAACTCCTGGGCGTTGTGGGCCACCAGCACGTCCCGGCCAACGAACCTGAGAAACTCGGGCCATACGTCCGCCAGCGGGGGCGCGTCCTGGACGTCCTCGTCGCGATACCCGTGGACCGCGGTGGCGCGGGGCGAGATGTGGCGCGCTCCCTTGAGCAGGGCGCGGAATTCGTCCACCGGTTCGCCGTTCCGCACCCGCACGGCGCCCAGCTCGACGATGTCGCAGATGTCGGCGTCGAGGTCCGTGGTCTCAAGGTCAAACGCCACGTAGTCCCCAAACCCGGCCTCGAAGTCCCGGGCATGGAGCAGCTGCAGCGCCTTGAACGCGGTCACGGCGAGCCCACCCGCTCCGGCATCGTCGGGGGAAATCTGGAGGTCGGCGAGCTGCGGCTGGGCGTCGCGATCCAGGTAGCGCGCCCCGGCGTAGCCCGTCGCGAGCAGCATGCCGCGCAGGGGCACCTCGACGCCACGCGCCGGGGCCAGCCAGATGCGCCCGTCGGCGGCCAGTGCCCCGGCCAACCGCTCCGCCAGGCGGGAGGCCTCCGGATGTTGAGCCGGATCAATCAACTCCTGGTAGCGCTCCTCCAGGACGTTCTGGTACTTGCCCACGCGCTGCACCAGCAGCGCGGGCACCACGCCCGCCAGCGTGGTATGCGAGCGGCGCAGGGCGGCGAGGTTCTCCACCTGATAGACCAAGCGCCAGGCTTTCTTGGCATCGGGATCGCCGCGCGGCGCTTTCCGGGCGTAGGCCCGAACCGAGTCCACCACGCCGCCCGCCATGGCTTCCGTCCGGAGCTGCTCCAGGAGTTGTTCCGGCAAGACCAGCCCGGCCAGGGCATCCTGTGCGGCTGCGTCGTCCGGCTCCAGCATCAGGCGTACGCAGGCGGTGACGTGCGCGATGACTTCATCGTCGGCGACCGCGCGGCCGTGGGCCAGCCGGCACGGCACGCCGGCGCGCAAGAACCGTTGCTCGAGCCGGGAGCCCACCTCATGCGTCCGGTACAGCAGCGCGTATTCACCAAAGGATCGTCCGGTGCGGGCCCGGTCCGCCGCCAGGTCCGCCAGAATCCACGCCGCTTCCCGGTCGTCGTCCGGAAAGCTGTACGCCAGCACCTCATGTTCCGAGCCGCGATCCGCCGACAGTTCCTTCGCAAAGAGGCTTGGGTTTTCGGCCACCAGACGCCGGGCGGTCTCGAAGATCTGGTGCGAGCAACGGCGGTTCTTGTCCAGCACGATCGGCTCGGCGATGCCAAACTCGTCCTGGAACCGCCGCAGCACCGCCGGCTCGGCACCGCGCCAGGAGAAGATGGACTGCTCGTCGTCGCCCACCACGAACAGGTTGCGGTGGCCGGCAGCGAGACGCTTGAGGATGGCGTACTGCGTGGGGTCCAGGTCCTGGCCCTCATCCACCAGGACGTAGTCCCATTGCCCGGCGATCTCGCGCGCCGCGGCGGCGTCACGCAGGAGCAGCTCGTCCGTGAGGCCGATCAGATCATCGAAATCCACCACGTTGCGATCGCGCAGCGCGCCGATGTAGCGCTGGAACAGCTGCTCGTCTCGGCCGTGCAGCTCCCGGCCCTGGAGCCGCCGCCGCCCGAACAGGGTGAGTATTTGGCGCCGCCGCTTCTTCCACACGCCCAGCCGCGCGAGCACCGAGAGCTGGTAGGGTTCGTCGGCGATCCCGAACCCCGGCCGGAGTCCCACGGGCGCCGGGTGATCACGCAAGATCCCGGCGCACAGCCAGTGAAGCGTGCCCCGCGTGACCGCCTCCCCCTCGCGATCCAGCGTGTCCCGAAGGCGCCCCGCGATCTCCTCGGCGGCCTTGTTGGTGAAGGTGACGGCGCAGATCCGTTGCGCCGGGATGCGATGCACCCGGGCCAGGTGGGAGATCCGCTGGATGAGACAATACGTCTTGCCCGCGCCCGGGCCGGCAATGACCAGCACCGGCCCCAGTGGAGCTTCGATGGCGCGGCGTTGAGCGGGGAGGGGGCGGTGGGTCAAGGCTACCGCTTGGTCCAGATCAGGATGACGCCGCATGACGCACCTGTTCCACCAAACTGCGCCGGCACACCGTTCCCCCTCGGATAGAGCTCCATGGCGTCTATCTCACTCGGGGGCACGAGCTCGTCGATGGTCGACATGTCCAGCCGCGTTCCGTCCAGGACGACAAGGGGCAGGCACGGCCGCCCACTGGTGCCGACAGAGAAGTAGACCACCCAGCCCAGCCTCACCGGGTCGTACCGAATACGAACGCTCGGCTCCATGCGCAGCGCGTCCGACACCCACGTAGCGCCCCGCTTCTCGATTTCCTCCGCGGTCATGAATCGCCCAATGCCCAACTCCCGCCGCCGGTAAAATCCCTCCCTCTCGAGGCGGGAGCGCCTGGGTTTCGTCCGGACCTCCACCGGGGCAAGCAGGACCGCCTCAGGGGTGAGCCGAAACTCGACGTCCAGCACCCCACTATCGGGAACATGCAACAGGGTGCTCGTGGCCGGCCCGTATCCGAGTCGTCGGGCTGCCAACCGGTAGGTTCCGGGGCGCTCCAGGGGGAGCAAGAAGCGCCCGGCCGTGTCAGTTGCAACGGCGCCCCGGCGAGCGCCGGTCGTGTCCAGCAGGATAACCAGCGTTCCCGCGATCGGCTCGTCGGTGGCGTCGTCCAGAACGATCCCTCGGATTGACTGCGCGGCCGCCGACGCCACGAAGAGCGGCAAAGCAACCACCCCGATAACGACCAACTTCATCGCGCTTCCCTTCTCACATCTTACTTCTCACGTCTCACCACAGCCCGGCTTGTAGATCACACCCCACCCTTCCTTGCCACCCATCTTGACCACCAGCGGCCGGTCGAAGCGCAGATGCCGCACGAACGGTAGTTCCGTCTGCGTAGGTTGCGACAACAGCCACTCCCAGTCCACGAACCCTTCACCAGCCTCGGCATTCACCGTGAAATAGCCCACCTGGAACGACGTCAGGTTCTGGAAAAAGTGGCTCCCTTGGGACGGCGTGACCCGCAGATCGTGGAACCCGGCCTCGACGATCACCCGGGCGGCGGAGATCTCGTCCCAGGTGACCGGGATGCCCAGCCACGGGTCCCGCGATCCCCACCGCCCGACGCCGATGAGCAGGTATGGTCGCCCTTCCGTCGCGAGGAGCGCGTTGCACCGCGTCACCTGCTGGGCCACCGCGTGACTCTGGGCCCGGTCGTACCGGTGGACGTCCACCACCACCAGATCACGCAGGTCGGTGACGACGCCGCTGCCCAACACGCGGGGACTGCGGCACACCAGCTGCTCGTCCCGGGCTTCCGCCAGCGCCCCGGCTTCGCTCTCCCGCATCAGCACCAGCGGCCGCACCTGCAGAAAGCCGAACTCGGCGGGTTCGCCGGGGGAACGGCTCAGTTGGACGGCGAATTCGATCTCCGCCTCGCGATTCACCCCCTGTCGCCCGAGCCGCAGCAGCTCCGACAGGATCTCCGCGAGCGGAAAGACCCCGTGCTTGAGGATGGGGGCGAACGTCACCAGCCGGACACCGCGGCGCGAGAGCCCGTCGTGCACCGCATGGTTCTCCTCCGAGTAGGTGGAGCCGACCGCGGCCAGCGTGCCGTGGGCCTCGGCGGTCGCCAGCGGGAAGCGCGTTTCCCGCATGGTCTGCTCGGGGTCGATCGCGTCGAGCGCCGGCTCCAGCTCGAGGGCCCAGAACTCGCGCTGGGAGTTGGCGAGAATATCCTCCGCGGACGAGAAATTGAGGATCTGCCGGGGGTGGCGCGGTGAAAAGGTGAGGCATCGCTCGCCTTCCACCACGCTCCGTCCCAGGCCTAACGCCACCGCCGCCACACCGTCTTCCGCTCGCAGCGGCGGTACCGGATAGAAGTTGTGGGTCCGCGCCACGCCCGAGAAATCGGGGTAGTAGCAGGTCCCGTGCCGGGCCCCGACCACCTTCTGGAGGATCACGGCCATCTTCTCTTCCTCCAGCCGGTACGGCGTCGCACGCAGATACGCCTTGGCGTGCCGGCTAAAGGTGGAGGCAAACACCCGCTTGATCGCCTGCTCCAGCTGGGCCAGTCGCTGCTTCAGGCTGGGATGATTGTTGGGCAGCATGTAGGTCTGGTACACGCCGGTGAGCGGCAGGTACTGGGAATCTTCCAACAGGCTTGACGAGCGCACCGCCAGCGGCCACCGGACGTGCTCGAGAAACCGGCGCAGGTCCGCCACCACCCCTTTGGGCAAGGGCGCATCCAGAAAGCGCCCCAGGATCTCGCGGTCGTCGCTCCCGGTCAGGGCCAGCTCCAGCAGGCGGTTTTTGGCCAGGAACTGATCGAAGCAGTCGGTGGCGATCACCACCGCCGGGGGGACGGCGATGTGCACGCCCGGAAACCGGCCCTCGGCGCGATGGTAGTTGAGCAGGAACCGCAGGAAAGCGAGGCCGCGCGCCTTGCCGCCCAGCGAGCCGCCGCCGATGCGCGCGAAGAAATTCCCGGTTCCGTCGAACGTCGGGCGGTCGAAGTCCGCGATCAGGACCTCCCGCTGCTCCCGCCGATACTCGGCGATGGAGTCGATCAGGTCGCGGCGCAGATGCTCGAGGGACGGGAAGTCGGCCAGCTGGCGGGGCCGCAGCTTGTGCGCCAGGGCGAATTCGGTGCGGCTGGTCAGCCACCGGGAGAAGTCGTTCCGCTCGGCATGGTAGGCGAGGCTCGCCGCCGGGACGGTGCCCAGCAGCTTCTCCATGGCCTTCAGGTCTCGGGCACGTCCAACCTCGGCGCCATTGGGCAGGCGAAAGACGAAGTCGCCCAGCGCGAATTGCTCCACCATGAAGCGCCGCACATCGGCGAGCAGGGTGTCCGAGTACTTCCGCAGGAATGGGACGCCAATGGCCTGCGCGCCCGCCGCGAACTCCGGCCGGCCTGACTGCAACAGGATAGGCAGGTCCGGGACCGCCGCGCGGGCCATGCGGGCCAGCTCGAACCCCGCCTCCCGCGAGGACGTGCCTCCGCGCGGGAACTCGACGTCGGAAATGAGCCCCAGCAGATGAGGACGGTACCGGGTGAACAGCTCCCAGGCCTCCTCAAACGTGCTCGCCAGCAGGATCTTGGGGCGCGCCCGCGTCCGCACCAGCTTGTGCGAGAGGTTCAACCCTTCGCTGATCAACCGATGCGACTGGCCAATGAGCTCCGTGTAGATGGCCGGCAGGAAGGAGGAGTAGTATCGGACGTTGTCCTCCACCACCAGGATCACCGGCACCCCCACCAACGCCGTGTCGTGGGCCACGTTGCGCCGGTCCTCGACTCCCTTCACGATGGCGACCAGGATGCGGGCGTTCCCCTGCCACAAGAACACCCGCTCAACATCCGACAGATCGTACCGGGTGACGAAGTCCTTGCGCTCGTTGTTGTCGAACGCCAGCACAACGACCGGCACGTCGAGGCCGGCGCGCCGGACTTCGCGGGCCAGCGCCGTCGCGTCCATGTCGCCCGGATGGGGGGCGGTGATGATCAGGTTGAACCGCCGCTCGGCCTGCGCCAGCCGTAACGCTTCGGCGGCACTCGAGACGTGGGTGAGCCCCGGCGTGTGGTGCAGGGACAGCTCCAGGAACTCACCCAGAATCAGCTCGTTGAGCCGCCCATCCTCTTGCAGCGTGAACGCGTCGTACAGGCTGGAGACCAGCAGAATGTCCTGCACCCGGAAGGGCATCAGGCTTTGGAAGGCCTGATATGCGTCGCCGGTGGCCGGGGTCATCGGGATCGCAGATGATCACCCGGGGATGGCCCGGGATTCGCTTCAGTTTCGCCCGCGCCGCACCCGAACGATGGACGATGGAAGACGATGGAGGACGATGGAGGGGGATGGGTGGGGCATCGTCTTCCATCCCCCTCCATCGCCCTCCATCGCCCGTCGTTTCTCAGACCACGCCCTGATCGATCATCGCATTCGCCACTTTGACGAATCCACCGATATTGGCGCCGTCCACCAGATTCCCGGCCCGTCCGTACTCGTGGGCCGTCTCGAAGCAGTTCTGGTGGATGGCAACCATGATCTCGCGCAGCCGCTGATCCACTTCCTTGCGGCTCCACGCCAGGCGCATGCTGTTCTGCGACATCTCCAATCCGGAGACGGCCACACCGCCCGCGTTCGCCGCCTTGGCCGGCCCGTACAGAATCCCGGCCTTGAGGAACGCCCTGGTGGCGTCCAGCGTGGACGGCATGTTGGCGCCCTCCGCGACCGCGAAGACACCGTTCTTGAGCAGGTTGGCGGCATCGATCGCGTTGATCTCGTTCTGGGTCGCGCTGGGAAACGCGCAGTCGGCCTGGATGGTCCACAACGGATTGTAGTCCAGCTTCGGGTCCGCCGGGAGGTACCTGGTGTCCTTGAACTTGGCCACGTATTCCTTGATCCGGCCGCGGCGCAGGTTCTTGAGCTCCATCACCCACGCGAGCTTCTCATGGGTGATCCCATCAGGATCGTGGATCACCCCGTTCGAGTCGGACAGGGTGACCGGTTTGGCGCCGAGGTCGAGCAGCTTTTCCACCGTGTACTGTGACA
>Ga0209342_10008440_pt1 | contig 10328 bp, 14 predicted proteins | sample RifCSP16_2_FD_184023 | JGI IMG/M metagenome (GOLD analysis project Ga0209342, IMG submission 184023) | Soil microbial communities from Rifle, Colorado - Rifle CSP2_sed 16_2 (SPAdes) (version 2) | ecosystem: Environmental > Terrestrial > Deep subsurface > Rock core/Sediment | place: Rifle... | reverse complement strand
CCGGGGGTGTCCCGGAGCCACTGGAGGATCTCGTGGGCGCGGGTCTGGTCTACCCAGACGATCGAGTCGCCGCAGGAGACGGTTTCGCGGAGGACGGCGGGGCCGAACGAGGCGGACAGGGCGGACAGGGCGGACGGAGAGTTATCGGTCACGCCGACCTCGTCTGGTGGACCGAATTGCCGAACGGCTCCGACAGCTCGTCGACTTTCTCGGGCGATAGGAAGAGGCCGCGCTCGTCGACCAGCTGCTCGCGGCGCAGGGTGGGATCGGCCAGGGTTTCGCCCTTGATCTTCTTTTGCAGCAGCATGATCCCGTAGATCAGGCCCTCGGGCCGAGGGGGGCAGCCGGGGACGTAGACATCCACGGGGACGATGGTATCGATGCCCTGTACCATCGTGTAGGTATCGAAGATCCCGCCGCTCGAGGCGCAGGCTCCCATGCTGATGCACCACTTGGGCTGGGGCATCTGGTCCCAGATCCGCCGGATAATGGGTGCAAGCTTGAAGGGAAGCCGGCCGGCGCAGATCAGCACATCGGCCTGGCGAGGCGAGAAGCTCATCCGCTCCATCCCGAAGCGGGCCAGGTCGAAGCGGCCGGCTGCGGTGGCCATGAACTCGATGGCGCAGCAGGCGGTTCCGAAGGGCATGGGCCAAAGCGAATTCGACCGGGCCCAGTTCGCCACAAAGTCGAGCTTGGTGGTGATGAAATTGGGGGACACCGCCGCGAGCTCGGCCGTCTCAGGCCCCTCGGAAGCCGGGCGGGTCAATTCCATTCCAGCCCCCCGCGCTTCCAGATGTAGATGTAGCCGACTCCGAGGACCGCGATGAAGATGAACATCTCGAGCATGAGCAACCCACCCAGCTCGTTGAGCTGGCGGAAGGCTACGGCCCAGGGGATCATGAAGACGGTCTCAATGTCGAACACGATGAAGAGCATCGCGACCAGGTAGAATTTGACCGAGAACCGTTCCCGGGCATCGCCCAGAACCGGAATGCCGGATTCATAGGGAGCGACCTTGACCGGAGTGCGGCGATAGGAAGACAGCGCGTGGGAAAGGCCGAGCATGAGCACGGCGTTCGCCACGACAAAAGCGATGAGGACGAGGAGCGGAACGTAGGGCTGGAGCATCTCGACGTTGTGAAGGTGGGCCGGCCGCGATTCCAGACGGCCCTATTGTAACCGGCCACGGCAGCAAGTTCAACCCGGTGCAAGTGGGCAACTTTAGGTGGCAATTGCAGTTAGACCTGGCGCGGGAGTTCGTCCTGCGGTAGGTTCGCGACTCCGGCTCTGGCGCCGATCGCCTGCCGGCGCGACGCGATGCCTTTCCCAAACTCCCCGACGGCGGACCGGGTAGAAACCGTGAACCTCCAGCCGTAAGCGAAGGAACGGGGCCTCATGTCGATCAAAAGCGATCGCTGGATCCGCCGGATGGCTGCCGAGCATCGGATGATCGATCCGTTCGTGGACGGGCAGATCAGGGAGGTGGATGCGCGGGGCCGGAAGGTCATCTCCTACGGGGTGTCCTCCTACGGCTATGACATGCGGGTCGCACCGGAATTCAAAATCTTCACCAACGCGCTTTCGGCCATCGTGGATCCCAAGGAGTTCGATGCGAAGAGCTTCGTGGAGTTCGAAGGGGAGGTCTGTATCGTGCCCCCCAACAGCTTCGCGCTGGCTCGGTCGGTCGAGTACTTTCGCATACCCCGCAACGTGTTAACCATCTGCGTAGGTAAATCGACTTATGCTCGATGTGGAATAATTACAAACGTCACTCCCTTCGAGCCGGAGTGGGAGGGCCACGTCACCCTGGAAATCAGCAACACGACGCCCTTGCCCGCGAAGATCTACGCGAACGAGGGGATCTGTCAGGTGCTGTTCTTCGAGGCGGACGACGACGATATCTGCGAAACCAGCTATGCCGACAAGAAGGGCAAATACCAGGCCCAGCGGGGAGTGACCCTGCCCCGGCTCTAGGAGGCTTCCTCCCGCTTCAGATCTGCAAACCAGCCTGCACGCTCCGGACCGATTCGGCCGAGGCGTGGAGGTCTTTTCGCTCCTGGTCGGTGAGCTGGACTTCCAGGATCCGCTCCATTCCCGCCCGGCCGATCGTGCAAGGCACCCCGCAGAACACGTCGCGCAGGCCGTATTCCCCCTGCAGCCACGCGGCGCAAGGCAGCACCCGCTTGCGGTCCAGGACAATGGCCTCGACCATCTGGACCGCTGCGGCGCTCGGCGCGTAATAGGCGGAGCCGGTCTTGAGATGGGCAATGACCTCGGCACCGCCGTTGCGGGTCCGGGTGACGATCGCATCCAGCTGGTCTTTAGGAAGCAGCTGGGTCACCGGAATGCCGGCGACCGTGGTGTACGACACCAGCGGCACCATCGTGTCCCCATGCCCGCCCAGGACCATGGCCTGGATGTCCTCCACCGAAACCCGCAGGGCGTCGGCGAGGAAAGTGCGGTAGCGGGCGGTGTCGAGGACCCCCGCCATCCCGAAGACGCGCTCTCTCGGAAACCCCGTGGTCTTCATGGCGACGTAGCACATCACGTCGAGCGGGTTGGACACCACGATCACGATCGCCTTCGGGGCCACCCGGCCAATCTGCTGGCCGACTTCCCGCACGATGCCCGCATTGGTCTTGACCAGATCATCCCGGCTCATGCCGGGCTTCCGGGCGATCCCGGCGGTAACCACGAAGATCTCGGAGCCCTCGGTCGGACCGTAGTCATTGGCGCCGATAACCCGGGTATCGAAACCTTCGATGGGGCCGGTCTGCCACTGATCCAGACCCTTGCCCTGGGGCACCCCCTCCACCACGTCCACCATCACGACGGTGCGGGCGAGATTCTTTTCCGCGACCCGCTGGGCGGCGGTGGCGCCGACGTTCCCAGCGCCGACAACGGTGATCTTATTCAGCATCCGTAGGACCGGTGAACGGTTAACGGGAACATGAGGCCCATGACGGAAACAGATTAATCAGATTCACGACAGTTTTCATGAAGATCACGAGAAGCCTGCTTCATCTGCATTCCGATCAGGAGGCGCTTGGCTTGCCGCCGGTGCGGCGGCGGGGCTTTCGTGCTGGCGGCTTGCGGTGCGAGGTAGTTTCCTCCCCCGTCAGCTCGGCGGCGCGAGCCACCGCCGCCTGGCTTCCCACCTGGCGGAGGGCCTCGTAGAGCACAATCCCGGCCGCCGTCGCGAGGTTCAGACTCCGGACCTTGCCGCTCTGCATCGGGATGGTAAAGCACTGGTCGGGGTGTTTCTCGAGGATCCGGTCCGGCATGCCGTCGGTCTCGCTGCCGAACACCAGGACCGAATTGGGGCGGAAGCGGGCTTCCCCGATCGGCCGCTCGGCCTTGGCCGAGAAGTACAGGCATCGCTCCCGGGCAATCGCATCACGGAATTCGCGCCAGTCGGGGTGGATCCACAGATCCACCGCGTGCCAGTAGTCCAACCCGGCTCGGCGGAGCGTGGCGTCGTCAACCGAAAACCCGAGCGGCTCGATGAGGTGGAGACTGGTATCAGTGGCGGCACAGAGCCGGGCAATGTTGCCGGTATTGGGAGGAATGCGCGGAGAGATCAGCGCGATGTGGAGGACGGCTTCACCCTCCTCTCGTGTGCATTTCCCGTCTCGGATCCTGCCGGAGCCCTTCGACCTGATAGAGCGCACCCCGCTCCGGCAGGGCCAGCCGTTGCTCGGCCCCGCGATCATTCCGCCGGCGCCAGGCGGCGGCGATCAGATCGGCCAGCTCCAAGTCGGAGCGGCCCATCCGGATGGGCTCGCGAAGATCCACCCCCCGCTCGCCATAGAGGCAGGTGAACCAGGTCCCGTCCGCGGTCACCCGGCTCCGATCACACGATGAGCAGAACGGGGCAGTGACGGATCCGATAATCCCGAACGCGGTCCCGTCCGGCAGCCGGAAGCGCTCAGCCGGCGCGCTCGGCTGTCCTGGCTCGGGAATCGGCTCGGGGCTCCCGAAGCGCTTGGCGATCGTCCGGAGCAGCTCGGCGCGGGTGACCACCTCCTCGCGACGCCACCGAGTCGCTCCGCCGACGTCCATGTATTCGATGTACCGGAGCTCCACGCCGCGGGTTCGGGCATACTCGAGGAGCTCGACCACCTCGTCGTCATTGAAGCCGCGGATGATCACGCTGTTGAGCTTGATTGTCGAGAAGCCAACCGCCCGGGCCGCCTCGATTCCCGCCAGCACATCGGCGTGGCGGGGGCTCCGGGCAAAGGCCCGCATGCGACCAGGACGCAGGGTATCGAGGCTCACCGTGACCCGCCGGAGCCCAGCCCGGCGAAGGGCCGACGCCTGTTCCCCGAGCAGGATGCCGTTGGTGGTGAGCGCCAGATCGGAGAGCGCGGAACGCGCAGCCAATAGCGCGACCAGGATGACCAGTTCGTGGCGCAGCAGCGGCTCGCCCCCGGTCAGCCGGACCTTGGTAACGCCCAGGCCGATGAAGATGCCGGCGAGACGATCGAGCTCTTCGAAGCTGAGGATCGACTCCCGGGGCAGCCAGACGTAGCTGTCTTCCGGCATGCAGTAGCCACATCGCATGTTGCAGCGGTCCGTTACGGAGAGGCGGAGAGTCCCGAGGGGCCGCGAGAAGAGGTCGGACGGAGCTGACCAGGCGGACAGGGCGGCCCTTCCTTCTTCTGGGACGCTCATCGCAAACTACCTCTTCCCTCTACCCTCTCGCTTCTCGCCTCTCGGGTCGGATCCACCCACTGCTCCGTCCCATCGGCGTACCGCTCCCGTTTCCAGATCGGCACCCGACGCTTCAGCTCTTCGATGACATAGCGGCAGGCGGCGAAGGCTTCGTCCCGATGCGGCCCCGCCACCGCAACGGCCACGGCCGTGTCACCGACCACCAGCTCGCCCAGGCGGTGTCGCAGAGCCACGCGTACCGGCCAACGCGCCTGGGCCTCCGTGACGATCGCTTCGCACAGGGATTCGGCCATCGGCTCGTAGGCGCTGTACTCGATTCCCTGGACCCCACGCCCTTCGTGATGGTCGCGCACCAGGCCCAGAAACGACGCCACCCCGCCCCGTTCGGGCGCGGCTATTTCACAAAGGAGATCGCCGAGATCGAGCCTGGCTCGGGTGAGATGGGGCACCTACCCTCCCGCCAATGGAGGAAGCAGCGCGACCTCATCGCGCGGAGAGACGGCTGCATCTCCCCGCGCCTGGGTCAGATTCACGGCGACCAGGGCCGTCGCGGCTACGGCTGCGCCGCCAGGGAGAGCCCGGATTCTCGCCAAGAGATCGCGAACCGTTTCGATGCCCTCCGCGGGAATCTCCAGCCGATCGGCCCCGAACAGATCGGCGTAACGGGCAAAGAGGCGGACGGTAAGAACGGCGGGCATGAATCGGAAAATAGCGCGGCCGGCCGGCAGAGTGACCGCTTGCGATGGGGCGAGGAACGGGAGCCGGGAATGTCTTCCGGGGCTCGGCGCGCTCAGCCTTCCATCTGATCCAGTTCGGGGGGTTCACTCTCGAACGGCTCGTCGGCCACCAGGGCTCGCAACTCCTTGCTCGGCTTGAAGACCGGAACGGGACGGGCGGCCACCTCGACAGGCTCTCCTGTCCTCGGATTCCGGGCCATCCGGGTCTTGCGGCGCCGGATCTTGAACGTGCCAAACCCCCGGACCTCGATGTTGTGCTGCTCCTTGAGGGCGTGCTTAATAGCGTCGAGGAAGGAATCCACGACGCGAGCGCAGTCCTTCTTGGAGATCAGCGGCCCGGAAGTACGGGCCATTGCGGCGGTTACCTGCTCGACGAGATCGGCCTTGGTCATTAGCCCCCCAGGAGGGTCACCGGAATGGCCGTCTCCCTGGCGGGAGCACGCCCATTGTGCCGATAGTAGGAGCTTAATCCTTGTCTGTCAAGAGGTTGCGGCTTTGGAGGCTGTTCGCTGACCCATTAGTTCGAGGAATTCACGAAAATGGCGGTAGGCGTCGTGGGGGCCTGGAGCGGCTTCGGGGTGGTATTGAACAGCGAAGACCGGAAGTGCTTTGTGGCGAAGACCTTCCACCGTTCCATCGTTGAGATTGAGGTGAGTCACCGTTAGATCCGGGGCGCCCGGGATGCCTTGGGTGTTTCCTTGGACTGCGAAACCGTGGTTCTGGGTGGTGATCAATACCCGGCCGGTGGCAAGGTCGCGCACGGGATGATTCCCGCCCCGATGGCCATAGGGCATCTTCGTGGTTTGCCCTCCGAAGGCGAGCCCGAGCAGCTGGTGGCCCAGGCAAATACCGAAGGTGGGAAGCCCACTTCCGGCCAATTCCCGGACGTTATCGATGGCGTAGCCGAGGGCGGCCGGATCGCCGGGACCGTTGGAAAGAAAGAGGCCATCAGGCTCGAGAGCGCGGACCTCCGCGGGGGTGGTATCGCACGGAACCACAGTGACGCGGCAGCCGGCCTGAGCCAGCATCCGTACGATGTTGCGTTTCATACCGAAGTCGAATGCAACGACGTGGGGACCGTGATCGCCCTCGCGCCAGGGCTCATCCACGGACGCCTTCGAGGCGAGGTCGAGCCCTTCCATGGAGGGCCAGGCCATCAGCTGATCGCGCAGGGCCTGGCCGGGCTCCACTCCCTCGGCAATCACGCCGCGCATGGCCCCGCGGGACCGGATATGACGGGTAAGCCGCCGGGTGTCCACCCCTTCGATGATCGGAATCCCGGCCCGATCGAGCCAATCCGCCAGGGTGTCATTCGCGCGCCAGCTCGAGGTGGTCCGGGAAAGCTCCCGAACCACCACACCGCTCACCTGAGGCCGGTCCGATTCGGGATCTTCGTCGTTGACGCCGTAGTTCCCGATCATGGGCGCGGTCATCACTACGATCTGGCCGAGGTAGCTCGGATCGGTAAAGGTCTCCTGGTATCCGGTCATGTTGGTGGTAAAGACGACTTCCCCGAAGGCGGGAGCTATCGGATGTCGGAGAGTCCCTGCGTACCAGGTACCGTCTTCGAGGAGGACGAAGCCAGAGGGCAAAGGAGCTAGGGAGCTAAGGGACCAAGGGGCTCGGGACGAGCATCAGCGGCCGGGTGGAGCGGACGGGGGTGGAACAGGCGCCGGAGTGGGAGTGGTTTGCAGCGGGGCCGCCGGAGCGCCCTGCTCGACCGGCACTTGTTGCCGGAGCTGCTGCTGCACGCCGCTCTGGGTGGTTCCGCGCTGCGAGGCAACCACCGAGAGCAGGAGCGCGAGGAACATGAAGAGCCCCCCTGCGATCCAGCTCGCCTTGTGAAGAATGGTGACGGCCTGGCGGCCGCCCAGCACGAGATCGGCGGTGCCCCCACCCATGGAGGCGAGTCCTCCACCCTGGCCGGCCTGGAGCAGCACGACCGCCGCGAGGACCAACCCATCGAGGATGATCAGGATTAACAGAAGAGTGTAAAGCATTCGGACAATTCTAGTTGCAGAGGCCAGTTGGAGTCAAACCCGCCGCACCTCATTCGACGATGATCACTCCCCGCATGCCGGTGGTCTGCCCGCTCGAGACTCCCCCGTGGATGGTACAGATGTACCGATAGGTTCCCGGTGTCGAGAAGGTGATCGGGCCGTGGGTGAACGGGGGAAGCTCCGTGACGCTGTTCGGGGAAAAAGTCGGCGCGAGAACCGAGGTGACGTTGTGGTCCTGCCCGACCCAGGTCCAAGTCACCTGCCCTCCCGCCAGCAGGCGGACCGTCTCCGGGCTGAAGATGTTGTTCCGGACCTGGATGGTTGCGGACAGCACCGGGGGCCCTGGAGGTGCGGGTGGCGGTGGCGGTGGCGGTGGATTCGTGGTCTGGGAACCGGAGCAGGCGAGGGCGAGTCCGGCCAGGACCAGACTGGAGCGGAGTTGGATCAACCGGGTCATGGCAGGATCCTCCGATGGATTCCGCAACGAGGGCAATCTACCTGAGGCCGTGCCCGAACCGAACTGAGCCTCCAGCTTTTCACGACCACGTTGGACTCCTACGCTCACAGAGCCAAGCGGTGAATCCTGGGGCGATCCGCGCCCTCCGGCTTTTCGGCCACCTCGAGTGCCAGACCGTCCGGACTGAGCCGGCAGGCGACGACGATCCCCTCGTGGGAGAACTCTCGCAGCCGCCTTCGCGAGGCGACGTCCCAGACCACCACCCCGCCGTCCCAGGCGCCGGAAACCAACCAGCGGCCGTCGGGCGAGAAGCGAACCGTACCGACTGGTCTGGTGTGGGCCCGTTCCTCGAAGCTGCGCGTGCCGCTGGCGACCTCCCAGAGCTTGACGCTGCCGTTATCGCCGCCGGTCGCTAGCAGGCGTCCGTCGGGCGAGTACTGCAGGGACCGGGTCATGTCCCAATGCAGTGAGCCCACTCGTTCGCCGCTCTCGAGGTCGTAGATCAGCGGACCGGTGTAGCCGGACCCGGTGAACCCGCCGGCCGCCAGGAAGCGGTTGTCCGGAGAGAAGGCCACCGACGACACGCCGCCGCTGTGCGAGTCGTCCGCAAAGGCCTCGGTCACCTCGTCGCCCGGCTGCTCTCCGACACCGGTCCGCCACACCCGCAGGGTGGCGCCAGCGTCGTCGCCCGAACCAGTGGCGATCCAGCGCGCGTTCGGAGCCAGGTCCAGAGCGTCGACCCGATGCTCGTGAGCCTCCCAAGTGCAGAGCTCTCCGCGGCTCTCGGCGTTCCAGAGAATCACGACGCCGTTGGCCGCGCCAACGAGAAAGTACTCCCCATCCGGAGAGAAGCGCACGCAAGTGATCGAGGATCCCCGCATCCGCTCGCTCAACCGGACCAGCTGGAACGGCGCCTCGACCTCGATCCCTTCTTCAATACAGACCACCTCGGGCCGCTCGTCTTCCAGGCCCTCGGGGTCCAGCAGCACGCGGGTCCGTTCTCCAGTACTGCTGGCCCACTCCTCGAGATAACCCGTGCTGCTGCCGGTCAGCAGGCGAGTCCCGTCGGGGGCGAAGCAGGCAGTGATGATGCCCATGGGTGGTCAGGGTTCCGGGACGCGATCGAGGAACGTCACCACTCCGTCTTCCAACGAGTACTCCGCGCCGACCACCACGAGTCCGTCCTGCCGGGTGAGCCGCTCGAGGAGCTCGGAGCCGTGCCGCAGGCAATTCACGGAAGCCAGCACGTTGGCCCTGATCGCCTCGCGGATCAAGGCATCCGGCTCCGCTCCCTGCCGGCCGGCCAGCAAGGGCTCTACCGCCGGGCGCACCCGGTCCACGATGGAGCGCAGGCTCGGCGACTCGCTGGTGGCGCGCCCCAGCAGCTCTTCCAGCGTGGCGATGACCGCACCGCATTGGGAGTGGCCCAGGACGACGACCAGGCGAGTCCCGAATCGTGCCGCCGCGAACTCGACGCTGCCGATCTGGGACGGCGCCACGATGTTGCCGGCGACGCGAATGACGAACAAATCGCCAAAGCCCTGATCGAAGACCAGCTCCGCGGGAACCCGGGAGTCGGAGCAGCCGAGGATGATGGCAAACGGCTCCTGTCCCGCGACCAGCGCCGACCGGCGAGCGTGGCTGGACAGGGCGAGGGCGGTGGCTTGATTGGCCACGAACCGCCGGTTCCCGTCGCGAAGGCGCGCCAGGGCCGCTTCGGCGGCAATCATGATTCCCGATCGGTGATGCGACCCAAGACCATTCCATGAAAGATATCGGGGGCGGGTATCTTGAGGGGTCCCGGTGTCGTGACACGGTTCAACCAGGGCCAGGAGACTCCATGACACGGAGCACGAGCCGATTCTGGAGCGTCTGGAACATGAGCTTCGGCTTCCTGGGTATTCAGTTCGGCTGGGGCCTCCAGATGGCCAACATGAGCGCGATCTACGAGTATCTCGGCGCGCGGCCCGACCAGATCCCGATGCTCTGGCTCGCCGCGCCGCTCACGGGCCTCCTGGTCCAGCCCATCGTCGGACACCTGAGCGACCGCACCTGGTGGCCCCGCCTTGGACGCAGGCGTCCCTACTTCCTGGTAGGCGCCATTCTGAGCTCGCTCGCGCTGATCGCCATGCCGAACTCGAGCAGCCTCTGGATGGCGGCCGGGCTGCTCTGGATCCTCGACGCCTCCATCAACATCAGCATGGAGCCTTTCCGGGCCTTCGTCGCGGACCTTCTCCCCGCCGAGGAGCGCACCCGGGGATTCGCCATGCAGAGCTTCTTCATCGGGTTCGGCGCGGTCATCGCGTCGGTCCTCCCGTGGATCATGACCAACTGGCTCAGCGTGGGACCGGGGGACTCCGGCAGGATCCCGGTCACGGTCCGGTGGTCGTTCTATGTCGGCTCCGCCGCGTTCCTGGGCACGGTGCTCTACACTATTCTCACCACCCGGGAGAAACCGCC
>Ga0209342_10008439_pt1 | contig 10329 bp, 10 predicted proteins | sample RifCSP16_2_FD_184023 | JGI IMG/M metagenome (GOLD analysis project Ga0209342, IMG submission 184023) | Soil microbial communities from Rifle, Colorado - Rifle CSP2_sed 16_2 (SPAdes) (version 2) | ecosystem: Environmental > Terrestrial > Deep subsurface > Rock core/Sediment | place: Rifle... | reverse complement strand
AGGATCTCCTGCACCGGGTCCCCGAACCTCACGACGCACTCCACCGGGATCCCTTCGAGCTGGACCTCGACGGCCCGCAGGTAATCCATCCCCTCCGCCTCCAGGCGTTCCATCTCCTGGTCCAGATAGGCGATGACCTGCCCCGTCTCGCTCACGAGGGCCTGCGGCAGCGGGGCCACGTGGAGCAGGCGCACGGTCGCCCCCGCCCCGCGGGCGGCATCCGCTACCATCGGCACGATCGACTCCGCCAGCGGCGAGGCATCCAGCGGCACCAGAATTCGCTTCGCCATGGTCTATCCCTCCCCTGCTGCCGCGCCCAGCGACGCGCCACCGAAGCTCTGCTCGACAGCCTCTAGATCGAACGGCCCCAGATCCCCCATGGAGGCGGCGAAGTTGAGGAGCGCGATCCGCACGCCCTCGGGGATGCGCGGGTACCAGCGCGGATGGGCGATCACGAGCGCCCGGCCGGCGTAGAACGGCGGGAGCACCTCGAACAGCTCCGCATCGCCGCTCTGAGCGCGGTACCCCTCGAGGAACCGGTGGAAGAACCCTTTGAAGGGCTCCGCCAGGCCCGGGCCCTTCAGGAGGCCGAAGAACAGGTAGTTGATGCTGAGGGCGGCCACGTCGTCGGCCGGCTCCCCCCACTCGCCCCGGCTCCGGTCCAGCACGGAGAAATCGGTCCCCTCGCGGAAGAGGAGGTTCCACGGATGGAAGTCCCCGTGGACCCGCGCCAGCCGGTGGGTGAACCCGCGCAGCCGCCAGCGCCACTCGACCGCTGCATGCTCCAGGGCCGCGCACGCCTCGGGCGGCAACAGCGGGTACGGATGCGGGTAGCTGTCGAGGATCCCCATGAGGCACTCGCCGTGCCCGACGAGCTCGCGGACCCGCCGCTGGTAGAGCCAGGGCGCCCGCTTCTTCTCCGCGTGGATCTCGGCCAGGTAGCCCGCCAGGGCGTCTACCCGCCCGAGGTCCAGCGAACGCGCCTCTTCGGTGAGGAGGCGATCCAGATCGAGCCAGTACGGCGTTCCCTCGGCCTTCTCGACGAGCTGGAAGAATTCCGCCGAGTCGCCGGCCGAGACCAGCTCGCCGCCCGCGCGCACGAACCCGACGTCCAAGCTCCTGACGTGGCGCGGCAGCGCGTTGAATGCGGCGTGCCCCCACAGCGCGGCCCAGGCGCGGTCCGCCGGGTACTCGTGGCCGAAGCCCTCCTCGGGCCGGGTCCGGGCCAGGACGAACTGCCGGGGCTCGCCCCCGATGAGGCACTCCACCTCGAGCGGCACCCCGTAGCCGAAGGCCTTGGGATTGGCCCCCTCGCCGAGATTGTCCTTGAGGGGCCGCACGCCCAGCAGCTCGACCGGCCGCCGGAAGACCCGGGCAAGGTACGCCTGCAGCTCCCTCGACTCGATCATGCGTCCCGCCTTATTTCCCGCGGACCGTGAGCACCGGGCACGGGGCCAGCGCGATCACCCGCTCGGCCACGCTCCCGAGGAAGAATTTGGACAGGCCGCTACGCCCGTGAGTCCCCATCACGATCAGGTCGGCGCGCTTGGAGCGGGCGACCCGCGCGATCCGGTCGTAGGGCACGCCCTCCAGCAGCACCGCCTTGACCCGCGCCTTGGCCTTCTGGGCCTTGGCCACCACCTTGGCCAGCTCCCGCTGCGCGCCCCGGCGAGCCGAAGCCTCCAGCTCCTCGTAGGTTTTGGGGGAGATGTATCCGTCCCCGATGAACGGCGTCGTCGGGAGCAGCACGTGGACCAGCAGGAGCTCGGCCCGGCTCTCCTTGGCCAGGGCCACGGCCTTCAGGAACGCCGCGCCCGAGGCGCGGGAGAAATCGGTGGGATGAAGAATCCGACGAACCCCCTTCATACCCGGACTCCTTTCATGGGCTTACTCTGACACCAGCCGCTTCGCGGCGAAGTACTTCTTGGGGTAGCGGGCCCGCTCCAGGCGCCGCTCCCGGTACTCCGCCAGCTCCCGCTTCAGGCCGCCGAAGCTCCGGTCGAAGGCGAGCCACGCGTTCTCGGCCACGTCTTCCACCCGGATCGCGGGCCGCCGCGGGATGCGGACGGTCAGCGCGCAGCGCAGGGCCCGGCCTCCCTTGGGACCGTTGTCGTCGATGAAGGTCACCACGGCCGTGACCGGGCTCGCCTGGATCCGCCCGAGTTCCCGGTTGAGCCGCCTCTCGATCCGGGCGCCGAGCGCCGGCGCCAGCGACACGCCGCGAAGTTCGATTTTCATGGAGGCGCCCTCAATCCAGGAGGCGGACCTGCCCCGCCACGACCTGCCGGGCCCGTCCCTTCGCTTCTTCCACAAGGAGGTGGCCCTCGGCGTCAACGCCCAGGGCCCTGCCCTGGAAGACGCTCCCTTCCTCCCGCACCTCCACCCGCCGCCCGGTCAGGATGTCACGATCGCGCCAGGCCTCAAGCAGGGCCTCCGCGTGCCGGTCCCGATAGACGTAGAACCACTCGTCGAGGGACATGAGGAAGCTGGCCGTGAAGGCGTTCCGGTCGATGTTCCGCCCCGCCAGCTCCCGGAGCGAGGCGGCCGCGCGGCCGGCGTCCCCCAGCGCCTCCACGAGGGCGGCGCGCTCGACGTTGAGATTCACCCCCACCCCGAGGATCACGTAGTCCAGCCGATCCCCGGTGGTGGCCAGCGAGGCGAACACCCCCGCCACCTTCTTCCGGTTCACCAGGATGTCGTTGGGCCACTTGATGGCCGCCGGGACTCCGACCGACCGGACGGCATCGGCCACCGCCAGGCCGGCGATGAAGGAGAAGACCGGCGCGTCCTTCGGACCGATGGCGGGCCGGAAGAGGACCGAGGCGTAGAGGTTCACGCCGAACGGCGAGAACCAGCCCTTGCCGAGCCGGCCCCGACCGGCGCTCTGGCTCTCGGCCAGCACGGTCGTTCCCTCCCGCGCCCCGGCCTTGGCCAGGTGGCGGAGGGCGTCGTTGGTGGACGACACCTCGCCGAACAGGTAGATCTGGCGCGCCACGGTCTTGGCCGAGAGCTGCCGGCGGATCAACTCGATGCTGAGCGCATCCTGCAGGATCGAAACTTCAGGAGACACGGCGGGCCTCCTCTCTGTGGCTCTGCGGGCCGACCGTCAGGACGGGGCAGGGAGCCGTTCGAATGACGCGGTGAGCGATGGAACCGAGCGTCCACCGGATGAGCCCCGACCAGCCGTGGGTGCCCATCACGATCAGGCCCGCCCCCGACGCGACCGCCTGGTTGACGATCTGTTCCTCGGCGACTCCGTGGGCGAGCACCGTCTGGACCTGGGGGCTGGGAATCCGGCTCTTCGCCAGCAGATCCTTCACCGACTGCTCGGCGCGCCGGCGGTAGCCGGCTTCCAGCTTCGCCCGCTCCGACGGCGAGACCCGGGGATCCTCCGGAACCTCCGGCATCACGTGGAGGAGGATGAGCTGCGCCCCGCGGGCGATCGCCAGCTCCTCCGCCACCGGCCACGCCTCCTGCGCCGTCGGGGAGAAGTCCGTGGGATAGATCAGCGTGGCCAGGGGCGCTCTGCGGGCCCACAGCGGGCCCACGGTCACGACGGAGCACGGCGCCTGGCGCAGGACCTCGTCGGCGACGCTCCCGAGGAACATCTGCTTGAACCCGGTGCGTCCGACGGTCCCCACGACGACCAGCCCCGCCTGCTCCTCGGCGGCGGCCAGCAGGATCTGCTCGGCGGCGCGGCCCTTGTCCACGCGGGAGCGCACCTTCAGGGTCTCGAGCTCCGCCTGGGCCACCAGCTTGGAGATCTCGGCTTCCGCTTCGTCCCGGGCCGTTTCCCAGTAGCGCGTGAAGACGTCCGCCGAGAAGAACCCCTCCGGCGGCGCCGTGAGCGGCGGCACGACGTGGAGGATGACCAGCTCGGCGCGGCACACCCTCGCGAGCTCCGTCGCGCACGGCCAGGCCGCGAGCGAGGCTGCCGAGAAATCCGTGGCGTACAGGATCCGCGCGATCATGCGGCGCTCTCGAGGGCGGCCTCCGAGGTGCGCAGGAGAAACACCGGGATCGGCGAGCCGCGCAGGACCGCCTCGGCCACGGAGCCGAACAGGAGCCGCCCGAGGCCGCTGCGCCCGTGGGTGGTCATGGCGATCAGGTCGGCGTTGATCTCCTTCGCCGCCGCGACGATCTCCGTCGCAGGGTCGCCGATCCTCACCCGGGCGCCCGCGCGCACTGCCTTCGCCTTGAGCGACGCCACCAGCGGCTCGAGGTAGCCCTGGGCGTCCAGCTCCTTGAGGATCGGCTCCCCCCGCTGCGCCTCTTTGGCCACCGCCGCCACATCCATAGAGGTCAGCGGCACCACGCGGACCAGCAGGACCTCCATGTCGAGCGGACCGGCGATCTGCTCGATGAAGGGGAGAATCGCCTCCGCCACCCGCGAGCCGTCCAGGGGAACGAGGACACGCTGATACACGGCCTACACCCTCCCGGCCACAGGGCCCTGCCAGGGCCTGGCCTCGCCCTTTTCCACCGGCGCCTGGACCGGCGCCTCGGCCGCGCGGATCAGGAGGATCGGCGTCGTGGTTCCGCGCAGCACCGATTCGGCCACGCTCCCCACGATGAGGCGCCCCAGCCCGCTCCGGCCGTGGGTCGTCATCGCGATGAGGTCCACCTTGTTGAGGCGCGCGGCCTCCACGATCGCGTACGCCGCCGGGCCGTACCAGACGGACGTCTCCACGTTCTTCAGCCCGAGAGCCGCGAGACGGTCGCCGACCTGGGCGAGGTAGTCCTCGGCCTCCTGCACCACCTTGATCTGGGCCTCGGTGGGATCGACACCGGGAAGCGTGCGGGCCTCGGCAGCGCGGATCAGCAGCAGCTTTGCCCCGGAGCTCTCGGCCATCTCGACTGCCTTCGGCAGCGCGGCTTCCGCGAGCGCCGAGCCGTCAAGTGGAACCAGAATTTTCTGGAGTTTCATGGATCTCTCCTTTCGCTGGCGGTCGGTTCCGCCCATCCAGGCAAACTGCAACGGAGGTGCCACGGGGAGGGAGAAGGAGAAGGATTGAAAATCGAGGAGTTACTGCTGAGACGGGGCGCGGGCAGCGGGCACCATCTGAGGCGCGGTCACCCCAGGTGGGGCAGGCTCCTCGGGGACGGCCTAGCCTGCTTCGGCCGGGCCGGCCTCGCGGATCCCGTACTTATTGATCAGGCGGTGGAAGGTCTTTCGGTCGATCCCGGCCGCCTTGGCGGCCTGCGAGACGTTGCCGTCGTGGCGGCGGAGCAGCTCGGTGAGGTACGTCGCCTCGAGCTGGATCATCCACTGGGCCTTGGCTTCTTTGAGGGGGAGGTTCTTGCCGGCCAGGGAAGGGATCTGCGCGCCTCCGACGGCCGCGGGCGGAACGCTCAGGTGCGCGGGCAGATCGCGGGCACTGATGGTCTCCCCCTCGGCGAGAACGCAGGCCCGCTCGATGACGTTCTGGAGCTCCCGGACGTTGCCGGGCCAGGCGTAGTGTTCCAGAATCTGGATCGCCTCGGGTTCGAACCCCCTGAGGGGAACCTCCCGCCCCTGGCCGTACTTTTTCAAGAATGTGTGGGCCAGGAGCGTCACGTCCCCCTTGCGTTCCTGGAGGGGCGGCAGCGAGATCGGGATCACGTTGATGCGGTAGTAGAGCTCCTCGCGGAACTGCCCTTTCACCACCTGGTCGCGCAGATCGCGGTTCGTCGCCGACACCAGGCGCACGTCCACATCGATCTGCCGCGTGCCCCCCACCCGGCGGATCTGCCGCTCCTGGAGCGCGCGGAGGAGTTTCACCTGGAGCCCGACCGGGAGCTCCCCGATCTCGTCGAGGAACAGCGTGCCGCGGTGGGCCACCTCGATGAGGCCCGGCTTGGTCCTCACCGCCCCCGTGAACGCGCCCTTCTCGTGACCAAAGAGTTCCGACTCCAGGAGCTGCTCCGGCAGCGACGCGCAGTCCACGGGGACGAACGCCTCCGTCGCCCGCGTGCTGCTCAAGTGGATGGCGTTCGCCACCAGCTCCTTGCCGGTCCCCGATTCCCCGATGATCAGGATGTTCGCCTCGGACCGGGCCGCCTTCCGCACCAGCTCGAAGACCTGAGCCATGGCCGGGCTCCGGCCGATGATGTTCTCGAAGCCGTAGGTCCCGCGCAGCTGCTCGCGGAGCCGGAGGTTCTCCACGGCCAGGCGGCGCTGGGCGAGGGCCCGGTCCACGGCCAGCTTGAGCTGGTCCGCGCTGAACGGCTTGGGCAGATAGTCGAAGGCGCCTTCCTTCACCGCCTCCACGGCCGACTCGATGGTGGCGAAGCCGGTCACGATGATGACCGGCACCTGGGAATCCACCTCGCGCGCGCGGCGGAGCAGGGTGAGGCCGTCCATGCCGGGCATCTTGAGGTCGGTCAGGAGGACGTCGGGGCGCTCGGACTCCATGAGGGCCAGCGCCTTGCGGGGCTCTCCCGCGGTCAGGCACTCATAGCCGGCCTTGCCGAGGATGCGGCTCACGTTCTCGAGCATGTCGGGCTCGTCGTCCACGATGAGGAGGCGGCCGCGGGTCATATCTCGGAGGGGGGCTCCGCCCCCCTTCCGACACCTCCCCCCAGACTGGATTGCGCTGGCAAAGCCAGCGCTCGAACGGGCGCGCGACAGTTTAGTGACGGCGGGTGTCTCATGCGTGGTCTTCCGTCGCGACGACCGGAAACGTGAGCGTGAAGGTGGTCCCCTTCCCGGGCTGGGACTGGACGTCGATCGTGCCCTGGAGCTCGCGGACGATCCCGTAGCTCACGGACAGCCCGAGCCCCGTCCCCTGCGCCTTCGTCGTGTAGAACGGATCGAAGATCCTCGGCAGCCGGTCGAGCGGGATCCCCGGGCCGTTGTCGGCCACGACGAGGCGCAGCCAGCCCGGCCGGCCGGCGACGGTGCCGGTCTCGATCCGGATCTCGCCCCCGTCCCTCATCGCGTCCCGGGCATTGGTCAGGAGGTTCAGGACGACCTGCTGGAGCGCGTTGGGATCCCCCTGCATCGGGGGCAGATCCCGCGCCAGCGACCGCCGCACCGTGATCCCCTCCTTGCTCACCTGTTTCTCCAGGAGGAGCATGGTGTCCTCGACGACGCGATTCAGGTCCAGGAGGCCGCGGTCCCCCGGGGACTGGCGCGCGAAGGACAGGAGCCCCCGGGCGATCCGCGACACGCGCTGCGAGTGGCGGTGAAGGACCTCCAGGTCCTGCCGGACCTGGGGCGGCAGCCCCAGCTCCTCGGCCTCCTGGAGCATCAGATCAATCCGGGAGGAGATGATGCCGACGGGATTGTTCAGCTCGTGGGCGAGCCCCGCGGAGAGCGTGCCGAGGGCGGCGAGTTTTTCCGCCTGGCGGGCGGAGCGCTCCAGCCCCACCTTTTCGGTGGTGTCCTCGAGGAGGAGCACGGCGCCGGTGGGCGCCAGGTTCTCCCTGAGGAGGCTTCCCTTCACGTCCAGGATGACCCGGCCCTTCTTGAGAGTCTCGTGCTCCAGCCCCTCAACCGCGAATTCCTCGATCTCCCCCCGGAGGAGCCGCTCGATCGGCTCCGCCAGCCCCTCGCGCTTCCAGGTCGGATTGATGTCCAGGAACGGCCTGCCGAGCACCTCCTGGGCCTTGACCTCATACCGCTCTTCCATCGCGCGGTTCCAGGCCCGCACCCGCCCGTCCGCGTCGAGCACGACGAGGCCGTCCCGGAGGCTCTCCACGACGTTCGTGATGAAGCGCTCGCGCGCCTCGATCTCCCGGTTCAGGGCCGCGACCGCCAGGCGCTCGCGCTCCTCGATGTCGGCGAGCACGCCGACGCCCACGGCCGTCCCGATCAGCACGGCGATCCGGATGGCGGCGTTCGCCCACTCGTGGTGGACGAGCGTCGGCCAGATGACCCAGACGTAGGCGACGGAGGCCCCGACGGCCACCGCCACGCCGCGCCGGATCCCGTAGTAGTAGGACTGGAGCCCCGCGATCAGGAGGAGCGCGAGGAAGAGTGTGCTCTCGGCCCCGCCCGAGAGGCGGATCAGCAGGAGCGCGAAGGCCAGGTCGAGCAGCAGGACCGGGAGCTGGAGGCGGAAGACCAGTCCGGGGCGGAGCCAGATGAGCAGGTAGAGGACGAGGCTGTAGCAAGTGAACGCCGCGAGCGCGAAGGCCAGGAGGATCCAGCCCACGAAGTCCGTGGGGGTGAGCGCCAGCCAGACGAAGCCCGCGATGACGGCGAGCCCTCTGAGGAATGGCAGCGCCAGGAACCGCGGGCCGCCGATCCTTCGGGAGAGCTGCCGAAGCCAGTTGATCTCGCTCATCGTCAAACCCTGCTCGACCGCCTCATGATACCACGCGCCACAGCGGCCTTACGGACGCAGGAGCAAGAAGAGAAGCAGCGCGAGCGCGGCGGACGCGCCCCCGAGCCAGAAGGGCGCGGCGGGGCCGGCCGCGTCCCAGAGCCAGCCCGCCAGCAGGCTCGCGGGGAGCGCCAGCGCGCCCACGACCGCGTGGTAGATGCCGAACGCCCGGCCGCGGTCCGCCGCCGGCACCAGGTCGGCGACGAACGCGCGCTGGATCCGCTCCGTGAGCGCGTAGTAGATCCCGTAGAGCGCGAAAAGCGGCCACGCCTCCCATGCCCGGTCCGCCCGCGCAAATCCGAGGTAGACGAGGGCGAAGACTGCGTACCCGAGAGGAATCACGCGCCGCCGCCCGAACGCGTCGGAGAGGACGCCCACCGGAAAGGACACGGCCGCGTACACGACGTTGAACGTGAGGTAGAGGAGCGGGATCGATCCCTCGCCGATCCCCAGGTGGCGGGAGCGGAGGATCAGGAACGCGTCGGAGGAGTTGCCGATCCCGAAGCAGACGAGGATCGGCACGAAGCGCCAGAATCTCCCGCCGAGCTCGCCGGGCGGCGCCCCCCTCACCTTCATCCCCTCCCCACTCATAATCCCCTCACCTTCATCCTCTCCCCCCCGAGGGGGAGAGGGCAGGGTGAGGGGGAGAGGAGAAGAGGTGAGGGGCATCGAGTAGGGCAGGGTGAGGGGGGCCTCTGGCCTCACCGGGATCTCCCGCACGCCGACGAGAAGGACGACGATCCCGATCAACGCGGGGACGAACGACAGGAGGAAGAGCGCGCGGAAATCCCCGCCGAAGGCCGGCAGGAGCACCCAGGCCAGGAGCGGTCCCACCACGGCGCCGGCGGTGTCCATGCTCCCGTGAAGGCCGAAGGCCCGCCCGCGGATGGGCCCGGGCGCCGCGTCGGCCAGCAGCGCATCGCGCGGCGGCGTGCGCAGCCCCTTGCCGAAGCGATCCAGGAACCGGATGCCGAGGACGTGCCCCCACGTGCCGGCCAGCGCGAGGAGCGGCTTGGCCGCCGCCGCGCACGCGTAGCCGGCGACGACGAACGGCTTTCGCCGTCCCATCCGGTCCGAGAGCCAACCCGCCGCCAGGCGCAGGCCGCTCGACGTGGCCTCGGCGGTCCCCTCGATGAGCCCCACCGCCTTCATCGGCGCCCCGAGCGTGCGCGTCAGGAAGAGCGGGAGCAGCGGGTAGATCATCTCCGACGCCACGTCGGAGCAGAAGCTGACCCAGCCTAAGGCCCAGACGGTCCGGGGAAGGGGGGAGCCGCTGCTACCGGCCGAAGCGCCGCTGCCGGTGCTGGTAGCTCCGAATGGCACGGAGAAAGTCGATCTTGCGGAAGGCCGGCCAGTGGACGTCGCAGAAGTAGAACTCGCTGTACGCGCTCTGCCAGAGCATGAAGCCGGAGAGGCGCACCTCTCCCGAGGTGCGGATGATCAGGTCGGGATCGGGGCAGTCGTAGGTGTAGAGATACTTGTCCACGGCGTCGGGGGTGAGGGCGCCGAGGATCTCGTCGGAACGTTCCCCGCGGGTGAAGCACTCCCGGAGGTACCCTTTGACGGCATCCACGATCTCCTGCCTGCCGCCGTACCCCACCCCCACGTTGAGGAGCATCCGCTCGTGCCGGCGCGTCGCCGACTCCGCCGCCCTGAGCGCCTTGAGCGCCCCGGCGGGGAGCAGGTCCAGCCGGCCGATCGGCCGCACGCGCATCCCGAGCCGCTCGGCCAGGCCGCCCTCGATCCACTCGGCCATCTTCGTCTCGATCACCTGGAGGACGTCGGCGACCTCGCCGGGCTCGCGGGTGAGATTCTCGGTCGAGAGCCACCAGAGCGTCACCGTGGGGATGCCCAGCTCGGCGCACCAGGCGAGCACCTCCTCGGTCTTCTCCGCCCCCATGCGGTACCCTTCGGCGAGGCTCACCAGGCCGGTTTCCCGCGCGTAGCGCCGGTGGCCGTCCTGGATCAGGCCCACATGCCGCGGGAGCGGCCGGTGAAAAACCTCACCCAGGAGCTGGCG
>Ga0209342_10008437_pt1 | contig 10330 bp, 10 predicted proteins | sample RifCSP16_2_FD_184023 | JGI IMG/M metagenome (GOLD analysis project Ga0209342, IMG submission 184023) | Soil microbial communities from Rifle, Colorado - Rifle CSP2_sed 16_2 (SPAdes) (version 2) | ecosystem: Environmental > Terrestrial > Deep subsurface > Rock core/Sediment | place: Rifle... | reverse complement strand
CGACACTCATTCGCTACGTTATCGGCAACCCGCAGGCCCCGCAGATCGAGATCTCCTGAACGAAAACATCAGACACCGGACTGGGGCCGAAGACAAAACCGCCATATCGGAGCGAGCAATACAAGCAATCGCTCCAGAACTCAGGAAAGCATTCCGCGCAATCGTTCCCGACTCCCGGAGGGAGATAGAAGTCGTCATGCACGACGAGGGTGGGGATAGTGCCCTGGGTGTCCGTGGGCTGCGGTGCGGGTAGGGTAACCGAAGAAGGTGGCGGCAGGGACTGCGCCGCGGTGGGCGGGGGGAGGGACGTGTCTGTGGGCGGGGGGGGCGTTGGCAGTGACGTGGGGCCAGGCGGGGAGGTGGGCGCCTCGGGCGTGCGGCCGAGGGTTGAGCAAGCTGCCGTCAACACAAACAGAATCGCCAGGATCCCGAGCGGGTTTCTGGGTGTCACGACGATCCTCCTCTTCTCTGGGGGCAGCAACCCAGGCTCAGCCATTCACTCCCCGGTGTCAATCGCCCCCGTGCTCCTCGAACCCGGACGCCCCTTCTCGCCTGCGATGCCCGCTTGCGATTCCGAGGGCCTGTTGCGTGTGCCCGGGCGGACCCCGGCCGCCGTTGGCATGGTGAGCCGCCGGCTGGCTACTGCTTGAACACCTTCTCGGCCGCCGTGGCTTCCTCGGCGCTGCTGGGGATCATGAAGCAAAAGAGGCTTCCCGTGCCCTCCTTGCTCTCGCACCAGATCTGCCCGCGGTGCATCTCGACCATCGCCTTGGCGATCGAGAGGCCCAACCCCATCCCACCATGACGGCGGGTGAGATGAGACTCCACCTGGTAGAAGCGGTCGAAGACGCGTTCCACCTGGCCGGCGGGGATGCCGATCCCCGTGTCGACGACGAACACCTTGACATACCCGGAGAGGGATTCGGCTTTGATGCCCACCTGGCCCCCTGCGTCGGTAAAGGTGATGGCATTGCGCACCAGGTGGGCCAGGACGACGTCCAGCTTGTCCCGGTCGGCCTGCACCATCAGTTGGTCGCCGGGGGGCACGTCGTAGCCGATCTCGATCTTCTTCTCCTCGGCCGCCGGGCGAAACCGCTCGACGGTCTCCACCACCAGTTGGGCCATCGAGAACGGAGCGCGCCGGACCCGCGATTGGCCTTCCTCCTTGTGGGCGATGGCCGACATATCCTCGATGATCGCCTTCAGGCGCAGAGCGCTGCGCATGATGACGTCCATCTGCTCAGCGTGCTCTTCCGGGATCTGGTCTTTGAGGAAGGTCGCATGGCCCAGGATGAGCCCGAGGGGGGTCCTGAGCTCGTGGGAGGCGATGGCGATGAAATCTGACTTCATCTTGTCCAGGCGCGTCAGCTCGAGGTTGGCTTCCTGGAGCTGGCCGAGCAGCCGGGCGTTCTCGATGGCGACCGCCGCCTGAGGGGCGAGCGTCTCTAGGATCGTCTGGTCTTCTTCGGTATAATTCGTCCCGCCTCGCTTGTTGACGGCCTCGATCACCCCGATGGGTTCCCTGCGGACCGTCAAGGGGACGGCCAGGACCGAACGGGTCTGGAACTTCAGGGTGTGGTCCACCTGGCGGAAGACCCTTGGGTCATTGGCCGCGTCGTGGACGATGAGGGGGCGGCGGCTGCGAAACACCCATCCCGCCACGCTCGAATCCAGCGGGACGCTCACCTGGCTCATGTCGGTCCGCTGACTCTCGGGGCCGGCGGCGAAGCGGAGCTGGCCGGAGGCGCCGTCGTAGAGCAGAATCGAGGCTCCTTCGCTGTTCGTGAGCTCGCGAGCGACGTCGACGATCAGCTGGAGAAGGCGAGGCAGATCATGGGTGGCGGTCAGGGTGCGGCTGACCTCGAGGAGGCGCTGCAGCCTCTCGGGCCTGGTTTGGGAGGCGACGCTTGCGGTCATCCGTGGATCCCTTTGGCGATCCCGATTCTAGCATAGGGCTCAGCCCCGACCAACTCCGTCTGAGGTCCCGGCTTTCCTGCCGGAGCAGCGCACGATTGAGGGCTTGAGGAGGTCCTGCATGCCAGCCAAGAAGAAGGTGCGGGTAGCGATTGTGGGCGTGGGGAATTGCGCATCCTCCCTCGTCCAGGGCGTCCACTACTACCGCCGGGCTCGACCCGGCGACGGGATACCCGGTCTGATGCACGTCGAGCTCGGCGGATACCACGTACGCGACATCGTGTTCACGGCGGCGTTCGACGTCGTGCGGACCAAGGTGGGGAAGGACCTGGGGGAGGCGATCTTCGCCCATCCCAACAACACGATCCGCTTCGCCGACGTCCCGCGGCTGGGCGTGCGCGTGCACCGAGGCATGACCCACGACGGGATCGGGAAGTATCTCTCCGAAGTGGTGGAGAAAGCGCCCGGCCCCACCGACGACATTGTGGGGATCCTCAAGCGCACGCGGACGGACGTCGTCGTGAGCTACCTGCCGGTGGGCGCGGAGATGGCCACGAAGTGGTATGTCGAGCAGGTGCTCGAGGCCGGATGCGCTTTTGTCAACTGCATCCCCGTCTTCATCGCCAGCTCCGACTACTGGGCGGGCCGCTTCCGCGAGCGCGGCCTGCCGATCATCGGGGACGACATCAAGAGCCAGGTGGGGGCGACGATCGCCCACCGTGTGCTCACAACCCTCTTCCGCGACCGGGGCGTTCGGCTGGACCGCACCTACCAGCTGAATTTCGGCGGCAACATGGATTTCTACAACATGCTCGAGCGCGAGCGCCTGGAGTCCAAGAAGATCTCCAAGACGGGCGCGGTGACAAGCATGCTCCCTTACAAGCTCCCCCCGGAGGATGTTCACGTGGGGCCGAGCGACTACGTTCCATGGCTCACCGACCGCAAATGGTGCTACATCCGGATGGAGGGCACCACCTTTGGGGACGTTCCTCTGAACCTCGAGCTCAAGCTGGAAGTGTGGGATTCGCCGAACTCGGCCGGCGTCGTGATGGACGCCGTGCGCTGCGCCAAGCTCGCGCTCGATCGCGGGCTGGCCGGGCCGGTGATCGGCCCCTCGGCCTACTTCATGAAGACCCCGCCGCAACAGTTCTCCGATGACCAGGCGCGCCAGCTTGTGGAGGATTTCGCCGCCGGCAAGGAATAGGCCCGCGGAGGCCCCGATCCTGGGAATGGTGTAGGTGAGCGGGAAACGCGCGGGTGCGCGGAAAAGGGGGTGGGGCGGCCCTGGACGTGGGGCGACCGCTCTACCTCGTCCGACCAAGGCGGACGGACCGAGAGGCTAGACCCAATGATCCGGCTGGGAACCTCGGGCTTCTCGTACGACGACTGGGTGGGGCCGGTCTATCCCGCCGATCTGCCCAAATGGCGCTGGCTGCCGTTCTACGCCGAGCATTTCGACACCGTCGAGCTGAACGTCACCTACTACCGGATCCCGGACGTGAAAACGGTCCGAGGCTGGATCGACCGGACGCCGGAGGGATTCCTGTTTTCGGTGAAGGCGCATCAAGGGCTGACGCACGAACGCGAGACGGCGGGCTTCGAGGAATTCCGTTCGAGCCTCGCGCCGCTGGCCGAGGCAGGCAAGCTTGCGTGCGTGCTGGCACAGTTCCCGCATTCGTTTCATCCGACGCGCGCCAACCGCGACTATCTGCCTCGCCTGCGCGAGGGCCTGGCGGATCTTCCGGTCGTGGTGGAGCTGCGCGATGCGCGCTGGGTGGGCGAGGAGACGTTTGCCCAGCTGGCGGGGCTCGGGCTCGGCTTCTGCTGCGTAGACGAGCCGAGGCTGCCCGGGCTGATGCCGCCCGTGACGCGGGCCACCGGGCCGCTGGCCTACGTGCGGTTCCACGGGCGCAATGCGGATAAATGGTGGGAGCACGAGAACGCGTGGGAGCGTTACGACTACACGTACACGGACGGCGAGCTCAAAGAGTGGGCGGAGAGGATCCGGGATCTCGACGGGGAGGTTTCTCTGACGCTGGTGTATGCCAACAATCACTACCGCGGGCAGAGCGTGGGGACGATCCGTCAACTTCAGGGGATGCTGGCAGGAATGTAGGCACGTGGCCAAAGGCGATCTGGCGCGCAAGCTGGGGCTGAAGCCCGGGCACGCGGTCTGCATCCTGGGCGCTTCCCCGGAGGGGGCGCAAGCAGTGCGGGCGGCGTGCGGGGCGGAGGCGGCGCTCAGCGAGAAGCTCGGTCGAGGGACGTTTGACATCGTCCTCTTCTGGCCGCGCCGCCGCAGGGACCTCGAGGGGAGCTTCGCCCGGCTGCAGGGGAAGATCCGGCCCGACGGCGCGATCTGGGCGGTGATCCCCAAGAAGTCGTCGCCTCGCAGCCGGGGCCTTGATTTCGCCTGGGCAGACCTGCAGGCTGCCGGCCTGACGACCGATCTGGTGGACAACAAGGTGGCCTCGATCACGGCCGATGAATACGGGACCCGGTTTGTGATTCGAAAGGATCGCCGCGGCTCGGGTTGAGCCCTGCCACGACATTGGGCAGTGGCTGCCCGCTCCGCCGATCGGCTACAAACAGTTCTCGAGAAGCGCCGCGGACCAACTGCTTTGCTGTGGGATTGTCCGTCCACCCCTGCCCCCTACCCCCTCGCCCCCTCCCCCGGCGCTCGCGTATCGGTGAACCAGAAGGCGCCTCGCCGGGGGAGGGGGAGGTTAACCAAGGAGGAACGGGGGCGGCAACGGCGCCCCCGTTCCTCCTTGGACCTCATTCCCCCTCTCCGCCTGCGCTCGATCCATGTGGAATTACGCGGCTAAGCGGAGAGGGGGCAGGGGGTGAGGTTGACCGAGCCAAGAACACGAAGTCATGACCCGGCATCTCCCCGCACCCTGGGAGTAACACTCGTGCAGCGAGTGGGGCAACGAGTGCGCCCGGCCGTGCACAGCAGTTCCAGGCCTTTGCGAGGGGGTACGATTGTGCCGGCTTGCAGGGCGAGGTATAATCGCCTCGAATCGCTGGCAGCGAAGGGGGCTCTCCTTCGCCGATCGTCTCTAAGGGGTGGGCTATGTCCGGTCACTCCAAGTGGTCGACCATCAAACGGAAGAAGCAGGCCAACGACGCGAAGCGCGGCAACGTGTTCACGCGCCTGGCTCGGGAAATCGCCATCGCCGCCCGCGAAGGCGGAGGGGATCCAGATACCAACTTCGCGTTGCGCCTGGCGATGGATAAGGCCCGGGCCGCCAACATGCCGAAGGAGAACATCGAGCGGGCCATCAAGCGGGGGACGGGGGAAGACAAGGCCGCCGCCTTGGAGCAGGTGATGTATGAGGGCTTCGCGCCGCACGGCGTGGCGCTGCTGATCGAGGTCGTCACCGACAACCGCAACCGGGCTGTGGCAGAGGTCCGGCACGCGCTGACGCACAGCGGCGGCAACATGGCCGAGGCGGGGGCCGTGGCGTGGCAATTCAAGCGCCAGGCCTACTTCGCCCTCCCCTCCAAGGGCGTGGATAGCGACAAGGTCTTCGAGCTGGCGGTTGAGGCCGGCGCCGACGACGTCGTCACCGGCGAGGACGACCTCGAGATCTTCGCCCCGGTGGAGGCCTTCAAGCAGATTAGCGACCGGCTGCACGGAGCCGGCCTGCGGGTCGCCGAGGCCTCCGTGCGGATGGTGCCGACCGCCCCGATCGAGCTCACCGCGGAGCAGACGCTCCAGGTGATGCGCCTGATCGAGTCGCTTGAAGAGCTGGACGACATCCGGCAGGTGTATTCGACGCTGAAGATCACCGACGCAGCCGTAGCGATGCTCGAGGCTGCGTAGGCGCATTTTCGGCGGCGGGCCCGTATGCTGGCCATCGGCATCGACCCTGGGACGGCCAGCAGCGGATACGGCCTGGTGCGGCAGGCCGAAGATGGATCGCTGGAGTCGCTGGCTTACGGCGTGATCGCCACCGAGGCCGGGCTCCCGATGGCCGAGCGCCTGGCCTCCCTGCACCGGGCGCTCTCTGAGTTCCTCGCCCTCCACCGGCCCGACTGCGCGGCGGTGGAGGCGTTGTTCTTCCAGAAGAACGTGTCGACGGCGATTTCTGTGGGGCAGGCGCGGGGTGTGGCGCTGCTGGCGCTGGCGCAGGCCGGCGTCCCGGTGAGCGAGTATTCGCCGCGGGCGGTGAAGCTGGCGATCGCCGGATATGGCAACGCCGGGAAGAAGCAGATGCAGGAGATGGTGCGCACGCTTCTGGGGATGCCGGAGATTCCCCGCCCGGATGACGCCGCCGACGCGCTGGCTGTGGCGATCTGCCACCTGCATTCGAGCGGGCTTCAACGCCTGCTGGAGGATCGGGAGTGATCTCCACACTGCGGGGCATCGTTCAGCACGCGGCGGCCGGAGAGCTGCTGGTCGAAGTGGGGGGCGTGGGGCTGGCGGTGGCCGTGCCGGGCGAAGTGGCTTCCCGGAGCGCGCCGGGCCAGCCGATCTTCCTCTACACGCGCATGATCGTGCGCGAAGACTCGCTCTCCCTCTACGGCTTCTCGAGCCTCGAGCAGCGGGAGCTCTTCGATCTGCTGCTTCAAGTGAATGGCGTCGGGCCCAGGCTGGCCCTGGCCGTGATCTCCCACCTCTCGCCCGAGCTCTTGCGATCTGCTGTGGCCAGCGGCCAGGCGGATATCCTCACGCGCGTGCCGGGCGTGGGACGCAAGACGGCGGAGAAAATGGTGTTCCACTTGAAAGACAAGCTGGAGGCGCCGATGCTGGCGCGGCTGGCGCCCCCAAGCGAGGCCGACACCGAAGTGCTCCAGGCCCTCACGGCGCTGGGGTATACGCTCGTCGAGGCCCAGGCTGCTCTTCAATCGATCCCGGCGGAGGCGCCGAAGGATTCGGAAGAGCGCGTCCGCCTGGCGCTGCAGTATTTCGTGAGGCCCTGACCGTGGTTGTGGAGACCGGTTTCGCCACCGATCACTCCTCCTGAGGCGGCCTCTCTCCCATCTTACTCTTTGTCAACCCTCTCGCGCCCGTTTCGGCTCTCGCATGAGGCCGTCCCGCGCGACCCAACGCGCCTCGACCTCCGGCGCGGGCGGCGTTTGCCCGCCATGGAGTCCCTCGTTGTTGGGCGTCGTATCCGGTACAATATAGCCGCGCGGTCGAAGCCTCGAGCGGGCATTTCCAGAGGGATGGACCCTTCGGCAGGTGTAGGGGCACAGCATGCTGTGCCCCTACGGTTATCGTCCAGCGGGAGTCGGTGCGCGGCGAGGGCTGCGCAGAAGAGGTGAGCGAACCATGTTGAGTGACCAGAGGATCGTGTTCATCGGTCCGGGAGTGATGGCCGAGGCGATGGTCGGCGGGCTCGTCGAGCGGGCCGGCGTGTCTGCGGCGAAGATCCGCTTGAGCGGGCCGCGGGTGGAGAGGCTGAACGAGCTGGAGGGCCGCTTCGGCGTGGCGACGTCCACGGAGAATCGCGCCGCGGTGGAGGGCGCCGGGCTTGTCGTGGTCTCGGTGAAGCCGCAGAGCCTGAAACCGGCGCTGGAGGGGGTGCGGGGCGCGGTGCCCAAGGACGCCTTGGTGCTCTCGATCGTGGCGGGCGCCTCCCTGGCGCAGCTTGCCCGCCTGCTCGACCATCCGGCGATCGTCCGGGCGATGCCCAACACGCCGGCGCAAGTGGGTGAGGGGATCACCGTCTGGACGGCCACAGACGAGGCTTCGGAAGAGCAACGAGAGCACGCGCGCCACGTGCTGGGGGCGCTGGGCCAGGAGATCTACGTCGAGGATGAAGATTATCTCGACATGGCCACCGCCCTCTCGGGGACCGGGCCGGCCTACGTCTACCTTTTCATGGAGGCCATGGTCGACGCCGGCGTCCATCTCGGATTTCCGCGCCGCATCGCCGAGCAACTCGTCGCCCAGACGGTGAAAGGGTCGGTGGCCTTCTATCTGCGGTCGCCGCGACACCTGGCGCGGCTTCGCAACCAGGTCACTTCGCCGGGCGGCACATCCGCGGCCGCGCTCTACTACCTCGAGAAGGCAGGATTCCGGACGGCGCTCTCGCGAGCGATCTGGGCGGCCTATGAGCGTTCGGTGCAGCTGGGGCTGGGGAGGAAGCGGGGGCCGGTGGCCGAGTAGGATGCCCCTCGAGCCGCCGCCGATTGTGAAGCGCTAGACAAAACGGAGCGGTTCAGGTATCATTCCGCCGTCCTGGGCCGGGCCGGCCGGGATGCCTCACCCCGACGACGTCCAGCCCCGACGGCCATTCGCGATCGTGGAGGCGACACGATGGATCTGGTGCGAACTCTCGCCGCCGATCTCCAAGAGCAAATCCGAGCGTACACCCCCCAGGTCGAGCTCAAAGAGGTCGGGGCGGTGCTTCAGGCGGGCGACGGGATCGCCCGCGTATCGCGCCTTTCGAGCGTGCGGTCTCAGGAGCTCGTGCAGTTCGCCAACGGGGTGATGGGGATCGCCTTCAACCTCGAAGACGAGAGCGTCGGCGTGATCGTGATGGGTGAGTACTCGGGGATCGAGGAAGGGATGTCGGTGCGAGGCACCGGCCGGATCGCCTCCGTCCCCGTGGGCCGAGGCATGATCGGCCGGGTGGTCAATGCGCTCGGCGCGCCGATCGACGGCCGGGGCCCGATTGACAACGATGGCCATCGCCCGATCGAGCGGATCGCCCACGGCGTCGTTGAGCGGAAAGACGTCGACACCCCGGTGCAGACGGGGATCAAGGCCATCGACTCGATGATTCCGATCGGGCGCGGGCAGCGCGAGCTGATCATCGGCGACCGGCAGACGGGCAAGACGGCGCTGGCCATTGACGCGATCATCAACCAGAAGGGGAAAGACCTCATCTGCATTTATGCGGCGATTGGCCAGAAGCGGGCGGCGGTCGCCCGCACGGTGGGCATCCTGGAGCGATTCGGGGCGATGGAGCACACGGTGGTCGTGGTGGCGGCCGCCGACGAACCGGCCGCTCTCCAGTACATCGCCCCCTATGCCGGCTGCGCCATCGGCGAGGACTTCGCCGAAAAGGGCGCAGACGCCCTGATTGTGTACGACGATCTCTCCAAGCATGCCTGGGCCTACCGCCAGGTGTCGCTGCTCCTGCGCCGGCCCCCGGGCCGGGAAGCCTACCCCGGCGACGTCTTCTACCTCCACAGCCGGCTCCTGGAGCGGGCGGCGCGTCTCGCCGACCGTTACGTGCTGGCACCGGCCGGGGAGGCGGGCGAGGTGGAGGAGAAGGAGGCGGCCGAAGGGCGCGCTTTCGGCGGCCCCCTGGCTCGACACGACGCCGAAAAGGCGCTCGCCGATCATCCGGAGAAGGCGAGGCTGCGCGTGGCCAAGGTGAGCGGCTCGGGTGGATCGCTCACGGCCCTGCCGATCATCGAGACGCTCTTGGGAGACGTCTCGGCCTACATCCCGACCAATGTCATCTCCATCACCGACGGGCAGATCTACCTGGAAGGCAACCTCTTCTATGCCGGCATCCGCCCGGCCGTGAACGCCGGGCTCTCGGTCTCCCGGGTGGGCGGGGATGCGCAGACCAAGGCCATGAAGCAAGTGGCGAGCCGGCTGCGCCTCGACATGGCCAACTACCGCGAAGTGGCCGCCTTCGCCCAGTTCGGCTCCGACCTCGACAAGACCACTCAAGCGCAGCTCGCCCGTGGAAAGCGCCTGCAGGAAGTGCTCAAGCAGCCGCAATACCAGCCGATGGCGCTCGCAGATCAGGTGGTGGTGCTGTTTGCGGTGACGAACGGCTATGCCGACGAGGTCCCCGTGGAGCGGATGCGAGCGTGGGAGAGCGAGCTCCTGCGAGTGCTGGGCGCCTCCCAGCGTGAGATCGGCCGGAAGATCGCCGAGCAGAGAAGGATCACCCCCGAGCTCGAGAAGCAGCTTCGCGCCGCGATTGAGCAATTCCGGCTCGGCTGGATCGCTTAGGCGCCGGGCGAGACACCCGCGATGTCGTCTTCTGTCCGCGAGATGCGGCTCCGAATCCGGAGCGTGGCCAACATCGCCCAGGTGACTCGGGCGCTGGAGGCGGTGAGCGCCAGCCGGGTGCGCAAGGCGCAGCAGGCTGCGCTCGCCACGCGGCGCTATGCCACTCAAGCCTGGCACGTGCTGGAGCATTTGGCGGAGCAGGCTGGCCGGGACTACGTTCATCCTTTGCTCACCGAGCGGCATCAGGTCCGGCGCGTTCTTGTCGTCCTGATCACCGGCGATCGCGGTCTGGCGGGCGCCTTCTACGGCAACATCCTCCGCGCCACCCTCGATCAGTTCCGCGCTTCGGCGATCCCTGTTGGATATGTGGTTGTCGGGAGGAAAGGGCGAGACATGCTCTCTCGCCGCCACGTGAATATCGTGGCGGAGTTTTCGCGGCTTCCCACCTCGCCGACGTTTGCCGACGTCTCGGCGATTGGGCGCCTG
>Ga0209342_10008434_pt1 | contig 10331 bp, 17 predicted proteins | sample RifCSP16_2_FD_184023 | JGI IMG/M metagenome (GOLD analysis project Ga0209342, IMG submission 184023) | Soil microbial communities from Rifle, Colorado - Rifle CSP2_sed 16_2 (SPAdes) (version 2) | ecosystem: Environmental > Terrestrial > Deep subsurface > Rock core/Sediment | place: Rifle... | reverse complement strand
ACGCTGGTCTGGGCCTTCCTGGCCGGCATGGGATTTGTTGCCGGGGAAGTGCTGCACACCGTCCACCAACGGCGTCCCCTGATGGTGGGGGTGCGCCTCATGCCGGATACGCTGGTCTATCTGGGCGCGGTGTGCGTCAACGATTCCCTGGGCCACGCCCGGGTGCGCTACTTCCAACAGCGGCTAGATCGCTAGGCCGCCTGTTGTCTGACCAGCCGCCGGTGCGCCCGGTCAGGGTTTGGGACCACGACACGCAGGGCGGCGAGTAGTGAGGGCTCCCCCTCCCGGAGCGCGGCCGCGATCAAGTGGGCGCAGAGGATCCGCCGGTAGAGGTGGTCCGCGCAGTCACACTCCCCCAGCTCGAGATCCACCAGGTGCCGCTGCGTTCCCCCGGAGACGTGGTAGCGGTGGGCCTGGCTCAGGGGTTCAGCGCTGAGGTGGACCGCCCGGCAGAGTCGGAAGTGGCTAAAGAATTCTAAAGAAGGTACTGGCGGAATTCAAGCGTTCTCTCGCGAAGCTCGCGAAGGATGAACACGCCAGTCTCGCGATTGACTCCAGGGCCACTTCGTTCGTGGTGGAGCCGGTGGTGGTGCGGGCAGAGCCAGCGTACGGCTAGCGGCTTGGCGTAGTCATCATGGTGCGCCTGAACCGATCGAGACCCACACGCCTCGCAAGGGCCCTTCCGAAGCCTGCCACGGCGCAGGGCGGTTAGCACCAATCCGGTAAACGAGGGGTAGGCCTGACGGGCCTCCTGTGTGGCTGCTAGGCTACGCTCACGGCATTTGCGCGAGCAGTAGTGCCCCGGGCGACAGCTCGGGGCGGCCTTAGGAGGTCGTGGTCTCAGTAACCGCCGACAAGAGCGGCAACGAACACTACGCCTTGGCATCCTGCGCTGAACGGTAGTGGCGTCGTAACGGTGGCGCTACCCGTCCCGTGACTTCCCTGATTTCCGCTGTTCCAGCAATTCCCGCACGTGCGCGGCAGCTCGGTAAAACGTCAGTTCCTCATGGGTGTCTTGGAGATCCCGCGCTGTCCGTGCGAACTGTTCCAGCAGTTCGGCCTGGACTTGACAAATCCGTTACCGGACCATACTGTTGTCCTGGCCGTGACGAGGAAAGACAATGACTTCCACCAAGACCGCCCACAAGCTACCCCCCGTTAACCAGGCCGACAATACCTGGCAGGCCATCGGGGGCCGGGTGGCCGAAGAGCACCGCCAGTTGATCGACGCTGCGTGTGCCAAGCTCAACCAGCGCCGGGCCCATTTCGTGGTGCAGGCCGCGATCGAGCGGGCGGCTGAGGTCCTCGGCATCCAGATCGAATGGTTGGAACCCGAGCAGACGCCCGCCGCCTGATGCCTCCCCTTTCCGCTTCCCTACCCCTGGTGTCTCCTGCCGGTACGTCCAGCGTGCGGCATCAGGGAGAGGCGGGCCAGTACCGCCGTCCCTCCTCGGTACCGGTCCTCGCCCAAGCGTGGGGTGTCCGTCCGACCACAGCCAAACAGCAGAGCAACCCGGCTGATCCGCGCTGTCCGTGGATGCGCGCCGCCGTGGGGACCGAGGCGCTGATGCGCGCCGGCCTGGTGCGCCGGGCCGAGGAATTGTGTGGCCCGCTCGATCGCGCCCGGCTCCTGCTGGTCGCGCCCGTGGACCGGGCGATGCTGCACGACGCGCTGGTGGAGGAGCAGGAGCACGACGGGCTCGAGGACGTGGCGCAGGTGGCGCTGATCTCCGGACTCACGTCGGCGTCGCTCGATACCTACCTGCGGCGCGCGGAGAAATACGCGGCGGTCTTGGCCCGGACGATCCGACTCGGCCGCGCCTATTTGGAGATGGCCAGGTGATGGAGTTCCTCGACCTCGCCTGGGTAGAGGGCCGCTCCTTCTGGCTCGGCGTGCTCATGGCGTACGCCGGTCCCTGGTTGGTGTTGGGTGTGGTGGTTGGTGGTTGGCACCTGAGCCGGCGCGTCCGTCAGGCGATCGCGCGCTGGCGAGCGGTGCGATCGGCGTCGATGGCCGCCGTGCGCCCCCTCGAAGAAGTCCGGACCTACGATGCGGGGAAGGTGGCGCTTCCCGGCCGGCGCCGGCAGCCGCAGGAGTTGGGTCTCTACCTCCCGACCGCGCCGAAGGTCCCCTCCGCGCGACACTCCCCGATCCTCGATCGCGACGAGAGCAACCGCTTGTGGATGCTGGTCAACGGCGACAAGGCCCTGTGAGCGGCGCTCTCCTGGACCAGGCGCTGGCCGACCTCGTGGACGCCGCCCGGAAGATCGGGGAATGGAAGGCCGAGCCGGCGCCCCTTACCCCACGGGAACGCGCCGCCTGGAACCTGCGCATCGCCCAGCTCGAAGCGGCGGAGGGCAATGCGCGGCGCACCATCCGGCAGCTGTTCGCCGAACGTGGCGCTCCCCAAGGTCCCGCGGTGGAGGCCCTGGTCCGATGACCGCGCACGACTTACGGGTGGTGCTCGAGGGCTACCTGGCGATCGGCGTCATCGTCCTCCTGATCTGGCAGCTCGATCGCCTCCATCGACGGTGGGAGTACCGGCAGCATCAGCGGAACCTTGGGCGGGTTCCACCCCGGAGGGCGTCGTAATGCGACTGGAGCAGCTACAGCCCGGGGAGCGTTTCCAGATCCCTGCGATCGGGAGGAGCGGGAAGCTGTTGGCGTTCTCGCCCGGCGGCGCGCACGTCGAATACGATGGCATCCGCACGGAGTCCTTCGATAATCACTGGGGCGAGCGGATCGCATTCCGGCGGGCCAGCGAGCGGGTCACGATTTCGCGGGCGACCGAGGTCCTCCCGCTCGAGGTCCCTGGATGCCTGGATTGACCGATGTCCCCCAGCCAGCCACCCCGGAGTCGGAGGGTGAGCATCTCGGCGAAGCAATGGCGCTGATCCGGCGGGACGCCATGATCGGGCAGACGCTCGAGGCCGACGAATACAAGCGGCGCCGGGAGGCGTTGCTGCGCTTCGTCCACACCCAGCTGACGCCCGCCGAGCTCGACGATCGGGGCACCCTGGTGAAGGTGAACGACTACTACACGGTCCCCGGCTCGGCCCAGGTCGCCCTGACCAAGAAGGGCGGCGAACTCCTGGGCGAGCTCTACAAGTACAAGACCCTCCGGAGCGGGATCACGGAGAGCGAGTTCACCGCGGACTACGGCTTCGCCCGGGCGGACGTCATCCTCCATCGCTCGGGGATCGTGGTCGGCGCCGCCTCGGCCTCCGCCTGCTCCCTGGAAAAGACTTTTCAGCGGGCGAGCAAGAAGTACCTGCTGAACAACAAGGTCGACTGGCGCGCGGCGCGGAACGACATCGAGGCCCGGGCCCAGAAACGCGCCTACGTGCGGGCCATGATCCAGGCGTGCGCGGCGAGCGACATCCTGGCCGTCGCCGACGAGCAGGATGAGGGGGAGGCCCCGAAGGGCCGGAGCGCGATCGCCGCCCTCCTCGAGCTGGTGAAGCACCCGGCCTTCACCGATGCGCAGCGGGAGAAGGTCAAGGAGTGGCTCAAGCGGGCGACGGGGGACGAGATCGAGGAGCAAGTCCAACGGGCCGAAGAGAAGATCGTCGTGTGGAAGGAAGCCCATTCGGGGAAGGGTCCGTTGGACTGAGGATCCACCGCGGCACGCCGCCTCGTTGACAGGGCTCATTACTTGGAGGAGCACCCGTGATGGTAGTTGAAGGTAAAGAGATCGACGAGGACCGGTTTTGGTCGTACGTCAGCCGCAGCGACGGTTGTTGGTTGTGGTGTGGGTCCAGGGACGGCAAGGAAGGTTACGGCCGGCATCGTAATCGCCAGGCACACCGGATCGCGTTTGCCCTCGAACGGGGATCGATAGCCGAGGGGCTTCAGCTTGACCATCTCTACAAAAACCCACTGCCGGGAAAATCTACTGCGAGGGAAGACGCTTCAGGCCCTCAGGGCTGCACGAACGCATTGCATACAGGGGCATGCGTTCACGCCAGAAAATACCCGTACTACGAGACTCGGACAGCGCGTATGCCGGATGTGCAAACGCGCTCGGGATAAGCGTGACTATGGTAGGCAGGATAGAAAGACGCGGCGCGTCCGGCGTGCCGCTTCACATAGCAGGGCAACGGCTAGGTCCCAAGGCGTGCTGTCTCGCCGAAGACGGTGGAGACGCGGTGTTTGATCCGATCAGCACGTACAGGGCCTAGTCGCTCGAAGGAAACGGATGCGTGGCGCTACGCTGCCGGCGGGAGTCGGACGAGCAGGCGTACGACCTGGTGAAACCGCAAGAGTCAGGTCGCCACCATCCCAAGGAATCGCCTTGGGTCTGCGGGCTGAGAACATGGGAACCCCGCGAAGGCGCTGATCGGGTGCACGCTCCCGGTCCCGCGGGGCAGGCCGAGGCGATGCAACGAACTGCAGGGGGCGACGATGGCGGTGAGGCTGGACGGGCGTAAGTGCCGGGGCGCGAGCCTGCCAGGCTGCCAGACGCAGCAAGCCGACCGGAGCCCCATCGAGCGGCCAGGGGCGCGTCTGGCCTAGGGCCACGAGGCCGAGTCCTCGCGGCAATCAACGCGCAACGACGTAACCGGGCGCACCAGCAAGGCCCGTGCTCCACGGGTTGGAAGCTCCGGTTTTGGTGCCGATGGGCACCGGCAGGACCCCTCGGGAAGAATGGTGCGGAACGCCGAGGGCTGGCGGACGAAGCTCTGTTGGTGGAGCGCCGGCATGCCACGCCGGAGGTCGCCCGTTCGAACCGGGCCGTTCGCTCTCATGCTGATCGTGCAACTCTCGCTCTACCCGAGGCTGCGACTGGGCCCCACCGCCCAGCATCCCGCAGCCACCATTCTATTGGTGCCACCGCTCCCACTGGCCGCGTACCTGCTGCGGCGCTGGCCGGTGACCACCGATACAAGGAGACCGTCGTGACCGCCATGGCCCCAGCACCACCAGCCGATGTGGGTCCCTTGGGGATGAACACCAAGGCCCGCGCCGACGAGCTTCGCCGGATCCCGCTCGCCGAGATCCACGAGTCGCCGCTCAACCCCCGCAAGCACTTCGACCCCCGGGCCCTCGAGGAGCTCAAGGACTCCCTCCTCGCCGCCGGCCAGCTGACGCCGATCACGGTCCGCCCGCGGCACGGCGGCGGCTACGAGCTCGCCGCCGGCCATCGGCGCTACCGCGCCGCGAAGCTGGCGATCGAGAAGCACTCGAGCGGGGCGCGGTTCCGCGGGCTCGACCAGCTGCTGGCGGTGATCCGGGAGCTCGATGAGCCGGCCTTCATCGAAGTGTTGAACGTCGAAAATCTCCAACGCGACGACCTGCACCCATTGGAAGAAGCCGAGGGCTTCAAGACCTTGATGGAACGGGCGCGCTATGACATCAAGAAGATCGCGGCGCGCATCGGCAAGTCCGAGCGGTACGTGTACGACAGCTTCACGCTGCTCAAGCTCACCCCGGAGGCGAAGAAGCTGTTTCTCGCCGGGAAGTTCGAGCGCGGGCATGCGATCGAGCTCGCGCGGCTCAGTCCCGAGTGGCAGAAGCGCGCGCTGGATCCGGAGGGCGCGACCGATTACGGCGCCCGGGCCGGATTGTGGCAGCCAGAACATGCCAAGTCGGACCCCAACGTGCCGGAGTTGGAATTAGCAGACGACGCGGCGGTGAAGCCGGTCACGGTCCGCGAGCTCAAGGGCTGGGTGAACGAGCACGTCCGGGCCACACCGGAGGGGGTCGATCCGATGCTGTTTCCGGCGAGCGTCGAGGCCCTGCAGGAGGCCCGCCAGCACAAGCTCAAGGTCATCGAGATCACCTACGAGCACCAGGTGCCGGTAGACGCCCGGGATCCCAAGGCGCCGCGGATCTACGGCGCACAGGCTTGGCGGAGCGCCACGCGGGGCGTCGTGTCCCCCGGCTACGACGGGAAGGACGGCAAATCCTGCGAGCACGCCGTCCTCGGCGTGATCGTGATCGGCCCCGGGCGAGGCGAGGCCTTCCACGTCTGCATCGCGAAGGAGAAGTGCAAGGTCCATTGGGCCGACTGGCAGGAGGCGCGGGCCAAGGGCTCGACGACCTCGACCGGCGGGACCGCGAAGCAAGAGCGCGACACGTACGCGCAGGGGCAGGAGCGGTGGCGCCGCGAGGAAGCGGAGCGCGACGCGAAGCGGAAGCGGTGGGAGAAGGCCCAGCCCGCCATCCTCACGGCGGTGGCCGAGAAGCTCAAGGCGGCGCCGGCCGGGCCGACGAGTAAGCTGGCCGACGCGGTACTCGACGCCTGCATCCAGTACGGCGAGCCGAACACCACTGTGCCGCGCGGCCGGACGGCCGAGGACTTCCTGCGGCATACCGCCTTCCAGTTGTACGTCGAGGACGTCCGGGGTCTCGGCTTTCACCGCCACGACCAGGGGCTCAAGAACGTCAAGGGACTGGGGATCGACGCCGCGAAGATCGTGGACCAGGTGTCGCCCAAGGACAAACCCGCGAAGGCGGCCTCGGCCAAGGCCACCAAGAGCGCCACGAAGGCCAAGAAAGGGAAGAAGCGGTGAGCGGCCAGTCTATGCTCGAGCCTGACGAGGACACCCGCTGCGAAGTCTGCGGCTGCACCGAGCTGCGGGCTTGCCCGGGCCGCTGCGCCTGGGATCGCCGGTTCGCGCGCGCGCGCCGGGCGGTCTGCACCAACTGCACCAACAAAGCGGAGGCCGATCCGGCCGCGCGCTAGGAAAGGGAAGCAGCGATGACCACGCACCTGCAGCAGACGATGGACGACCTCGTGGCCCAGCGGGCCCGGATCGACGCGGCGATCACCGCCCTCCAGGAGCTCGGCGCCGCGGCTCTGCCCTCGGCGAACGGGACCCGCGCCCCGCGCGCAGCCCGCCGATCGCCGGCGAAGGCCCCGAAGGCTGGGAAGGTTGACGGCCGCGGCACGAGGGATTGGACCAAAGGCCGACAGCTCTACGACGCGGGGAAGTCGTTCCAGGAGATCGCGGACGCCCTGCATACCAACGTCGGCGCAGTCTACAATGCGCGTCACCGCTTCCACTGGCCCAAGCGCCGAAAAAAAAACAGCCTGAAGGTAAAGGCGCCGGCCGCGTGATCCAAGCGGCCAAGCGCCCGCTGTTGGACCGCCCCGTCCGGTGTCCTGAGTGCGAGCATCAGACGATCGTGGATCCCTGCGCCCATTGTCACACCTACCTCCCGAAGGTCCTCGGGGGCCGCCGCACGTTCAGCGATGACGCGCTCGGCAACGCCGCGGCGGACCGCCTGGCGCGGCTCCAGGAGCAGGAACCGGCCGAGGCGGGGGCGTGAACGGTCGCGGTTGGTCTCCCGAGGACGACAGGCTCCTGGGCCGCCTTTACCCTGATCTGCCCACGCCGGACGTCGCACGTCGGCTACACCGGACCCCGGCCGCCACTTATGGCCGGGCGGGCAAATTGGGGCTGAAGAAATCTCAGGCGTATCTCACGAGCCCCGCGGCGTGTCGGTTGCGCCGCGGTGACGCGGTCGGCGCGCGCTTCCGTTTTCAGAAAGGTCACATGCCCGCGAACAAGGGGCTGCGCCGGCCCGGCTGGGGGCCCGGCCGGATGCGGGAGACGCAGTTCCAGAAGGGGCACTTGTCTGGCGTCGCGGCCCGTCGGTTCCAGGTGGCGGACACATGAAGGCCGACACCGATGGCGACGGCGCGCTGGTGGATCGCTGCACGCGTTGCGGGCGCAGCCCGGGAGACCGTGTCGCCGACCGCCCGGTGAAGGCTAGCGCGTGAGCGAGCAGCTCGACCTCATCGACCCGCCGTCGCGTCCAGTCCTGACGAGCCAGCAGGCCGCGGAGGAGGCGAAGGCATTCGCCGCGCACCAACGCGAGGCGGTCTACGCGTTTATCAAGCAGGAGGGCCGGTGGGGGGCGACACAACGAGAGATCGCGGAGCGGCTGGGATTGGGACGCCCCAGCGTGGCCGCGAGAACCTGGGAGCTCCACGGCGGGAAGCGGCATAACGGGGCGCCGGATTACCCGGTCCGGATCCACCGGACGGGCGAGCGACGGGAGCGCTGTGCCGTGTACCGGGCCCTATGAAGGCGTGAGGGATGACAACGGATGAACGCCCAGCTCGGCTCGCCTTCGCTGCCACGCACGTGGTCAAAGCAAGCCGCGTGCTGTCCTGGGGCGAGAAGGCCGTCTGGCTGGAGACCTACGCCCTGGACATGGGTCCCGAGGGCGCCTGGCTCAACAACGCGTGCATGGGGCAACGACTCGGCTTGGAGGAGCGCACCGTGAAGAACTACCGGACGAGACTCCACCGCGTCGGCCTGTTGAGGCCGATCCCGCGCCCCGGCGCCCGATCCCCGGGGTGGGTCGCCACGCTGCCGGCTCGCTGTGTGCCCCACGGCCGGCGCGCGGCCGGTGAACTGGCCACTGAGTTGGCCCTGGAATTGGACGGCAATCTTCGGGACCTCGATGGTGGCCAGGCTGAGTTGAAGGGGCACAATGGAGGGGCCGTAGAAGTCCCAGAACAGGGGCCGCAGCGGACCCCAAACAGGGGCCACTCAGCGCGAGCTCCGTCCGAGGGAGGGGGGATAGAGGGGGGAGAGTCTCCAACCTCCCTGGAGAGCGAAGCTCAACTCCCTCCTGCAGTTGGAGAAGACGGAGGGTGTGTCACCACACCTGGGAAGATGGAGAACGGCAAGATGGAGGGGAGCCCCTTCGATGCAAGTTACGAAGCGATCGATCCCCGCCGCGCTTCCCGGAGGCGACGTGCCTGAGCCGCTCTGCGTGGCCCTGCCTGCTGGGCGTACGAGCTGTTGACCGTGGAGCAGGCGTACGCGCCACCCGAGACGCCGGCGACGCCATGAGGATCGCCCACCTCGCAGACGTCCATTTAGATTTTCGCGCCTACCAGCGCACCGATGCCCGCGGTTGGAACCAGCGCCAGGTGGACGCGCACGCGGCGTTCACCCGGGCCGTGGACCAGGTCCTGGCGGCGCACCCCGACGTCGTCCTGATCGCCGGCGACATATGGCATCGGCCGCTCGTGTATTCCGAGAGCCTGCAGTTCGGCTTCCGCCAGGTCCGCCGGCTCACCGCCGCCGGGCTTCCCGTCGTCGTGATTTCAGGGAACCACTCAACCCCGAAACAGCGCGACATGGGCTGTCCCGTCTCCCTCCTCGAGGAGGCCGGCGCCCTGGTGGTGATCCGGGAGGCGCGGACGATCCGGATTGGCGAGCTCGCCATCGGGTGCCTGCCGTCGGCGGCGCTCACCGCGGGCGACTGGCCGGCCCGGGATCTGAACGCCGGGTTCAACGTGCTGCTGGCCCACGGGGGATTCGCCGGGATCTGGCCCTACGTCGCGCGGCCGGATGGGAACATCCCCGCGGAGCGGTTCGAGGGCTGGGACTACGTCGCCCTGGGCGACTACCACGTGGCCCACCAGGTGGCGCCGAACGCGTGGTACGCCGGCGCCCTGGACTACGTGACCACGAACCCGTGGGCGGAGCTGCAGGCCGAGACCGCACTCGGCCGCCCGGGGGTGAAGGCCTGGCTGCTGGCGACGCTCGAGTCGGGCCGGCCGCCCCAGGTGGAGCTGCAGCCCGTCCCGCTCGCCCGGCGCGTGATCGAGCTGCCGGCGATCGACGCCGCGGGGCTCGAGCCCGGCGAGGTGAGCGCCCAGGTCCTGGCCCAGGCGGCGGCCATCGAGGGCCAGATCGTCAAGCAGTCGCTCCTGAATGTCACGAAGTCCATGAACGCGGGGCTCGACTACGCCCTGATCCGCCGCCTCAAGGGCCAGGCACTGCACTACCACCTGGCGATCCAGAAAGCCGAGGAGGCGATCGCGGTCGACAACGTGTTGTTCGACCGCGCGGGGCGCCGAAAGAGTCTCGCGGAAATCGTGGCCGAGAAGCTGGGGACGATGGAGCTGCCCCCCGACCTCGATCGGGAGCGCCTCATCGCGATGGGGGTAGGATACCTCGAGCGAGCCGGCAAGGCCGCGGAGGCTGAGGCACCGGGCCAGGGAGCGGCAGCATGAACCGGCCGGCGATCCAGGTCCCGGGGCATGCGCGCGGGATCTGCCGGTCCTGCAAGGCCGCGGTAATCTGGGTCAAGACCGTGAATGGGAAGTCGATGCCCCTGGACCTCGAGGAGATGATTGGGAAGGGGCTGTTGTTGTTCACGATCGACGGCAAGGGAGTGGCGCATCGGGCACCGGAGGGGACCCCGTGGCGGGAGAGCCACTATGCGACGTGTCCAGACGGGCCGAGCTGGAGGAAGTCACCGTGAGCGCCAACGCGCCGCTCCGGCTCCTGGCGATCGACCCCGGCCTCGCGCACCTGGGCATCGCGATCACGAACGTCACCGCCATGCAAAGGTGGAG
>Ga0209342_10008428_pt1 | contig 10334 bp, 9 predicted proteins | sample RifCSP16_2_FD_184023 | JGI IMG/M metagenome (GOLD analysis project Ga0209342, IMG submission 184023) | Soil microbial communities from Rifle, Colorado - Rifle CSP2_sed 16_2 (SPAdes) (version 2) | ecosystem: Environmental > Terrestrial > Deep subsurface > Rock core/Sediment | place: Rifle... | reverse complement strand
CAAGCACCTGGCCTACGTCGAGCAGGCCGCCGCGCAGGGCGTGCAGCTGCTCTGCTTCCCCGAACTCTCGCTCACCGGCTACGTCCTGCAAGACCTCGTGCCCACCGTCGCTCATCGCGCCTCGGCTGACGACCCGGTGTTCACCCAATTGCTCGACGCCAGTCACAGGCTCGATCTCATGGTCGGCTTCGTGGACGAGGACACGCGCCACCGTTTCTTCATCGCCGCCGCGTATCTCTCGAAAGGGCAAGTGCTTCACGTCCACCACAAAGTGTACCTGCCCACCTACGGCATGTTTGACGAAGGCCGCTTCTTCGCCTGGGGCGACTCCATCCGCGCCTTCGATACCCAATGGGGCCGCGTCGGCATGCTCATCTGCGAAGACTTCTGGCACGCCAGCCCGCCCTACCTCCTCTGGCTCGACGGAGCGGACATTCTCCTCATGCACTCGGCCAGCCCCGGGCGCGGCCTCGACGACCGCGAACAACTTGGCTCAGCGCGCTGGGTCGAGCACGTCAACCAGGCCTACGCCAGCCTGTTCACCAATTTCATCGCCCACACGAACAAGGCCGGGTTTGAGGATGGGCTGAACTTCTGGGGCGGCTCCACCGTGTTCGATCCCAACGGCGACCTCGTGGCGCACGGGCCGTATTTCGACGATGCCCTAACCGTGACGACCATCGACCTGAATCAACTGCACCGCACCCGCGCCCGCCTGCCCATCCTGCGCGACGAACGCACCGCGCTGGTGATGAGGGAACTCACTCGCATTGTTCAAAAAGATTGAGCCGCGAAGACGCGAAGATCGCAAAGAAGTTACTTGAAACCTTCGCGCCCTTTGCGGCGAAAATTTATGGCCGACCTCTCCGACAGACTGCGCATCAACACCGACCTCGCCCGCAAGATTCTCGTCTCGTTCATCCGCGACGAGATCACCCGCGCGGGCCTCTCGCGGGCCGTCGTCGGCCTCTCCGGCGGCATCGACTCGGCCCTCGCGTGCATGTTGGCCGCCGAGGCCCTCGGCCCACAGAACGTGCTGGCTCTCCGCCTGCCCTACAAAACATCCTCGCCTGATTCGATGGCTCACGCCGAACTCGTCATCGACCAAACCGGCGTGCAGAGTGAGACTGTCGCCATCACCGACATGGTTGATCCAATATTGGCAACTATTCCCCCCGGCGAAGCAAAACGCCGGGGCAACGTGATGGCGCGGGCGCGCATGATCGTCTGGTACGACCGGAGTGTGGCCTTCAACGGCCTCGTCGTCGGCACGAGCAACAAAACCGAGATCCTGCTCGGCTACTCCACACTCTTCGGCGACTCGGCCTCGGCCCTCAACCCGTTGGGCGACCTGTACAAAACGCAGGTGCGCCAGTTGGCCGCTGCTGTCGGCGTACCCCGACTCATCATCGACAAAGCCCCCTCCGCCGATCTGTGGGAAGGCCAGACCGACGAAGGCGAGCTCGGCTTCACCTACGCGCGCGTCGATCAACTGCTCTACTTCCTCGTCGATCAACGTTACAATCGTGACGAAGCCATCGCCGCCGGATTTGAAGCTCCCTTTGTCGATCGCGTCCTCACCACCGTCCGCCGCAACCAGTTCAAGCGCATGCCGCCCATCATCGCCAAACTCAGCAACCGGACGGTTGGGTACGATTTTCTATATCTGCGTGATTGGGGAAGCTAGAAATCAGAGGCCGGAAGTCAGAATCGTTTCTGACCTCCGACCTCCACCCTCTAATGTTTTCTCTCCCTCCTTCCCTCCGCCACCGCGACTTCCGCCTGCTCTGGATGGGTCTGTTCATCTCCATCTCGGGCTCGACGATGCAGAACGCCGCCATCCTCTGGCACGTGTACGATGTGGCGAAAGACCCAATCGCGTTGGGTGTGGTCGGGCTGGTGCGCATCCTGCCCGTCGTCGGCTTCTCGCTCCTCAGCGGTGTCGTCGCCGATTCGTTCGACCGCCGCAAATTAATGCTCGTCGGCCAAACGGGCATGGCGTTGTGCGCTGCACTGCTGGGCGTGCTGGCCTTCGCCGAAGTCAAAGCGGTGTGGCCCATTTACGTCCTCGCCGCACTGTCCGCCGCCTTCGGCGCGTTCGACCTCCCCGCACGTCAGGCGCTCATCCCCTCCATCGTCCCGCGCGAGGATCTGCCCAATGCCTTCAGCGTAAATGCCACGATGTGGCAAGCCGCGTCCATCGTCGGCCCGGCCATGTCTGGCGTGGTCATTGGCCGAGTCGGCCTGCACTGGGCCTACGGGTTCAACGCTCTCTCGTACCTCGCCGTCATCGTCGCCCTGCTGGCGATGAGAGTCAAAACCACCGTCGCCGAAGAGGACCGCCCCGAGGTCAGCCTCGCCGCCATGTTCGAGGGCTTGCGGTTCGTCCGCCGTACACCCATCATCCTTTCCTCCATGGTGTTGGACTTCTTCGCCACGTTCTTTTCCTCGGCTACCGCGCTCCTGCCCATTTACGCCAAAGACATTCTGCGCGTGGGGCCGGAGGGCTATGGCTGGCTGTACGCGGCGGCGGCGGTGGGCGCGCTCGTCGCCGGGATCGTCCTCACCTTCATCCGGACCATCCCCCGGCAGGGTGCAGTGCTGTTGATCTCGGTGTTGATCTACGGCCTCGCCACCATCGCCTTCGGCTTCTCCACCACGTTCATCCTCGCCTTCCTCGCCCTGGCCGGAACCGGCGCCGCCGACACGGTGAGCACGGTCATCCGCAACACCGTGCGCCAGTTGAATACGCCCGATTACATTCGCGGGCGCATGGTGTCGGTGAATATGGTCTTCTTCATGGGCGGGCCGCAGTTGGGCGAACTTGAGGCGGGCCTCGTGGCCGGCTGGCTCGGCGCGCCGTTCTCGGTCGTCTCCGGCGGGGTCGGCTGCATCATCGCCGTGCTCTGGGTTGCCCGCCAGTGGCCCATGCTGTGGCACTTCGATCAGCAGCCCGAACCTTCGCCTGCTCCTCAACCTGCCGCCGGCTAAAAACGAGAAAAGGGATTGACATCGCACGAACTCGTAGTAAAGTTTGCTCAGATGCGCCCTGATCTCCTCGCTCACCTCGACGCGCACTGGGCCGCCCGCCTGCACTGTCAGCCTTCGCTTATCCGTTCCCAACTCACCAGCATCATCTCCGACCCTGCTCGCACCGGCGCTGAGGTCTGGCTCTTCGATAAAAGCTGCGTCATGATCGCCGCCCCGCCGGTAGCGCACGCCCTGCAGGTTTCCGTGGGCAAGCGCACGCCGGCTCAAGCCTTCGAGCCGAGCCGCCTCAGAGACGCGGTATCGATGTTTGATCTGGAATTGCATGGCCCCGATGCGATCCTGGCCCTCTCCCAACCGTCGGTCAGCGCTAACGGAATCAATTGGATCAGGGCTAGTGAAGTCGAATCAGAAATTGCCGCCGCCGTTCGCGTGGCCGCCGCCACTGGAATCCCGATAGTCGCCATCCCGCTCAAATGCCGCCCGGCCCGGCGCGCCGCCGAAGCGTGCGGCTTCGAACTGTACGCATCCGTCACCTTTATTGGAGACCGGCCAAAACAACTGTAGGGGCGGCCCTTGCGGCCGCCCTGGGGCAGGCGCAAGACCTGCCCCTACCAACGAGGCACAACATGAAACGCGCAGTGAGCATCAGCATCGGATCATCGAAACGCGACAAGGCCGTGGAGTTGAACCTGCTCGGCGAGACCGTGCGCATCGAGCGCATTGGCACCGACGGCGATATGGAAAAGGCCGCCCACATGTATGGGGAACTCGACGGCAAAGTGGATGCCTTCGGCGTGGGCGGCGCAGACCTCGGCGTGCTGGTGGATGACAAATGGTATCGGCTGTACGGGGCCGAGCCGCTCGTCCGCTACGTGAAGCACACGCCGGTGGTGGATGGCGTAGGCGTGAAGAGCACGCTGGAGCGCCGGGTTGCGCAGTTCATCGAACAGCACATTGGCAATGAGGTGAACCCGAAGCGCGTGCTGTTCACGGCGGGTGTGGATCGGTGGGGAATGTCCAAATCGTTCCTCGACGCCGGTTACGAGTGCGTGTTTGGCGATCTCATGTTCGCCCTCGACATCCCGATCCCGATCCGATCCGAATCCGCGCTCAAACGGGCGGCGGCGATCCTCATGCCGGTCGTGGGGCGCTTGCCTTTCAAAATGCTATACCCGACCGGCGAAGAGCAAGAGAAGAACACACCCAAGCACGGCAAGTGGTACGAGTGGGCGAAGGTGATTGCGGGCGACTGCCACTTCATCAAACGGTACATGCCCGCCCGGCTCGACGGCAAGATCATCTGCACCAACACCACCACCCCCGACGACGTGGAAGCATTTCGCAAGGCCGGCGTGAGTTACCTCGTGACGACGACCCCGGTGATGGATGGCCGCTCGTTCGGGACGAACATGATCGAGGCCGCCCTCATCGCCGTCTCCGGCAAAGGCCGTAAACTCACGCTCGAAGAACTGACCGAGTTGATTGATAAACTGGGCTTCGCCCCACAATTACAAAAACTGAACTGAGAAGAGCGTTGAGTGAAGAGCGTGAAGCGATTCGCTCCCCGCTCCCCGCTCCCCGCTTCACGCCCCATGCAACTTCACACCCTCGACCTTCACTTCCTCAACACCCCTCAAGTCATCGCCTCTTACGTTCTCGTCGGCCCGAACTCGGTTGCCCTCGTCGAAACCGGCCCCGGATCGACCCTGAACAATCTATTGAGTGGCCTGCGCGATCTTGGTATTCAACCCTCCGACGTGCGTGACGTGCTGGTGACTCACATTCACCTCGATCACGCCGGGACAGCGGGATGGTGGGCGCGGCAGGGCGCGACCGTTTACGTTCATCCGCTCGGCGCACCGCACCTCATCGACCCATCGAAACTGCTCGCCAGCGCACAACGCATCTACGGCGATCAAATGGATTACCTGTGGGGTGAATTTCTATCGGCTCCCGCCGACCGTGTCCGAGTGGTGAACGATGGGGACGCGCTCACGGCGGCGGGCGCAGAAATCCACGTCGTGGAATCGACGGGACACGCGCGGCATCATCACGCCTATCGCATCGGGGACATTGCGTTCACGGGCGACTCGGCGGGTGTCCGTTTGCCCGGAGCCAACTACCTCGCCGTCCCTGCGCCGCCGCCCGAATTTGACCTCGAAGCGTGGGAGGCCACCCTCAACCGCCTCGCCGCGCTCAGGCTCAAAACCATTTACCCGACTCACTACGGCGCGGTGGACGATCCCGCCGATCACTTCCGGCGATATGCGCCCCTGGTGCGCGAGTGCGCCGAGTTCGTGCGCGCACGATTGGATGAGGGATTGAACCGCGATCAGATCGTCGAGCGGTGCTCGGCGTGGCACGACGAACGCGCCGAGGCGGCGGGGCTCGATGCCGAGATGCGGGAGCGCTACAACAAAGTATTTAACCCGGAGATGGGGGTGGATGGGATTATGAGGTATTGGAGCAAGTCAGGTAGCCGTGTAGTTCGGTAGTCGAGTTGTCGAGTGGACGACCTGACCACTCGACTACCTGGTTATTTGACTGCCGGGCGCTTCTTTCTCACGGCGTTCGCCTCAAACCGCACCAACTCCAGCATCCCGGCAAGAGTCGGGTCGGGCGGCGTCCCAGCATCGCAAGGGATGAGACGATAGTCCATAGCGGTAACGGATCGGGCTGAGTCGTCGTAGGCCAAATCCAGCCGCCCCAAGTTCAGGCCGTATTCGCCCGTTTGCACGATGGACGCATCCCCCACCCGCTCCGGCTCGTGCAGCGTTGTGTGTGAGTGGCCGCCCACGATGGCATGGATGCCCGGCGCATCGGCGGCCAGACTTCTATCCACATCAATTCCCAGATGTGACAGCACAATCAGAATCTGTGCGCTTTCGCTCTGCAATGGCGGGATGAGAGCACAAAGCGTTTCTGCCTGATCGTCAACGCGAAAATCCGCGTGTAGTTCCTCGTGTGTGGTGAGGCCGATCACACCCACATTCACGGCGTCGAATTTGAAAATGGTATACGTGCGGAGTCCGGTCGGGGGCTGATCGGAGGCGGCGTCCCGCAGGTTGGCGGCGAGGGGCGCAAAATGAACGGCGGCGAGGAGTTTGTTCAACGGATCGCGCCCCCATTGCGAATCGCTATTTCCAATCACTGCCGCGTCGTACCCCATCGCTTCGAGCATCGCGTAGTTGGCGCGCCCTCCGGTCACGTCGCTCTCCCACGAGTCGGTGCTCGACGAGTCGCCGGCGTCGAGCAGTAATACCGCGCGGCCCTCGGCGCTGGCCGAGGCGCGCTCTCGCTGGATCAGAGTCATCAATCGGGTCATCTGATCGAGCCGGGCGTGGATGTCGTTGGTGTGCAGAACCGTGAGGGTGGGCATCTTTTGCTGGAAACACGAGGTATCTCAAAGACACTTCGTGTCGGCGGCGGGCAAACAAAATGCGCGGATTGAGTCCGCGCATCGGCGAAAGCGTGTGTAACGTGCGAGCGAAGAATCAGTTCGTCGGCTCGTCGGCGTCGTCAATGCCGGCATCGAAGTCGCCGTCGTCGAGGGCGGCTTCGGGCAGGGCATCGAGTTGAATCCACAACTGCAAAACATGTCCCTCGGGCACTTCGTCGCACCGGGCGGCGAGGATGAGCGCTTCTTTGCGCAGGCCGTCGTTCTCGCGGTAATCGAGGAATACGTCGCGCGCCTCTTTCCAGGCGCTGCGGCAGCGTTCCACCAGGCTCGGGCCGTTGAAAGTGCGAAGGATGCAGCGAGCCGTCTGCCTGAGCATCGGCCCTTCGGTGAGTCCGTACACCCACGGATCGCCCGCCGGTTCAAAAAGAGGAGGCGGGCCTTCGACGATGGTGATCTTTTCGGGTTCAGTAGTCATAGGTAAGAAGTGACAGTGGACAACGCGAATCATACAAGGCAATTGGCAATGCGTCAATTTGAATTTCGCCCTGCGTCGATCAGGAGTACAATCCCGCCACCATTTCACCGCATCGTCTCACCCAAAGGAGGATCGCCATGCAAGGACAAATGATGGATTACCAACTCACCCTCACGCCCATCCTGGAGCGGGCGCGGCGGATGTTCTCCAACAAGGAGATCGTCACCAAAGCCGGGCCGACACTGGAACGTTACACGTATGGCCAGATGATCGAACGCGCGGGGCGGTTGGCGAACGCGCTCGAAAAGTTGGGCGTGAAACGCGGAGACCGGGTGGCGACGTTTGCCTGGAACAACTCCCGCCACTTCGAAATCTATTGGGCCGTGCCCTGCATGGGCGCGGTGCTGCATCCGCTCAACCTGCGCCTGCCCGGCGATCAGATCGCCTATATTATCAATCACGCTGAAGATCAGGTGCTGTTCGTAGACCCCAGCCTCCTGCCGGGGGTGGAGAAACTCGCTCCCCATCTGAAAAGCGTAAGGCATTACGTAGTGATGGGCGACAAAGTGCCGGAGACCACCCTCAGCCCGGTTCATGCTTACGAAGACCTCGTGCGTGACGCCAGCCCCGACTATCCATGGCCGCACCTGCACGAGAACGACGCGGCCGGGATGTGTTACACCTCCGGCACAACCGGCAACCCCAAGGGCGTCGTCTACTCGCACCGCGCCATCTACCTGCACAGCCTCGGCTCGAGCATGGCCGACACATTGGGCATCACCGAGCGTGACACGTTCCTGCCCGTCGTGCCGATGTTCCACGTCATGGCCTGGGGCACACCCTTCACCTGCACGATGGTTGGCGCGAAGCTGGTGTTCCCCGGCCCGCATCTCCAGCCGCGCGATCTGGCCGAACTGATGCAGGCCGAGAAGGTGACGCTGACTGCCGGTGTGCCAACACTCTGGTTTGGTTTGCTGGCGTTGCTCGACAAGGAACATTATGACCTGAGCAGTCTACGCGGAATGATCGTGGGCGGGGCCGCCGCCCCGCAGTCCATGATCGAAGCCTACGAAAAGAAACACGGCCTCAACGTCATCCACGCCTGGGGCATGACCGAAATGACGCCGCTGGGCACGGTGTGTATTCTGCGAGGCCATCAACTGGGCTTGCCCGAGGCCGAGCGGTTTGCCATCCGGTCCAAGCAGGGCGTGCCGCCGCCGCCGGTCGAGATCCGCGCCGTCGACGAAAACGGCAAGGAAGCGCCGTGGGATGGCAGGACCTTTGGCGAACTGCAGGTGCGCGGGCCGTGGATCATCAGCAGTTACTACAAAGACGATCGGTCGGCCCAGTCATTCATGGATGGCTGGTTCCGCACCGGCGACGTGGTGACGATTGACTCCGACGGTTTCGTGCAAATCGTGGATCGCACGAAGGACGTAATCAAGAGCGGCGGCGAGTGGATTTCGAGTCAGGATTTGGAAAACGCGATCATGTCGCACCCCAAGGTGCTGGAGGCTGCCGTCATCGCGGTGGCTCACGCTAAGTGGCAGGAGCGGCCGCTGGCCTGTGTGGTGCCCAAGCCTGACTTCAAAGACAGCATCACCAAAGAAGAGATCGTCGAACACCTGCGCCCGCGCTTCCCGGCCATGTACCTGCCCGACGATATTGTCTTTATCGAAGCCGTGCCGAAGACCAGCGTGGGCAAGTTCGACAAGAAGGTGCTGCGCCAAACCTACCGTGATTTTGTTTTCGGCGTGCCTGCTGATGAACAGTCAACGAAGGAGAAATCTAGCTGAGGCGTTGTTTGCAGGCGTGGCTCAAGCCATTGCCCAAACAGAAGTCGGATGCAAGTGGAGCAGGTGAGGCACATGCCGGGCGGTGGCGACACCCCCGGCATTTTTTATTTGGGTAACGCGCATATTGAGGTTGCCTGATCTCCAAGAGTACGGTCATGACTTTGCGGTCAGCGGTTGCGGTGAAATGCTGTTCCCCATGTTGACTTCCTTTTCAGACAGCCCAAGCCGCCAATGGGAAGAAAGGGAAGAAACTGGAAAAATCTCTTTTTCCTCCCCATCATTTTCAGTAAACTGGAGACAAGTTGAATACCAATTTCGTTTTTACAGTGTAAAGGATATCTGAAAACTTGGAGCTTGTCTACAAAGTTGGTTTCAGGATTACCCAATCCTGTTTCAAGGCGTTCATCTGATCTCATCAGTGTAGCGCCTAACTTCCCAGAGCCTCAGGCTCTTTCTCGTTTGCCGAAGCCTTAGGCTTCGGCTATCTACCCGAATCCACTTTTGAAGAAAAGGAGGTGATTGCTCGACCGCGATAACTTAACACCCAACTGACCTGCGACAGCCTGGCACAAGCAGGTCATCCATCACAGCCAGGTCGCCTTATCGGAATGCGGCTCTCCCGCGATAAGGCCAGAAGCAAGTAGGGAGACTCGGCAACACCGAGTGCCGCTTACGTTGGGCCACAAGCCCTTCGGCGAAACCTCAACTAGACAACAGGCCTTGTGATAAGTTTGACGGGGCCTTTCAAAAAGCGGTTTGCTTAAGAAGTAACTAGGCTGGTGATGAATGAGCCGACGACCGGACTGCGTCTGGTGGCCGGAAGAGGTCAGGGACATGGGGAAAACAACCTTTCGCGGGCAAATTTACCGAGCGCTGGATGCCATTGATCAGCGCGGCGAGTCGAAGCATCTGGCGAAGCGGGAGCAAGACTGGACGAATTCAGTCTTCAAGCTGCGCCCTAGTGTTTTTGGCAAACTCCGCCGTCATCTTCTTCGCCGTCGCGCCGATCACCGGCCCGCCGAACTGCGCCAACCGGCCGCGCAGGGTCACGTCCATTTGGTACGACACTTCCGTTCCGCCCTCGACGGCAGCCAGGGTCGCCACGAAGACGGCCTTCACCGCCGACGCGCTTGCTTTGTCGTCGCCCTCTACCGAGGCGACCAACCGGCGCGGCGGATCAAGTTCGGTCAGCCTGGCCACGCCGCCGAAGGTTGCGGCAATCGGCCCCACTTTCACCTTGAGTTTGCCGCGATACGTTTTGTCGTCCACCGCTTCCACCGACTCGACTCCCGGCACGCACCGGCTCATGCGCTCGATGTCGAGGAAAAAGTTCCACACCTTTTCGGGCGGGGCGTGAATGAGGAAGGAGTCTGAAATCTTCATTTTTGGGCCGGAGCGTGGCAGAGCAACACTTCGAGCGTGCCCGCTCCCGCTTCAATAGAATACTCGTCGCCCGCTTCAAGCCAGAGCATGGATTCAGGTTCGAGCGCGAATGACTGAGAACCGACGCGCGCCGTTCCCGCGCCGCGAATCACGTAAAGAAAATGCTCGCCGTCCGGTGCGGCTGTTGAAGGGGTTTTCGCTCTCGCGTCGAGCGTCAGGCGCTCCACTTGTAGCGCATCACTGCCTAGCATGGCGGGGTCGGCCAGCGTGGTGTGGGCCGCTCCGCCTA